>JAABUW010000014.1_pt1 | contig 349781 bp, 104 predicted proteins | sample 5560081 | NCBI WGS metagenome assembly JAABUW01 (sample SAMN10711882, study PRJNA513363) | rock metagenome | isolation source: Antarctica rocks | place: Antarctica: Victoria Land, Knobhead sud | reverse complement strand
GTAGTTATTATATATATTTAATAATAATTATTATTAAATATAATATTAAATATAATAATAAATATAATAATATTTATTATATATATTTCGTAGTATCTATTATATATATAATAATAATTTATTATTATATATATTATATATATTTAGTAGTATTTATTATATATATAATTATAATTTATAATTATATATATTTAATAATAATTATTAATAAATATAGTAGTGAATATAGTAATATTTATTATATATATTTAGTAGTAATTAATTAATTATTACTATATATAATATAAAATATAGTGGTAAATATAGTAGTAAATATAATATATCGGTATAATAGTAATTATTATATATATATAAGTTTTTAATTACTAAAGTATTATTCGGGTAGTTATATTAATTTTATTTAATAATATTTTTTTATTTTTTTATCCGATCCGAATAAATAAATCTTTATTAGAAAACGCTAAATAAATTTTATAAATTAATTATAGAAAAGTAAAAGTTTCGTTTATTAAAGAAAAAAGAATTTAGGTTAGAAAATTATATAAATTTAAATCCCTTTAAAAAAGAATAAAGATTATTTTTATATAAATTTAATCTAGATCTATCTAGCTATTAATAAAGATTTATATAAATATAGATTTTATCGAGGTATGAATTTAATCTAGATATAAATTCTATATAAATATAGATTTTATCGAGGTATGAATTTAATCTAGATATAAATTCTATATAAATATAAATTTTATATAGGTATAGATTTTATATAGGTATAGATTTTATATAGGTATAAATTTTATATAGGTATAGATTTTATATAGGTATAGATTTTATATAAGTATAGATTTTATATAGGTATAGATTTTATATAGGTATAGATTTTATATAGGTATAGATTTTATATAGGTATAGATTTTATATAGGTATAGATTTTATATAAATATAGATTTAATCTAGGTATAGATCCTATCTAGGTATAAATTTTATATTAATATAAATTTTCTATAAATATAGATTCTATATACGGATAAATTTTATAGGAGTATAAATTTTATAAGAGTATAGATTTTATCGAGGGATCTATTTTATATAGATATAGATTTTCTATAAATCTGAGTTTTATATTAATATATATCTTATATAGGAATAACTTTAATATAAGTCTAGATTTCGTATCTAGGTATAAATTTAATTAAAATATAGATTTTATATAAGGTAAAAGTTAATATAAATATAAACTCGATATTAGTATAAAAGTTCTATAATTATATAATTCTATAATTATACGAGCCTTAGAAAGTAATAAAACCCCTTATTTATATAATTTTATCGTAACTACTATAAGTTTTAGTATATACGATATTTAATTAAATTATTTACTAGTAATTATTTATAAATAGAGCCTTGTACGTCTTTACGGGATTAATAGTATTTATATCTAAATAACTAGTAAATAGATATCTTTCGGAAGATATTATTCTTTAGTATTTTTAACTAAATCGTATTCTTAACCCTAGTAAAGATTCACGAGAACGAGAACGTAACCGAATAAATAATATATTTTTAATATATATAGCGACGTCTTTACGGTACCCCTATAGCCTATCGAATAGTGAATAGGGTTAAAATCGGGCGTTTTATTAAGATTACCGAGGGGATACTCGATAAATTTATTAACTTTAAACTCCTTATTCGCGGCTAATACTATAAGGCCTAAATCGAATAATTTAAGCTCGATATTAATACTAGAATCTTATAGCGAGAGCTAACTAAACCTCGCCGTAGGGTTAAGTTTTTTAAAAGATAAAAGGTACTACCTATAAGCCTAAAATTTTATAGGAAATACCCGACTTCTAGGGCGCGAAATTATACGTCGCTACCGATATATTTTAATATTATAAAGGCGAACTGAAATTTTATAATAATGAGAATAATTTACCGGATATTATAGTAAAAGCGCTAAGTAAACGGAAGCCGGCGAAAACTATATAAAAATAAGATAGAAGAATTATTTTTATAGCGCCTTTATAAATAAGACGCTAAATAGTTACGCTAGCCAGAATCTAATCTTTAGGTAATAATATAATATAAATTTATTACGCGAAAAAGCTACCCCCTATCTATATTCGGACGTACTACGATTATAAGTTTTAATATAGTAGGGTTATTTTATAGAAAGATAATAATCCTAATTACGATATATAACTAAATAAAGGTAAGGTTAAAAAGGATTAAAAAAACATTTATTAATAATTTAAAAACGACGAGAATATCGAAATTATAGTTCTTTTAGCGTAGTCCCCGGATCTTAATATTTTTAAGGTAATTTAGAAGATCCTATTTTAACGGGTAGGTTAGGAGATATAATATATAATAACGTAATTAAAAATAGTACTTCGGCGGGTCTAGAAGGGTATATCTCTAAACGAGATTAGGGCGTATATTATAGAAATACCGCGATATAAACAACTAGTAAAAACGGGTAGGAAGGTTATTAAATCGGGTAAATAACGATGTTTAATAACTAGATTTTAATAGAGTTATAGAGATACGGTAGGATTATACTAGTTAGGGGGTTTACCGCCCCTAATAACCTCGTTAAAAGAGTTATAAAGGATAATAGGCGATAGAATAATATTATTTAGTTTATAGAGGGGTTCTATAGTTATAATTCGTATAAAGATTTAAGTAGGAATCCTCCGCTAAATAGCGCGGTCAGCTCTACTATAGTATTATCTCGGTAGTATTAAGATTTTATTTAGACTTAGCTCTAACTACCTTAACGGTTAAAGTAATTAAGGTTAACTACGGCTTCGTTAATTAACGTTAATACTATATTTCCTTAAGGATCTTTAATAAAATCGTTCTTTATATAATATTAGAATCTACCTCTATATTAATACTAGAAGTTATCTTTAAATCCTAACCGGTAGTTATTAATACTAGAAGCGATTTTCTAACCCTAACCGGTAACCTCTATATACCGTATACTATCGCGGTTTAATAGTAACTCCCTAAATAACCTAGGTTACGAAGTTATAACGGGTTAAGTCTTTTATATCTAGTTATTAAATTTATAGTACTAGTTAGATACCTATCTTAAAGGCGAATATATATATATAAGTCCGTCTATACTATCGCTGGCCCTAATTAAAGTATACTTTTAATTCGGAAGCTCTATACTCTATTTAAGATATCCTATAACTTTAGTAATTTTTCCGAAATAAGTAGCTTCGACTTTAGAAATACCCGGTTATTATTAACCGATACGAGCGATTATAGCTCTAAATTTAAAGGTAAGGAAATAAATCCTATTTATTTTAACTAACTAATATTAACGGATAAACTTTAATAGATATATATTATTAAATATATATCGGTAGTACGCGAGATACTTAGGTATCCGAAAGTTTATAAAGTATTTATTACGATCGGATATATTCCGATATAGATTATTCCGACGATAGATACGATAGCTTTAAAGTATATACCGTGGACTACGGTTAAAATCGTCGTTATTTCTTCGGTTAGATATATTGGGTACGTAATCCTTAATATATAATAATCGATTATAAGGGACGTTAGTAGGTTAAGCTACGTATCTATTAACTCTATTATTCATTTTCATTAGTTATTACCTTTCTTCCGATAAAGCTCTTTATATTTATCCTAGGGCCTTCGGCCTATAAGAATAATTAATACTATTAGAGATAGTAGTAGTTAAACTTATTATTACCCTAAACCTAACCTAGGATAAAGGTAACTATATACCGTAATATTATATAATCTTTTTAATAAGACTATAGCGAGTAGGATACCGAGCTAGTAGTAATTTTCGAAAATTATTAAAAGGAGCGGACTAGATAACTTTAGCTCGGGGTTAATTTAATATTAACTTTATCCTTAATACCGCCTACCCAAATTAAAATAATAATAAGAACTATAATAATTATTATTATTTTCGAGACGTCCTACGTTACCCTAGCTCTAGTCGTATTCTCGGATCCTCCGAAACTTTATAAATACTCTCGGTATACGTATAATAATAATATTATATAAGCGCTAACGCTATTTTAATTCTTTAATTATAATAGATCCTTTATTAGAAACTAAAGTAAAGTAAATTATCTATAATATTCCTAGCTATACTAATAGTCGGTAAATATATCGACGGATTTATTTTTCTTTTTAAGCGAGGCTATAGCTACTAGGATTTATTCTAAATAATTTATATAAATAAACCGAATCCGCCTATATTATCGTAGTATTATCCTAATAGCTAGGGTAACCTAAATTAAGAAAGACGCGGCGAAATAAATTGAAAAGAACCGAGCTAATAAGAAGTATTAGTATATTATAAAATTATTATAAAGCTAAGCGCCTATCCCCTTAATTAGTAAATATCCTAAATTAATTTCCGACGCCGAAGGGTCTTAACTCGGTAGTAGTTACGAGATTATCTCTAAGAAATAGAAGCGGAAAGAGACGATTTTTTAAAGAGGAGTTTTTATTCGTAGGAGCCCCTAAAAGACGGATACTCTTTATACGCCCTAAAAATATAAATATAAGCTCTTTACCCGAATATCGTAATTCTTATTAACCTTTAAATTTAGCCCGTAAAGAGAGGGATAAGGTTATAAAGAAGTTAAGAAAAATAAAAAGTAAAAGCGCCTAGAAGTATAAATCTATACTAGAGATTCCTTTAAAGAAAAAATCGGGCTAAATAAAGTTATAATAACGGGATAATATATATACGATCGACGCTAGATATATAGTTTAGCTATATACTCGCCTATTAAGCGAATAATTTCATTTTAAATAAGAATGGATATATATTAAATATAAAGCGTCGTACGTAAATAATAGTCGACGAATCTCTAATCTCGTAATTTCTTATTATTTAATATTTATTACTCGATCGTACCTAAAGCCTAAACTTATTTTATTTATAATGGATCCGAGGCGAATCTTATATCCTTAAGGCCGTAGCTAGGGAGATAAAGGTAAGAAATATATATTATATAAATTTCGTCTCGAAATCTTGGCTCGCCGTAAAACTTAATCGATACTATTATTATATTATTAATAGTAAATAGTACCTCGATATTACCCCGTTACTACTTATTATCCTTTTTATAGTAGTATACGGATCTAGGTTAATAGTTAGGATAGTATAAATACGTCGCTTATATAGAATAATTATATAACGGTATATCGAGCCTATAACTAAGCCTAACCGATCCAGCCCTACGACGCGAAAATTATATACGATCTCTAGCGGCCGCCTAGATTAAAATAGTAATAATAGGAACGACTTACGAGAGTAAGAATAAGATAGTAAGAATAAAAATTACCGTAATAACCGTACCTCTCTTAAAACCGCGGTAACGGACTATTATATAGTTAAGACCTAAATAAATAAACCCGTCTATAATATTAGAGTAGTATATTAAAGCCCCTTTAAATTATTTAAGATATTACCCCCGTTACTAGTCTACGACGAAGATAAGCTTCGTTAATAATAGGAGGTATTAATAAGCTTAAAGAAGGTATCCGAAGGTATTACTATATTAGTAGATATAAATACTACTTTATATCTTTAATTTAATAACTACTTTATTATGAGTACGTCGCGCTACGGCGGAAAATAATAAGGAGGATATTAATTTAATCGTAATAATAGTTATTAAATAATTTACGACCGCTATAGATATTACCCTAACTATATCGAATATCGAAGTAGTTTATTCCGACGTCGAAATTACGGGCTCCCGTAATTTTATATTAAATAAAAAAGTCCCCGTATTATTAGGATCGGAATTAGGCGGGACGGTTATAAAGAAAATAATAGCCGAGGAGATCGCCGAGGACGTAAATATACTAGAGATTAAAGATAAGTCCGTAGTAAATAAAGCCGATAAGGAATCTTTAATTAAAACTCCGCCTAAGAAAGCCCGACCGAATAAAATAACTAGTAAATAAAAACTTTTATCTTATTATCTAAAATACTATAACTATAGTTAACCCTTATATCTAGTGGATTTAGGTAAAAAAGTAACTTTAGGTATTATCTTTAAAGACGTAACCGAAAATATTAAAAGAATTATAAAGGAGGCTCTTTAAACCCTATATTACTCGCGCCGATATATAGGGGAGGAGGATTAAATAGATATTAACGAAATTATAATAAATAAATAAGCCGGACCTCGTAAAGCTCGCTAACTTTAATCGGATTAATATAAATAAAGCGTAACGAGGTTACTACGGAAGGGGGGCGAAATAATAGATTTATAATTATTAACTAGTTTATCCTACTCGGCTAGTTTAACGAGAACGATAGTAGAATTAATATTATAATATTATATCTAGAGTAGTTATATTACTCCCGTAATTTATAAACCCTTCTTTAACTACTTTACCGTAGGATATTAACTTTTACGAGTTATCTTTATATAATATATTTACCTCGATCCTAAGAGTATTTAGATATTATTACGTTATTAGTAAAGGTAAGAGATATATAGAAAGAATAAATAAGGTTTATAATCGAGTCTTTTATAAATAACGGGGATCTTCTAATATATTACGGGCTAAAGGGAAGATAATATTATAATATTTAGAGTAAATTAATTCGATACTATACTTTACGTAACTATTTAATATACTCGCTTTTATAGTCTTATTAATAACTAGTAACCTATATTTTCTACTCTTTTTTATTTATATTAGCCCTTAAATTATACCCCGCCTTAGATCGTACCTAGCCGAAGTTTATAAATTATTAAATATATCTTTATCCTTCCTACTAGTAGTAAGGCTCTAGTAATATACGAGACTAAAGGCGTTTTTATATTATTATAAAATATTATATACCCGTTATCCCCCTCCTAGTAGAGGCTAAAGTAGTTATTACCTAGGAAAACTACGACGCCTCTTTATTAATAATCCGTAGTTAATTATTCGTTACGGGTAGAGGCGTAGGGTAAGGTAAATAATTTTAATATATCGTCGTCGAGCCGTATCTAGCGAGCGACTCTAAAATATAGTAAAGAGCGATTAATAATTATTATTACTTTATAAAGCCCTAGTTAACCGTATACTAGGTTCGGGTAATTAAAAGTATTAAATACCTCTAGCGGTTCGAAGGTACGTATAATAAAACGGCCGAGACTATATCCTAGGGGTAACGAGTTAATAGTCTCGAAAATAATAATAAACGCCGATAATATTTTAAGGAGGCTCCTCTCTCGGCGGATTAACTAGTATACGGAATAAGAGAATCCGCCGACGGTATAGAAAATTATATATAAGGTACCCTTAAAGGCTAACTTTATAATTTTAAATATATTAAAATATTGATTTTTAGGTAGTTAAAGCGCCTTACGGACTTTTACTACTAGCGTATCGCGATAAAAATCTAGTATTACCGGAGTTAGGGTCCGCCGGTCTTTACTAACGGCGTTATATAAAAATCTAATAGGTATAAAGAGCGCGCGTAATTAAAAGAGAGGGAGCTAGTTTATTTTATAAATCTCTAGTTTTATAAATCTAGTAAGTGTTATAATAATATCTACGGCGTAATTACGGGTATCTATCGTTAATATTTAGTATTCCTCGCCGGTATTAGCGTCTTATCCTAGATACTATTATATAATATCTATTTAATCGGCGTCGGGCCGGTACGAGCGAAAGAAGATAAAATTAATATTATTAAATATTTTTTTTTATAGTCCTTCGAGACGGCTAATACTACGGTCTTTAAAATAGGAATACGAAAGGTAGATAATATAAAGATTAAATATAAAATCCTCCCATTTTTCGGATAATTTATCGATTAAATTTAGGAGTTCTTGGACCGACTTTTATAATAAATTCTTTAGAGGGAGGTTAGGGAAGTTAAGGTATATATTAACGGATTATCGCGAGGAGAGGTATAAATAGACGGACTTTAGGCGCTAGCGCTAATACTAGAGTATAATTATAACTAGAGATTCGGCTATCGACGTTAATAGCGGTATAATAACGAGGTAGAGTCTATATAGTAAAATAAAAAAGCGGGAGTTATATCGATTCGGCGACTATCTTAATAGTTAAAGTAAATAGGATCTTTAATTCGTAAATAAAGTTTAGTTTTACTTCTCTAGTCTATTCGGCTAGTAGGATTAAAGAATTATTACGAAGAAATAAAGCGGTTACGCGGCTCTTTAATATTAACGGCGGATATTTATAATATAATCTCTAAGGAAACGGGTAGGGCTGAATCTCGTTTACGCGGTAACGGGCGCTATTTATCGTTTAAATATACTAAAGCTAGAGTAGTAATTCGATTCGACTTTTATTAATAATCACGATTATTATTATTTTAAGTTATCGACTTTAATATAATTTCTCTTTACGAGTCTACGGCCTCTCCGAGTCCTAACGAATAATAAAGTAGGGTATTATTATCCGACGAAGAGGTATAATATATTAGATAGGTACTTTCGAGATATTTATATTAATAATATCCCTATAAACTATAAACGTCCTAAGGCGAGATATTACCGACGGAGAAGAATCTCGCCTAATATCGCCTAAATATAACGAGTATATAATTATATTTAGGGATAGGGTTTATAGCCCTACGTAACGAATATTCGAGAGTAGTAATAAAGACGAAGTCGGAATAGGTTAAACGGTATATCGGATTTTAAAGTTCGAGTAAAGCGAGGTTAATCCGATTAATAATTAGTAATTAAAAGTATAGTATCGTTAATTTAAAATTAAAATACTTTTTTATTATTATAAACGTAGTCGCTAAATACGACGGTATACGGATACTAGTAGTATAGAAACGAGTCGATAATAGATAGCGGTCTTATTAATACCCGTAGTATTATATAATCTACGGACTATATTAATTTTAATATATTAGTAATCGAAGTAGTAGGCTTAGAGGAAGGGGTAATAAGAGATAAAGAAGGCGATCTAGATATTAATTAATAAGTATACGACGATTACTTAGAGAATTACGGGCTCGAATTAGATTTTAATAAGAAATACGTCTAGCGAGATCCTATAAATATAAAGCGAGTAGATAATTATAAGGATTTCGATAGAGATAATATAATCTAAGATTTTACCTACGCCGGGAAAATTAGGAGGGTCCGGTAGGAGGATAATAGCGTAAGCTAGAATTTCGGGCTACGCGTATATAATAATTAAATAGAAGACTTCGCAGTATATCCTAGATATAGCTCGGTGTAAATTTAAAAGCGAAATTATAATTAGACCGTTATTCTTTACGGTATTTATATATACCTTAATAATTAGGGTATAGCCCTATCCTCTTTAATTATTAGAGAGAATAGGGCTCGTTATTAATAAAATCGGCCACGAAACCTAAATAAATATAATTTAGGACCGAGTAGTATTATATTTATATAGATATAGAAAATATAGTAGGAGAAAAGCGTAGGTATAAAAATAAAAACGTTATTACGAAATCGATCCTAAGGGGCTTAGCTAATCTCGTATATATAATAAATATAATAAGTTACGTAACTTTATTAATTATTTAATATTAATATTAAACTCGTATCTTAGCGTTATCCTCCTCTCTATTATAATCTTCTTTATTCGATACTATCTCCCGCTTAATAACCTCTCCCGTTATAATACCTATTAACTTTATAATCTCGTAGTACGAATATTTAACTATAAATATTAATAATATCCCTTCCTCCTCTTTAAAGAATTAGGCCGAAGTAGCCGATATCGCCCCTAACTTTAATAATTTATATATTAAAGATAACGGGAACGATAGAAATAATACTTTATTTAATACCGTATATAATTATAAATCGCTCGATTAGTACGAATTAACTATTAGATAAATAGTAATTAAGATCGCCTATTATATAACTATAACGAATAACCTAGCGTATTATATTTAATATTTAGAAAAGACTCTCGTTATTTATTATTAATATTTAGGCCTATTTAGCGCCGCGGTACCGGCTCCTTAGACCACGGGCGAAGGCGCGTATAAATCTCGGATAAAGAAGACCCGTAAACCTATTACTACTAGTACTATCGACGACGGTAAGATTATAAGTATTAACCTTTATTATTAACGAGTTAGGTTAATTTTATTAGGGTCCTATATAGTCTACGCTAAATACCGATTAAGAGGATACGGCCGTAAAGGATAGTAAAGGCGCTAAGGGTAAAGATAAAAAAACGAAAAAGAATAATAAAAAAGCCGACGTAAATAATATAAATATAAAGGGGGACGATAAAGACGCCGACGCGAAGGATATAAAGACGGAGGAGGACGGTAAAAACGCCGATCTAAAAAAGATAAAAGAGAAGAAATACCGTAAACCTAAAGGCCTAAAAAAACCTACGGTAATTATAACCGTAATAGAGAATATAACTTTAGCGGATATCTAAATAAATCTTAAAGTATAAAAGATCTACTTTAAGGATATTTATTTTAAAGCCTTCGATATTTTCCTAGAGATTTTTACCCTAAATAATATTAAGCGGGTTAAGAATATACTAATATAAATATATAAAGTAAGCGAATCGACTAACTTTAATACTAAATTAAGGGTTATAACGGAGGAGTTATAATTATTAAAGGATTCGTTAGGGAAGTTTAACGAGTATCTAAATATTAAAATAATAACTATCTTTTAGAATTTCTTTTAATTATAGGTATCCGCCGAAGTCTTTAGAACCTACTAGGAGGCTATTAATAATTATAAATAAAAAGAGGGGGAGATCTATAATTTTATTAATATCTTTAATAATAACGAGGATTTAAGGATTAAGGGTTATATAGAGATTAACGTAAAGACTTACTATATCTCTTATTTATATAATATTAATAGGAGCTCCTTAATCTATAAAGTAAAGAAGATTAACTTCGACTATAATAACCGTTTTAAAAAAGCGATTATAATATTTTAGGCGATTTAATTAAAGTTATTATTATTCGTCCTAGCGAATTAAAAGTACAAGTAAATAATATTTTACTCCGAGATAAATACGTATTAATAATAATATTTAGTTTTAATAGCGCGGGATACCCTTTTTTAAATAAATTCTTAAATAAATTTACTCGTAAATACTCTAGTATCGGGATAGTATCGATTAAAGTAATAAACTATATTATCGAGCCGATTATCTACTATCGTATCTTTCCGGAAGTTCTCCGAATCTAAAACATTACGGTAGAAAATAATATAAAAGATATACTGTTAAAGTTAGTTACTTTAGTTATTAATATCGCCGCCGTTAACGTAGTTAACGATAAAGGAAAGACGGCGGAAGAAGCGGAGGAAGAAACGGAGGAAAACGCTAGGTTCGTTACCGAAGATAATAATAAGAAATTAGGTAATAACGACTCGGTTAATAAAAATTATATAAATAAATATAACTCCGTCTAAATTAATACAGAGGAGTTAGAAACCTTAAGAGGCGGTAGTAATCCTAAAGCGGGTAATATTTAAATTCGATTAATATCGACTTTAAATAGGTTAGAGCGTTAGAGAGGTAGATATATATAATAAATAAAATAAATAAATTATACCTAGTATAGCCTAAAATAAATACTTAACCTAAACCGATAATTCCGGATTTATAATAACGCTATTTATGAAAGTAGGACTCGTATATAAATAGGACGTATTCTTAAAGGCGGATTTTATAATATTATAAAACTCTACCTTAACGGGTAGGTTAGTAAACGAATAATAATATCCTATAAAAAAGAGGCTTAACTATAAATACGGCCTACCCTAATAATTAGGCCCGACGCGAGTATTAAAAGAGAGGTTATATAAAAGAGGGTTACGCTATACCTTTAAACCTAGTTTTAAGTTAATAATCTCTAAATAGTAGGGTATAAAACTATATTAAGGTAAAGACTACTTTTAGTATATATATAGAGTATAACGGCCGGACTAGTAAAACTAGCCTATTAATCGGAAACCGTTAAAGTATTAAAATCTTTAATAATTTTAATTCTTATACCTTGTCCTTATATTCGCCTCTACTTTTTATTATCCCTATATTATTACCTTCTTTATCGATACCGTTACTTTTTTAAGGATTACCCTCGTTATTATTATAATTCTTCTCTTTCTTATCCTCCGACCTATTTAAATTACTATAGTCGCTCTCTTCTAGCGCGTATTTAAAACCAGCCGATTTATTATTAATAAAGTTAGCGAGAGAGCCACTAGTACTAAAGTAAATATAATTAATTATTAAACCCTTAAATGAATCGGTATCTTTTATAAATTTATTAACCGATACTAGAATACCGGTACGAGTTTCATTTATACCGTCGTTAAGGTCTTAACTCTTTTGGAGCTATAATATTATTAATATAACGAATTACCTTACTAGGGTATCGGTTTTAATCTCCGATCGAATAAGTCGCTTAAATTTAATAAAGGCGCTCCGATAATCTTAAAATCTTAGTTACCTAGTTTCTATATAAAAAAGCGAATAGTTAATAAACTTTACTCGTAAAGCGAGGAGCTATTAGGATTATCTAAGATTTAGCGAAAACTTAATATTGAATAGCTCCTAGGGAGAAGATAAGGAAGAGTATAAAAATATAAGAATAATTAAAAGCCTAGGGATTAAACGTTAATCGGAATAGACTCGAACGGTTTATATAAGAGGAATAAACATTTTCTATTTTATTAACTAATTTTTCGTATATAATTTAGCGCGCTACGACTTAGCGCGGAAATCTACGATAGCGCGGGGAATTACGCGGGGAGAATAATAAATAAATAAAAATTTAACCGTCGCGCTACTATAATATTATTAATATTATTACTACCGGTATTATTAAACTCTTTTATTATATTAATATTTAGTCCTATTAAGAGACTTAAAGGCGAGGTTTAGTAATTTAATTTATATTTAAAGATAACTACCCTTTTAATAAAAGAGTAATCTCCTCTCGATACCCTAGATACCCTAGACGACGATATAACGGAACGGGAGAAACTAGTATATAAGATAACCGAATATATAATAAAAGGAGGAGTAATAGAGTATCGTTAATAGGCGAAATAAATTAGGGAAATTATATAAATATAGTTCTTTATCGACGAGGTATTTTCTCCCGAAATAGCGACGAGGACGTCTAAGGATTTAATCGAGAAGGATAAATATAAGATCGAGATATAAGATACGGAATCCTATACTCGAGCCCTAAGGTAAAGAGGATTAATAATTAATAATTAAATAATAGCCCCTACCTTTACCTATTACTCCGAGAAAGCGTAAGATTATACCGTTCGATAACGAAGTATAAATATATATAAACCTCTATAATTATACTCCTACCTTAAATACCGGAGGCGATAAGGAGGTAATTAATATCGGTAGAATAATTAAACGTAGGAAGGGCCGTACGGTACCGAGTTTCGAAAAACGAGTCGAGATGATTTAGACCGGGCCTGATAATCGTTATTAAATAATAAATATTAACGCCTAAATCGCGGTAAAGAATACTTATTATCGAATACTCGACGAGGCTATCGCGAGGGAAACTAATAAGATAGAAATAAATAATTATCCCGAAGGGAAGCGGAAGCTAATTAGGTTTAAACTCGTATAATAACTCGATATTTATATTATTTTCTTCGTTAAACTATTTAATACCGATAACTAGAAGCGGGTCCGGGAATTATATAATATCGCGTAGAATTTAGGCGGGCTACCGAGCGCGGGTAAAGACCTCTAGCCTCCTATAATAAATATCCTTATATTTTATTTTAGGGACGAGTATTTAAAGGCTCTAAATAAATAAACTATTATTTAATATAAAATAACTACGGAGCGATACCTATACTTTATATAATCGGCCGAGTTAGGTCGGGTATTTAAGGAGCTATATAAAGAGATCCTAATTAAAGGTAGCGAGATACGAATAATCTTTAACGAGAAAGGGTTTATTTTAATAAAAGACCGTAGGGTAAAAATATTAATAACTATATATATAATATATCGTAAACACGGCTACGATCCGATATATACGATTAAGAAACATAACGCGATAGGTAATCGAAATCTTAATTATTACCGAACGAATTTAAATACCCGCCGCGAGTTTAGCGAGAATCTGAATATTATAAAGAAAGTATTCGGTATCGGCTATTTTACTACCCTTCCGGATAAAGGGGATATTATATAAATACTAAAGACCTCCCTAACCCCGTACCCGGCGAATTAATATATAATTTATAAATTTATAAACTAGCCTAAATATTAGTTAGAATTTATTATATAAGGTATACTCGAAAATATCCTTTAGGTACGTAGATAATATAATATTATTACTAAGAAAATTATATAATTATTCTTAACTAATAAACCGCTATCGGCGCTTTTATTCCGTGAGAGTTAAAAGATTAATAATAATAATTTACGATTTAAGATTATAAAAGGCCTTAACGGATTAAACGCGAATATTAATTATAAAGAAGTTTAAACTTAAAAGTTTCGAGCGGGAAACTAGGATTAAAATATATAATAAATCTTATATCGGACGTAATATAGTATAACTTTAGGAGACGACCGATATAGGTATAATAAAGGCTTTTTTATTATAGGTTATTTAGTATAATATATAATAAACCTATAACGCGTTCGGAGGTATAAGTTTATAAGTTTATAATTTATATATATTCTATAGAACCTGGCACGCCTTTTACTAAATAGAATAAATAAAAAAATAAAGGGATAATATATAAATAGTATATATATAAGTATTATTAATAGACCTCTCCGGTTACTTACGAGGTAGTATATATTATAAGATATCTATAATTTTAATTACGTTTTTCTTTCCCTTATTACTTTTTTTCTCCGATTATTTACCTTTTAATTATACTCGACCTTATTAACTTTTCCTATAAATATATACCTTCCGATCGTACCCGATAATTATTATCTCTTCTTTATATTTACTTAGAGGATTTATTTTATATAAAGTATACTTAGCGCTAGGACGTTGTCGCGAGATCGGATAACTCGGTATAATAATTCTACGATCTATATATATTAATAGGCTATATATATTAATAGGAAAATCTTAAAGGATATAAATTATTAATACTATCTAATACGCGGTCTCGTGTAGGTAAAGGATATATAAATATCGTAACCGGTAAATTACTTAATAATTACTGTTCTTTTTTTATCTTTTCCTTAAGGAATTATTTTATATAAAGTATACTTAGCGCTAGGACGTTGTTACGAGATCGGATAACTCGGTAGAATAGTTATATAATCTAGATATATTAATGGGAGGATATAAAAGTATATATACTATTAACGCTATCTAGTATATAGTTTCGTATAGGTAGAGGATATATTAATATCGTCGCTAACGGGTTAAACGGGAGAGGGTAATAGATAAAGGGGGACTTAAATTAACGTAATATTAATTAAAATATAACTAGTTTTTTAAATTTAATAGGATTCTTATGAGTTAGTAAGAGATTATTTTATTATAGAAAGTTTACGATCTTTTAAAGGATTTATTAATATTTCCCTTTAGGCCCCCCCTAATAGTAATATAGGCTAAGGTAGAGATATAGTATACTCGTAACGATACGAGATTAGATACTATATAATGGATTTTAGGCTAGATAACGCGATAGATACTAATAATTACTAAGACCGACCGGAATAATAAAGATATTTTATTAGGGATCGACTACGAAAACTCGCGATAGTAGTAACGGGGCTTAATATTATTATCTAGTAAAATCCGTAATTAATAGCCCTAACTAGTTTAATAATTAGGGTAGTTAGGGTTAAAGTACTTTAACGATAATTATAATTATATTATCTACGCGCTTTTAACTATTTACCGTAATTATTATAAAGATAGAATATATAACTAGTTAAATTAATTCGATTCTTATAAGGTAGTTAGGTTAGTTATTAACCTAAAATCGTAAATTATAATAATAATAATAGGGAGAGAATCGCGCTAATATTATTTTATAATATACGTTTTAATATAGGTCCCTAGGCGAAAATCCCCTCTATATATCCGTTTTCGATAATATTATAATAAAACCTCCGAGGGTAGTTTAATACTATCGAGTAATAAAAAGAAATTCGGTAATTATAATATATAATATAGGTCTTCCTCTTTACCTACTACTATCTACGTTAATTTTATCTAAATCTCGAAAAGTATTATTCTTATTTATTAATAATATCTTCGACCCTCTACCTTAACTACTACCTCGGTATCTTATATATATATAAATATATCGATTCCGCGACCTTACCCTAATTCGCTCCTTCGTTTAAATTATTTATATTAATTTTATTATCTAGTTATCTCCTCCTTTTTCCTTTATTTAAATAATTTATTATCGTAATTATTAATCTTACCTTATTAATTATTATAAATAAAGATTTATCGGGTTTATTATACGCGTTCTAGCCTACCCTATACACCGATATAATAAAGAATAATCTTAAACTCGTATTAAAGAGATTAGTCTACTCCTACGCTTTATAAATAATAAATATTATAAACTTTAAATAAAGGTATAATTAACGAGTCTAAAATAATATATTTATATAATATAGGTAAAGCCGTCTAAGGCGTCGAGGATATTAAAAGGATTATATATTATATTTTTAATCGTAAATTCTATTATCTCTATATTACTCTATAAAAGGTTAATAGGTTATTAGGATTAGAAAAAGTCGTTAGTAGGGTCGATACCGAGAGTCGGTATCGCCTAGATATCGCGCCGGTACCTACGCCGTCTAATTACGCCGACTCTAAGGACGTCGTAATATCTAGTATTATCGACGAAAATATAACTCCGGTTAAGTCGTCGTCGGGTAAAATAATAAAAAAGCTTAATTTAAAGGAGGATAAATAATAACCGGTTTTTAAGATTAAGAAAGATAATCCTTTTTATACTAGGTCCTCGATCTTCGAAGAGTTAAGGCTAATAAGAAAATTAAAGAGTAAGAATACTCCTTTATTTATTCTAATAATAACGGCGTTAATATATATTTTTAAAGGGGGCGGAGAAAATTAAAATTTAATTAAAGAAAGCCTTAAGTTAGTAAATATTCCGGTAGTACGAGTTATATATATTAATTCGTAATATAGAGTCTAAGCCTACGCCTAAAGATAACGGAGATATATTTTTAATTATAATCGGAGCGCGCGACCCTATACGAGCGAAAATAGGTAGTAAAGGCTCTACGGGAGTCGGTATTAATAAAGAGTAGAGTAAAGCCGGACCAAAGAGTAAAGAATAACGGGTAACGAATATAACGGTTAAGGTATTACGGGCGCAGCTAGTACTAGTAATAAATAGTTATAATTATAATAATAGACGTAAATATTAAGTAATAAAACGGAAATTTAATATCGTATAATCGTATATAATAGAGGTTTATTATTAACCCGATTATTTTAAACCTAATAGCGTTTTACGGGTAAACTAGAAATTACGTAAAGCTAGTCTACCCTAATTATTCGGGTAAAGTATTTATACTAGTTTATAGTCGCGCTTTTAGATTTAATATAAGTCGCGTAAGATTATTAAATTAGCTCGAGTATTTATATCTAGTATTTCGATTATATCTTTAGATTAAATTATACCTTACCGCGAATTTTTATTTTTATATCGGGTTATAGCGGTACCTTATAAAGAGTTAATATTAACGGCGGCCTAAGACTTTACGGATTACCTAAGGACGAGTAATAAGAATAATCGCTTTAGGAATATTACTTACCCTCGATAACCGATCCGAGTAAAGGATAGAAAGAGAAAAGGATAAAAGAGTTATCTAAATATTTAAAGCGAGGAGAGTTAATATTAAATACGCGATAATAGGAGGCTAGTACTATTTACGGATCTTTTCTTTATATTATTTACGGCGTTATATAAATTATAAAGTAAAGAAAATTAAATCCTCCTAGACTATATACGGTTTACCTACTACGTCGAGAGAACCGATACGGTAGCGGTAATTAAAGCGTAGTATAAATATAATCTTAATAGTTTAGATCTAAACGATACGGCTATATAAACGGCTATAAATAAATTTAACTTCGCTATAAATTATATAAAGATATATATATATACGGACGATATAGAGGGTCGTAGTCTAAAGAGTAAAGAGTCTAGGGAAGGCGAGTATTTTAAAGTAGAGCGAAACTAGCTAGCTATAGTTTCTAGGCTAGTACCGAATAGAACTAACTATAGTACTATTTTAATAGAATTACCGAGTAAGGACCTTCTAGGAACGCTATAAATAGAAGATATAAAGAACGAAAATAGCGAGCGAGGATTATAGGAGAATAATATAGTTCTTAATATATAACTAATTAATTTTTCAAAACTGTCTATGGGCGAAAGAGATATTAATAGGGAAATATAGGATAATTTAACCTTTATCGATATATTACTAAAATAAGGCTATAAGAGTAGTAGCGACGTAAAAATTTAGGTATAAAATAACTACCTTCTTTTCGGTTCCGTATACTAATTGAAAGGATAGAGTAATTATATAATATTTATATAAGGTCCGGACTACGCCGTCGGCGGTATAAATACCGAAGACTTAAATAGTTAACGAATAATAGATTATAGCGACTAATACGATTATAATATTAGGTCTTTAAATAAAGATTATAATCGCTACTCTTCTTCTTCTTCGGAGCGGGAAGAAAGTCTAGCGGAAAATATATTAATAATAATTAAATTAAATCGAGTTAATAGAGAAATTATTTATAATAAGAAATCCGTATTAAACTATCCCTTCTAGCTAGGTTATATATACCGGAGAATATTCTTATCTTCCGCGCCAGGACGATTTTAGTTAAACGAGGTACGAAGATATATTTAGGTATAAATCTCGAAGTAAAAAGCGATATTATTAAATTTAATAAAAACGGGCATACCTCTAAAAGACCGAATTAATCGAGGGACGAAGTAGTTAATATAAGTTAAAGAATAGACTAATAGGCGGAGACTAAATTCGATCGAGCGAACCGTAAAGATAATTAATAAAATAATATTCTCGCGGGTAAACCTAGGAAAGGAAAAAGACTATAAGAAAAAATAGGCGGAAAATATAAAGAGGTTCTAAATTATTTAGGTTTCGCTAGTAAAGAGAGGGCCGAAATAAATAAAAGGAATAGATAAAGGCGAGTCGGAAAGTAATAATTCTTCCGCTAGTAATAATTCGTCTATAGGATATCGATATAAAAGGATAATAAATTTATAAAATCGTAATTAAATATAGTAGAGGTTAAGGAATTTATATAATATAAAACGGCCGACTTTAATAAGGAATAAGGCGATAAGAATAATAAATTAAGAGTTATATATTCGATCGCGATACTAGAAAGATAGCTCCGAGTATTAACGGATAACCTTAACCGTCCTAACTATTAAGGGGGTTAGGGTTATCGGTAGTTAAAATAGAAACTCGCGGCTTTAATCCGTATCTAAAGAATATTATAATAAATAATAAGAAATACTTTATGAATCGTATCCGCGCTTTAAGATAAATCGAGAGACGAAAATTCTTACTATTAAAATTATCTAGTAGCCGGTATTAGAGAATAGGACTTTCGAGGCGAAAGAGATTACTACTACCCGGCTAAAGGGCTCTATAAATTACCGAGATATATTTTATTAAAGTTTTTAATCATCGACGAGTAAAGTTTTTTAAATAGGTAGAACTCCCCTCCTAATATTTTATAAATCTAATAAGTATTAGAAGTTTTTTTAAATATATTTATATACCTTTAAACTCCGACTACGAATTAATAATTATATCCTTTATATCTAGCTCCGAATATATACCCGGTACCGACTTATTTTTATCTTTACCTAGGCTTTTAGAATAGTTTAGGGACGGATATCTAAAAGAGCGGGAGGTATATTCATTATAACCTCCCGAGGAGGTAAAATAAAAGTTAAGCTACCCGCCTACGCCGAGTTAAGCGTATTAATATCTAGTATATTACGAATAATTTATTTTAAACGATATAAGGAAAGCCTTCGAGGAGCGTCCGTAAAAAGATATAAAGAATAAAGATATAACTAAATTTTTAAGCCCTTTTACCTCTAGTAGATTTTCTCGAATAATTAAAATCTAATATAATTATGAATCTAATCTAGAATATATAGGCTACGCGTTTAAATTCCGTTAAACCCGGCCGGATTTAACTTTAGATATTATTATTCGGAATATTATCCCCGACGCCTCGATCTATTAATTCCCGCTCCGCTATCCTTTCTTAGTTATTAAAGTCGGAGTTTCTAAAGGTATCGAATATATAGAGGAGAAAACGGAGGTCTTTATTATTAGAAATAAAGACTATCTTATAATCCTAATTATAATTAAGTTACAGGAAAATAGGCCAAAGGTAAAGAAAGATAAAATTACCGAATATACGATTAAGATTAATATCTATCGGATTATATAAAAATTTATAGGCGGTACCCGTTACTAATACGAGCGTAAGGCTATTATAAATATAAACTTTAAAGTATTTCCTAAACTATCGTTAACTAAGCTATACTAGGAAATTATATAACGAGATCTTCTTAGGTAGGACGGACGTATATAGCCTAATATTTCATAAAAATAAAAAGCGGCCTTAAAGGCGGCCGAAAATAATATAATTTAAATCTCTATCCGTATATTAAAGCGTTTAGTAATAACTATAATTAAACTTAAAAAAGGCCGCGATTTTTTTCTAAAAATAAAAGCGAAGGGACTAAAGGAGGATAAACCTATAAAGGATTTTTCGAGTCCTCCGTATTTATAGTAAATCTAGACGAGTCTTATATCATCGCCGTAAATATAGCGCTCTACTACGGTAGGGTCTTTCCTAACGGGGGCTAACTATAATAAAGAGGGAGATAAAAATTATAACTTTAATAAACCCGAGTAACTAGGTAATATTCATAATAAAAATAAATAAAACTAAGATAATAGAATAGAGGGCCAGGCGATACAATACCTACTAAATTACTAGTTTATATAGGGACGAAAAGCGATATAATTTAATACCTACTACTTTATACTCTAGTCTAGAACGGGTATAATAATTAAAATATACTATATTTATACTCATAGTTAATTTACTTTATATCGATAACCAGATTATATCTTAGGTAAATTACTAAATATAAATTATTAAATATTAGGGACATTAGTCTTAATAATTTATAATAAATAAAGTATTAATAAAGGCTAGAAAATATTAACCTCATAAATAAAGATATATAAAGTCGTTTTAACCGGAGCTATATTCGTAATCTAGATTAAACTCGACTACCCTAATAATTAGGATTATATCGTCGCGACGGTAATCTACTAATCTAGGAAAGATCTTTTACGATTTTTTAAAAGAGTAATACGAGAGTTAATATAGGTATAAATAACTTTAGTAGAGAAACTTAATACGTAATAATTAAAGAATTATATAGATATAGATAGATTTAGTAAAGAAACTTAGCGCGTAATAATTTATTATTTATATAAACATGGATCGATTTAGTAGTGAGGTTTAGCGCGTAATAATTTATTATTTATATAGATATAGATCGATTTAGTAGTAAAGCTTGGCGCGTAATAATTTATTATTTATATAGATATAAATCGATTTAGTAGTAAAGCTTAACGCGTAATAATTTATTATTTATATAAGTATAGATGGATTTAATAGTGAAGCTTAGCGCGTAATAATTATTACTAAGCGATAAAAATTCAATCGCGGTAAAGTTTTAAAATTAAAGTAGTGGCGGGTAATAGCGATCATTACGAATATCGATATTTTAAGATACTATCATCTAGTATAGTAACTTAATGATATTAGATAATTATATTCTAAAACGGAGAAGTTAATTATAATACTATTAAGTAAGATATTTGAAAGTTTAGAGGAATTTAAGGGAAGTATCGTCTAAACCTAACGTACTCTAGGGTAGTAGAATTGTGTCCTTCCTAGGAAGTGGATGGAGGAGGGGCAACTTTCGCAAAGTGAAGCGAGATTTCGCGATCAAAAGATGTGTCAGGGAGTGTGCGTTCTCCTGCGTGAAGTACGCCGCGCAGTCACGTGCTCTCATCCTCTACCACGTTCAACAGATCATCCTCAACAAAGAGGCTTCTAGCACGAACGCGTAGGGCGATTCTCAATATACGCAGTAAATTTAGGAAGTGCCAGGATCAATGGTAAGTACAGAAGTGAGATCTGGTATCTCCCCATCTCCGCACCGTCGCACAGTATCCGATGCTGTGTCATCCGAATTTCTCGTCGCGCTCATGTCAAAGTGCTTCATCATTCCTCGTCTTCAGGTAAACTCAAACAAAACCGTACTACCGCGGTCTTTTAGATCATCACAGCTTAATGCAATGGGGTTTGACCCTCTTTGATGGAGGGCCGACTTGCCGAAGATTTAAACGAAGCGGTCGAGACCCACTTGGCCCCATTTCATGGCAGGCATCTCGTCGAGGAAGTACTCGATAAGCTGAACGCGGTTGCAACAAGCGGCGCTATTTAAGGGGGGCCCACCTACCTTGCATACAACGGGACGGGCGCCACGTGCAATAAGCGTTCGAACTGCGTCGAGCTAGCGCCCGTCTGTCGCCTCTTGGAGCGGTGAGTTGTAGTTTGCTGTCTTCGTCGCTGTTGAGAAACATACTAGTTTCTCGAGCCCGGTCCACAGGGCGGTGCTGAAGGAGTAAGTTGAGCAAGTAAACGTTGCCCAATCGGGCTTCCTGGTGAAATGGGGTATATCTTTATCATCATGGATTAGAGTTGCGCCATAGTCGAGCAAGATCTGCGGGACCGCAGTACGGCTAGCTTCAGTGGCATCCCGTAATAGTATCTACCCAAAGGGGCGACTATTCCGATTTACGAATTGCCGATCCCTTTCCCAGCCAGAGGTAGTAAGGGAATACTTAAAGATCCCTCGAATAACGGAGATGGATCCAGTACCAGCACGCCCAGCGGCCCACTGAAGTGCGCTTGCCTGATCGTATAGGTCGTGGATCGTGTCTGTATTTAGTGCTACGCCACGCTCGAGGAGAAGCTGCACGACTAGAATATGGCCAGGTACAGTAGCGCTATGCGATAGCGACCAGCTTGGTCTTAAGCAATAGTTGACGTCTGCTCCGCTGTCAAGCAATCTCTTACATTCGTCCACCATGCCACCTTTTACGTTCCGAGATTCTCTAGATTCCTGTAGAGCGGATTATGTTTTATAATGCGGGGACGAGGTGTCTTAAGGCGTTAGTGTTGATAGGTAAGCCTCAGCCTATGAAGCAACTCACTGTGGAATAACTGTAATTTGCAAGGGTGGAGCCTTAGGTAATGTATTCTCGATCTTGTAGACGAGCCATTCCATTGCGGTCTTTACTTTTCTATATTTGTTATTATCCCTTCCTGTGAAACGATATATATCGACATGATTTGCTTGGATCGATTATTTCTGTTCTCTAGCATCGTCTAAAGCAGATAGAGCATCATCGACAATTTAGACCTATCTTCAAAACAAATCTAATAATATAGTAGGGAAGTTACTTTTCCAGTCAAACCTCGCCCCCCGTGGAATCCCAAGCGCCTCTTGGAAGGTGTATACGTAAAAAGAATTGGCCGCAAGCATACCGCTGAAACCCTCTCGCAAATCCTCAAGCTTTTCGGACTGTATTTGTAAATTGCGGACGAGACTGTCGTTTGCGTCGAGCCTCGTTACTCGAATAATATTTACAGCAATGTTCCCCAACCCGGCTTAGCTGCTGCCTCTATGGGGGGTCCCAAGAACTATACTACGACTTGATTCATATGTCGTGTGAAGATCACCTCGCTTACTAGTCAGTCTGCACGATATTTCAGTGTGACGAACTATCTCGTTTTAAGGTGGTAGGATATACGTCTTGCAATGCGAGGTCACCCAGTGAGTGGACATGGATATTAAAGGACGAGTCGGTTGGCCTCGACACTGGCTTTCAGGCTGATAGAGCATGTCCGTGCTATGACCCGATATTGTTTTGGTTAGCTAGACCCTAGAAGAATTGGATGATATTAGTATCATAGCCATAAGTCAAGATGCGCGCTTGCTTGAAGCCGTCAAGGAGTAAATCTACCGGCCAGAAAACAGGTTTGTTGGGCTTTGTGTGGATGGGCGACGGTGATCTAGAGACGGGCGAATATGTGAAATCTCTGAACTAGGATCTTTGGGGCTCCTAATTAATTTGTGGGTTGTCGGATGCTCACTTGGAATATGACCACGTGGAGGCCGTGTATAAGGACAATACTGCCGCAAAACGAACGATCAATGTTCAGCTACTCAAGATTAGTTGCAGGTGTCGCGGAGAAGCAAATAGAGGCGTAATACAGCTTGTTAATAGACTTGACCTACTCAACTATTTAACTATCCGTTAGCAAGGACAGTAAATCCTTCATCTCGCACAGTGATCACCGATGACGACTCCGACGCCGAAAGATTTGCCTTCTGCATCTATAGAACCTCATCGGTTATACTGCAGTCACGCACAGATGCCACTAGAGCATAGAGATGGTCTACTAGAATTCTTTCGGCGATGATGATCTCCTAACGAAACCCACAAAGGCAACAAGCGTGGCTAGTACTCAAGGCATGACGCAGGTCAAAATACGAGTCTTGGATTCGGAGTATCTGTTAACGGAGTATCTATTTGTCTGTTTTGACGACTTAAATCAACCGGCACAGGCCTGTGTCACTTGCCGCGGCCTGGTAAGACACAACTAGTATCTACTGCTCATTAGCTAAGGCTGCTGCGCTAAGCCGAAAAAGAAAAAGTGCTGCTGTCGTTCCTACTAACATCAAGATATCAAACCTCTACACAAGCAAACCCTATCGTTACCAAAGGCTAACATTGCCAAAAACACGAATAGCTTTCCGTTTCAGCGGCTTGAAAAGCCTCGAGATAAACGACTGCTGCATCTTCTACCCGGACGAGAAGACGAGCTCATCTCATGCACACTACAACAAGTATACATATGGGGGAAGATCCCAAGTACAACGCCGTTACATATCTCAATCAAATGCACTATGATTTGTAATTGCATTGAAGCTAACATCACACCAAATCTGTACGATGCAATACACCAACTCAGGCGAACAGATAGTGTGCTCGTCCTGTTGGAGGATCAAATTTGCATTGACCAGGAGAACACCACGGAAAGGAAAGAATGGGGAAACAATTCAGGCACAACGTCCTGAATAGCTTCGTGGTGTGATTTCAGGAAAAGCATTGTAAATGCAGACATTATTCGCTCATTTCGAAGACGTGAGGACACTATTGACACGTGCAAGTACAGCTTCCTTGAAATAATCTTGGTACATTACATATGCCACCGCCAACGTATCACTATACTCTCATGCATTCACCACAACAAACCCCTTGAAGCCATCCAACGAATCGCTCAATTCTTTCTGGTACTGAGGGAAGCCTCCCGCATAATTCAGCTGCTCCCTCGGCTTTCCTGGAATATTAGCACCCATGTACCAACTATCCGTACCCGGGAACAGCGTCTTGTCGCTCAATTCCGTGACCTTCCTCCTCCATTCCTCTTCGGCTTCCCTGGTAGCCTCAATACTGGCAACGTTCTCATCCCTCATCTTCTTGATCGTATCCACGATCCAGTCGCCCTGGACCTCGACACATGTGGGTCCGTTGCTAAAAGCAGTGGGTCCCTGAGCTCCGTAAAGGAAGAACATGTTCGGGTAGCCGTTGCATGTCATCCCCAGATGTGACCAGGTGCCCATCTTCCACTTCTCGGATAGTGGGATACCTTTGATGTCGCGAAGACCCATATTCTTCATCCCGCCGGTCACGGAGTCAAAGCCTGTGGCCAGAGCAATCAAATCGACTTCGTGAAGTTTCCCATCAGCGGTGACGATGCCGTTCGGTTTGACTTGAACTACAGGGTTTTGTTTGATGGCAACAACGTGCACGTTAGGTTTGTTGAACTGCTCGAAGAAGTCCTGCTCGAGTGAGGGCCGCTTGGTGCCAAACGGGTGAGGAGGCTCAAGAGGAGCAAGAATATCGGCCGTGACGGGGTCGTTGATACGACTTCGTACCTTTTTGGCCCAGAAATCGTAGTGGTGTCGGTTGGCGGTTTCATCAAAGAGCATGTCTTTGTAGGTAGCAAGCCAGAACTTGAAGCCGCCTTCTTCCCAGAGCTGTTCGAATAGCTTCTCTCGCTGTTCTGGGGTGTCATCCGCAGTATTCCTCTGAATGAAGTCGAATGGGAAGCCGGCAAAGGTGGTAAGGCGGTCACGGAAGAATTGTGCGTAATCATCCTTGCGCTCTTCTTGTTCCTTTTGGGTAAGCGAGGTTTGTTGCATCGGCAAACATAGATTGGGGGTTCGTTGGAAGACGGTAAGCTCTTTCGCTGTCTTTGCACACTCCTGTGAGATCTGGATCCCTGTGGAGCCTGTCCCAATCACGGCAACTCTCTTGCCTGACACATCAACGCCACCCTCAGGCCAGAAGGACGAGTGATACATCTCGCCTTCATAGGTATCCAGACCCTTCCAGTCTGGAAAGTGGCGCTTGGCTGCGAAACCGGTCGCCAAGACGAGGTATTTGCACCTGGCTGTCTTCCCATCCTCCGTCTTGACGATCCATTGGTGGTTTTTCTCATCAAAATCCGAAGAGATGACCGCGCTGTCAAAGACGACATCTTTCTTGATCTCCAATTGCTTGTCCACATGATCAAAATATTTCCTCAGTTCACTCCAATCAGGATATTTCTGCGACCAAGACCAGTTTTTCCAAATTTCAGGGAACGAATATTCGTAGACAGGTATGGGGGAGTCGACCCGTGCGCCAGGGTAACAATTCCAGTGCCAGATACCGCCGAGGTCTTTTCCTGCCTCGAAGCACTTGACGTTGAAGCCTAGCTCATCTCTGAGTCGATGCAGGAGGTATACGCCTCCAAAGCCTGCGCCAACGATGAGGACGTCGGTCTCAATGTCTGAGGATGTGCCGTTCGTGTGTCCGTTAACGATTCCGTTCTGTCCATCATGTGCGTTGAGGTGGTCTTTGCGAAGGGTTTTGGGCGTGCTGGAAGGCTTCGAGGGCGAGGCGGTCTGAACTCCCAGATGAGTTGCAATTGCCTGAATCCTAGGCGACGAGTCTGGTCAAAAGTTGTACAATCCATTGAGGACGGAGGGACAACTCACATTCCTTCCAGGCCGTCCATCCTGGTCTCAAGCCTGCCAAGAGATGCGATATCTTGTGCCATGTTTGACAGTGGAATCTGGAAGGGGGGGGGAAACAAAATTTTGGAAAGTCAGGCCTTCAAAGATGCAAAAAGAGAAAAAGAGAAAATGAGAAAAAGAGCGGATCGTGCCAGTGCTCGATATATATTTGGGATTTGGGCTGATAGTGTGACTCCCCAACACGGCTCACATCATTCGAGTCCATTGTTCCGAGTCGAGCCCCAGCCCGCTCATCCGTGAGCGGTGTTTGCGGGGATTCAAAACCATCGAGACTTGCGCTAAACGGATGGCCCGCACACCTTAATTTATACAGGCGAACCACCAACGCCAACTAGAATAGGATATAGGCCTATGACAGGGCGATAGACAGGTATATAATAAAGTAATAGACCGGTGTATAGTAGGTTGATAGTAGGACTATAGATAAGGGTGTAATAAGCTATAAATAGGGTGGGTAATAGGGCCATATACGTTATATACTATAGAATAGGCCATAATAGGGTATACTATTAAGTATACTTTAGAGCATACTATAGAGCAATAACATAGTATACCATAAAGTAGTAATTCGGCATATCATGGAGTAGCAATGGGGTATATCATCGGGTATACCACGGAGCATACTATGAAGCATCATAGAGTAATATATACCCCATTATTGCTCTATAGCATGGCCTATTACTACTCTATAGTATAGTCCATAATATGGCCCATTACTGCCCCATAGTATGCCATATTACTACTCTATGGTATGCCCCATTATTGCTCTATAGTATGCTCCTTAGTATACTCCATAGTATACTCTATAACATACTTCCATAGTATACCCCATTGTTACTCCATGATATAGCCCATTATTACTCTATAGTATACTCCATGGTATACCCCATTATTGCTCCATGGCATGCCCCATTGTTACTTCATAACATGCCCCATTACTACTTTATAGTATGCTCCATAACCTACCCCATTACTGCTCTATAGTATACTCCATAGTATACCCCATTGTTGCTCCATAGTATGCGCCGTATATGGCCCTATTACCTACACTATTATAGCTCTATTATACCCTTATCTATGGTCCTACTATGAATCTACTATACACCGGTCTATTAATCTATGACGAACCGTCTATAACCCTATTCTTATTCTGCTCGAGTTTGGTAGTTTCCCTATATAAATTAAGGTGTGCGGGCCATCTGTTTAGCGCAAGTCTCGATGGTTTTGAGATCTACTGTATCATTTACTGTTGGTGGTGATGTCAGAGATTCGGATCTTCTTCCTATGCACTCTAAATTTGCACTTTTCCTATTTAGGTAGGTGGGATATTATGGAGGATCTTCACACGAACCATGCAGCCTGATACGCAAAGCCAAACAATGGTGGTGGTAGTACGCTAACGTTAGGAGTGAAACGAGGATGCAGCTTACAACAAACCCCCTGGGAAAACGCTAATGATTTTCCGAAGACAAGAAAGTAGAGTAGAGGTACACCATTTTCAGTTAATCTTGAGCTTCCGCAGTCGACAAATTGATAATTATCTTCCATTATGACATGGACAATAAGAAAGACTAGATTGCAGGAAGATCATGAGTGCTATTTTAAGGAATGACAGCAAACCGTAGCACCGAAGATAATGCCCGTTCCTCCGGAAAGGCATTCGTTTCCCACGCTCTATGTCTATTCCCAATCTGTTCAATCAACTCTATCGTCTATCGTCTATTGCGTTTCATGCCGTCGTAATTTGAAGCAGATGTGCACTTCTATGCTTTCGCTTCTTGTAGTCTTGCCAAGCTCTTTGCGGTGTCGCTGACGGTCTGATCAAGGGGGGTGAAGTGCAGTCCCAAGGCGTTCCGAGCATGGCTGTTGTCAAGGGCAAAGGTTTCTACCTTCTCCGTTGATGACGGGTCTGGAACCTTGCTTGCATAGGTAGGAAGGGCCTTCTTGATGATTGCGCAAACGTCAGGATATTGGAAGTTGCCAGTCGTGATCAAGTGGCGGCTGCTCTGAGGGTTTTCGTAGGCCATGACGTGCGCCTCGCCCACATCCCGAACGTCTGCGAATGCTACAACAATCAAGTCAGTATTGGGTGCAATTGATATCAGAGGCGGCATCGTACCTGGGAAAGCAGTAGGGCCAGGCTCCTCCTGGCTGCCGTTCATCAATCGATAGATGTCTGCACTGCTGGTGTTTAAGTGGTCCAAGCTGGCATCGTGGTCGAGTGGGCCATAGATCATGGGTGGGCAGATGGTTGCCACGTTGAAGGTGGGCTTCTCATTCTCCACAAATTCTCAAGCCGCCTTCTCCGCAAATGTCTTGCTTGCACAGTATGCTGTTCCTCCATCGCCACCCTTCGCTTGCACATATGTGACAGGGTTCCAATCTTTCTCAGTATAGGTATAGCCTGGTCGAACGCCTTGAGTGGGATCCATCATAGCTGCGAAGCTTGATGTGATGACGATACGCTTGACTTGTGGTGCGTTCTTCTGTACCGCCTTAAGGATCTCAGTGGTACCCTTGATGGCGGGATCGAGCAGGTCGCGCTCATTATGTTCGACATGCATAACGAAGCCGGAGGCGGCTGTCAAGAGGATGAGGTGAGGGCTGCCGTCAGACTTTTTGGAGCTGGCGGTTTGGCCGATGGCGCTCTTTGCTGTGTCGATGATGGACGACATGATGATGTTCTTCAAATGTTTCTGATTGTCACGCTTGTACATCAGGATCATCCTCATATCTAATATCTCTCTCTACCTCCGTCTGATGTCATCTTTGTTATTTTTGACCTTTCGGATAGGCGTTCCGAGAGCAACGCTTCCGAGGACTTCCACAACCAAAGGCCATCTGGACTTTCTATATTAATCATCATGCTGTGCCTGTTTGGTCAACAGGATCGCGTCGCCATCACATTACATCGCTTTGCCGAAGGTGGCAGTGAAGGGAATCTCGGAGAAATACTGATCTGGCATTGAGACGATTGACACCCGTTGCCCGCCTTCAAAAATCACTTCACTTCATACACTCACTATTATTGTTCTTCGGTCGCTTATAACAGCAATACTTAGACAAGGGGTACCACGTCTTCAACCCACAGCTAGGTCCAGTCTCCAACGACTTCTTATCCCAACCTCTGTACCTCCTCCTTGTTCTTCACAGGGTTAAGAGACTATATGAAGCTAGATAATCTATAGTCAGCATGCTTGTTTCACAAGGGCGCATTAAACGAAGAACAAAAGCTGCTCGAGTTAGGTGAAAACGAAGTCTCAAGAGATAACTTACTCCTGACGAACTCCTCGGTTTGACGACAGTCCTGCTCCTGACATTGGCTTCGCAGGTTGAAGTCCCGGCATTCAGTATTCTGATTTACCGACAAGCGTTGGGAGGTCATATTGAATGGAGATGTTGGCCTTTCTGCTTATGTTGGCTCTGCGTCTTCAGCTGCTGTAGTTTGCGTCGCTGGTGCTTGCACTGTCACTTGCTGAGCAGTAGGCTCTTGCATCCGCATCAAGCCTTTGGCCAGGACGTGCTTTAAGAGAAAACCGATGGTGACGACGCAGAGCCAGAGAACGCCAATGAGTACGCGCAGATGGCCCCTACAGGAACCCTCCTTGATGTGGCCCGGAGATTGAACCCCGTGGACTGACTCCATGATGAAATGGAGGTTGCTGATCTCGGGGGGATTGAGTGAGGAGATGGATATTGGGGCGTCTTGCCTATTGGACGAGACTGCTTGAGGATCTGTGTTTTTGGTCTGCGTTCTGGGATGTGGATGTGATGTATTTGTAAACCAAGGAGGGAAAGGCTTGAGGTGTCTGGGGGTTTATGTACTGCACAGTAAGCATTGGCCAGTGGGAGGTCTTTGTGAGTCTGCTGAATCGTGGTCTGAGACACAACTTTCATGCTGAATGAAGGTAGGAAGACATTGATATCCACATATCAATCCAGTAACTATGTCGCTCGTAAAGAAGACAAAGAAGAAAGCATCAGAACGGAGAGATTACCGCGCCCATTTCTGACAAGAGAAGGTCCATCCGCGCAATATCAACAAAGAGACATAAGTCAGGACAAAAAACAGCAGAGTGACGAACGTCATCTGCCTCTTTGTCTAAAACCTTAACAATGGACACTTCGTTCGCAATCTCTATCTGATGTCTAACGATACGCAGTCGCAGACGTTCTCACATGCTACCCTCGTGAAATAGACCCACTTACCACAGACATGGCAATAACAATTCACCTAGGACCAAAGCCTATTTCACCCCGTCGAACATTCGACAAACTCCGTATCCAACTCAAGATGCGAAGAATACGAGGCGAGGCGTTAGGGCAGCGCTTCTCGGACGGTAGTAACGCGAAGGAAGATGAGCACTCCAAGGTAGAGAAGCAAGCTAGCTTTGAGAAGCAAGCCGCCTTCACGAAGGAGGGTAATTTCGAGAGGAATGCTAACGGTGAGAAAAGGACCAAGGGAAGAAGAAGTACAGGGTCCAGAAAGAGCGGTCAGCTTGAGACCAAAGTCGTAAGAAAAAGTGAGAGACTCGTTGCGCGAACATAGATCCTAGCTGATCTTCCAGCCGGCCCCTCTGCATCAACATCGTGGTGGAGGAAGGTAGTCAGGTTAATGCTGCTCAACCAGCCCATTTCTAGTATCTATCTCGTCAAAATCTGTCATTTCCATAGAGTGGTCCATTTCGCCTATGCGAAAAGTCGCAAAAATCCTGCTCATTTATATCAACTTTCTAGTTCATGCTACGTCTCCCTAAACATTCGAAATTTCCATGACGCGCGTTCACGAGCGCCTTCGAGCAAGATCTTTGTGCAGCGTATGCTCTTTCATAAACAGGCTAGAAAGCGAGCCAAATACCGCCAGCCCGAATATCGTCAAGAAGACTCCTCGCAATGCATCCATGTATGCCTCCTCCGCGCCGTTGATCCAGTCGCCTGGCAAATACTTTATTTCTGTCAAACTATCTCTGAGCCTTCCTATAATGCTCCCGGCATCTTTCTCCTCCCCAAACTCTTCCCAAAGCCTCTTGATCAAAACATTTTGAAAGACCAACGAGCAAATTGTGATGCCAATGGTACTCCCTGTGCCTCGAAAGGCGTAAGACGCGGACGTGATCACAGCGTGATGTTTTTGGTCCACCGCAGCGATGAGTGCAGTAACCGTGACTGTGAGCATTCCAGCGTAGGCGAAGCCTGTGAAGAAGAAGTAGACAAAGGGGCACCATTGCGGCGTCTCGAGAGTGAATCCAGTGGTAAGGCCAAGAGGTAGAAGAAAAAGCACTTGGATAACCAAATTCAAGACGTAGTATTTTCCAGCAGCTCTCATCACTATTCCACAGATAACACCTCCAAAAGCGGCACCTGCAGACGTAGGTATAAGCCTGACTCCTGCTGCCATCGCTGACATACCCTGGACTTGGAAGTAGATTGGAGCATAGAATGTCAGCGAGATTTGGGCCATAGTGAAGAACCAATTGGTAAGACAAGCTGCCAGGACGGTCCTGTCAAGGAGCAATTTGACGGGAATCACCGGTTCGGTAGCGTAGCTGGCTTCGATATAGACGAAGGCAGTAAAAAGAGCAGCCGATATTGGTATGGTTACGAAGACCAACGGATGGACCCATGGAACTGTGTTGCCGCCTGAATTCAGTCCCACTAGCAGCAGAACTACTGCACTTGTCAAAACGATTGCACCCAAGAAATCGATTCGGTTCCATTTTTCGTCCCATTCAACGTTGTTAACCTCCTTTGCTGGTATCTTCACTAGAAGTGTGACAAGAAGGCCAGAAAGAACTGTCAATGGGACTAGAATGAGGAAAGCCCAGCGCCAGCCCAAGGTATCGTTCATCCAACCTCCGAAAACGCCACCAAGTCCGGAACCCAGACCAAAGCAGATGTTGTTGAAGCCTTGCCAGACCCCACGCCGCCTTAGCGGAACGAGGTCGCTGGTGATGAAGAGCGGAATGGCGTTCAAACCTCCACCTCCTAAACCTGCGACCACCCGTCCAAGAATGATGGTCGACTCTCCTCGAGCTAATCCACAGATGAGATTCCCAATGCAGAATAGGGCGTTGGAAATGATCAAGCCTGCGCGACGACCGTAAATGTCGGTCAGCTTCCCAGCAAGTGGCTGCAGAACGGAATTTGCGATGAAATAGGCGGAAGCCAGCCATGCCAGTAGAGTGAGCGAATTGTACGAGGCAGATATGGAAGCAGTCAATGTCGCAACCATTGTACCATCCAGCGCTGCCAGAACGATACCTAGATAGGTACTGGCCATGATCAGGAGGAGTTGACCAGTCGTTGGCTCTCCCGATTGTGCAGTCAAGTCTTCGGCAGCAGCAGATTCATTATTGCGCTCCACAACTAGTCCCGATGGTATAAAACCGTTTGTGGGCTGAGAACTGGCACCGAGAAGCGGACTCGTCTCTCTAGCATCTTCTTCCTCTGTGGATTGATGTGACATGGTGTTGACTCCAATGTTCTGGATGGAGAGCTTGGCGTAGGTCAACCGAAGTTCAATCAATGTCAAGGCCAGATGTTTGCTTTTGTTTCCAAGATGTAGAGACTGGCAAAACAAAAGGGTTTCAGAAGCGGAAGCAAATATCAAACCCGAGGAAGTATATCATGCATGGACTAAAGTAGTTGCTTTTTCGCGTGGGGGGCAAAGACCGAACAAATCCGAGCCAAACAATTTGTAGCACGACTACAATATGCCAATTCAAGGCACTACGCCAAACGAGAGCGGACTTCGCCATGCCTGTCTAGACCGTTGCATCGACTTTGCAGAGCGTTAGCCTCTTAACGCTAAGACATCATACAGTAGATGGTCACGGAATAGCGCTTACCTTCAGAAAGCACGTAGCTACATGGTGCGAGTTGCATTTTGGTGTTGGAGACTCTGCATATGCGCAGGCTTCCGACGAAACCGTGCAATGCCTCTGCCACAGCACCCCGCCAATTGCCAATTTGGAGCAACTTTCGAGACCTTTGCTTTGATGACCAATGCAATAATTCCGACTTGGATTTTGTCAACTACTCTTTCTTTCGTGCTTGCTCGAGAACATCTTGCCAATGCCATCGAAGCTAGCGTCCACCGAGCCAGAATATCTGGTCAAGAACAAGACGAACACTGTCAATGGAATTGAGACGGCGAAAAAGATACGGAAGCTTTGCGACAGTGTTGATAGATCACCGTTCATGCTGAATAGGCTCGATACGAAAGACAAAGGTATGAAGGTGACTGCGAGCCAAGTCAAGCGGGCAAGACTCCGGTTTTGCTCGAATACTTTCTTGCTTTCCTCAATGGACATCACTGCTGTGACAACCGCCATGAGCCCATCAGCACGTACTTGGAGGTCCTCGATGCTCGACAGGAGAATCTCGAAATCACGACGCAGATCTAGAACGTGGTTCTCGGATCCATTAACGAAGCTCTCCCGCTTGATGGTTTTCTCGAGCACTTCTAGAAGTAAGGTTCGGAAGATCGGAAGCCTCCTTCTCCAACTATGAAGCTTCGTGATAGTCACTCCTAAGCCGCCGCCATAGTGTAAGAGGTCAGGATTTTCAAGCTCCCACTCAAGTTGGGTGAGACGAGTGGTAGCGTATTTGGTCAACGTGTACCATTCGGAGCATACAACAAAGAGGGTCTTTTTGAATAGAATGCGGGGATCGTCCGCAATGTCATCAACTTCTGCAGAGCTCAGCCTGCTTGTCCAGTAGGCAACGTCCTCAAAGGTCGACGTTCTTGGAGGGCCTTGTGGCATGGCATCCAGAGTCATAGACGGACAGTCCTCAAAATTACGGTAACCGCGCCAAATTGGAAAGCCTTCCGATATCGTGGGATCCACAAGCAGGATACCTAGAAAGCACCACAATCAGCGAAGTCTCTTCGCTTTACTGGGTAAGAAGCCGCTTATTGACCTAGAACGCCAGTCTCCCCATCTTTGTTTGGCCTGATCCAAAGAGACGTTCTACTTCGAACCAAGCCAACATCAGATCCCTCAATGTCGGCACCTGGAACCCAATTACCATCTTTGTCTACCCTTCGAAGCACATTGAAGCCACCAGCCTCCCATCTGGCATGTGCCAAGCTTTCTTCACTGCGGAAGTACCTTGTTTGAACATAGCGGACATGCAGATGAGTTTGTTTCCGGGAGCAAGCCTCCATTGGGGCCAGCTCGACCCAGGGATCTCTTGTATTATTCCACATGTAATCAGATATGTGCCCTCTAAAGAATGAAGGATCAACGTCAAAGCGAGTCCCTAGCTCTTCGATGACGTCTCTCGAAAGATCCTCAACAATGAAGAGTCTTGCATGGACATTGTCGTGATCATTACCCGGTCTATTCAAAAATGCCGTGAGTTCGTCGATATTTGACAGATCTTCCCTAATCGAAGCTGTCTTTGGCTCAAATGACAGGACCGCCACTTTGGTCCTAATTGCTCTCTCGGCCTTGTCCTCTTCTGTGAGGAATCGTAGCTTTGGTGGCGAGGTAGTCACTTTCATGAAGTCTGCAAGGTACAGAATGTGCGGCCAGCCTTGCGAAAGCGACTCAATATATGCCATATAAGGCTTTCGATGTCTGCAAATGGTCATTACTATCTTGCCAGAGACTGCAAGCTTGCAGTGGCTTACGAATTCATAGCTGCGGATGTGGAACATTTTGCAGGCATCCAATGTCCAACACGACTTTTTTCGTAAACATCACCTATGTAGTATGGATCTCCGGCTTCTAGCGTGTGGGGAAGCGTGTGGGAGGGAGCTGAGACATCAGTGCCGGAAGGGCCCCAGGCCGTCAGGAGTACGGGGAGCATGTCGGCAACTCCCGACCTACGCTGTTGTGGAGACATGAAAAGAGAGTCCGAGACCTGTTGTCACAGTTCAGGCCAAGGCTGGGGCCTCAATCAGCAGCTGTCTAAGCTGGTAAATCAACAATGATACAGGACACACAAAATCAGGCGCGCAGGCATAAAGTAGACAATTGGGACCCTTCGATATATGTCTTACATGATCGCTGTGAACGTTTCCCCGAGTCGGGCATTTTCAGCTCAGCTGGGTTGTACCAGTAGTTGAATCTACCTTCTCACGGCTGCGCCGTCCATGTAAGTACGTCGACATGGCGCAGCTGTGAGAATGTGGGCTGAGTATTGTTAGGGTCGACGCGGGCAACGCCGCCAGCCCTCGTGGCTGTGTAGGGCTGAGAGTCTTGGCGTGTACTCTCCTAGAGTGAATACCTTAGAATTATCGACCAGATTTGAACAGTACTGCTCGATTTTAATACCTTTACCTGTCGAAGGGACCTCTTCAGCTCTCCAGAAAGCTAATATAACAGCTAAGACAGCCAATCGTGTAGACTATGAGCTTATTATATGTTACACTTGTAGTATACATTAGCTACTTTAGGACATGTTTCTGCACATACGGCCATAGACTCAAGAAAACTCAGCATCCCGTCCGCTCTGCTATGAAAAGCTTGAGATCGGTCAATTAGTAGTTGGGTGGGTGACCACCAGCGAATACTGACTGTTGTATGTTTTTGCTCTTTGAATTTTTGCCAATACTAGGATTGGCGACGAGAAAAGTGAGTTGAGCTTTGTCAAGACATCAACACAAAGAATCAGTCTGCGCTCAAGCATTATGGGTATCATCGACGACGCCTTTCAGCAGTCTGTGTACTGCACGTTGTTCTACACCTCATCGTGCTTCCGTAATTCTGTAGATTTCATACGCTCGCCCTGCATCCTTTCACTCTTATGCGCAAGTAGTGCGAGTAAGAAAAGCCCAATACTGAGAACGATCATCGGTACCAAGATCCATCTGGCGGCTCTCTACATTGCTCATGTTAGTTGATTTATATATTGTGGGGACGGTAGGAATGTGTGCGAAAATGGGAAGAGACTTACACCTTCTGTACAGATCTGACCGAAGGTTCCCCTCTTCTCATCCGGTGCATACTGTTCCAGTGCACAATTAAAAGCCTCCACAGTGAAATGACTCGCACGAGTGTACACCGAGTCACCTTCGGTCCGAGCGTTGATATCGAATGTGCTGCTATTGCTGTTTTGAACAAACCCAAAAACGATAGCAGCAATATTGATGAGTATTTGCAGAGAGCTCAAAGCAGCCACAATGAGTGACGAACTATAGCTGACACCCTATGTTATTTGATCGTGTTAGCGGGACGAAACGGTCATATACCATACTTTAGGTCAACCACACAGCAGCAACACCGAGGCAGAGACCGACCTTTCGTCCGAAACACCCAAACCTGAATGGTTCATACCGAAATGCCAGTGCTATGATGAGCAAGCTATCTAGCGTACCACCGCAAGCGACCGCAATCATCATGCCCAGACTGCCATCATCCACAGTCCCAGGCAAGGACGCGAAGGTGTGCAACGTTTCGGGCCAATCCTCATATTGCGGCTGGTCTATGAAGTCTGTTTTTGCGTTCGCCGTAGTGCTGCTGTTGATATAGGCGAATTCATGGCCGATCAGGCCAAGCAAAGCCAAGGAGATGGCGAAGAGAATGCCCGCAATTATGAGGATTGATACGCGGAGTGGAGTCATCACGGACTGAAGAGACGAAAGCTGAGCTCAACCAAATGCCAAAACATCCCGTATTACCGGTTTCAGTGATGGAACGAAAGATGGAACGAAAGATGTATCGAAAGGTGCAAGAACAGGGAAATACCTTTATGCGACACGAGACCTTGCTGCAGCCAAGGATTCAAACCAATGCAGCCAAGCTTGCCAAGGATCGCTGTTCGGAAACGCCCACACGCCCATAACCTACTTTACTTTAATTGCTCTTATGGCTGACTTTGACAAGACTTGCTATAAATAGTATGCACCACCATCTTTGCTGACCTATTGAGGCCTTTGGAGTATTCCAGTCTAGAAGCTGCCAACACGATGAAACATAGATCACAGCTTGGAGGGGTTGGCTCCTGAGTATTTATATTGGTCTTGCCTGGGCTCATAGTCATCAAGGTTTGTCTTGTCTTCATTGCGTCGACAGGCTCAAATCGTCGACTTTACGACGCAACATGATATATCATCTATCCATGATTTCCGTACCTTATTTAACTAGAGGGTCGCCATCTCCGTAAGGAGATTACGGGGGCGGTAGGGCTTAGTACCGAGGTAAACGGGTAGGGTCACGTGATATCAAACTTTATAATTCACTAAGATATCGGTAATATCATACGCGATCTAGGAAGTGAATATATAGTAGATAAAAATAGAAAGTAAATACCTAAACTTTTATTAATAATTTATATATTCTATAATACCTCTAAAAAAACCTAGTACTCTTTAGATACGTATATATAGGACTTATATAAAAAATCTATATAAATTTATACTTTTTCTTTATATTAACTCTTATCGTTCTTTATATATTATTCTAAATTATTATAATTAAATATCTCTCTTTAAAGAGTTTATATTAATTTTATACCGTCCTATATAAAGTAGTATATCTCTTCTTCTCTCTTCTATTTATATATATATATTAATTCTAATTTTATATTTATTAATATTAATCGATACTATAACTATACCGGCCGAAGATAATAAGGATAATAAAGTATATAATTTTATAATAATTATATATCTCCGGTATATTATTTTACCCGACGGTATAATTAAAGACCTAGTCGTTATTAAAGCCGAGTAGTATATTATAGAGAGTAAAGCGCCTATATAATAACGTATTATTACTATATTAGAGGTTTAATATAATATCTTTTTCTATACCTAAATAATCGTACCCGTATATATCTTTATAGTATTATATTAATATTATATTAATTTATATAAAATTAACTCCGTCCCTTTAATATTATTAAGGCTCTCCGTTTAATACTATAATATAACGTCGATAGGACCTAGGTTAGTACTCGTAGAGAAGAGTATTAAAAATTAAAGAATAATAAGCTTCGTATTAATATAAAATAAAACTAGATAAATTTAATAAATTTAATTAATAGTTTAATAAACGTCTATATTTAGAATCTATAATTAAAAGTTTTAAGAGAAATTAAATATAAAGCTCCTATTTACTAGTAGGAATATACGTAGTTTATATAATAGAAGGAAATCGTATTAAGAGTAATATACTCTATATACTCGTAATTATAAATATAATAAATATATTTTACTCGCGATATTTATTAATATAAATATAGTAAATATACCTACTAGTACCGTAATAGGTATAGTATTTATTATAATTTAAGGATTATAATATTATTCTCTCTCCCGTTAAATTTTAGTCCCGAAAGTTTCCTAGCTTCGTTATTATATTATTTTATAAAATTAACCTTCGTAATTTAATATCTCGTTAAAAGATATTATTAAATAATTTAGGAGATATTAACGTCGTAATATATCCGTACCGGAGTTATATAAAAGGATCGAAGGCGTATTTTATTAAAAAGTTATCGGAGAAATATATAAAATATATTCGCTTAAAGCGAGATTACGATCTCGTTATTTCTTTATTAACGTTAAAGAGAATTCGTAATAAACGTCTATAAATATAAAAGGAAGTTCGCGAAGTTTATATTTAATTAACCGAGTAGTATATTTAAATAGGTCGTTTTAAATAATAACTCAAATATTTAAAAAATAAAAAGGAAGGACTAGTAGTTACCGAATAAAGAAATATTATAAAACTAGAGGAGGACGAGTAACGAGTTATCGAGGCTACGAAGATATTATTTAGCGACCTCTTATTTAATATTTCTCTTAAATAGTTCTAAATACCCGTTAATTTTAATTAATTAAATATCGCTTATTCTCTTTATAATTCTAGTAGAACTCTTAAAGGAGTTATCGATGATTTATAAAATTAGCGCTAGGCTCTTATATATTCTCTATTTTATTATATCCTTTTTATTTAATAAAATAGTTTTAATTTTCTTTATCTAAAATTCTTTTTACCTCGAACTCCGTTTCTTTTTTAATTTAGAAATAAAAAGTATTTCATAAAGGTATTTTAAAGTCTATTAACTCTAATCGAGAGATATAGAATATTAAATATATTTTAGCGTCGGCTAGAAGATTTAGTTTATAATTAATTAATTCTTTACTCTTCTTAATCGAAAATAGTCCGATTTTAATATAATTTAGTTTCTTATTTAATTTTTTATTTATTATATTTTTTATTAAAAAGTATACTTTATCCCCCTCCTTTAATTAAAGATACTCTTTTCGATATTTATTTACTATTAATTCGGTCCGAGTATTCGTTAATTTAATCTAGGTTTATATTTTCTTATATAATACCTTTATATTAATTATATAGACTAGCGCCTTATACGCGTTAAGTCCTTATTTTAGATTTAGAAATATATTAATATATTTATTATAATTTATAAAGAATAGCGTAAATTTAGTTATATTAAATTAAATATTATTAAATATTAATTAAACTATAAATAGAAGTCTTATCTAATTATTTTATTTCTTATTTACGTAATATCGTAAATATATCTCTATTATTTAGTTTATCTACTCTATTTACTTATCCGTCTATAAGTAATATACGGTTAATATTCGTAATTTAATTCCGATAATATTAATTAGTATCTTTTAATAGTTAGAGGTAAATTATTTATCTCGGTTAAAAATAATCGACCTAGGTATTTTATAATCCCTAATTAATCGATTTAGTAATACGAAGGCGATTTATTCGGCCTTATAAATTTCCTTAATAGGTATTATTATAGCGTATTTACTAAATTTATTATAAATTATTATTATCGAGTTAAAAATTTCTAAAGTAATTGGGTCTTTTAATTTTAGTAATTTAATAACGAAATCTATTATAATATCGTCCTATAATATTTCCGGTATTAAGGCGAACTAGATTTAACCGTATTTAATATACTTTATAAATTTATTTTACTAGTATTCGATATATTTTTTAATATATTTCTCGATATACAATTTTAGTCCTAACGCGTCGTATTTTTTATAAATAAGTTTTATAGTTTTAATAACTCTAGGGTATCTTTAAACTAGATTATTATAATAATCGCGAATAACTTCTTTAAGATAACCTTTAGGAAGATATATTTTTTTATTATATTTTAATAATTTAGTTTATAGTTACTAATTTCTTAATATAATAGTTAAGGTATTATTTTCGTATTCTTTCTAAATAATATTAATAATTCCGGGAATAGAGATATATAATATTACTACTAATTATTATACTAGGACTAGCGATCTATCTTATTACTAAATAAGGATTAGTTATATTATTATATCTTTATCCTTTATATAGTCCTCCCGCTTATTAAATATATCGGCGCGATTATTATCCTTTTTTAGAATATAAAAGATTTTAAATTTATATTACTCTAGTAGTTCTAACTATTTAACCTATTTTCGATTTAATTATTTTATCGTTATAAAATTAAGAAGATTTTTATAGTTTATGAAAATAGTAAAGTTTAAATAGCTTTTTATATATACCCTTTATTATTTTAATATAGATACTACTGCTAGTAATTCCTTATTATAGATATTATAGTTCTATTCTATTAATAATATTTTTCTTAAATAATATATAATAGGGTATTATTTATCGTCTTTTTACTAAAGTATATAAACGTTTATTATTAAATCTAAAGCGTCGGTTTCGATTCGAGCTAGTTCGTTACTTCGAAAAGAATATAGTACCGGCGGTTTCTTATAAACCTTTTTAAATACCTCGAAAAATTATTATTATTCTTTCTTTTATTAAAAAGTAATATCCTTCTTTATAATATCCGTTAATAGTAAAGTCTTTTTAGAATAATCTTTAATAAATCTTTTATTAAAGTTCGTAAATCCTAAAAAGCTTTATACCGTTTTAATATTATATAATATAAGTTATTTCTTAATACTCCTAATTCTTTTAGGGTTTATATAAATACCTCTAGTATTAATTATAAATTTAAGGAATTTAATCGATTTTTTATAAAATTCGTATTTTTCTAGTTTAAAGAGAAGTCTAGCTAGTAATAAATAAATTAGGATATTTTATATATATTAAATATATTCTTCCTTATCGGTAGAGTAAATTAATATATTATCGAGGTATATAATTACCGTTATATCTAAGTATATTTATATAATATTATTAATTAATATTTAATAGGTTACTAGTATATTAATAAATCCAAAGGGTATTACTAGGTATTTATAATAATTATATCTAATTTTAAAAGTAGTCTTCTACTCCTCGCCTTTTTTTATTCGAATTAAATTATACGCGCCTCGAAGATCTAGTCGCGTAAAGATTTTTATTATTATAAACTAATTTTATAACTCGCTAATATTTAGTAGAGGGTACCGATTCTTTATTATAATATTATTTAATTTTCGATAATTTACGTAAAGTTATAGACTTTTATCTTTCTTTATTATAAAGAGGATTAAATAACCTACTAGTAATTTAGATTCTCGAATAAATCCTTTTTTAAAATTCTCGTCGATATACCCACGAAATACTCCGAGTTCTTTTTCTAATAAAGTGTAAATAGGTCTAAATATCGGTATTTTATTAAATTCGAGTTCGATTTTATAATCTTATAATTAATATTTAAATAATACTTTTATAGTTATCTCTTTTTAAAAAAGATACTTTTATTATTAATACTCTTTAGGGATATTAGGAGGTTTATTTTTATTTTTAAAAACTTTAATTTATTCGCCCTATTAATTTCTTTAATTAATATATATCGAGTCGGATCCTTATATAAAGTTATCTTTATACGAAGATAAAGTATTATAGGCTTCGACTAGGTTACGGTTCGACTTCTTATTTATAACTATCCTTTATAAATATATAAATATTATATTAACGATATCTCTAATACGCGGAAATATAAATACTCTTTTTATTTAATTTATTATTAGATTATATTTCTTTAATTAAAGTATTCCTAGAATAATATAATAAATAGTTATTTTTACTATATCGAAGGTAATTTCCTTATAGTAGCGTTAAATAATAACTAGTAACGGGAATATTTCTTTATCTACTCTCTTTATTAATAACTTCGACCCGTCGGTTAATTAAAATTTATATTATTTTTTCTTTTCTCGAGTTAATAAGTTAGTTACCTAAATTATTATTCGAGATATAAAGTTATTAGTTACTTCTAAATCTATTATTATAACGACTTTATATCCGTTAACTTTTACTAGTATTCGTATATATATACCGTATTAAATTAAGTATAAATATTATTTTAGGGTTAATATATTAATCTCTTTATATTTCTCTTTAATATAAAGAACTAGTCTTTTCCCGATAAAGATAGAAATCCGTAGTACTCTTTAGATTTAGAGTACCTCTCGTAATCTCTAGTTAAATAATAGTATTATTTATTTTAATTATAGTACTTCGTCTTCCTACTATATCCTATTTAGTTTCGTAATTATAATTATTATTCTTTATCGTGGCCTAGGAAGACTTAGTTTTCCTTTTTTTAATTAAATACTACGGGTAATTATCTTTAATATAGTTATTCTATTAACTATAATTATATTTTAATTTTACGATATACTTTCGCTCTCCTAAACTATTATAATAGTATTTATAATATTCGTTTATATATATTAACGAGTATATCTCCCTATATCTTAGGTAATATTTATTATAAATATAATTAATTTTAGAGGTTTATTTTTTATTTTTTTTTTTTATCCTCGGGTTTCTCTTTTAAAATAATAGATTAGGTTTTAGAGTTATCGAGGTAGTCTACTACCTAAAGTTATTCTTTAGAATTTATTATATTTTATTCTTATTTTTATTCTTCCTTTAAGTCTTTTTTTAGAGTTTTATTAATATTATTATCTAGTTCTTCGAGTTCTCGAATTCTTTAGGCGATTTTTTCTTTAATCTCCCTTTATTTCTCGAGTAAATCGTTAAATATAGAATCGTTTTATACTAGATTTTTAGAGGACCCGGTTATACTATCTAGTATCTCTTTCTTAAATATATTTAAATATTATCGATTTATTATATTTTTCGAACGATAATTCCTAGCGATATGGCCCGGTTTATTATAATTATAATAATTTATTATTTTTTTACCCCTTTATTATTATTTACCCCTTTTTTAAAATCCTTTTATAGGTCCTTTTTTAGTGAAATCGAGTTCTATTAATATATAATTATACGGGTTAAATTTTTTATAGCGGTAATAACTAGTCGAATTATATTTATTATTATAAACTCTTAAACGTCTTTATTTATTAATTCCTCTATTATAACATTTCTCTATTATACGTTTATATAGTTTATTATTAATTTTAATTATTTATTTTATAAATATATCGAGGTCCTCTATAACGGCTCTTACTTATATAAATTTATCTTTTATATTATTTTTTAGTCCTCGTCGATATATTATTATAAGAGTAGTATCGTCCTAGTCCGTAAATATTATATAATATTAAAACTATACCGAGTAATCGGATATAGACCTCCGTTATATTAAATATTAAATAATACGAACTATTATACTACTTTCGTTAGATAGTTTAAATATATAGCGAATCTCGGTTTTAAACCTAAAGAAATTCTTTATCTAAAGCTTTATTAATAAATTATCGGTATTATATATTACTTTTATATAATATTTTAGGAATAGTTTAATTTATTTCTATATATTACCTTTTATATAGATTATTATAAAGATTATCTATTTAATAACTAGTATAATATTCTCGTTAAATATAAAAAATAGCTAAAGTTATAATAGTTAATTATTAAGTTTCTCGCGCTCTCTATAGTAGTAGTTTAGGCGGGTAACTTTAATACGGTCTCTTTCTTTTATAATATTACGTCTTTTAATATCGTTTTAAATATTTAAGGTTAAGGTCTTTATTAATTTTAAAATATTTATCTTAAAGATATTTAAAGTATTAAGGCTCTCCGTTTAATATTATAATATAACGTCGATAGGACCTAGGTTAATATTTATAGAAAAAAGTATTAAAGATTAAAGGATAATAGACTTCATATTAATATAAAATAAAACTAAATAAATTTAATAAACTTAATTAATAATTTAATAAACGTCTATATTTAGAATCTATAATTAAAAGTTTTAAGGAAAGTTAAATACGAAGCTCCTATCTATTAAAAATATATATAATTTATATAATAAAAGGAAATCGTATTAAGAGTAATATACTCTATATACTCGCGATTATAAATATAGTAAATATACTTTACTCGCGATATTTATTAATATAAATATAGTAAATATACCTATTAGTACTATAGTAAACGTAGTATCTATTACGACCCAAGGATCGTAATAAATATCGAGGGTATTTTTTTATAATCTTATATAAATATCTACCGGAAGGAAGAGGAAAAATATATAAATTATATTAAAAAGAATAGACTCTTTAAGTCCTATAAAGTTCTAGAAAGTTACTATAATAGAATATATATTAATTACTTATATAGAGGGGAGGGGTTAAAGTATAATTTCGTACTCTATATATACTATCTAATATTATCCGGTATAGTAACTTTATTAATACTATATAGAGGTAGTCCGAGATTCGAAGAAATATAAAATTAAAGACCCGCTCGGTAAAATAAAATATTATTATATATAGATTTATATTAATCTATATAATTAACCCGAAATTTAAAAAGAAGAAAGTAATAAAAATTATAATAAAGAATTTAAATATTACGGAACTATATAAAAGGATTACGGTTTTGTATTAAGACCTCGCGATTTTATTTAAGCGCTTTATAAAGGCGGTAGAGGAGAATTAAAAGAAATATAAAAATAAATAAAATAATATATAAACGGTACTAAATAGTACCGGGCGGTATTAAGTAATACCGAAATATAGTATTTATACGGGGCTATAATAGCCCTATATAAGTATTTATAATCGCGTTACTTATAAGTAATAAATAAAATCTTAATATATCGAATCTATACCGGTTAATTCCATCTTTATATACTTTAATACGGACGTTATAAATATAATATAAATTATATAAAGTTTCTTTAAAATCCGTTATAACCTAATTTACTATTAATAAATAATAATATTTATTTAATAAAAAACCGATAAGGTAGGAATTATAAATATAAAAATTTCTTATATTATATATATTATTAATATTATAAATTAGATTTTATTATATATTTAATTACTACGTTAACGTTATTACTTTAGAATAAATTATATTATTATATTAAAATATATAATATTACCTAATTTAGCTCTAGACGTTATTATTATATTATAAAATATATAATATAATATTAATCTATAATATATCGTATAGGAAACTTTATAATAGATATTATAATTATATTTATAAATTCTTTATTTAAATATACCTAGTATAAAAATATAATATAAATCCTCTACTCTAAATTTAGTTTATATATATTTATATATTATTATATTTATAATATAATTATATATTTATTTAGTTATTAATATAAAGTACTAACCTCTAGTATTACGGGGTTCTAATTTTTAATATTTTAATAATTATATATCGAGTTAATATTCTAACGTTTTTTTTTATAATTTTTAAAGATTAATTCTATTATTAAATATAAAAATAAGAAGAATTTAATACTAAACCCTATAATTACTTTATATATTTTATATTATTATTAAATTAATAACTTTACGTTAACGGTATAAAGTATACTTTACTAAACTTTATACTCTCTAAAATAATTATAAAATATTAATAATTTAATAACTTTATATTAACGGCCTTAGACTTTATACTCTCTAAAATAATTATAATATTAATAATTTAATAAAAATTCTTAATTACCTAGTTAAGATATTTATAATAAATTAATTAATAAAATAAATTAACGAATATAATAAAAAATCGAATAAATATATAATATATAAAATAAATATAAAAGTATTAAATACTATTAATATTTATAAAGTTAGTTACTTTTATTATCTATTTTATATATTAAATTTATATTTATTCTAGAGTAAAAGATAAAGAATTCTTAATAATAATTTATAATAATAAATATAAAATACTATTAAATATAATAATTATATATATAGAATTAATAAGAATTATATATATAGAATTAATAAGAATTATAGGGTATTATTAATCTTTTATTATTATATATATTTTAAATAAAAAATTTAATATTATAAAAAAAGAGAAAAAAATAATAAAATTGAAAGTAATACTTCTCTCTACTATTAATAGAAATTAATATATATAAGAATAAAAGAGAATATATAATTTATATATAGTATTAAATCTATTTAAAAAAAAAAAAATTATTATTATATAAAAGTATCTCGGGGTAAATAATATTATCGGTATATAAATTTATATAGAGGAGAAATAGAACTATAAACCTTCGTATATTCCTCGTATAAAAGAGTACGATATAGAGCTACTTATAACTAAAATAGGATATTTATAAATCGATATCTATAACGGATAATAATTAACTTTACGATTTATTAATAGTTATTACGAAATAGAGCCGAATAGGGAATTATTTATATATTAGTATTTAAGGATAATTACTCTTTTTACTAATTAATTTAACCCGAGAAATTAACTAGATTATATTATTCTAGGCCCTACCGAGAATATAACTCTCGATATAATCTTTATATAACCGGGTAATAATTATTTATATATTATTATATATCTCTTTCTACGGATATAGGTTTTATAATAATATAATCGGAGCGCCGACTTTAAATAATAATTAAAATTAAGAGAATTTAAAAGACTTTAAAGTCTATAAAAACTTTATATTTAACTCGTTTATTTTAACTCCCTCGTTATATAAAGTAGAATTATAAAACGAAAAAACTCGTATAAATTTATATATATCTTTAAAAATCTATTAATTAAATATCTTTATTATATTATTTCGAGGGTATAAAATCGCGCGACTTTAAAAAAAGTTTAGATTAATATAAACCTAGGTAAATTTATATAAAGAGAAGACCTAGTCGATAAATCTTTATATATTTTCGAAAATATTCGTAACGACCGGCGGTAATAATATTAAATTATATAACCTCGGATTATATAATATATAATTAATTTAATTTATAAAAGCCACGTTATCTTAACCGGTATAAATTCTTATATTTTAATATAGTTATAATATAATTAAGGAGGGCTAGATCTAGGAGTTATAAATATTAATATTAATCTATATAATATAATTTCCTTAAAAGACGATTAATATAGTTTATATAAAATCTTTATTTAAAACTATTAAAATCCCGCTAAAGAGTTACTCGTTATTATAAATATTATATAATATTATATTAACCGCCGAGAAATTACTTTTATACTATATAGGAACTTTATTTTAAATAATTAATATAGTATAATATAATAATATAACGAGGTCGGACTATAAAGGAATTATATAAATCTAAGTTTATATATATATAATTAAAATTTTAAAACGGGAGTAGGAAGTCCTTCCGCCTAGTAATAATATAATTATAATATTTATAAATACTATATATAGAATAATCTTACCGCGCGCGCGAAAATAATAGTATAAATATTTATATAAAAAGGTCTTCTTTATTCTAATAGGACTATATAAAAAGAAATAAAAATCTATAAAAAATACGAATATAACTATAATAATAGTATTAAATATATAATATTATTTAGTATTTAATTATATTATTTTCTACTTTTATAACGTAGTTTTATAATTATAATTGTAATCTAACTCGGCCGTAAAAAGGCCGGATTAAATATTATCGGCCTAGGATAAAGACGGTATAAAAAGAGTAAAAAATATAAAGAATAAATTATAAATATATAATATATTATTAATTAGAAAAAGCCTATAATTTAGATACGGATCGATGAAATTAGGAAATATAAACGGAAATTACGCGATATAATAAAGTAAATTATCGTAGATATTAATATAGAAACATTCTTATAACGCGAGCGGATTTATAATACCTCTATATAATAATATAGTTACGAAAAGACTACGTAATAATATATTAATAAAAAACCGAATAATTTCTTCAAAGTAGTTAACTTATTCGCCGTCGTTTTCTAATAATTATAACTCGATATAAATAGCGCGGAAAGAAGGGTAGAGTTAGTTATTAATTATATAAAAATTATCGAAACTACGCGGCCTACGGATAATTATAAATAAAAAATAAATATAGTATTTCTTACCTTATATAGGATAATATTAATATATATAATTAATAATATAATTTTTTTTATACGGTATTTATCGACGCTCGCCCTATTTATTATAGTAGATATAATACTCTAGGAAGTCCTAGTATAGGAGGTAATAACTATTTATATATTTATTATTATACCGTAAAAAATAAGTTAGGGTATTATCGATAGTATTAAATAAAACCTATATTTATATAAGATCCTCGCGATTCGTATCGGAAAAATAGATTAGTATTTACCCTAGTTTATAAATAATAAAGCGCGTTATAAAAAGGTTTTTATAATAATTATAAAACTCGAATAATTACTACGCCGCCTATATAGGGCCGATATAGCGACTTTTAAAATATTATATAATCTTATTTTTATTATTCTAAAGTTATAACGTTATCCGATTATTATCTTTATATATATATTTATAAATATAGTTAATAACTATAATAGACGCGTATATTTTAATATTAATATATACGTTATATTTACGAGTTAGGTACGGATTATATAGAACTATTTAATTATTATTTATTTAGATATTTTATCTATATATATACTTTACCTAGACGCGCGGATTATAATACTAGTAGTAAATAAAATAATTATTATTTTATATAACGATATCTTCTTAGAATATTTTAAGAAATTTCTTTTTATAAATATAACGATCTCTTTTATTCTTTATATAAAATATAATTAAATTAATAACCTCGTAAAGTTTATAAGTTATTTACGTTTTAATAATAATATATAAAGTACCGTTAAGATTTATCGCGGGATAAAATAACTCTATATAAATTAAATTATTAATACGAAATCGTTCTAAAAAGATATTATCTCGATATAAAAATAAAAAGATATATATATACGGAAGACCCTATTTTTAATATTTAATTATATATATAATTTCGTTATATCGATTATATTAATTTTTAAAGTCTTAAAGGAGGGCCTTTATCTTTATATAAAAAATTTATATAACGATTTCTATATACTTCAATATAGTTTATTTAGAGAATATACTCTCGGTAATTTTAAACTAACTAGGGTTTATAGTAAATATAATAAATATAATAAATTTCTTAAAGTACTATATAATAGTTATAGAGTCCTAGTATAATTAATTTATATTTTAATTATTACCCGAGAAACTAGATAAAAGGATAATACGTTAATTTATTTTTTATAAATTCTTATAATCGCTGGTTAATACGTCCGTAACGCCGTTATAGAGGTTAATATAAATAATATTCTAATTATTATAATAGAAATCTAAAGTAGTCTAATCGATAATAGAAAAGTTATCGACGATATATTATTAAAATAAACACGTATTTTTTAGTAAAGGATTATACTACCTAGTATATTAAAATAAATAATACTATAATTATATATAGTAAGAGTACCGCGTAATAATATAAATATTATAATTATTATAAAGCCGTAAAGTTTAATACTAGCCCGGGTTATTATATAAAAAGAATAATATATAATAAAAAGAAAAGTATATAATATTTATATAATAAATATAATAGAAGCGCGGCTCTTTTCCCGTAACGGTATACTCGGTTATTATAATATCGCGGTATTTAGGGGTATTATACTCGTCTAGTATAAATACTACTACCTCGCTAACGGTAGGTAGATTAATATAACGGCGGTCGGAACCTTATTTTATAATTAATTATATATAAGAGTTTAGGATAATTTATATAGTATCGGCTTTTAACCGGGTAATTTTAATCTACTTTTTTATAAATTAATATATAATAATAAAAAGATTCGAGTAATCCCGTAATATAACGGCGAGTTTTTCTAGAAGATATTACTATAAAGCCGGGTTCTATACTAAACGTATAGTAATAATATAAATAAAATTTATAAAATATAATTAAATAAAGAAAGGGAGGCCGCTAGTAATTATATATAAAGAATTTTATAAATAATAGAGCTCGCTGTAAATAATAAATAATTAAATACCGGCCTAATTAATAAGCCGGCTATCTATATTATATATATAAAAAGTAAATACTAATATAGTATTATACTCACGGATATTAACTAGGAAATATTTAGATTCGGGGGTAATACCTTTAAATAAATTTTTAAAGAGTAATAACGACTTTAGAAAAAAATCTAAAATATATTTACCTTTTAAATAATATATAATAAAATAATATAAACCGAGTTTCTTTTCTATAATTTAATATAAGGCTCGATAATAAATATATTACTCCGATATAATATTTAAATAGTAAATCTCGGCGGTAAAATTTAATATTAAACCGCGTAGATTAATACGAAGACTTATAAAAGTAAATAAAAATAGGGATAAAAACGGTATAAAAAAAATAAACGGACGTATAAAAGAAGTAAACAAATATATAAAAGGAATAGGCGGATATATAAAAAAAAGAGGTATAAAGAGAGGAAAAATAAAAGAAGTAAAATAATAAATAAATATTAATTTAAGAATAAACTATATATAATTAATAATAAATATAGTCCGGGAAGAGCCCCGTAGGCGCGTAGAGTTTTAAATAAAAATTATATAAAAATATAAAATAATAATATAGGCGCGTTTTAACTATTTAATAAAAATAAAGACGGCGATATTTAAATCGACCTCTTACAAAAAACGCCTAGTAGTTCTCCTCTAGAGATAAGTTAATATTTATATTATATATAAAATAGGAAGGGATTAATACTTAAATATAATATCGTATATAAAGAGATAATAAACGCGTAGTATTAAAATCTTTAAATTCAGAAATAGGACGTATATATATATATTTAATATAAATTCGTTAAGATATAGAGTAATAGTATAATAGATAATACGGATAATTAAGAAAGTATATAAGAATTATAGAAATATATATATAAACGGTATAGAAACGTATATTTTATTATATTTTAATAGTATTAGGGGGTAGAAAAATCCGGAAATAAAATTACGTAAAGAGTTATTCTTAGCGATACATCATAGCTAATCGTTCCTAGCGGCTGGGCGGAAAAGCTTAAAGTGTTCCAATACAATATAGACAGCAGTTTGCCACCTACTGATTGGCGGCTACTCTCCAGCTTAGAGTGATGACTAAGCTCACCCCACTTCGTGTATACATTAAGAACGTGAAGCGCCAGACAAATACTTATACGTAGAGATTAGCCTCTACACTGATAGACAGCCGTGTTCTAACCGAGCGCTTCTGGTTGATTATCACTGAAAGCAAAGTCAACTCGGCAATATTGAGCCATGAGTTCGCCTTTCCTGGATCTCCCTGCGGAGATTCGAGAGCAGATCTATGGCGATGTCCTATCCACCGCAAATTCAAAGGTCGATCCCATCAATTTCGATGAGCCGGGGAGCTACAAATATCAGTTGAACATCCTATGCGTCAACCACCAAACTTACCGCGAAGCCAAGAAGATCTTCCAGGATAACGTCTTTGTGAAGATCACCACACCATGGCCCGAAGCCATCGAGCACATCAGGAGCGAAGGCAAAGTCCCCAGTGTGACCACCGGCGACAAAGCGGCCAGCTTCCGAGACTTCCACCTTTGGGTATTTATCGATACTCCAGCGACGCCACATCCCCAAAATCATGCAGGCTTCAGCATGCTCATTTGTCTGGAGGACCTCGAAGCTTTTACCAAGATGTGGCACTTTTCCAACTTGAATCACTTGGGCTTGAACCAGCATCTCCGCTTGAAACTCACGATCCAAGACCCGCATATTCCTGACAGGAAGATCTTTAAAGCGCTCCAAAGCCGCCTTCTTCTGCCATTTGGGATGATCAAAGACCTCCATGACTTTAAAGTCCAAGGCGCAAAGTTTCTTCCGTCAATCGAAGAAGCCTTGAAGAAAGAACGACAAATCCCAGATCCTAGTCCAGAGCAGTGCCTCGAAAAAGGATTCGCCCTCAAAGATGCAGGTAATGAACTACTCAAAGCTGGATCTTACCGAAATGCACTCGAGAAATACATCGAGTCTTTCACCGCCATCCATATCACCATTTCCGGCCGCGCTCGCATTATTCATGCTGATGGCTTCTTCATTCGTGAGCTCACATCCGGTGCCCACAAAAACATGCGTGGCGACTATGCGCGCATGATTCTTCGTGGTACGTATTGTGCATCCAATCTCTTCCATTTCAGCTATTTCTTGAGATCACTTACACAGCTTCAAGCATGTTAATTATCTGTTCGTGAAAATCTATTATCAATTTGGACAATATTGACCGAAATGTGTCATCCAGTCCAGCTCGTAGCCAACGTCGTCCTAGCCTATCTCAAGCTCGAAGAGTGGGCCGAAGCCCGTTTCTGGGGCAAGCGAAGCATCGTCTTATTCCGCCAAAGCGTAACCGGCGACGAAAGCGAGGACATCATCAGCCAAAGTTCGCAGGACTGGCTCGATCAAACTTGGGCCATTCGGTTCCCGGCTCACGATGCGATGGGCAAGATCTTCTATCGTGCCGCATTGGCGAGTAGGAAGTTAGGGAAGACGGCAGACGTGACGACTTTGATGAGAGCGGCGGCGAAGTTCTTGCCGAATGATGAGAGCGTGCAGCAGGACTTGAGGAATGTGGAGGAGGAAATTGCCGCGAGGGGAGTTGGTGCTCTTTAAAGGGTTTGGAAAGAGTTGTTACTTGTTCTTCTTGTGTCAATTTTTATTCAAAAGGCAATGGATATCTCAGCATGCTTCTCATATAGTCAGCTTGATTCTCCAATCCTCACCCGTGCTGCTCATTTGAATCAACAACCTAATTGTGATGCGTTCGTGACTGAACTCTGCACTTTAGCTAAGAAAGACGCAAAGATACAACGGTACGGGAAAATAAAGCCGACAGTATTTACGGGGCGCATGATATAATCATCTTACTGCTTTTCTCAATTTACTTATTTATACCAATAGTGTTTCGAGCTCCTGCGTCTTATCTGCAACAAATTGTGCTCGAAAGGAATTTCCAGCAGGCGTAGAAAGGCTTTTGTTTGGTACTTTGTAGTCCACCGCCGTCAAACTTCGATGCAGTGCTGAGCAGACCGGGGCTGACTTGGCTTGTGCGTCCTTATACATAGGGACACGATGGAACTTGCAGTAAGTTTTAGAAGTGCGTGCCTTGAACATCATACTATCTATTATGCTCATGATGTAGTAGTCTCCAGAGATAGTGTAAAGGTGCAAGACACGTTTGCTCTTTCTCACAAGGACGTTAGGCACATAAGCAAGCTTGTGGCGCGATGGGCTACAAGGACTTTAACAGGATAGCAATGGAGGGAATGATTGGCTCAAGTACGCGATAAAGCCATGTTCATAGACCAATCTTCATTGAATCTTAGCTACCAAATGATCGATTCTCAGCTCACATCCAACCTCCACCCTTCCATCCACAGCCAATTTTCTAGCTCAATCCAAATTTTCCCATCCGCCATCGGTGCAAATAGCCCCCCTCCATTGCAATGTGCAAGAGACATCGCTCACTGAGGCGGCAAAGGAGGGTTAGGTGGCTCAGCAGCACAACCGCACTGTCCCGCCTCGTTACAAAACAAGGGGCACGGGTGGAACTCTTCGTCACGCTTTGCGACTGGTGCCTCCACAGACCCACAAGCACAACCACAGTTCCCCTCCTTGTTGCAGATCTCAGGGCAGGGGTGGGGGAACTCCGCATCGCGCTTAGGAAAGTCTAGCTTAGGAGTCTCCGCATCACGCTTGGGGAAGTCCGGCTTAGGAGTCTCTGTACCGCGCTTAGGGAAGTCCGGGTTGGGAGACTCTGGATCACGCTTGGGAAAGTTTGGCAAACGCTTAGGAAAATCCGGCTCCGGAGACTCTATATCACGCTTTAGAAAGTCCGGCTTGGAAGACTCGATATCACGCTCGCCTAGGTTCTTGCAGACCTCCGACTCCGCACAAAGCTCCAATTGACAGTCGTGGATGCTGCATTCCGGGCCGACACCCCAGTCGAGACCGGGAGGGCAGCGGGCATTGAAAATTCGCCTAGGGGGCCGGTCTGGTGGGGGCCCTGAGTAGTGCTGGCAGGCTGGCGCTGCTTGACAGACAAAGAGGGTACAATAGGCCCCCACGCAGCCTAGGTAGGGTCCGTTGATACCGGATTGGCGCTGGTTCAGCGTTGGCAAGGATAGAACACCTGTGTGAACTATGTCAGTGATTCTGCTTGGGATTATGATGTCTGTGGAGGTGGGTGGTGTACTCACTTGTGGCGGTGGACAGCACTACCAAAACCAACGTGGGGACGTTGAACCGCATTTTGGTTTGAGGTTGTTGGAATTGGTTTCGGGGTGGAAAGAAGAGGTAGTGGTGATTGACTGAAGATTTTGGGATTTGTATGTAGGCCTGGTGTTATGGAACAGAGGTGCCAAATTCAAAAGAGCTGGAGATTTTGTAGGACCTTTGTACCAATTCATCTCAGGAAAGTTTCGTAGCGATTGTTCTGGTCATTATTCCTGGGTGATCCATCTGTCTCCACTCTGTCACTCGAGATGCCTGCCCCCAGGAATATTTGCCCAAAAACATGGGTATATAGCCACAATTCAGAGCTTGCTGTCAATGATGCTAAGCCTGCATTTGGAGAAAGATAGCGTCACGCAGGATGGGCAGTAAAGTGGGGAATTTCTGTTTCGTGATTGGCCAAGTGCTGCATGACTCGCCAGGAAAATGTGGTCCGAAGCAAAGCAATCGAAGAAGACGTCAGCTTGTGGGGCTTTTTCTTTAACAACGCTTTTCTCGCCAATACAAGATCGCCAGTAAAATGCTAAGGATGTCAGAGGCCGCGGAGCTTTACGAGCGTGCTCAACAGAATCACACCATGGAGGAACGTACCGTCACTACAGCCATTTCGCATTGATATCCGAGAACCAATGGATGTTGGACCATGTATAACGACTTCATCACAATAATTCAGCATATGAGGGCAAATGGCTCGATGGCTTGCCGCTTACCACTTTGTAGTCAATCCGAAGGGGCGGCGAGCCGAACGCTTTGACCACAGTATGGACGCAGCTCCCTTCACATTCACCATGCCAGGCTCCATGTACTCCCAACGTTGTATGGTTAAGAGATACCCGTTTGTTAGCTTGATTACGAGGTGAGAGTGAATGATTCCGATCCCGGGAGTATATCCGAGCCAAGTCTCGCAGGACACTTCTCGTGTAACAGCTGGAATTATCTCCAGCGCAATATTGGACAGCTTCCCAAGCGAAGTGATGCGTGCATTGGGAGGCCTAGAACAACAAGAGCCTTTCAATGGACTAAATGACGACCGTGCAAAGCGGACATACACGCCTACAAATGGGAAGAAGGTCCAACTTGACCTTCACTTACTCCACGGCTCCTCAGGAGCTGTATAGTCTCATCATGATTCACCTCCTTTGCAGCTTGGAGCAGCGTTCCACAACGGTGAAGCTTGGCATCGAAGTCTACTCCCCTGTCGATCAGACACTGCAGGATCTTGACATTGCCCACCTGGGCAGCTCGACGTAGACCGGAGCAAGGAACTGAGTCTAGTGATGAGTGTCTGGGCCAATCTCTATCGGCAGCTCCTTCCCGGCGCTATCGTTACACGCTCGCTGCTACTCGTAGTGGAGTACCGAAAACAGTAACGCGCTTGTTAGGATCTGCTCCAGACTTCAGTAGCATTGAGGTCAACTCCGACGTCGCTGTATCCCTCCTAGCTGCCATACCCAACGCATTTCCGTTCATCGACCTGGGCAGATTGGGTTCAGCCCCATGATCCAAGAACAATGGTGTCATCTCGGCCCTGTTAGCTCTCGCGGTGATTTGCGGGCATTCTCGCCACGGCTATTAGCGAGGTTAGCTTTTGTGTTATACTGGGTCTTTTATGTTTAGATTCGTCTCTGAATTGAGCACGACATTATTGGTGCAAGCTGCGGCGATAAGGACACTCCTCCAAACCTGCAGCCCTCCATGTAGATACTTGCACCATTCTTTACCATCTTCTCCACCAGATAAAGTTCACTATTACAAAATGCCTCGGGTAGTGCCGCAATTTCGCGTTGAAATCCCCCCCCACTGTGAATGTTAGTTGGCTCCCTGGGATTGCTCGATTAACATCTTTACTCTTCAATGACCACTTGAGGCTACGTAGATTAGACTTCGACATATCATTAGTACCTTGACTCATCTCCAAGCTCTTCATCAAGTTGTTCAAGTTCTGCGGGCATCTTTCGAGAGGCTTATGGGTCAACCTTTTGGGTGCTGGCTCAATAGAAGTCTTATGTACATCCACGATGTCAACAAGCTTCGTCAAGATCTCAATAAAGGCATCGAGTTCCTTTCGCTGGCATTGAATGTCTTGCCGGTCATCTCTTACCGCAGTGTCATACCTTTGACAAAAGAACCAAGGTCTGCCCTGTGATTTGAACGATTGCAATGACGCTGGCAGCACCGCCCGGCACTTCCATCTTGAATAAAAGTGAATACTCTCGAAGCAGGTCCAGAAATTGACAATCAATCTCTCAGACTAATCAACCCGGCAATTTAGCTACGTTGATGCCAGCTGACAGAGGATGCCATTGGACAGCTGACGGCAGTTTCAAGAGCATCGAATAAGCAATAACTTTGAGGATTTGCTCAATATACTGCTCTTTACCGTTTCAAGACCATCACGACACAAATGACTGGACCCAGAATGCTGAAGTCTACATGAATATAATAGGAAGCTGGAAAGTCTCTCAGAGAAGCATTGGCGACAAAATGTGGCTGAGGCGGCAACAAGGTGACCAATGGGAAGGAAGCCTCCCCAAATCTACGTCATTGAGTATCTCATTATCAACATTTCCTACGAAGCGCAACCAATCTAAAAAAACGTAGACCATCACAAAACCCCCATATCACCTTGATCAGAAGTCTTCAACACATTCACCAAAATGGGAGACAAAGCAGGCATCAACCGCTCCTTAAACACCGTCCGCACCGAGCTCGAATACCTCCGCGACTCAGGTGTCGTCAGCCCGCCACAATTCCAATCGATAATGGCCCAGCTTCCAGTGAGGACCATCTACGCATCGAATTGACTACATCTAACATCCTACAGCAACCCGGTGGAATACCAAGCAAATACATTGATCCTCAATACGCCCAGGGAAACCCACACTACGCCGATCCCATGCCCACGGCTATCGCTCAAGCAGCACAAGATCCCAACAATCCTGCTAATCCTAAGCATCCCAGGGTAAGGCAACATGTCTAGCGCAAACACGGTGAGTTGTATGCTAATGGTCGGAACTAGCACGGTGCGTGGGCCAGCAACCTGGGCAAGAAGTTGGGCAACGCGGCCATCTTTGGCGCTGGAGCCACTGCTGGGGGTGACTTGGTGAACTCCATTTTCTGAGGATTAGCGGCTCTTTGTTGGACGATTGTCATGTGTGAATACATTGATGATTCATGTTTTTTAGGTGACTAGAGAAGGCGGTGTACATCATGTCAATAGATTTTACGAACGAACAAGTTTCCAGAGTGTCTCAAATAGAACGCGATTAAGCATGCTCCAGAAGAGGGAAGAGGTCCTTCATATTCAACCATTGCTTTGATATCTTCCCCGATAATAAACATCCGAAGACATGTAGGGGAAATATTTCAAGCGAATGTGGCGTACCTTTTAGTAGACTCGGTTCCAGTCTCCATACAAAAGGTATAAGGACCATCGACGTCGCCAAGCACAGAAAGATCTGCATATGGCTTCAACGCGCGTTTGATTGTTGATTATTGAGACTGCCATAATGTCTGTCGGAAAACTCAGTAATGTAGGAGCTCCACAATGAGGAAAGTCGCGAGCTATCACAGTGCCTCGAGGGACTGTCTTGAGGACGTGGAAGTGACTAGAGACCTATTCCCGTTTCGCGTCCTAGCCTGACCGTGGCCTTGAAGATCGCGTCGCTGACACTCTCATTCAGGCGTATCCCCAAGAATTGCTGCTCGTATGTAAGTGTGACATCGCGGACAGATAGTGATACGGTGTCACTACCTTCGAGGTACGGGCCCCACATATCAGGACCTGCCCTCTGTCTTTGCTCGCAGCTACGCGTATATTCGAGATACCTTGAGGCAGCGAAGGACATAGAAAGATATCTTCGCTTGCCATCGGAGCCCTTAGATCTCTGTGTTTATGTACGCGTAACTCCAACTTGTCCGTCTCATCGTCCAATCAAACATAACCAAAAATCTCTAGGCGGAGCTCTATCGTCAGTAGACTTGAGCGGTCCATCACAACAAGCAGTAATGGGAGGACTTGCAGCTCTGTGCTTGTCGGTTGCTATGCTCAGTCTTGGAGGGTGTAGCCCTTGCTTAGAATCGGTCGCGCTAGATCCATCCTTAGCCCTCGTCAAAACTCGAACCAAACATGAAGTCTCTCGTATGCCTCCAATACCCCCTATCGTACCTCCAAAGTGTCAACCCATCAACTTGACCCCTCGATCCCTGCCACTCTCTCTCTATAGCTTCTAATGTCTTCTCCGGCGTTCCATTCTCCGCTTTATTCTGCACCGTATATTGGGGCTTGAAGCTCATATCTTGCTTGCTCAGGAACCCCTCCATTTCCCCCTCAGCGCGGTGTAGATTTCTCTTGACTGGGGTGCCTGCGCACCGAGACCGACACCATGAGCCATCATGAATGGCTTGCCCGTCGATATGGAGAAATTTTGCTGCTTCCGAGCCAGCTCTAAGATATCGGCCTCGATGAGAGAAAGCTGAGAACCGGGAAGAGCGCGGAAGAGGGCGACGTGGGCATCGAGCTTGTTGAGCTTTTGGGGAAAGTATTGGTTGCGGAGGGCGGTGACGCGGGCATGGTGCTCAGGGTCTGTGTGCAAAGCAAGGATGTAATTGTTGTCTTCTTCTTGAGCGGTATTAGGTGTATGGTCTGCGCGGCGAGTGCATTGGTTTGCGGAGTAGGCGCCGTTGTGCTCGGATTGTAGCATGGCGAGCGAGCGCAAGGGTTGAAGGAACAAGATCAGTCGCCTGCTATGGCGAACATTGCGGGCAGCGATACGCATCAGCTGGAAGATGATGGCGCAGTAACCTACAGCTTGATTCCAGAAGCTCAAAGAAGATATACCTTAGAAAGCTTTTGCGGGATGCAGCGCGGATCTTTCTAGTCTACCTCGTCATTGATATATTTAGACATTACATTGTCGCAGCCTGTGTACTCTACAGCAACCCCGACCTCCCATTACGGACGCATAGAAGCAACGCTTTGACCCATGAGTTGATCACGCTCCACCAGGTCTCCTTGGGAATAGCTGAGGAAGGATTGAAGCCAGCTCCATCCAATCAGGCAACGAGTACAGCTGCGTTTTGGTAAAGATCTCGTGGAAGATTCAAGATCTGGGATCATCTAGAGTGGCCGCCATTCATTAGCCAATGAACTCAGAAAATTGTACCCGTGACAATGAGCTTACTTGAAATGCCGGTCTTGCATCCTCGCTGTCAGCTCGTCTACAGCCTCCTGCTGCCAGTACATAGATCGTTCCCTATGCAGCCTCTTTCACGAGTTCCTCAAGAATTGCTCTCTCCGAGTTCCTCCGTTATGATGGCTCAAATCGACTTCCACCCCATATATTCTCATACCAACTTGACGTATAGCCAGGAAAAGGTCGTCCCAGCCTTTACCATGCGCTTCATGTCCTATCCAGTGGCCGTGATCTTCGAACGAGATGTGGCATTTACAGCCATAAATCATCAGTAGCGCGAGACATAGCTCGTGAAGTCAAGTGCCATATAGGCGTTGGGAGCAGATATGTGGAATGTCTGAAACGTTAGGATGGCAGGATTTGATGTATAATGTAAATGTATGGACCTGGCGACGCTCGGAACAGCTTGAGTTCTCCTTAGTGCGTCCATGGTCCTTATAACCGTCCAATTTATCATTTTCCCACTCCATGACAAATCGACCGGTAAGGACGCCACAGAAAAAGAATTGGTTGAAGTATTCGGCGATTCGCCGGAACTTCCGAAGTAAAGTAGCGACTGGAATGATTGAGATGTTTGATGAGACGACCTACGAGGTTATGGTATAGCTGTGAGCCAGATTGGTGATATGATCCCTTAGGATTAGAAGTGCAACCGCAATCCAATCGTCCATCATTCGCCTAAAAAGTTCCATTGAGATGGCCACCATTCCTCTGATTGTCGCACCGCACGATGGCAATGAGATGAAGGATATCGGAAGACCGGGTGTGAAGGCGACCTCGGCTCTGTAATCGGTTTCCAGAGAAGATCCGTTTAAGCCGAGTGTCCAGGAAGCGGGGAGTATCGAGCGAGAATAGGAATAGAAACATCGGCAAGGAGCTTGAGGCTATGGATATAACGGTACCAACCGGGAAAATCAATGTCCAGAAATATAATGGAGTCCATCCTGGGGGGATATAAGCTTGTAACGGAACATAGCAGAGCTGAGGATGTAGTTAAGGACCATTCAGCATCCAACAGCCACCTTGACTACGCACGCGGTAAACCGTTCACAGTCCAAGCTTTGATACCACAACAACGACAGCAAAAGACCACTGCCGTTGGTAAGACCCGCCTCACAATATGTCGCAATTAAGGCTTGTGCCCTCAACAGCTTCCTTGGTCCCACATTGGGTTTTAAAGAGGCATCACCTAAAGCCGTCGTACTTAGAGGAGACACGGTTCGTCGAACAGACAGGCTTTATTAAGGTAACCCACTGTCAATACAGTGGCTGACACAGGCGCTGAGACTGCCTCATCAGGAGGTCGGAGACATGTCCTGGGATTGAAACATCGCTGGATTGTGATTCTCCTGAGAAGGGGTTCGGATAGCACTGCCATGGCGGCTGTTTCATTGGATTGCCAATGTGTCTAGTGAACGCAAAGTCTCCTCCTCCTCCAGTGACTTGTTTTCCTCGGCAAAAGAGCTTTCTACCGATGGTAGTTGTTCTGGAGAAGCATGGGCTCCTATCTCGCTCCGGAAATTGGTCTGTAGATATTCCATAAGCCACAAGGCTTCACAATTGCGGCCTTTCTCCAGAAACATCTCTGCAGCTTTCAAGCCCAAAGAAACAACACCAGTAGTCTTTGATTTTGGAAATCTATGATCTGGAGAAAATCCCCGAAGATAATTCAATGCTACATCCGGATTAGGATCCTTTGCAAGGTAAACCGAATGGTAAGCAACTATCAGGGAGCTAGGCCTGCTGAAGGTCTTGACCGCTTTGGTGAATCGCTGAACCATAGTCCAGTCCGTTTGCACCGTCTTTTGGGCGTTGCCAAGCGCGATAGTTAAATACCACCCCGCAGCATTGTGGAGTCGTTGATGCCCCGTGCCGCCATGCTGACTGTCGTCCATACTTCCGATAAACATGTTTGTAGCTGAATCCAGGCCCCGACCATACGTGTTTTCGGCTGAGATGATTTGCAGCAACAAATTGCTCCAATCCTTCGTAGCATGCGTATCCAGTCCTGGCAAGGAAGTACCGCGGGAGATCGTTCTTCGTCGTTGCACCCAACCCCACATCCGATCCTGTTTTTGCTCGGCGACTACAAAGGGAACGAGGTGTCGGACAAAATCCCAGTTCATCAAGAACGCTTTCGAATTCTCCAGTCCAGAAGCCCATAGCCATTCCAGAACCAAAGAGCCAATCCCTGAAGAGCTCAGAGCGTCACCCAGCTGGGCGTTGGGAGACCCGAGACAGTTCCTATGTTCGGCTCGGAGACACAGCTTTGCCATATCCAATGTTGCTGTTCCTGCTGCAATCTGCTCTTTGAAGATCTCCCTAGGCCGTTTCACGAGGGTCCGCAGAACACTCAACGCGCTCTTGCTTTTTCTACGACCATCGGCATGAATCCATGCTCCACTGCTGGGTTTGGCTTCGAACAGTGGGTTGGACAAAATGGATCGTAAATGAAGCCCAGCGTCTTGCTCCGAGCTGGCGTGGTGGTAGCGGTCCAATTGCTGCTTGAATGACGTATTGAGGAGAGAAAGGAGGCGCTGAGATTCTCGTGGTGACATCGGTAGGGGCGGATGTATCTTCGACACGAGCGACTTCCAGCTGAGGCCCATTGTGTTCTTCATCTTGCTTGATGTAGTTCAACATGAAGCGGGTTGTGGACTGAATAGAGCCGTAAACTAGAGATAATACAAGCTCTTGCTGGCCTCGGATGAATCAGTTCTCTGTTGGGATTATTCGTACGTGAAATGGGACGCTGGTGAGGGGTCGAGGGGGTTGCCTCAGTCCCTCAGATGTGCCAAGCTCCGCTAAGCCCCTTCGGGTTAGCGCCTTCTGCTTACTACGGAACCTCCAGGTAGTACGTCTGAGCGCAAAATCCGAATATTACGTCTGGTTCGCCTTATTTTAACTATCGATTATTAAAATACCCGTACCATTCTATTTTTAGATTAATACCGTAATCTTAACGATAAAATCTAAATTTATTATATATTAATATAGCCGCGTATAAAAATATTATAATTAATAATTATTTTAATATTAATAGAATTTAAATTATAAACGATTATTTATAAACTTTCTTATTATTATTTATAAAATTATAATACCGACGTAATAAAAATCCTATTAAAAGTATTTACTAATTAATTAATTATTATTATTTATTAAATATTAAAGAGTATATATTTATCGTTAGAGATTAAAGATTATTCTTTACCTAGCCCCCCTAATAAAGTACGACGCGTTTAAACTTTAAAACTTTATAAAGATCGCGTTCTTATTATCCCCGTTATTATTCGTTACCCCGTTTTCTCTTTTTTCCCCTTTCGTCGATTTATCCTAATTTATATTAAGGCCGATTATTTTTATATCTATTTTAGATTTTATTTTAATATTTAATATATCTTTATTATGAAAGATTATATTATTAATTCTAGTATAATTATAAAGTTTCGCCGGTTTAAACTCCTTTTTATATTAAGAGCTCTTTTAAATTATATAATAATATAAATTATATAAAGCCTTTCTACGATAGTAATTATTTAAATAGAATAAATTCTTTATATTAAAAGTTAGAGATCGTAACTAAATTATTTATATTAAACGCTCGTTCTTTTATTTAAAAGAGTTTATTAAATTCGTTATTAAGACTCCGTAAACTCTATCTTTTACGTCGAATCTTATATTTCGTTATTCCGCTTAAGTATCTATTATAATAAAAAGACGATTAAAACTATTATTTATCGTTAAATAAATTTTAATATAACGGAAATAATAATTAAAGTAGAATTATATATTTATAAATCCGGGATCTTTATTATACTCGTTATTAATCGAGTAATCGGGATAATTTAAATACTAGACGTTATACCTAAAAAGAATACTCGCTATATCTTTACGAATAACTTTATTAACGCCGAGTAGGGTAATATATAATTAATCCGTTATATAAATAACCCCCCCGAGCGTTTCGGGGTCTCCGATCGAGATATTATAATCTTTATTTATACTATATTTTACTAGTTTATAAAAGCCTCCTTTAAATATTAATCTCTCGTTTTTTATTAAGTAAAGGATAATTTCTTCGGTGTAAATAAAGTAATACCCGTAGATCTAGTTACGGGTCTCTTTTAGAAGTATTTCGAATATTATTATAATACGATAATAATCCGATAAGTTTTAAATATAAGGTAAATTAATTAATATATATATTATATTATAATAGGTATTAGGAAGAAAGAGTATTAACGATTTAAATAATAATTCTAATATTATAAATTAATAATTAAAAGGGGATTAAAGATTAAAAAAAATTATCCAAAATTTTATTAAACCTAAACTTTAGTCTAGGAAATAATTTTAAAAATTTAAAAGTTTTAGGCGGGGGGCTAGCCTTCTAATATTAAACTCTTAAGAATAATTAATAGTAAATATACCTTAAGGTCGAGCCTAAGATTATTTAAATTTAAGGGTTTAATTATTTAAAATTAAAACTTTAATTATTTAATATTAAGGTTTCGGATTTATTATTATTATAATCGTGGCCTTATCGTTACTATACGTAAGTTTTTATTATTATTATTATCTAGAAATCTAGGACGTTAATATTAATATACTCGTAGTTATAGAAGATAAAGTTAATATATTTATAGTCTTGAACTCTAGTAGTAAATTCGAAATTTCAGTTTTATTATAATTATTCGTAGGCTTAATATTACTATCTAGAGGACTATTATAAACGACGCGGTAAAACTACGCCGCGCGGATTTACTAGCTTTCTAACCGTTATTAAAGATTATTATAATTATATTTAAAAATACTCTACTAGATTATTATTATTATTTTATTAATCTCGGTTTATATAATATTATTCGTAATTAAAGAGGAGGGTTCCTAGGCGGCCCTCTTTATAAATAATAATAATTTAATATATAATAGTAGAGTTAGGAAGGTCGGGTCCTCGAGGTATCTAGGTACGAGCTAAATATATACCTTATAAGATTGTTTTTATATTAATTTTTAATAACGGATCTTCTCCCTAACCGGATATTTAAAATATAAATTAATATTAAGCGCCTCTTATCTACTTAATATATATAGGCCCTTCGTTTATATATAATACTATCCCTCCTCCCCCGTTATTAATATATTCTTATTAATATTTATATCCCCTACTACTTTTTATTATTTAATAATATAACCGAGAAAGTATTTTAGGTTATATATTATTCCGGCTAGATCGAATTCACTTAACTAGTTTATAAAAATTCTAGCCGGGTACTAGTTAATTATAAATAAGATAATTTAATTATTTAAACGGATACTAGATTTAGGGATCTAGTCGATTTTTAAAATTCCTAGATTTATAAATAAAATAAAGTAGTTATAGGCTACGAAGGTTATATATAGGCGCTTAGCGGGTTTATTAATATTCTTTCTAGCTAGGTTATAAAGGTCGTAATAAATAATATTATATATTATTATTCCTTAGGTTAGAGGCTTAACGGTTTTAATATCGCGCTTCTTCTTTATAGATTTATTAGAGTCCTCGTCTCCTTTAATTTTAAGGTTTATTCTCTTTTTCCCCTACTTTATAAACGTTCCTTTAATAAACCCTATAACTTTATTCTTTCTAAATTTAATAGGTATTTTTTATTTATATTTAATAAGCGTCTCCTTATTATTAGGTTAGTCCTTTATATTCTTATAATTATAATTAATATCGTTATCGATTAATATAGCGTCGTTATCGATTAATATATCGTCGTCGTCGCTTTTATTTACTTTTTCCTTCTCTTTTTTATTATAAATCGACTATTCCTTCTTAATTTTTTAAGTTTTAAATACTACCGGTTTAATTTTCGGGATTAACGCGTTACTTTTATTTAATTTACGTTTTATACCTAACTTCGGGGTAGGCCCTTTATACTTCGGTTTAATATTATTATCTTCGAAGGCTAGTCTATAATTCTCCGTAAAGTAATTCTAATTATAATATTAATATAATAAACGGTAGAGGTTAACGAGTAAGATTTATTAAAATTCCGTCCTCGAGTATCTCGCCTAAGGTTATCCTTATATTTATATTATTAGAGGACGGTTTATTTAATAGATCCCCTTCGTTATTATTATCGTTAGAGTAAACTATATTATTTAAGAGATCGTTAATCTCCGTAATTAATACTAAATTATAAATATTATTATCTTTTACTATAATTAATATTAAAGTATAAAGATTAAATAAAGAGATTAAGAAAATTAATTTAAAGAGGAGAAAGAAGAAGTAAAAATTAAAATAAGAGTTAATTTAAGAAATAATTTTAAAGTTTAAAGACTTTTAAGCGGGGCTAGGGGCGCCTAAATATTATTATTAATAATTATATTATTTAAAAGTAAATTTTAAATTCTTATTTAGTTTAAAGATATTTAAGATTCAGCCGTTACTAGTATTAGATAAAGAGATTAGATTAGAATATTACTATCTAGTATTTAATATTTATTTAAGCTTTATCTCTTAGCTAAAAATATTCAAATTTCAAAATAATTTTCTAGAGTAATGACTTCGTATATTAATTAATATTAAATACTTATTTAAGCTTTACCTCTTAGCCAAAACTATTCAAATTTTAAAATAATCTTCTAGAGTAATAACTTCGTATATTAACTAGTATTAAATATTTATTTGAACTTTACCTCCTAGCTAAAACTATTCAAATTTCAAAATAATCTTCTAGAGTACTAACTTCGTATATTAACTAGTATTAAATATTTATTTAAACTTTACCTCCTAGCTAAAAATATTTAAATTTTAAAATAATCTTCTAGAGTAATGACTTCGTATATTAATTAATATTAAATACTTATTTAAGTTTCACCTCCTAGTCAAAACTATTTAAATTTTAAAATAATCTTCTAGAGTATTAATTTCGTATATTAATTAATATTAAATATTTATTTAAACTTTACCTCCTAGCTAAAAATATTTAAATTTTAAAATAATCTTCTAGAGTAATGACTTCGTGTATTAAGATTTAGTACGTAAGGTTTACTAACGATTATTATTACTAATATTATTATTAGTATTTACCGTATTAACCCTATTATTATTATCGTCGGTAGTATAATAATTTATTTTACCTATTAATTTTATTTAAATCTTTATTACCTTTATTTATTAAAGCTCTTTACCTCTCTTTACTTTTTATCGATTTATTATTTAATTATTTATTATATTATCCTTGTTAATATCTCGTAAAGATTCTCCTTCTTTAATAGTCGTTAGAGCCTCGATCCTTATATTTATAGTTAAAGCGACGAATAAATTACTAATAGATATATACTAGAAGATTAACGAAATAATACGTTAAGCCGGAGAATTAAAAGTATAAATTAATCTAATCTAGGATATATTAGAAAAGTTCGTTAATAGTACGGAGATCGTTAACGAGATTATTACCGAAGTATAGGGTATATTAATAAACGATAAACTTTAGACGGTAAGATTCGTAAATAAATAAAAGGTGTATAAAGCGCTAGACTCGATAATTTTATAAAATATACGAAAATAGGCGATAATTAATTATAAACGAAAAGAGAAATATATTAAAAGTATACGAAAGATATAAAGAACCGTAGTATAAAATTAATAATTCGATACTATAAAGGAAAATCACCTCGGCTACGTAAATTAAATCGCTAAGAAATTTATTTATAACGACGTTTATTCTATAATTATTTAATTAACGGTTAATTATTTAAAATAGAACGACTATAAACGAGGATCTACGCGTGAAAATATCCTGAAAGACTAGTAGACGTTAAGTAATTTAAATAAAATTGATACTTATACTCTTTTAATTAAGTTGGGCCTAATAAATAAATAATTAATAAAACTAAAGATTAATCGAAAGTATTTAATAAGACTAAGAATAAATAATAACGAGGGACTTTTATTACGAGGAAAATATAGGAGATATAACTATCGAGTCGTTAATAATAAAGAGATTAAGCCTAAATCGGTAGATTATAAAATTAATAATAACGATTTAAACGGTACCTCGGAGAATAAAGATATAGTATCTTCGAGTAGTAACTTTAATAAAGACGATAATAACGACGACGATAATAGTAATAAAGATTAAGGAATAAATAATCGGGTTAAGTATTTCGGTTATAATTATACGGGCCTATCGGTTAATTCCCTTAAACGGGTAGTAAGGAAAAATCTAAAAGCTACTAGTATAAATAACGAGGCTAGTTAAATTAATACCCTCCGAGTATTTATAGAAACTGGGTCCGATTTATAATATATTTATTATATATACTTATACGTTATAACTAGATATTTCGGCCTATAAACTAAATTATTAAACGAAGAGAGTATCCGCTTACGATTAATTAAGTACTAACGTTATCGAAGTAATATAGATACTTTTAAAATTAACGTAGTTATTAAGAATTAATAACGGATAATAACCCGATTATAGATAAACGATAATAAATATAAAGTTTATAAATACCGAACGATTAGAGCGAGTATTAAAGTATTCTTAACCGATTAAATATCGCGGTTTATCGTTTATAAAATAGGAGGGCTAGAAATATAGGATACCTAGAAAAAAATAGGTAATATTATTATTAAAGGTATATTTAATTAATTATAAACGGGGGTAAATTTAAAGGGTAACTCCGAGGTTAAGATTAGAGATATTATAACGGAGGAGTTCGATATATATTTTTATTATTAAATAAAGCGGAATAAATAACCTAATAAAGGGTAGTTATAAATAATATTTTATTTATTAATATAGTAAATTATCCGGTAAGATCCGATATACTAGGCTCTATATATATACCTACGACTTAATCGTAATTACCGACTAGTTTTATATCTTTATTATATTAAATATACTCGGCTTAAAGACTCGACCTTCTTCCGGTATATCGATATAAATATATTTAAATATCTCGCCTATAAATATAAAGCTAATATTATATAGGAATTAATATCTCTTAACGACGAGACTATTAATAATTATATAAAGATTATTCTAGGTTTTTATAAAAATATAACCGAATAATAAAAGAGGGTAAAGAGGCGGGGAAAAGTAATAAACGGTTATATATACGGGATAAATAAAATCTAGGAGCTAGTAAATACGATTAATTATAATTAATTCGTTCCGGTACTATATACGCGTAGGGACGTAAAAATTACTCGGCTTAAAATATTATATAATTTAATATTAAGCCGCCTAGACGTTACCCTCTAAAGAATTATCCTTTTATAATTTATAAAGGTAAAGGAAAATAACGAGACCCTAGATAACGAGAAGTCCGATAAGTAATTAAACCTCGCCTTTATTTACTTAAAGTAGACGGTAATAAATCTTATACTATTAAGGTTACCGAATAAATTTAGTTTAATCCTTTATCAATTTCCGGCCGGTATTTAACTCGTTTTAATATTACCCGTTAATTAAATATTAATATATAAAGTAACTTAGGAGGACCTAGTCGTTTAAGGTTATATTAATTTATTATTAAAAACTAATTAAATATACGTATAAAAGGCTATTTAAGGATACTACTTAAAGGTATTAAACTTATTTAAAGTAATATAGGGTAGGGTAAAGTAGGCGGAGAAGAGGTTTTATAACGAAAGTAATTTTTTTCGGTAAACGGATAATAAGATTAAAGAGCGTTAATATTAAATTATATAAATAATATAGGATATTATTAACTATAGGGTAAAACCGCGCGGCGCGGTTTCGCCTAGCTCCGTTATTTTAATCTTAATTATAATAATCCGCGTTATAAATTATATTAAAATAGAAATTACGTTATTATTTATTAATTTATTATCTAGCCCTTTAATATCGTCTCTTTATTTATCTCCGTTATATATAAAGATCGTAAACTATTTATTTAAGCGAGCGCGCCGTACCCCTACCCTAAACCTCCGCTCTTATATAACTTTAAATAGGTTAGTCTTTACCTCCTCCCCCCCGAGTTCTTCCTCCGCCCCTACCCTTATTCTTATTAATAATAATAATTTATTAAAAGAGACGATAACGGGTAATAAAAAACATCGTCGACGGTAGACGGAGGGCGAAAAGATTATTAATATATTAATAATAATAACCGATATATAATAGGATATAAAGAGATTTTTAAAAGCGCTCTATAAACTACGTAAAGTTTATACTTTCCGTTTAATATAAAAATAATTTTTTAATTTCGCTTATAACGAGTTATTTAATAATTCCTAATTCGAAAAATAATTAATACTTAAACGGCGCGATTCGCTAGTTAAGAGATAAGGCTAGCTAGTCGTTAATATATTTTAATAAGAAATTAAGGTCCTAAAGGAGTACGAAGTATTTAATATTTTTCGTCTATTTATAAAAGGGTTTAAAGGCGGTACCTTATAACTATTTAAAGATATTATTCTAGTTATATTACGGCTAGCCCCGTAATAATTTAATATCTTCTACCGAGTTTACTACGAGAATAGATTAAATAGTCTATTATTATTATTAATAAATCCTACTACCTAATAACCCGCCGTTTTTATATTATTAATACTTTATTATTTAATACGACCTTATAGGTCGATTAATTTTTAGACGATTTTAAGACTTTATTTATATTAAAGGGGGGTATAATAACGAGTTCTCGATACTTTATACTAGTTTAGTTTAATTATTTCATATTTAATATTATAATAACGTATAGTAACTCTAAAAAAGGACGCCGAAGTAAAGGTTTAAATAATAAAGTAGGCCGCGAGTATTATTTTAATTTATAATAATTTTAAATATATAGAAAGAAGGTATAAAGAAAGAATAAATAACTACCGAGAATTCCGATTAATTATTACTACGTTAATTTTAAAAGAGTATCTCTTCGATAAAGAGGCCCTTCGGTAAAATATATAACGCCCGATAATTATATTATTATTAACCGAGATAATCGCTCGTTAGTTAATACCTACCGATATAAATATAGAGGTACGTCCTTTATTTTCAATTTTATTACTTTTCCTTTTACGCCTTAATATTAATAAAAGTATATTAACGAACTAAAGTTCTAGATTCGGCTATATTATATCGAGTCGGTAATCTCGGCGGTATATATATTTTATTTAGGTAATATAAAGCCTCTATAAATAAAAGCGATACCGGTTTTAAAGAAATTAAACCCGGTAATAATAAAATACTTCCCGATAATATTAATATTTAAAGATAAAAGTATAACGGTTAATAATATCTATATATTAGAGGATATATTTAAATATTAATTTAAATTAAACGGTAAAAGCCCTATTTTTAAAACTAATTTTCGATTAATATATAATAACTTTAAAATATAGTTACGTATATAATTTATTAAGGTTTTATATAGCGATATTTCCGAGCTCCTATTTAATACTTTTAACTAGTTATTACCGGGCTTAAATCTCTAGTATCTTCGCTTTAATATACTATAACTACTTTATAAGATTTATTAAAGCTTTAATAACTCTATAAATTTATTTATATTATAGTACGCGGCCGATTATTAAAATTACTCTAAGGTTATTTAATTAATAGACTTTTAAACGTTAAAGGACCTAATTATTTATAATTACTAGGTACGTATAATAGGAACGTAGATTAGAATCTTAAAATAATAATTTATAGATTCTTAATATATAAAGGATATTATATCCTAGCTCGCGGCGTAAAGTACCTTAAATATTAATACCTAGCCTTACGTATTAGAAAAGATTTCTAAAATTATATATATTTAACCTCTATCTACTCGCGATTAATAATTTTAAAATTATTAAAATTTCTATATATACGTCGAAATCTATTTAACTCTACGATATATTATTAAATATATTAATATTAGCCTACTCCGCTACGCTTTATACTACGTTACGATTCTCTTCTAGGCCGACGTTACTAGTACCCTAAAATATATATAGGCTCTACTTTATATACTTTATATAATAAATTTACCGGTAGTAATAATAAAGTTATAAAAGTATATATTAACGAATAGTCTTATAAACCTACGGGGAATAACGGATATAAATTTCGAGCTCGACCGCCTTTTTAAATTACTTAATAATAATCTTAAAATATTTTAATACGACCGGTCCTACTATTCTAAATATAATAATATATTATTTAAGAATTAGGCTCTTAATAGCCTATATTTTCTAGAGTTAAAGAGGATAATAGAGTTTATATTTAAAAAACTCTCCTCGGTTATATATTCGGTTAAAAGCGCCGTTAAGGATATTTAGAGTATAGCTCTTAACCTCGCTTATAGGTCGTTTATTCGTTATATCGAATAAAATAAATTCTCTTTAAATCTAATTATTAACCTTTTTAATACCGGGCTTAAATAGTTAAATAAAAACGTATTAAAATATAACGAGTAGTATACCTAGGAGTATATATTATTAGCGGACGACGAGTATAAAGATACTTTAGCGGCTAGGCTAGAGGTTAAATATAACTTTATATTAAAGAGTTTTATAATCCTAACTTCTACCTTAAAGCCTCTAAATATTATATTTATCGATTAATCTAATAATAAATCCGCGCGGCGTGAGTTTATTAATTAATTTTAAAATCGCGTAGAGTATTATTTATACTAACGAGATCGAGAGGGGGTTAATTTTACCGGTTTGTTCGCTAATACCTCTTATAATAACTAGCGTAACCGTTATAATATCGTTAATTCCCTCTTTAATTTACTCGCCTTATTATAAAGGCTAGACTACGAGGTATAACTTTTATTATTATATTACTCCTTAATAATATAATATTTATTATCTTTATATTAGGTCGTCTTCGGCTTTATATTCCGAGGTTTATTAAATTAACTCTCCGCCGCGTTAATTTTAATACGAGATTTACTCTTTATAGCGGGTATATTTAATTATTTAACTCTTACTCTACTAGTTACGGTTCTACCCTTAATACGCGTTTTCTTAATTATTAATTTATATTTTACTTTAATTAATTAATTATCCCTTCGCTCCTTAAATTTAGTTTACTCTTTATTAAATAACGGATTTAACCGCCGCTTTCTTTTAATATCGTTATATATTACCTATATATCGAATATCTTACTTTAATTTAACTCTTTTTATCGTCCCTACTTTAGGATATTTAATATTTTAATATAATATAAGTAGAGGCTAGACTACGCGCTATTAATTTATTAATATATAGTTCGTTTATCGCGAATACTCTCTACCTATATCACTAAATCTCTTAAGATTTTATTAGGTATTATTAAGGACGTAAGGAAATATTAATACGAATCGACGAATTTCTTATTTAATTTTTAATATCGCTAAGCTCGAAGTTTAGATATATATTATAAATATTTAAATAAGTTCTCGTCTACCGATTTATTTAACTCCGCGTAAATAATAATAAGTATTTATAATTCTAGATTATAAACTGAGTAATAAGAGAATAACTTCGTATAATTTAGTATATTATATTCCGTATTATTAAAAAAGGCGAGGTCGATATCGCGAATATAACCGCTCCCGGGTATATTAAAGAGATAATATAAACTAGGTACTATTCGAGTTTATCGGTTAATATTTATATAATTTATATAAACTTTTCTCGGCCCCGATAAAGATTTTATTATTATATTATCGAGCGAAACCGGCTCCGTTAAAGACGCCCCGCTTCTAAGACCTATATATTAAGGTAGATATAGTAAAGTAAAATACACCTACTCTTAATTATAACGTATCGCGCGATTTATACGTTAATATACTTTTTAAATAAACGAAGGGAGTAATTATTAAATAACTCTTTTTATATTTAAATTATTAACCTTTAATTTATAAATATCGGTTATAATAATAATATATAAAGATAAGCCTTAGGTAGATAATAGACCGAAATATATCGCGATATCTTATTTATTTTAAATAGTTATCGCCGCGAAAAAAGGTACGATTAACTTCGTACCCTCGATCGGATAGAATAATCGTCTTATTTATATACGTATTAATTAATATATATTTTTAACCTAGGTTATAGAATCTATAAAAATAATCGTCTTTGGAATATCCTAGGCGGTAGTAATTTACGACGGTAAAATATATTATAGGTTAAATATACCGTTAATAGGATTATAGGTAGTATTAATTTAAATATATATCTCTAGCCGATTAAGCGGAGTCTTTATAATAATAGTATCTTCCGAGAAAGTATATCGCTTTTATATAATCTTAAGTATTTTAATATTAAATATTATAGAGACCCCTAAAAGAGGGACGTTAAATAATAATCGTTTTCGGAGAATATTTAAATTAAAGTATATTAATCGAAACTCCTTTTACTCGGTTATTAAATAAAGCTCGTCGATTATTAATAAATATAACCGTAACGTAAAGCTAGTATACCGTAGTACGTCGGTATTAAAATTACTCGAACTAGTAATTTTAAAACTCGTAAAGATTATTATTATTAACTATTTATTTATAAATCGCGTTTAGTTATTATACCGTAAATAAAGTAGCCGGAGCGTATCGCTATAATATTAACGAGTTTATTACTATCGCCGTTTAGAACGAAGGGTCGGTAATTAAATATACGATTTAATTTCTTATATTACTCTTCTAATAAAGTATTTAAAAGTATAATAATTAATATCGCTTTAATAAGTAAAAAATATTAATAGTAAAACCTAAAAGACGATACTTTTATTAAATCTAGTCTTTATAATTAAGATTAAATCCGTTCTCTAGTTTAATAATATATTTAAAATATTATACTACTTCTCTTTAAACTCGACTCCGAAGTAATATATCGCGGCGCCTTCTATATACTCTCGATCTAGAGTTTTATATAAATTATTTATCTTTATTATAATAGGCGTAGACGCGAAATCGCCTACTATATATAGTATTATTATAATAAATATTAGTTTTAACTTTAAATATATTTCGCGGAGGGTTCTATAACGAAGGGGACCTACTAATAATAAAGAATAAAAACTAGCGATAAATAATTATCGTTATAATAATAATCGAAACTCGAGTTATAATTAAGGATTTTTAGATAATCTATATTTATTTCGTTATATATACGATAAATAGTATTATAAATAACTATATTCGAAAGAGTATATATAGAAGTATTAGCGCGCGATTAATTTAAATCTTATTTTAAAATAATTAGATAACGATCGCGTCGTAAAATTAATTATTAATAAAGAAAAAAGTTAACGGAAAAATTTATATAAGCGGCCCGCGAAAATAATACGAACTTAATAAAAATATAGGGTTTTACGCTTAAACCTGCCGCCGTTTAGCTGCGAAGTCAGTATTTCTAACCCGAAGGGGCTTAGTAAACGGGAGCTAACCCGAAGGGGCTTAGCGGTGGCTCGGCAGGTCTGAGGGACTGAGGCAACGAGGGGGTCCAGTGAGTGCCGTGCTGAGTCATACATGCCAAGACCCTTGGTTTCGCTAGCATCAGAGGCAGAGCCCTACACGCGACTAGCCTTGAAGAAGAGCTTCATCAAGTTCCTTCAATTTCTCCAAAAACTTCTTCGTACCTCCTGAGTCATCGTCCGTCATACACTTGCTTCTGTAAACACAAGCCTTCCCAAAGTTGGCACCTTCGTGCTTCAATTCTGGTCTTTGACCGCTAAAGACCAACTACACACCTCACGAAAGGGCGTACTCTCCAGAAGTCCGAGCACATTCGTGTACTACACACCGACATCCTCTCAACCCATCCACACCACACAACACTGCCATGTCAGAAGTACAATCCAGGCCCTCAAACCCGAGAGGTAGGGGCTCCAGCCGTGGGGGAGGTCGTGGAGGCTACAGTAGTCGAGGTGGACGAGGCGGCAGCCGACAGATAAATGGGACCAAGCCAGAAGTTGCTGCGGAAATACCTACCTACGACGACGAGGGAGAAATTGGTCAACTGAAGAAGATGTATGCATCAAAGCTCAGCACTGTCAAGGAAATGTTCCCAGACTGGACCGACGAGGACATTGTCTATGCTTTGCAGGAGACCGATGGAGATCTGGAGAGCACTATTGAGCGTATCTCAGAAGGTATATATAATTACCACTCGCCTTCATCTTCATACCCTCGGCGGCTAATCATTTTGAACAGGCAGCATCTCTCAATTCAGCGAGGTCAAGAAGAAGGTGAAAGATCGATCTCAATCGAAGGTCAAGGAGCCAGCGGGCATTGCTCTTGAAGGGACCAATACCTCAACACGTGGTGGACGTGGAAGAGGCGCCTTTGAGAGTACCCGTGGAGGCCGTGGTCGCGGTTCAGATCGTGGACGGAGCACAACTCGCGGTGGTAGGGGCGGCTTGACTAACGGCACCCGTGGCAGCCACACCGCGAAGGCAGAGGAAATGTCTGCTACAGACAATTCTTCATGGGACACGCCAGCCGTTGCGGATACAGCTTCACCTAGTTGGGATTCGGCAGTGGCAGAGAGCACGTCCTTGGAGTCTGGATGGGAGAACATTTCAGCAACAGACGCGGCTCGATCACCTCCAAAGGAACAAGCGCAGCCACAACCAAGCTCAAAGCCTGATGGCACTCGAAGCTGGGCAAGCATGTTCAGCAAGCCCAAGCCTACACCAGCTCCTAAGACACCACGCTCAGCACCTAGCCACGATGCTCCCATTGAGCCTTCGGTCGCAGCTGCGTCGATGCTTGCAGAGACAGACATGGTCGGTCTACCACCGCCACCAATTAACGAGAGTTCAGAGATTCTTACAACGCCACCAGCTTCTGACATGGCAGGTTCTGAGCCTCCAGCCAACATTACGCCCTCCAAGGACGAATTAACAGAAACGAATCTTGAACAGGTTCTCGACGCGTCTGGACCCCCTCCCTCAGCTACAGCTGCTAGTACGGTTGCGAGCACCATTGACACGCAGATCGGCACTCCTATTCAAGGCTCCCAGCAACTGTCAGGTTCGCGACCTCCTCTTGGTGGATACGCTACGAGTGCTTACAAGGCTACGGGTATTGGAGGGCCTGGACGGTCAGCAAGCTTCCAGCGAAAGATCATGGAGCAGCAAGAGGCAGTGGTAATGCCAGGAAAGCATGCAGTGGATCGAGCTGCGGTACAGTTTGGCAGCATGGGTTTGAACGGGACTACGGAAGATGTGGATGTCGATAGCGATCGAGAGGATGCTGAGACACGTGCTCAGCCACCCCAGCACTCTCCCATCGCCCCAAGAGCTGCGCTCCCACCGGCGCCCCAGCAGCAACCATTCGCGTCTCAGCCTACGACTGAGTCACTTCTGACACCCAGACAAGCCCCAGGATTGCCACCTCCTGGTCAGCTATCTGTCATACAACAACCGGGTGAAGGGCTGCCAAGTGATTCGGGAACCTCTCAGCAAACATCGCAATCCAGCCACCCACATGGAAACCAGTACAACAGTCGGTACGGAACCCAGCTTAGCCAACAGGAAATCTCGGCACCATCGCAAAAGGCATACGAGCCATTCGGTCAGCAGATACAGCAGTCTCAACAGTATGACGGATATCCATCCACTTCGCAGGCCCACTCACAGCCGCAACACCAGGCTGCATCTAACCAGAGCGGATTCTCCTCAGCTCCAAATGACACGTCGTCTTACTATACGTCGGATAGCCAGCGTAATGCGTACCCGGGCTACTACGGGAACTACGGCCAACAGCCACAGCCAAATACACAAGATGCAGGTGTATCTCAGCAGCGAGGAAGCACATTCAACACGTCTGCTGCAGATTTGACACCCCAGTATTCTACGAGCCAGGCTCAGCAACAGGGCCCAGGTCGCTTTAGCCAGCCAGCAGAAGCTCAAAACAGCGGGCCCTCTACTCCCAACCCTTCACTATCTGGTCAGCAGCAGCCGAACCAGCCGCATCAGATGATGCCACCTCAAGGTCAAGGCCAAGCTGCAGCGCAGCACGGAGGGTATCCTTACAATCACCCGTACTATGCCAGCCAGTACTATGGGGCCTATATGAACCAAGTAAGTTCTCATCCGTATGGTCGAGAGCGTCCGATGTTTGACGACGTCCGTCGATATGATGATCAATATCTTACACAAAACACTCAGTACGGATACGGTGGCAGCCAAGGCGGATATGGAGGAGGTCCTTTTGGTGGTGCAGGGGCCAAGCAAGGAATCTATGGGCAGCATCACCAAGGATATGGAATGTCTCCCCAGACTTCCTACGATCAACATTCCTCTTCTCCAGCGAATGCGGGAGCGTTCAGCCAGCAACCCCCAGCATCTGGGCGAGATAGCGCTGCTCCAGGAGGGCTTGGCAGCTATGGACGCACGGGTTCTACTCAGCCTTCGGACACTCCTCAGCAATTCCCCAGCGCTGGTGCAAGCAATCACGGCAGCATGCCTGACGTCTTCGGCCGCTCCTCGTCTGGCTATCCAGGGCAGAGTTCTGGACTGGGATCTCACGTGGGCCAGCAAGCTGGCAGCGAAGATCGTTATGGCGACTCTTCAAAGGGGCCTGGAGGTCCTAGCCCTGGTCTTGGCCAACCTGGTGGACGTCCTGGATCTGCAGCCAACGCGGCAGGACAATCAGGAATGCCTGCATCTCAAGGACAGAGTCAGGGTCAACAAGGCTACGGTGGCTATATAGGTCACCAAATGCATAATCAGCAAGGCTCGCAGTATGGTGCTGGCCCTGGTGGACACCACCAATACGGTGGCCAAAACCACCAAGCTGGCGGCTACGGTGGCTACGGAGGTGGTTATGGCGGAAGCTCTTATGGCAACAATCGTGGTGGATGGGGTGCCACCTATGGACATTGATCCAGTCCCAGTCCGTCACATTATGACGAATGGTGCGTGTTTCTGCGAAGTGTTCTAATCGTGCATGATCTCTTTTCTCGCGAAATTTCCAAAAATTCCTACTAAGAGGTCTCGGGAAGCTTGATTAATAGAGATGACCAAGGAATGCTGCTCTATGAAATCATGAAGCAAGCCATACATGTATTCTAATCAGAGGAAAGGAACAGCATCTAATGGAAAGGCTGAACCAACTTGCTTCTCACTCCTTGCTCCTTGTTATGATTCTATCAACTTCAGTAGGACCCTCAGAGTATCCAATCCCTGTATTACTTGTGATCTTGGTAGTCACTTGTCATATACAGTTTTCACTTCGTCCTTTCTTCGTGCGCTCGAGGGGCAGCAAGATCTTACTAGCGTGATTCTGGATCCCTGCCGGCGATCCTTGCGCCAAACTCCAAGACTCCCTTTTGCGACATCTCAGCTCCGGACCATAACAATTTTACCATTCTCCATCGCAACATCCATTGGAAGCATCTACACGCTTGCAGAAGATCGCGGCAGCTCTGCGACAGCATCGATACCGCTTTCGTGTCCTCCACTGTTACCACATTCTCAAATCATCCACACTGATCAGCATGGCAGGCCAGACGCCTGAAGTTGGCGACAAAGGTACGTCTCATTATTTTGCAGCGTGTTGTTCGAGAATTGCTCCTCACGTATCGCATAACCTATCATTAATCATCATGGTCTACGCGTTCCCTTCTTATCCAGTCGCCTACCCACCGTCTCATGCTCGTTGTGCGCGTCTAAAAATCAATTGCTAACGCCGTCCCCTCACAGCCTCTTGGAACTGGAACGGCTCCACTCCATCTGGAATGGTCGCTGAGAAGAAGACTGAAGGCGAAGCATCCGTCCAATCCAAGCGCGGCAACACCATCAAGAAAGACGCCAAGCCTGGAGACCCCGCCATCGCCCTCTCGCGCTCCGGCAACGATGTTGTGAAGAACCAGTCCGAGCTGCAGGTCGAGGAGAAGAAGGCTGATGGTGGCAAGGAGACGAAGGAGGAAACACCAAAGGAAGACGAGAAGAAGGAGGAGAAGACCAACGGCGAGGCCGCGGCTGCTAGCCCAAAGAAGGGCGAGAAGCGCAAAGCCGACGAGGACCCCGAGGAAGACAAGCCAAAGGCTAAGCGCGGACGACCTGCTGGGGGAAAGGCTGCCGAGCCTAAAGCAAAAATTGAGCCCAAGAAAAAGGCCGAGCCAAAAAAGAAGGCTGAGCCTAAACCAAAGGCAGATGGTGAGAAATCAAGGGGTCGACCAAAGGGAAGCGCGGCGACTAAGAAGGCGGAAAAGTCCAAGGCACCTGCTACTGGTATTGGAAAGCGGACGAGGAGTGGTGGGAAGTAGGCTTTCGCTTTTTTCACAAGGGAGATTGTGACAGCAATGAATCCCTTCTGGCCTTCTCTTCTATGCAACGGATACTGGACGCAAATGGAAGGCATGGTCAAGGCATAAGCATAGGGTGGAAACGTCATTACTGTCGTGACAAGGAGGCAAAAGCGCAAGCATGGACGGTACTTTAAGGTACCTGTGTGTATTATTAGACGGCATGAATATCTGTAGCATGGCCTTTTCGTACACTCAACAAATTGAAGCTCGAGGATGAATCTTCCTTATACAGTGGGTGCATTGATTGAGACGAGTCCATTTCATGCGGATTAAGAACGGAACTCTCATGCACGCGTTGGCGCAATGACGTCTGAACAATGAATTGTAGCAGAACCCCAACCACAATAATTATGGATCCCACATACACACTTACTACTTGCTATGAATACTCAAATGGATTACTGAGCAGACCGCCATGTTTGAACACTTTGCATGCTGGGAAGAGTAAATGGGTATCCGTTTCAACCACTTGCCACCCCGTTCGTTCAAATACAGTTTTACGACTATCTCAAGCTCTGCTTTCCATCGACAGTAATACTCAATTCCCTCGTTATATTTAATGGTGATCTCTTAGCCACTGCAAATTGCTGTGCACTCAAAAGGATCACGCTTAAGCCAAAAGACTTGAACATCTAATCGCAAGAGCCTAGTAAATCGAGGCTACATACTACGAGAGATGGGTATCAAGGAGAACACGATTCTCGTGATACTCGGTGCTTCAGGAGACCTCGCAAAGAAGAAGCTTGTACGAATGCTACCTCATTCAATTCTTTGCGCTCTTCGCTAATCGATCCCGCAGTTTCCAGCGCTTTTTGGTCTAGTATGCACAATACACGATCTTACGGTGCTACAACTGCTAAACATCTGCATAGGAGAAACGATGTGCACTTCCAGAAGATTTCAAGGTTATTGGTTTTGCGCCTGATGAGATGAGCCACGAAGAATTTGTCGCCATCATCAGAAAGCCGATCAAATTAGAAAGCCCCCGATTCGCAGAACAGCTCAAGCAGTTCTGCAATAGATGCAGCTACGTGTCCGGGCATGAGGGTGGAGACAAGTCCTTCGAAGCGCTTCATAACAGGCTTGAGGAGATTGGACATGGTAAGAAAGAGCGAAACCATCTCTTTTACATGGCACTTCCCCCAAGCATCTTTGTGCCAATGTCGCAGATGCTGAAGAAGCATTGTTATTCCGAGAGAGGCGAAACGAGGGTGATTGTAAGTGTTCATCTGCTAGAAAAGAGCAGCAGGCAAGCAAGCAAAGCTGATGATGGTCACACCGACAGATTGAGAAACCCTTTGGTCATGACCTCGAGAGCTCGCGCGAACTGCAGAAGTCTCTGGATCCGAATTGGCGAGAAGAGGAGATCTTTCGAGTGGATCACTATTTGGGCAAGGAAGTAGTCATTAATCTTCTCGTCCTGAGATTTGGTAACGAGATATTTGGCGCTATCTGGAATCACAGACATATCGACAACACCCAGGTAAGCACGCTGATCATACATCTTTAGCATCATTACTTGTTCTCTGCTGAACACTCCCAGATATCGATCAGTGAAGCGGGCGGGGCTGAAGGTCGAGGGAGCTACTTCAATGGAGTGGGAGCAATTCGAGATGTGATGCAGAATCGTGAGTCAAAGTGATGGCCAATTTGACACAGCTCTAACTTGCTCTAGACATGACCCAGATCCTAGCCTTGCTCACGATGGAGAGGCCCAGATCTCCTCGGATGATCTCTGCGACCAAAAGGTCTTCATCATTCAGAACACACCCTCTCTGCGGCAACGAGCTAACGACCTGCTAGGCGCGAGTCCTCGAATGGATACCGCCCATCGACCACGACAATACCATAATTGGCCAATACAGCAAATCCAAAGACGGCGAGAAGCCTGCATTCAAAGACGAAGAAGACGTGCCTGATGACTCCCGCTGCGTTACTTTCTGCGCAGCAGTCGCACATATCAACAACGAGCGCTGGCTCGGCGTACCTTTTCTGCTGAAAGCCGGGAAGGGTATGATTGGTGACCAATCTCCAACGATCAGACCAATTCGCTGACACTCTGCAGCCGTGAACGAATCCAAAACCGAAATCATCATCAACTTCAAGCACAGCACAAATGCCAACATTTTTACCGATCTCGTCCCCAATCAAATGACCATTCGCATCCAACCAAACGAAGGCGTCTTCCTAAAGATCAATTCCTTTGTCCCCAGCTTCGAAACCAAGACGGGTGCCCTCGATCTCGATCTGACGTACCGAGGGCGAGAGATACCAGAAGCCTATGAGGTGTTGCTACTGGATGCGCTGCAGGGCGATTACTCGAGGAGTGTGAGGGGCGATGAGTTGGATGCTAGTTGGAGAATTTTCACGCCGTTGCTGCATTGGTTGGATGAGAATGAGGACGTGAAGCCGAGGGAGTATGCATATGGATCGACCGGTCCTGAGGGGTTGGATGAGTTTATTGCATCGTATCAAGGGCAGAAAGACAGAGCGCGCTGATATAGAGTAAATCTCCGTCACACAAAAGATAGATGCCACTCATGCATAGTACAACAACTTGTATGAGGTCGTATCCAATGATTGGGTGATCTTTCTCAAAACATCTACTTGAACATCGACAACAGCCTTCCTTACCTAAAACATACATGCAACGGACAGCAATACCGGAAATTAGAAGGCATGAATCCTGGGCTGGGTGCTGTAGATATGGTCATCACTAGGGGTTGAGAATATGCAAAGTACAAGGGTTTTGGGGTAGCATACCCTCGAATAGCACAATTCGCCACTCTCGGGCTCTTCTGTTTCGCCAATTAAGGTATTCTGAGGGTGAAAACCCTCACAAAACATGGCGAACGAGTGTTAAGACGTGATAAAAGGTTGTCCGCAAGGCAGATTGGAGAGCGTTGATGTGTACTCGTACGGTGTTCATTTCGTCCGTATACTATCTGCAAGGACATGAGGTAGCTACCCCTTCTTCCCTGACATTCTGTCCTACGTAGAGCATCATTAAGGCACTGGCGACGGCTTTTGTGGGCTGGATGGCGCAATCGGTTGTGCTATAAAGGATTAGATGCCTGTATACGTGGCTGCTTCTTAGGGAGCTTACCGTCTAAGCTGTCCAAGAACCGGTCAGCTAGCTTCTCTCCTCTCTTCTCCGCGATCATTTTCCTCCTTTCCTCGATGTCCCGCTTCTTCTTCTCCTTTCTCTCCTCCCTTTCCTTTCTTCCTCTCTCTGTCTCTCGCCGCTCCCTTTCCAAGGCCTCCATCTCTTGTTTCCTTCCCTCGCTATCTTTACTAAATTGGTAAAAGCCCACGCCTTTACTCCTAACCTCTTTGCTAGCGTCGTAATGCACCTCCTCTGGCGGCGTCATGCTCCTGTCTCTTTTCCTCGCCAAGTCCTCCATCTGTGCTGCAATCGGCTCATCAGGATTGAAGGCAGCGGTTTGAATCGTGTCTCCATGAATGAGATTATCTGGTCGTGACGGCCTTGCGGAGGCTTCTGATAGCTCTTTCATTGCGTATGCTTGTGCATTGCGTTGTCTGAGCTCCCGGGCTGCTTCTGTTTTAGTTCCCCTTCGTTGTCGCCCAAACTCATCTTCGTAGTCTACCAGCTCTTCTTCCTCGCTATCTCCACCATCGTCGGAAGATGTTTCGTAATTTGGTTCCTTTCCTGCCTCTTGGTCCTCAGCCCATTTGCGGTCGAAATCCACAAGCGCATTCTCTTCTTTGTTCGTCCTGCCGTCGCTGGGTGGGACATAGTCTCCTCTTTTCATAGATGCATAAAGTCGAGCCTTTTCCTCCATTTTTCGCTTCGAACGGCGTAGCATAGCTGCGTCCACCGCCTCTGACGTTTGAGCATGTGACTGGGGACGTGCAAGGCCGTCGTCTGAGACGTCCGCTAGGGCTCGCTTCTTGGAGCCTTTGTTGTGGGCTGTGAATATCGAGTGTTTGTTGGAATTTGAGGGGCGAATACGGCCAGTCGTTGTGGATGAAGTTGAGGGAAAGGTGAGGAGTGAGGAGAGGGTCGATGTGAAGGCTGCATTGCTGGCGCTGGAGACTGGGGCGTTCTTGGAGGAATTGGGGCGGGGACGGCCGTAGAGGGAGGAATTTGAGGTCATAACGAGCTGGGCAAGGACTTGAAATACTGTTGGAGAAGTGTAGGCACTGTGAAGATGGTTGGTGGTCCAAAAGGCAAGGCTAGGTGTCACAACAGTGGTACAAGGCCTCTAGACTCCTGAAGGTCACAGAACAAAGGTATAGGAGAGTGGAGATCTTGTCTGTCATGGCTTCTACCCCAGATATGGCGTTGGATATCAGCCTCAGCCCTACTATGCTTGGCATGTACCATAAGTAGCAGCAAACCTCCATAGATAAAGAACCAAGTCGTTCCTCATATTCCAAAGTATGGTGTTCAGATCGATATGATGGCGCTCAAGTCTGCCGCTTCTTCTGGCTGGAATTCTGCGGAGGAAAGGCGGAGGTTAGGTTTAGGGCAAGAAGAGTGCCGGGTAGTTGGCGTGAAGAAGCTCGTAGGGCTGACCGGTTTTGGACATGGGAGAAATTCGGAATTTGTAGACTCATCGTTTGCATGTTTTTGTGTATGCGACTGTCAAGATGTCTACAGTCAATCAAGTGTATATAGCCGTTATAGGTGAGCAATTTGAGAGGAGTTATGGCTTCCAGTGTCCATAATACGCTCGATTGATGTGTTGGAACTCCAGAAAAAGTAATATGAAAAGAAGTCAGATCGTGCAATGAATTTTTGCTGTTCGTCTCACTGAGGGACGTCTGCTAGCATGTACTGCGTAGTCCTGATCCTTTAAGGTCTAATCTGCCGTCCTACAATCAATGCCGTGGATGTTCGAAGTGCTGATACTCTACAGGTGCCGGCGGCGTTGGTCGACATTTCCTCGAGCAGCTCCATGTCTTGAGCCAGAAACAGCCCAACATATCCCTGGTACTCATCTTGCGGTCAACCAAATCTCTCCGAGTCTCGTTCCGCACAAAACCTCTGTCGTTAGACACTTGGGAAAGCGATCTCAATGCGTCTACATCGCCCGCGCTAAACGTTGAACAAACGATCAAATTTCTGGAAGAAATTCCCGGCAAACGTGTGCTCATCGACAACACGAGCAACCAGGATGTTGCCAATGCTTATCCCGAACTCTTGAAGCGAGGCATTAGTGTCGTAACGCCAAATAAGAAGGCTTTCAGTAGCGATATCAGCCTATGGAAGAACATTCAAGAGAGCGGATATCGACCATATGAGCCATACCTCGAGAGAGGGCTGATGTACCACGAGTCTTCCGTCGGCGCTGGCCTCCCCATCATTTCCACGCTGAAAGATCTAGTCAATACTGGCGACCAAGTCCAGAAGATCGAGGGTGTCCTTTCTGGCACGATGAGCTTTCTGTTCAACAACTTCGCTCCTGTCGAAGGCATAGGCGGCAAATGGAGCGCCGAGGTGACGAAAGCAAAAGAAGCAGGCTTCACGGAGCCAGATCCTCGCGACGATCTGAACGGCGTGGACGTCGCTCGCAAACTCGTAATCCTTGCCCGTCTTGTCGGACTGGAAATAGCAAGCACGGACAGCTTTCCCGTCCAAAGTCTCATTCCAGCAGAGCTCGAAAGCGCGAGGAGCGCAGAAGATTTCCTGGAGCGCCTGCCTGAGTTCGACGGCTCGATGGATGAGGTCAAGAACGAAGCTGTAAAGGAGGGTAAAGTGGTCAGGTTCGTGGGAAGTATTGATGTGGGGAGCAAGGCTATGAAGGTTGGCTTGGAGAAGTTCGACAAGGGGCATCCGATTGCGGGCTTGAAGGGGAGCGATAATATTGTGAGCTTCTATACCGAAAGGTATGGAAGTAGTCCGCTTGCTGTGCAAGGCGCTGGGTGAGTTTTCCTTTCCGGGGACAGCAAATTTGTTGGCTCACGATAGGACATAGGGCTGGGGGTGCTGTCACTGCAATGGGAGTCACGGCAGATTTGATCAAAGTCATACAACGGATCTCATAGCCGTTTAGTAAGAATGGAACGCATATCAAGGACCTCTGTGCGGAATATTTTCAGTGTCAATTCTTGCTTTCCAGGCTAGCTGTCAAGATAAGTGGCAGTCTGGGTGCCAGAACGCAGTTGACTTGAGCACCTTCTTGGGCTTGAAGCCCACGACAAATCGTTTCCCTATTTCCCTACGCCTATACTACTACTTTGCGACAATTGGACCTGTGCATTTGGTCGGTTAACGAGGCTTCAGTATCTGCCGACCTCCTTCCTTTCTGATCCTAGTGAGTATAATGGTCTTCATCTCGGGCCGAGTCTCGCGTTTTGCTGTGCGCGTCATAAAAGCTCCGATTTCGCCAAGCTACCAATGTGTACTTTCGGTTCTCGATTTGTTGAGTTGGTCATGGGGAAAAAATATGGCATTGAAATTTTGTATATGGAGATCACAGTCTTGATTTTTGATCAGCAGTACATTTCATAATATTTTTCCATTATTATGGTAATTATTGGCAATGTCCTCGTCATCACCCACAGCGCTACCAAAATCAATGCAGAAAAATGAGACCTCAGAAGACCCAGCTTCATCTCACACATATGAGTCGCCCGGGAACACTCGATCATACTGGCGAAAGGCGTACCTCATACTCAATTACACACCAAAGCGATGCCGCTATGACGCAAACAAGCCCTTTGGGTTTTCCATGGCATTGAATCTCCTCTTTGGTTTTGCAGCAGCGTTCACTGTTGCCAATCTCTACTATGCACATCCCATCTTGAACAAGCTGGCAGAAGACTTTCATGTGGACCAAGAACGGGTCAGCTTGATACCAACGCTAGCCCAGGCGGGCTATGCAGCTGGCCTGCTTTTTCTGTGTCCGCTTGGGGACCTCTTCAAAAGAAGACCTTTTGTATTGCTCTTAGTATGGTTTACGGGAACCGCATGGTGGGTCATCGTCCCGCAAAAGAATCCTTCGATAGCAAAGTCCTGATCGTTCGTAACTAGGGTCGGTCTCTGCATTACGAATTCCTTCCCCGTCTTCTGCTTTCTCTCCTTCCTGACAGCTTTGACAACCGTGACCCCTCAATTGAGTATGTAGACGACAACACATGCCTTTCACGCGCTGACATATGCCAGTGCTACCGCTCGTCGGTGATCTCGCACCAGCACATCGCCGAGCAACCGCTCTCTCAATAGTCGTCTCCGGCCTCATGCTAGGCATTCTAATAGCCCGAGTCCTCTCCGGTGTAGTCACAGAATACACATCATGGCGAAACGTGTACTGGCTAGCCTTCGCGCTGCAATACCTCATCCTTCTCCTCCTCTGGTTGTTCCTCCCCGACTACCCCAGCACCAACCCAGGCGGTCTCAACTACTTCAAGATGCTCTGGAGCGTAATCACCATGCTCTTCAAGCACCCCGTCCTCGTGCAAGCCTCTCTCATCGGCTTCTGCACCTCCGCCACATTCACCTCTTACTGGACAACGCTAACCTTCCTGCTCGCCTCCCCACCCTACAATTTCCCACCCCTCTACATCGGCCTCTTCGCCCTCATTGGCATATTCGCAATGGGCTTCGGGCCACCCTACAGCCAGCTCGTCATCGACAAAATCGTGCCTTTCTACTCCGTCATCATCGGGCAAATGATCTGCATCACCGGCATCGCCATAGGCACCTACACCGGCACTTTCACCATCGCCGGGCCAATCATCCAAGCCTTTCTGCTCGATCTGGGGATTCAGTCATCGCAGATAGCGAATCGGACAGCGATTTATGCCATTGCGCCGAAAGCGCGGAACAGAGTCAATACGGCGTATATGCTTTGTGTGTTCTGTGGGCAGCTGGTGGGCACGTCTGTGGGAAATAGTCTGTATGCGAGGGGCGGGTGGATTCGGAGTGGGAGTGCGAGCGTGGGGTTTATTGGGGCGGGGCTGGTGGTTTGTTTTGTCAAGGGGCCGTGGGAGAAGGGGTGGGTTGGGTGGAGAGGTGGGTGGGGGATAAGGAGGAGAGACCTTGAGCCTGTGACGAAGGAGGACGATGGGCTGGGAGAGGAAAAGGGTGAGCAGGATACGAGGTAATGCATAGGTAGCATACCTTATCTGAAACGTCCAATAAGGCCTGTTGCCCACGATTTGAACAAAGAAGCTGGAATTTGGAGCTCCATGTAGCGGCGTTATCAATCGTATTCATTGGTTCGTTAGAAAACTTGTGTAATCCTGGTAACAAGCCATAGCACGCTCCCCAATTCTCCCAGAAACACCTACTGCACAGGCAAGGAAACTGGGTATCATCCCTAGATACCATCGTCAATTCCAACGCCAGCTCCTTAAAAACACCTGCCCAAAGACAAGAAAATGCTCGATGATTTACAGAATAGGCTTATGTAGGTTTAAATTTGAAACTTTGAATCCTAAAAATTCATCTTTCAACGGTTTGCTTCCTACTTCTTACATATACAATGAAACAACAAACCGCTGTCTGAGAGCAGACTGTTGCTCTAGACCACTATGCTCGCACTGCGCTATCTATAGCCTGGCTCTTTGTTCAAAAAGTTGTGGGATATATAGTAGTACAATTGACGCAAGGTTTGCCATACGTCATCGTATGTGTTCAGCGGCGCGAGGATATGTTATATAGTACCAGATAAACAGTTTTTGAAGGACATCCCTTAACAGGATCTGAATAATTTCAGATAATCCCTGTGCACAAAGTTCCAAAATCTAGTACAGAGGAAAAATAAACAAATATACTGTTTTTAGTTCGACCGAGTTAGATTTTGAACAGCAATGATGGCATCTGCTAGATCTTGTTATATATTTTCCGGTCCTGATTTGGTCAGTCCCTGCTTCAGCTCTAGAAGGTCCGCATCAGAGGCGTCTGAGTCGATATCAAAATCCGTCTGTTCACCGTTGCTTTTAGCCACTAAGCACTCAACTATCTTCGGGTACGCGTCCTGTAATACAAAAACGCCCATAATAGTGATCGAAGATCGACACTGATCCCAAGCTTAAGGTCGCTGAGAGAGGAATACGAAGTGATAGAGAAAGCCCAGAGTCGGAGAGAGAGGCAGAGGGTAAAGAATCTCGTTCTGTATTTTCAAATTTGGCCGTCCGATAGGGTGGATTACCTCAGATATTCACGAGGTTTTCCCCGAATTCCCTAGCCTATGGTCTCATGAGTCACACCTATGTAGAATGTGTTACGATATCGCCTCTTCTATACTAGAACTCTCCTACATTCAGTAATTCTTAGGGTTCGTACACACTGCATTGGCAAGACTTGCCACTATTTCTAGCAAAGTCTCGCGGTTTGAACCGTACCGTGAACGAAGTCCTCGATTTCGCTAAGACCCAATCCTGCGTGCCACTTACAAACAGAACTCATGGCTGCGTCCCAACCACAAAAGCGGCAGGTGACTCTGGAAATGTCACAGCTTGAGAAGTACCCGACAAGGAAGCATGTGATTGCCATGACTTTGCCATTCAAGGCGGAAGACGCGTATCCAAGCTTCAGGGAGCATATCATCAAGAAGACCAAGAAGAGATGGGCTTGGTTCTCCGACGCCCGGAAGAAGGACGACAACCTAGGAACCAGTCTTGGAACAATTGGTTATCTGCCATGGGAGATTCGCCAGGTAGTTTTTGAAATGGTGCTTCGCGGTTATTTCGAGGAATCCAGGGAAAGATACAAACACCTTCTGGATCTGAAGCGATACAATTACATCGACGAAGCATACTTTATGTGGGCGTGGCGATCTGACTACGAACGTCGTCCCCACGCACTCGGAGTGCCAGACGTCTTTGAACTAGACTCATACCAGCTGAACGATCCCGATGCTCCTACGAGTACTATGAACCTCCGATTGGCATCGCTGAGTTTGAAAACCGAATTTGAACATTACTTCCTCCATGCTAACACCTTTGCGTTTCAATGCCCCAGAGCACTTGAGCAGTTCCTAGGTCAATTGGCATGCCATCAAAAGGCCCAGCTGCGACGTTTCCGCTTCGAGACATGGAAGTATTGCGGGTGCTGCACTGCTAAAGAATCCGATGATGGCTGGAAATCGATGGCGTCACAACTGCCCCCATTCATCAAGTCTCTAAGTATCGACATGGGAGGGGGCCGGTCTTTGCCAAGAAATTATGGTTGGGGTATGTATCGTGGACCAGCAGAGCTCAGACAACTCAAGCGAGCGGCAGATTTCCTCGAAATGATGAGCAAAATAGCAGTACGAAGTGCTTCGCGACTAGTGATCTCGATGGTCAAGAGCACATCCGAGGTGATGCTTCAGGAAGACTTTGATCTTTTGTATGCAGCTGTGAGCGACATTGAGCGATGCTGAGCAGTGAAGGGGTTTATCCCTTCTATTGGCTTCGTTCTAAGCGAGGGAGCCGCAAGAAGACTTTATTTGCTAGGGGCATCAAACATCGTGGCTTTTCCGTGATCCTGGCTGAGCGAGTGTAATGGATAGACACACCAGAGCGACGGAGACGAAAATACTGTTGCTATGTCCGCCCGCCTAGAGACAGTGTATGTAGTACCCAGGAAGTCTGCAAAGACCAATTAGCCTCATATTCGCGCGTTTAGTGCTGTATTCATCGGCGCGGAGTTTGGAAAGGGGCATTCATTCATCATCAGCTGCAGAAACGAAGCCTGGTACTTACGTGCAGTCCATACGTGCCGATCATCGCCGTTTCTTCGCCGTACCATCCCCAGAACGGAACCGGCTGTCCGTACCTGCATCCCATAGATCGGTCGATCGTATAGCTCGGCTCTCTGCATTCATCAGCCGCACGTTGCATTTGTTTTTGACCTGAACTTTAGTTTCAACCTTCCTCAGTGATAATTGCTTCATCCCCACTGGAATCCGGTGACCGTCTCTTCTTCAATCCATCCTTATCATCGCTCGAACCTCCACTGCTGAGTACCTCGCTTATACTAACTGCCCTCATCCTGCCATTGGGTCTTTCTGTGAGCGTTGGAGCGCGGGGCCGCCGTCTCCCGCTTGCTCTGCCGCCGTAGTAGGGGGTTTCGTAGTAGACGGCGCGGACGACGTAGAGAAGCATGTCGTAGACAAGGAAGAGGGCCCATGGTCCAATTATGATGATGCCCAGGAGGAGCTGTTGGGACGCGTTAGAGGCAATCTTAGGGGGCGTAGGGCATGCTTACGAAGAAGCGTATGATCCAGGTCTCGAGAATGGTCAGGTGCGCAGGGAGGATTGAGAACCACGACATGGCGGGCACTTCAAAGAGGTGAGTAAGAAGTGAGAAATGGGAGTCGCTATGTGTGGACTTTATTCCATGATTCTGCACGAATTATTGCGTTCAGGAAGCTTTTCCACTGCGAGGAGGTGATGTTGAGGAATGACCGACAAGCAGCGCTACCAGAGAACTTCAAGATCAAGGGCTAAGGTATGAGCCTAAAGATGTTGTTGCCAGAATATGTACAATCCAATGGGAAATATCACTGAACAGACAAACTATGGAAGAAGGAGTAACACCACTAAGATTTCGTCGACCATGGCTTGGCAAGCGAAGGCCCTAGGTGATACACGCTTTACCATCACCCTCCCACTCACCTAACCCCCTACATTCGAAAAAGTAGATACGCACTTTCTCGTATAGCCCGATTTAGGTAGGCCTTAGAGATGGCCGCCGATGTAGAGTATAAAGAGAAGCGGTACTCCCCCGTTTTCCCTCCTCCTTTCTTACTCTTTTTGAAGAAAAATTTATTATATTAAAATATTAATAAGTATACTGATATATTTATTCTATCTCGTAATAAAGATAGTAGATATCGCGTATCTCTATATTATAGACTAGATCGAGGATAATTTTTATAATATTAAAATTCTATTTATACTAAATTCTATCTTTGAAATTAATTATAATTTTACTACGTTTATAGTAAATAATTAATATTTAAATATTAATTAAGAACGTAATAGACTAATTAAGATATTATTAATTATTCAATTTATAGTTTTAGAATTAAATACTAGACTTTATATAAAGGAGCGCGATTTAATTTTATTTACTTAAGAGAAGAAACCTCTCGATAATTATTTTAATTATTAATTATATAACGTAAAGAGAGTATATAAAAGAAATAAATATATAATACAAAATATATTTATTAATACGTTAAGAATATTAATTAAATCGCGAATTATATATCTTTAAGAGTATTTTCTTTAAAATTATATAGATTATAAGTTGAATCTAGTTTCCTTAAAATAGAATCTACAAATATACTACTTTCTCTTTCATTTCCCCGTAGCGGGAGGGTGTACTCGCGACTTCGCCCGCTTATACTAGTTCTAAATATTGGTTGAAACGATTGTCCCGCCGACTATATACTAAATAGAATACTACTACCTTTTATTATTTACAACGTCGTACCTTCACCGGCGTAAGGTTTGGGTAGTATATTAACTTAAGGTTTTATATAATGTACCCTATATTCCGACGCTGTAATATACAGAGGCTAGCTTGTCGTCGCTCGACGCCTCGCACGTTTAGTTTCACGATCGAAGTAGCCCCTATACCCTTCTCATACGTCCCGTCTTCGAGATCATGTTAATTCGCACACCTCGTGCTCGGTTTCTAGAAGAGAGCTGGATTATCCTTTATGAACTTTACATTCTCTGTAGCTAGATTTTGTATGAAAGCTTTCGACAACTCGCACTCGCAATCGACGAATTCAAAAGATCACTGAAAAACTCGACGTGGTCACTAATTGTATAAAGTCAATACCTGCCTGTTCGTGCCGGAGCCTCGTCTATATTCAATCGAGATCAATCCCGTGGAACCCCGGAGCACTCCATCCAAGGCCAGGAAACCTCGCATTACGCTTCGACTTCGCCAATTTCAGCCGAGGCCCAAGCCCGAAGGTATCGCCCAGCATGTATCAATGTCGAGATTCTTCCTTCACAGTGGCCGTAATTATATAAAACCAGAAACCTTCAAGAGAATAAACAACAACCTAACCGCGATATTCTAGCGACCGCGCCGATGACCTTCAACTTTGCATTCGTATAACTCTATACCGACGTCTTATTTCATAATGAAAAGTGTTCCAATAATCTAACACAAGCAGTATCCTCCAACGAGTCACAGTCCTCAACCAAGTAGTCATGGTAGTCCACCGTACATGGTGGAAGTTTCAATTTGATCCATCGGAAGATTTCCCACCTCCCCATGTACAAATGAAGACGCAATTTATATCGCGCTTCTACTATAGATTAGTATAGTCTCTGCTGTTTCGGTCCTGGTCTGGAAAGCAAGACTTACCGACTGGTTACTTTTAGTCACGTCCTTATTCCATCCACTAATAGTACAGCTAGGAACAGCCCCTTTCTTAAATTGCCCGTCACTCGACCACGCTTGCGCTCCGAGGGCAAATGCAATATAGTCCTGCTGTTTCTCGGGCTTACAGGTGAGAAAATCTTCGAGCTTGCTCTGGAATTGGAGAGGGTTACTGTCGGAATATCCGTCTCCTCTTTGCGTGTACCCTATTTGAGCTTTATTGTTGTCAGTCATCGAGACTTCGAGAGAGTAGGTTCCGTCGTCACCGAAAGGCGTCTTCCATTGTGTGACGTCGACACTACAGGCACCTTGTGCGTAAGGGGCAGTGGCCGGTGCAGGTCCAGATGTCGATGGTTTATTGTTTGTTGATCCTTTCTTTGGGTTATGAGCCTTATCAACCTCGTTCCAGAGGGACTTAATAGTCGGTTGCCTTTGCTAATTGGCCGTCTGAATTAGATAGGTTCTTGCAGCTGTAACTAGCTTCCCGGGAGTCGTATTAAACGGTACGGTATCATAGGCGAGGTAGGTCACTAGCATACTTGCCAGTAATGCTGTAGCATAGGGTGTACCAGAATCCTTTCGCCCATTATCGTTGTCTTTATTCTGAGCCGTAATAGAGTCTCCCGGGGCGTAGAGCGAACATGACTGCCCCCTTGCGAAATATAAGCTCGCAGCCCATATATGTCGCAGGCGCTACGACGACCAAGGGATAGTCCTGTCCCTCGAAGGCTGCAGGGGCTGTATCGGCATTCGGTCTACCTTGGCGCCGGTTGCCCGCGGCGACGAATACAGGTATGACATTACCCATGAGCGTTTTGATATGAATTTTCATCATCCTTCGTGCAAAGGACAAATGATTTAGATCAACAGGGTCACCACTCGATATTGAGTATGTAATAACGCTGTTTCCTCTCCTTTACTTTGATTTGCATTTATGTGGGTCCAAACTATACGAAGATTTGAAGTAAGTACTAAACCTTCACAGTAGCACAAACTAATAGTAAAGAAGAGCTCAAGGGCGTACTTTGTTTGAATACAACTACTGTTTCTGACTGAAAGTAGTCAGCTATTTTGAAAACTACCAAGGTTGCTATTTTAGTAGATCCGTATCGTTTACCTATAGCTTTTGAAGCAGTGCCGGTGGAATACGAATCACCACTCTTGTCTTCATTAGGAGCTTGACACGTATGCAGCGAAAGCTCACTCTGTACGACTTCCAAGCGACTACTTGGAAACTCCTAAAAACAGTCAGCTTTAATTTATCAAAATATCGTTCCTGACTTACGATGGTCCTTTGGGTGTTAATGCCCTATGTATACCGAATCAGGTATCTTGACTTTCATATGAGCTCTGGCAGGATTTACGACTTCGACATAGTATATATAGACTCCCGCACCACGGACTCATAACTGTAATTCTCAAGGTCACCTAGGCTCGGTACTGTCCTATTCATTGCGGTCTTATCAGCATGTGACCCACGAGTCGCAGGATTATGATCCGTAGACGTGTTTATAGAAGCTGATTAGGCAAGCCCAAATACTAGAATTTGAACGGTAAGGATAAGTAAGGATAGGTAAAGTCGAAGCTTAGGCCATAGTTAGCAAACCACAATGGTTAGACTGAGTTGGGATTTGATTGACATCCTTAGTCACTGATTGTTGAGCTGCTTACTGTCGGAATAGTCTTCGTGCAGCCTGTATCACTCCTTTCAAGCTTGACCCATTGCGAGCTCGATAACCTTTCTCATACATAGTCCACTATAATTAGAAAAGACTTACGTAGGTTGACTGATGAATACTAGGCCGATGTTTGAGTACTGTACTGTAGATCTCTTCTGACTTTGCTTGGTACCGACAGTTTGGACGGCGCCGACAGTGAATGGACAGCTGCTTCCGGTGTATCCAGAGTATCTTCTTCAACCGCAGCTATGTCTGTAGTACACATCGAAGTCAGCATTGCTTCTGGAGGAGAGACCTGATATGATACGATATATCGTCTGGGAGACAAGCTTGCAAGACATGTCTGATGGGTAGAAGAGTCCAACTAGCGAAAAGTACTAACCGGGACTTTTCCTTATAGTGTCGACTTCCAAGTCCGTAATACTAGCAAGCCACCAGATCAGATTGTCGGAAGAATCTTTGGAGGAATAGATGCTTGTCTGTTGAGTAATAGACTTCAAGAAATTTTCCGTTCTCGAATTGGTATCGCTGTCCGTGCCGTTATTTGGAATGATGATATACTGCCGTTGTGTAGTATCGTCAGACCGTTCACCAACGCCTTGAGACTTTGGCTCGTAATTTCCGATGTGCTGGCTACTTGGACATGAGAGGTCAGCCGCGGTGTAAGAGATGACGATTGAGGCGAGGGCTAATACAAGGTAGTAAAATGAATACATGGTAGCCGAAGTCGTAGAGATCTACGAGACGATGCGTTGAAACCCTCAACTTGAAATGAGCTTTGTAATATTTTGATCTTAGAAGGGAAGGACACATAGTCAAATCTACTATCCAGGCTGTACGTGGCACTGTAAGGCCATCAGCCTGAAACGTCGAGACTCGGAGGAATTCGTAAGAGGCCGACTATCTTGGGCTAAAATTCTGGATTCAATGCTGGGGCTGTGTGCAGCTGTACAGCAAAAAAATGTATCAGATGAGGAGTGATATGTAGGGATGGCGAAGCTGGGAAGGATATTCTTTGGCAAACTGTAACAGTAACAAAATTGGAGGACGAAGCAGCTGATCGAATAAGATCAGAATCAGAAGCACTCTGCGGCAATAATGAGTCGGCCAACGCACCTGTTGTCCTTGTTTACAGCTCCTGACGAGAGTTGTTCAGAGCTCGAAATATTTTGCTTAGCATCTGGCAAAATTCGATCCCCCATAATGGCATGAGGCTTAGCGAACAGACACCTGAGTACTTCAAATCGGATAGGATAATTTCAGCAACAATGAGATGAGTGTGACGGCTGTGTACGGCCTATCACGCGCAATATAATAGGCCAGATGTTGCGGTTCGCGTAAGGGCGGCTATATATGAACAATTGGATCTCGCGGCCTCAGTATCCAAGAATTCAAAGAAGTCGCTGTTGCCTTCCAGGATTGATCGAACAGAATCTCAAATTTCCCTAAATGTTTCATGTGGATGGTCTCGATTCTCCCACGTGGTTAGACTATTCATTGGCTACTGCCAACGTCGTCAGATAGTATCACAAAAGTCTTGAACAGGAGGATTCATACTTACGGACTATGGGATAAGAGTAGCAGTCAAGGGCTACCTTCGCCGTGTATAGCACACCTGCACCTGATAGATCAATTCTGTAAACAAATTAGGAAGCATAAGAGTCTCAGTTGGCGCAGAGAGTGCCAAGAGATCCGTTAATCCGCTAGTCCCTTCTAGCACTAGTATCTTGGCATTATCTAATCGCCTGAGGTACCTTATATACACCTATCTTGAATAGGATGCTGCGTAATGAATGTAGTACTGAGCCCTGGATTCTGTTAAGAAGAGTAATTCATCGGCAAATCTCAAAAACTCCTGCCAAAACCCCAGTTGCCGACCGCGCGGATAGGGCTGGCAGCGTCCTACCAGTAGCCCTAAGTTGCGGATAGGGCTGGCAGCGTCCTGTCAGCAGGTTTTTTAACCCTAATTACGGATAGGATACTACTAGCGGCCCTAACTTGCGGATAGGGCTGCCAGCGTCCTGTCAGCAGGTTCAGTAAGTCAGGAGTAACTCCGGGTTAATTTCAGCCGGATTAATCGTAGCACCTAACTAAGCCAAGCTTAGTAGTGGCCACCCGAGTATCGCGACTAGCCGAGTAACGTATAAATACTATTTATTTCCTACTTTTATTACTAGTTAATTAACGCTTACGTTAAATATTTTAAAAAATATTATAAACTTTATTTCCTTTATCCTATCGGATTTAGGCGTTTTATTTAATATTTTAAAACTTTTTCCTAACTACGATATTAATTTTTATTAATTATTTTTAAATTTATTTAATAGCCCGAGTAATCTTTATTCGATTATTTAACTTCTTTTATATATTTATATACTTTACATCGGCAAATCTCAAAAGTAAATGTCAGTATACTCCAAGCGCTATTAGCCCTGTCAGAAAGCCGTCTACGGGTTTGCGCTGAAACTCCATATCAAATGCCGACCCGAGGTTCAGCAGGATCAGTAAGTCAGGGGTCCGGGCAGGGTCCTGTCAGCAAATAGTACTTACTGTCAGTAGGTTCAGTAACTCGATAAATAATCAGCAACTCAAATATCAGACGGATAGGCCCATTACATACCCTATAGCATACGCATTTGCATGCGCATTGGCATGCGCCATAGTATGGGCCATAGTATGGGCCATAGTATGCCCCATGGCATGCGCAATGGCGTGCGCAGCTTGCGCATGCCATTGAATGGCATGCGAATGGCATGCGAATGGCATGCGCAAAGGTATCCCCATGGCATGCGCAATTATGGCATGCGCCAAGGCATGCGCCATGGTATGCGAAATGGCATGGTATTCATGTGCGCATACTCCCCGGATGTGCCTAGGTGACGCCCCCGCGAGAACTTTCGCCAAAACTCATTATTCCGGGCCCGGTAGGTCGCTGGCGTTGGTAGTCGTCGCTGGGGGTCGCTACCGTCAATGGCGACGATTATAGAACTTCATTTATTTCAGCCCTATGATAGGGCTGGCTGCTGTCAGTATATTAACGGTATATATAAGTTACTAATGTTGCTAATCCTGCTGAAATTAACCTGGAGTTACTGATAGGATACTGCCCGGACCCCCGATTTACTGAACCTGTTAAAAGTTACCTGCCCGGACCCCTAATTTACTAAACCTGCTGACAGGACGCTGGCAGCCTTATCCGTAAATTAGGGCTACTAGCAGCGTCCTGTCAATAACTTTTCTTGGTAAAAGTTACTGGCAGGACGCTGCCAGCCCTATCCGCGCGGTCGGTAACTAGGGTTTTGGCAGGAGTTTTTGAGATTTACCGATGTATAATCTTTATAATAACCTAGCCCCCCTTCTAGTAAATTGTATTAAATTATAATTTACGCGTAGTTTTCTCGATTTATATTTTATTATTATCTTTAAACTCTAGAGTTAATTAATATATTTATTATATTATAATAATACTACTCTTTATAGACTAAAGAATTAATATAAATAAATATTTAATAAAGTTATATTTTTTAATACTTTTCTCTAATATATAATTATAATTAATTAGATTTTTAACGGTATATAAAGTATATTAAATAAGAAGTAATTTATTAATTTCTAATATTACTAGCCGAATAACTTTTCGTTAATATTCGGATAATATATTAAATATATAGTGAGGATTATATAGGATAAAACTAGTTACCTATTAGATTAACGTAATAGTTATATTTTTAAATATATTTATTCGAATCTTTTAAAATAGGGCTAGAAAATCCACTTTAGATAAACTAGGTCTAGTTTAATATATATATATATTAAAAGCTTTTTAGTAATAATATTTAAAAAATTAAAAATAATTAACGTTAAATAATTAATTAAAATAGATAGAATAGGCCGGTAGCTAGAATAGTCGAATATTATATTCTATAATATAATAAAAGAATTCCTATATTAAATTGGATCCGAATCCGTTTATAATAAAAATTCTTTATTTACCCTTCTAAGTTTTACGACTTTACTTTTTAAAATAATATAATTATATAAATCCTAGAGTATCGTTTAAATAACTAGAGTTATTAATAACGAGTTTAATAACCTCTAGTAACTCGTTATTAACTTATTTATATAGAATTAATTTTCTATTTAAAATAATAAAAAGTATTATATAAATTCTATTATTATTAATATACTCGGCGGCGGTAATATAATCCCTATTATTAGAGTTATATATACGTAGTTATTTCGTCGTATATATAGAGATAATTTAATAACTCTTTCTAACTTTAATTTTAATACCTATTTCGTCTATATTCTATATATCTTTATTTATTATTTTAAATTTAAAATATACGTATTAGAAATATCTAAAATATCCTAGTATTTTTTTAATTTATAAATATTCTTTCTATCTACTATAAGAGGCGTTTATTTATATTTATATAGTTTAAAATACTTTCTAATAAATCTAATTAACTAGTATTAACTAACTTTTCTCTAAAATTTATTTTTTATAAAAATAAAATTTATATACCTCTAGAGTACCCCTAGCCTTATTAATATATCGAATAAATTATATAATTTAATAAACTCGATAATAGTAAATTCCTAGGCTAGGGTAAATATTATATTATTAAATATAAATATTTTCCTAGAGTAACTTATTTAAACCTACCGTTATAAATATTTAAAGAGAATATCGAAATTATATATAACCTAGGTAATAGAAATATTAGGATTTTCATTAATAAAAATTATAATATTATTTATTTTTAATTTAATAACTAAATAGGATTAATTTATTATAGGGGGAGTAATAATTTTTATAAATTAAAAAATAATATTTTAAAGATTTATATTACTCGGCTAGTCGCGATATTTAAATAACTACTACTAAACTTAGTTTAATTAAATACTACGATTAGTAATTTTAGTAATTTATATATACTGTTAATATACTAATAGTAACTCAGCTCTATAATAGGGCTGAAATAAATAAAGCTCTATAATCGTCGCCATTGACGGTAGCGACCCCTAGCGACGACTATTAACGCCAGCGACCTACCGGGCCCGGAATAATAAGTTTTGGCGAAAGTTCTCGCGGGGGCGTCACGCAGGCACATCCGGGGAGTATACACACATATATCATAGCATGTCGCATACCATGGCGCATGCCTTGGCGCATGCCTTGGCGTATACCATGATTGCGCATGCCATGGGGGCTTTCGTCTGATGTTTTAGGGGCTGCTGCGGGGGGCGCACATCGCATGCTATTCAGGATACCTTTGCGCACGCCATTGCGCATGCCATGGGGCATACTATGGCCTATACTATGGCCCATACTATGGCGCATACTAATGCGCATGCAAATGCGCATACTATAGGGCATATAATGGGCCTATTCGTCTAATATTTGAGTTACTGACGATTTATCGAGTTACTAAACCTACTGAACCTATTAACAGTTAGTATTACTTACTGAAAGTAATTTTCCCGGAACCCTAATTTACTACCCGAAGCCCCGACTTATTAATCCTATTAAACCTCGGGTCGGTATTTAATATAGAGTTTTAATATAAACCCGTAGACGGCTTTCTAATAGAGTTAATAACGTTTAAAGTATACTAATATTTACTTTTAAAATTTATCGATATTAAATAGTAATTTACTTACCCTCTAGAAAATATAATTATTTAGAAGTTATATTTCTAAATCGGCTACCCTATATTCTTTCTATTAATAGTATATTTATTTAGAGTTAAAATTATAGATCCTTTAAATATATAATAAAATTAATCTATTTATTCTATTAATATATAAACTACTCTATATATTATTTATATCGACTTAATTATACCTCGTACGTGTATTTTTAATAATATTAATTATATTTTTATAAATTTAAAGTCTATATAGTTTTTAAAAAAACTAGTTTTTAAATTTTAACCCGTACTTATCTTCGAACCTATTTAAATTATAAATTTATTCATTTATAATTATAGTTTATTACTTAATAACGTTTTTTTTAATATATTATTCGCTATTTTTAACCTCTTCTTCGACGATTCTATATTTATTATTCTTCGCGATTATATAAATAAATATATTAAGTTCTATACCGGGGTTAATTTTATTAATATATATTTATAATTCCTCTATAGTTATAAACTTTATAGGATTTATTTATATTAAAATTTAAAATATTAAGAAAAGTATATTAAAATTATAGAGTAGAGTAAAATAATAAAAAGAGGACGGATAAAGAGAGATTTTATTTTATTAATAAAAAACTCTTTATAGAGACCCTATAAATATTATTAATAATTATATCGTTAATATTTATAATTAATATTATAGTTACTATCGTTATTATAAATATATTTATTATTATTAAGTTATAGTATCTAGGGTATTTATAATAATATAAAAATAAATATAAAATCTTAATAGGAAAATAATCTCTATATTTAAATAATAGAATTAATTTTTAAAGAGTTAGAGTAAAGGCTCCGAGTCTTTTATTTCTAAAAAAAACTCTATATCGATAAAGCGAGAGACTATACAAGAAAATCGAGGTATTAAATATACTTTTTATTACTTTAGGCGGAAAAATAATAAAAAGAGAATATTAATTAAAAAAAAAAGAAAAAAATTTAAATAAAAATAAAAATCCTAAAAATAGTAACTTCGGATTTAAGATTTTAAATCCGTGATTTTCTACTAGCGCCGGGTAACTCGTTAAGGCTATATAGAGTATTATAATTATATTAATTTAATTTAAATTTTAAATTATATTAATTTATAAAAATTATATACGCGCGTAATACTCCCTAAGCTAGCGCGGTATTATAGACTATATAATTCACTTATAACTATATATATCTAATTATCTACCGGTACTATTTAGACTAACTTATTCCTATTTATTTAAATTTATTTAAAATAAATCGAGGTATTAAATACGTATTTAGATACTTTAGACGAAAGTAGGTATTAAATCGATCTCTAGGGCTAGTATATAAGCTAAATAGATCTAAGCGCCTTTTCCGTCTTTTTCGGTAGAATACGGGTTTACCGCTTTACCGATATACTATAAAGTTAGTTTTAATATAATATAATAATTACCTCCCTTTTTAGAGGTTTCGCCCTCGAAACTAGTAAATATTAATTTAATATTTTAACGAAAGAGTATAATATAGGAGAATTTAAATTTAATAAACTATATATATAACGTTTATACCTTCTATCTAATTCTATTAATCTCTTAATTTAATAGTAATAATATATTAATAAAAACCCTCTAAACCTAGTAGGAAAAAGAGAGGGAAATAAATTATATTTTAAAACTAATAATATATCGCGTACGTCTCGTATATTAATATAGTTATATAATTATAGATTATACTAGATATTTAATAAAAATCTTAAAACCTAAAAGGAAAAGTAAAAGAAAGAATATTATAATTATTATTAAAAACTATAAATCTTTACTATTAATAAGATTTTAACGATATTAGCGGTAGAGTAAATTATTCTACCCTATTATTTAGGAAGAACTCTAGTTATAAAAGTAAATATATATAAATAATAATCTTAGCGTAGGTATAAAGTCTTTATTAATTTGTAAATTTTTCTTCTTCTATAATATCTTATTATCTTCTATATATATAAACTCCTATATATTATTACTAATAACTATATTATATTTAGACTTTTATTAATTTATAATAATTTTAATCGTATCTTTAAACTCTTTCTTCGAGGTTATAAATATTATATATATATTCGGTAGGTAAGGCTAGAATTAATATATTATAATTTAAATAAATCTTTTTTTTTCTTCTTTTAAATTCTTTCTTTAATTTTATAATTATTAAAGTAAATAAATAATTTATTCTATTTTTAAATAAAGTATTTATTTATATTTTAAAAAAATTAATATTATTATAATATTTATTTTATTTTTAAATTATTAGTTTTATATTTTACTTTATTAACAATATATATATAACTAGATTATTTTAATATTTAATATATTAGTTTAATCTCTACGGTACGCGATATTAACTATAATATTTAAATATTTAATATATTTTTAACTCTCGTTTTTTATAAAATAATTACCCGCTCTACTTTTATTTTATTTTTATTTATATTTTTATACCTTTATTACTTTAAGTAAATAGGCCTAGATAATTATATTTTATATAATAAAATATTATATATAAAGTATATTTATTACGTAAAGAATAAATATTTATATAACTCTATATATCGCTAGTATTTCGAAATTAAATTATATTAATATATCTAGATTCCGTTTAAATTTTATATCTTTATAAATTTTCTTTTTAATTATTTAAAACGCCGAGGCTTTAATAAATATCTTCGAGAGTATATTATTAAATATATAAAAAGTATTATAATCTTCCTTTAAGAGATTAAACTTAAAAATAATAATATTAAAAAGAGGAAAGATATATTATAATTAATATCTCGATTTATTACGAGCGTCGAGGGTATAAATAATATTTTTTATACTCTTATAAATTAATATAGTTTAGATATAATTCGTATATTAATAATTTTTTAGGGAGAGATTATTACCTAGAATATAAATATATTTTAAAATAAAACTATATAATATTAATTTAACGATCTTCTCGAATCGACGAATAAAGATAAAATCGATAATAAAAACGAAGTTAAAGACGAAGCTTATACGCGATATATATATAATATTTTTAAATACGACTCTCCTCTCGGCTTTAATCTTATTACCGATTAATTTAATATATTTATTATTAATAATCTCGATATTATCGATTCTACTTTATTCTTTAATAGTATATAAAGAGTTATAGTATCTAGTTATAAAACTTTTTTAATTAAAAATATTATAAAGCCTCGCCCTTAATACGGCGATATAAAAAGTACGAGTTATTATATTTTAAATAAATTAATATCTTCTCGCGAGGTTTCTTAGGAAGAAGTTAAAAATAAAGTTAATAATTCTAATCTTAATTTTATTTCTAGTCTTTATTTTTTAATTCGATTTCCCGGCCCCGGTCTTATTTATAAATAATCGAGTTTTAATATTAAGAAAGTTAGTCGCTTTAAATATAAATCTATTTATAAACGCCCCGTTAATCGTAAAGATATATCTCGCTCGAAGTCTATTAATAAGAAGTAGCTAGTAGTAGTTAATAATTAATAATACTTTCTTTTCCTACTCTTTACTTTCTATATCTTTTCTATTTTTATATTCTCTTCGAATATTTTTTATAATTCTAGCGCGTTATTTAAAGTATCTATATTAATTTATTTATTAAAGGTCTCTAGTTATCCTAGTTATTTTATAAAATAAAATACCTCGCTCTTTACTTTTTTCTTTTTTAGTACCTTTTCTACTTTTTATTCGTTTATATTATTTATTAATTCCGGTAAAGATATATTGAGAATCGAAATATTACTCTATTATTAATAATACGGCTCTAGAAGTAATATATAGAAAATATTATAAATATAATAACTAGTTAGTAATCCTAGGCGGTATATTTATATTTCGATAATATCTAAAATCTTAAATAATTTAATTACTTTATAAAAGAGCTTCTTATTTAATTATTTTTATATTAAATATTTAGTTAATAATAATATAAAGTTATTTATATTAAATAATTTCGGCTTATACCTTTTATTATAATTATATCTCTACGCCTCGATCGCGATAGTTTATACTCTTATTAGGTACTCTCTTAAAGTATTTAATTTTTTAATTCTTTTTTATACCGATAATATTTCTCCCTTATACGTCTCGCCCTTAAGACGCGGTTTAAGAGATAGATTATAACTATATATAACTATAAATAGTATCGATTTTATTATTATATACTATATATTATAGTATATTTATTCTACTATAAATAAAAGTACTACCTAGTTATTTTATTTACTTAAATAAAAGGTTTTTAAATAATATTCTAGGGTTTAATTCTAGCGTTCTATCTAACTATTTATTTATAAATAAAATATAGTATTTAAGCGCTTTTTAATTTTTATTAAATAATTTACTTTTAATTAAAATATATCTATAAAAATAAAACCTCTATAAGAAATAATTTTATTAAGAACTCTAAATTTTAAGATAATTTCTTCGAATATTAATTTTATTAACCTTATAGAGCCGATTATTTTTATAGTTAAAATATATTATAATATCTTTATATATTTATTTATAATTATAAAGACCGTATTATAAACGCGTTTATATCGTTTATTTAGAGGTAAATTAAAAATAAAATTTATTATAATTTCCTTCTATAGTCTCGTAGGATATAATAGAGAATTAATTTCGTTATAAAAACGGTATCGATATACCTTAACCCACTAGTATATATTATATATATCGATATATTTTTATATATCGGCCTTAAAAATACTCTAGAAATATTTTCTAATAAATAACTTTATTATTTTTTTAATACTAAAGTACCCCGTTAATATATTATTATAATATTATTCTAGTAGCTCTTCGTGGACTAATTCTTCTTTAAATATATAGATTTTATTATTATATTGAAAAATGAATATAGAATTTAAAGTCTATATTTTAGCGGAACGCTAGTAATCCGTTTATATAATTTCGGCGATTTTTATTTACGAGAAGAAATTATTCTTTTATAAAGCGCGAATTATTTTAATTATTAATAAACTTTTAGCGTTATAAATCGTTTCGTAAAATATTATTAATTTAATAATAATATATAGAATAAATAGTCTATAGCCTATAGTTTTAGCGATAAAGTTAAATAATTCCTCTATTATATCGTAATCGATTTAAATAAATATTTTATTTAAACTCTTTAGAATTTCTTATCTAGATATTAATTCCTTAAGTTTACGCCGCGGAATAAAGAAGAGAAGAGATAAAACTAACTTCTATTCTCTTCCTCGAAGTAAGGAAGGGAATAAATAAAGAAGAGAAAGAAATATTAAAAGAAAATAAAGAAGAGAAGAGATTCTTTATTATTCTTTATCTTTACTCTCCCTATAGGGCTCCCCTATATATAACTATATATACGCGTATATATACTCTATTAATACTCTTATATATAATTTATATATATATATTTATTACTACTCCTAAATATAGTTTATTACTACTTTAAAATATAACTTATTACTACGCTAGTCTAAATTAAATATAAGATTTAATATTTCTTAACCGCTTTCTTAATTATCTTAATCTTTATACTATTTAATAGAGTATATATACGTGTATATATAAACTATATAAGAGTAGTAATAGAGTATATATACACGTATATATAATTATATATAAAGGTATATATAGGCTCTATAAAAGTAGTAATAAAGTAGTAATAAAGTATATATATATATATATATATAACTATATATAGAGGCAGTAATAGGGTAGTAATAATATATATATATATATATATATATATAACTATATATAGGGGTAGTAATAGGGTAGTAATAAAATATATATAGAGTAACTCTATAAGGAGGGTAGAGAAGAGATTTCTTATTATTCCCTTCCCTTCTCTACTTTAAAGAAGAGAATTATTATTACGATTAAGATTTTCAAAGAACTTTAGTAGACTTAGTATATTTAGTATACTAAAAGACTATTTACTACTCGACGTAGTATATAAACTAATAAGTAGATAAATATTTAATTATTTATTTACTCGATATAGGAATAAGCGAGTAAATGGATAAATAATATAATTTCCTTTTTCTATATAGATTATATACTTTCTTAATAAATAGGAGCTTCGTATTTAGTTTCCTTTAAAACTTTTAATTCTAAATTCTAAATATAGACGTTTATTAAATTATTAATTAAATTTATTAAATTTATTTAGTTTTATTTTATATTAATACGAAGTTTATTATCCTTTAATCTTTAATACTTTTCTCTATAAATACTAACTTAGGTTCTATCGATATTATATTAAGATATTAAACGGAGAGTCTTAATATTTTAAATATTTTTAAGATAAATACTTTAAAATTAATAAAGGCCCTAGTTTTAAATACCTAAAACGATATTAAAAAATATAATATTATAGAAAAAGAGGACCGTATTAAAGTCGCCCGCCTAAACTATTATTATAGAGAGCGCGAGAAATTTAACGACTAGTTATTATAACTCTAGCTATTCTTCGTATTTAACGAGAATATAATATTAGTTATTAAATAGATAACTTTTATAATAACCTATATAAAAGGTAATATATAGAAATTAATTAAACTATTCCTAAAGCGTTATATAGAAATAGTAAATAATATTAATAACTTATTAGTAAAGCTTTAGATAGAGAACTTCTCTAAATTTAAAATTAAAATTCACCGTATATTTAGATTATCTAACGAAAGTAATATAATAATTCGTATTATTTAGTATTTAATATAACGAAGGTCTACGTCCGATTACTCGGTATAATTTTAATATTATATAATATTTACGGACTAGGACGATACTATTTTTATAATAATATATCGAAGAGAATTAAAAAATAATATAAAAAACGAATTTATATAAAAAGGAGCCGTTATAAAGGACCCCGATATATTTATAAAATAAATAATTAAAGTTAATAATAAACTATATAAATATATAATAGAGAAATATTATAACGGAGGAGTTAACGGATAAGGATATTTAAGAGTTTATAATAATAAATATAATTCGGCTAATTATTACCGCTATAAAAAACTTAACCCGTATAATTATATATTAATAAAACTCGATTTTACTAGAAAGGGGTTTATAAAAAAAATTTAAAAAAAGAGTAAATAATAATAAAAGGGTAAAAAAATAATAAATTATTATAACTATAATAAACCGGGCTATATCGCTAGGAACTATTATTTAAAAAATATAATAAATCGATAATAATTAAATATATTTAAAAAGGAGATATTAGATAATATAATCGAGTCCTTTAAGAATTTAATATAAAACGATATTATATTTAATAATTTATTAAAAAAGTAGAGGGATATTAAAGAAAAAATCGCCTAAAGAATTCGAGAGCTCGAAGAATTAAATAATAATAATAATAAAACTTTAGAGGAGGATTTAAAGAAAGGATAAAAATAAAAATAAAATATAATAAATTCTAAAAAATAACTTTAGGTAATAAACTACCTCGATAATTTTAAAACTTAATTTATCGTATTATAAAAGAAACCCGAGGAAAAAAAGAAGGAAAAAAGATAACCCTTTAGAATTAATTATATTTATAATAGATATTATTTATAATATAAAGAGATATACTAGTTAATATATATAAACGAATATTATAAATATTATTATAATAATTTAAGAGGGCGAAAGTATATTATAAAACTAGAATATAATTATAATTAGTAGAATAACTACGTTAGAGATAATTATTTATAGTATTTAATTAAAAAAAGAGAGAACTAAGTCTTCCCGGGTTATAATAAAGAATAATAATTATAATTACAAAACTAGATAAATTATAGTAAAGGAACGAAATACTAAACTAGGATAAATAATATTATTATTTAACCGAAGGTTACGAGAGGTACTTTAAGTCTAAAGTATACTATAAATTCCTATCTTTATCGGGAAAAAACTAATCCTTTATATTAAGAGTAAATATAAAGAGATTAATATACTAACCCTAGAATAATATCCATATTTAGTTTAGTATAGTATATATATATAAATATTAATAAAAGTTAACGGATATAAGGTTATTATAATAATAAATTTAAAAATAACTAATAATTTTATATCTCGAATAATAATTTAGGTAATTAATTTATTAACTCGAGAAAAAAAGAAATAATATAAACTTTAATTAATTAACGGGTCGAAGTTATTAATAAGAAAAATAAATAAAGAAATAAAGAAATATTCCCGTTACTATTTATTATTTAATACTACTATAAGGAAATTACCTTCGATATAATAAAAATAACTATTTATTATATTATTCTAAAGATACTTTAATTAAAGAAATATAATCTAATAATCGATTAAAAGAGAGGAGTATTTATATTTTCGCGTATTAAAGACGTCGCTAGTATAATACCTATATACTTATAAAGGATAATTATAAATAAGAAATCGAACCGTAATTTAATCGAAATTTATAATACTTTATCTTCGTATAAAAATAACCTTATATAAAGATTCGACTCGATATATATTAATTAAAGAGGTTAATAGGGCGAATAAATTAAAGTTTTTAAAAATAAAAATAAACCTCTTAATATCCCTAAAGAGTATTAATAATAAAAGTATCTTTTTTAAAAAAAAATAACTATAAAAATATTACTTAAATATTAATTATAGGATTATAAAATCGAACTCGAACTAGGTAAATAACCGATATTTAGACCTATTTATATTTTATTAGAGAAAGAACTCGGAGTATTTCGCGGGTATATCGACGAGAATTTTAAAAAAGAATTTATTTAAAAATCTAAATTATTAATAAATTATCTAATCCTCTTAATAATAAAGAAGGATAAAACTCTATAACTATATATAAACTACTAAAAGTTAAATAATATTATAGTAAAGAATCGGTATTCTTTATTAAATATTAATAAATTATAAGATCGGTTTACGATAATAAAAATCTTTATATAACTAAATCTTCGAGGCGCGTATAATCTAATTCGGATAAAAGAAAACGAAGAGTAGAAGACTATCTTTAGAACTAAATATAGTTATTATAAATACTTAATAATACTCTTTGGATTTATTAATATACTAGCGACCTACTAAATATTAATTAATAATATTATATAAGTATACCTAGATATAACGGTAATTATATACCTCGATAATATTTTAATCTACTCTATTAATAAGGAAGAATATATTTAATATATATAGGATATTTTAATTTATTTATTACTAGCTAGACTTCTCTTTAAACTAGAGAAATATAAATTTTATAGAAAATTAATTAAATTCCTTAAATTTATAATCAATATTAAAGATATTTATATAAACCCTTAAAAAATTAGGGGTATTAAGGAGTAGTTTATATTATATAATATTAAAACGGTATAGAGTTTTTTAGGATTTACGAATTTTAATAAAAGATTTATTAAGGACTACTCTAAAAAGACTTTACTACTAACGGATATTATAAAGAAAGATATCACTTTCTAATAAAGGAAAGAATAATAATAATCTTTCGAGGCGCTTAAAGAGATTTATAAGAAACCGCTAGTATTATATTTCTTTCGAAGTAACGAACTAGCTCGAATCGAAACTAATATTTTAAATTTAATAATAGGCGTTTATATACTCTAATAGAGAGATAATAAATAATACCCTATTATATATTATTCTAGGAAAATATTATTAGCGGAATAAAACTATAATATCTATAATAAGAAATTACTAATAGTAGTATTTTTACTAGAATAATAAAGGGTATATATAGAAGTTATTTAAATCTTATTATCTTTATAAACTATAAAATCTTCTTAACTTTATAATAACGAAGTAGTTAAATCGAAAATAGGTTAAATAATTAGAATTATTAAAATAATATAAATTTAAAATCTTCTATACCCTAGGAAAGAATAATGGTCGCGCCGATATATTTAATAAACGAGAAGATTATATAAAGAATAAAGGCGTAGTAATATAACTAGTTTTTATTTAGTAATAGGATAAATCGCTAGTCCTAATATAATAACTAGTAACGATATTATATATCTTTATTCCCGGAATTATTAATAATATTTAGAAGAAATATAAAAACGATATTTTAATTATAATATTAAGAAGTTAATAGTTATAAATTAAGTTATTAAAATATAATAAGAAAATATACCTTCTTAAAGGATATTTTAAAGAAATTATTCGCGATGATTATAATAATCTAGTCTAAGGATACCCTAGAGTTATTAAGATTATAAAATTTATTTATAAAGAATACGACGCGCCGGGATTAAAATCGCACGTCGAGAAATATATTAAAGAATATATCGAATACTAGTAGAATAAATTTATAAAGTATACTAGATACGATTAAATCTAATTCGCTCTAGTATTAGAAATACTTTAGGGCGACGTTATAATAGACTTTATTATTAAATTACTAAAATTAAAAGACCTAGTCACGTTAGAAATCTTTAACTTTATAATAATAATCTATAATAAATTTAGTAAATACGTTATAATAATATTAATTAAAGAAATTTATAAGGCCGAATAAGTCGCCTTTATACTACTAGATTAATTAATTAAGAATTATAAAATACTTAAATCGATTATTTTTAACCGAGATAAATAGTTTACTTTTAATTATTAGAAACTACTAATTAATACTATCGGAATTAAATTACGAATATTAATCGTATATTATCTATAGATAAATAGATGAATAAAACGGATAAACTAAACGATAAAAGTATATTTACGATATTACGTTAATAAAAAGTAGAATAATTAAATAAGGCTTTTACCTATAACTTAATTAATATTTAATAATAACTAGTTTAATACTACTAAGTTTATACTATTCTTCGCGAATTATAATAAATATATTAATATATTCCTCGAATTTAAATAGGGATTAAACGCGTAAAGGGCCTTAATTTATATAATTAATATAAAGATATTATACCGGGATATATAAACTTAAATTAATTAAACGAATACTCGGACTAAGAAAATAGTAAATAAATATCGAAAAGAGTATTTTTAATTAAAGGAGGGGGATAAAGTATATTTCTTAATAAAAAATATAATAAATAAAAGACTAAATAAAAAACTAAACTATATTAAAATTAAATTATTTTCGATTAAGAAGAGTAAGGGATTAATTAATTATAAATTAAATCTTTTAACCGACGTTAAAATATATTTAATATTCTACGTCTCTCGATTAAAGCCAGTAGACTTTAAAATATCTTTATAAAATATATTTTATTTTTAAATTAAAAAAGAAACGGAGTTTAAAATAAAAGAGATTCTAAGTTAAAGAAATTAGAATTACCTTATTAAATAAAAAGAATATAACGGGTCGGAGAATATTTAAAAGTTATTAATAAATTTAATTAACTACTAGGAACTTCTAAAGAGGTTTTAGAAATAACGATATAAAAAATTTAATTAAGAGTCCCCAGCGAGAAGAATTTTAAAAATATAAAATTATTAAAATATAAAGTTAAAACCGTCGTATATTTTATTTTACCGAATTTCTCTAATTCTTTTAAATACTCTAATTCCTTTATATCCGTAAAATCTTTATTAAATATCTTTTATTTACGCTCCTTTAAGAATTTCTTTTATTAACGAAGCCTCTTTAACTTTATATTCTTTTAATTAACGATTTCGTTCGCCGCTTTTTATATAATTTTAGTTTTTTTTTCTTTATATTCTAAATACTCTAGAGTCTTATTAATTCTAAAGAAACTAATAACGGACTTTAAAGATTTATATTTTTTTCTAATCTTAATATACTCCCTATATTTCGACGATAAAGAGGATAATCGATATTCGGTTTAATATATCGTATAGCGCGTATATATAATTATAACTATAAGACTTTTAGAAATAACCTATTTCTATAATTTATTATATTACTTTATTTAACGAGAAGATATAAGATTATTTTAAAAATAAAGAAAATTAGAAAGGAGGGGTAATATTATAATTAAGATTTTTAAAAAACTTTAATAAATTTAATATATTTAGTATACTAAGAGACTATTTACTACTCGACGTAATATATAAATTAATAAATAGGTAAGCGCTTAACCGTTTATTTACTCGATATAAAAATAAATAAATAAATAGATAAATAATATAGTTTCTTTCTTTTATATAGACTACGTACTTTCCTAGTAAATAGGAGCTTCGTATTTAACTTCCTTTAAAACTTTTAATTATAGATTCTAAATATAGATATTTATTAAATTATTAATTAAATTTATTAAATTTATCTAATTTTATTTTATATTAATACGAAGCCTATTATTCTTTAATTCTTAATACTTCTCTTTATAAATACTAACCTAGGTCCTATTAATATTATATTAAAGTATTGAACGGAGAGCCTTAATAATTATCGAGTTTTTATTCTCTTCTCTTCTTTTCCCCGGCTCCCTTCTCTATCTAGGGAAGAGAAGAGATTCTCTATTTTATTCCATAACGTATTTAGGCTTAAATAAATATATTATTAAAAAATATATCTTTTTTATAATAAACCTTAAAGACCCTAGTAATATAAATTTTATATATATTAGATTTTACGCGATACCTACGGATATATTATTTAATACTAGCGAAGTATTATCTATATCTAGATTTTCTATATCTATAAATATATTTCGTATTATAACGAAAATAGGGCCTTAATTAATATTTTCTAAATTTAATAACTTTTATTATAATATAAATAATATATTATTTAAAAAGTTATCTTAATCTTTATAATTAAAATAATATAAAGAGTTATTAATTAAATTACTCTTTTTAAAACGATATAAAATTAAGAAATTAAAATATAAAAATCTTATTACCTAGCGCGCCTAATAATTATTTAATTATTTAATATTTATAAAGCTCTTTAGGTTATTATAATTAGTTAAGACTTCTATTTTATATAAACTACCCTCGAGGTAGTATTATTATTATTTAAATATTATAATAATTATAAAGAGCTCTTTATTATAAATCTTATATCGAATTTCTAACCTTATATTTTACGGGACTAGAAAGCGACGGGATATTATTTATTATTATTTTATAACTACGTTAAAATCGTAGTTACGATAAAATTAGAAGTATTTATTTTAATCCGAATTTTTAATTCTAGATTAAAGTATATAAGAATAAGTATATATATAAATAAATCGCGAAGTAGGTAAAATATTTATTCCGCCTTTTTAGATTATTTAAATAGACTAAACTTTTTATTATTTTAACTACTTTTTAATAGACCCGTTAATAAACCTACTATCTACGAATAACGATAAATAAATCGATAATAAAAATTAATAAAACCTAAAAATACTTATATATTATAAAAGAACTTTGATTTTGGCTAGGACTAAATTATATTAATTCTATATTCGTTTATCGATATATCTTCGGTATTTACGATAAATTTTAGAAATTTAATTAACCGAGTAAAGAACTCGTATTTCTTAAAACTCGCGAATAAGGAATATTTCCGTAAATATTCGAGTATTTATTATATATAGTTAATATACTCCTCTTTTAAATTTAAATAAATTAGGATATTATTTAAATAAATAATATAAAATATATCTATTAAGCCCGTTAACGATTTATTAATATAAATTTAAAAAGTAGTAAGTATATTCGTTAAATTAAATAATATTACTATATATTCGAAAAGATTATATTATATACGAAATATTATCTTTTATTTATCGCCTTCCTTAATTCTTATTCGATAATAAGTATCTTTTAAATTAAATTTCGTAAATTATATAATACTATTTAAGCGGTCTAGCGTCTTATTAATTAAAAATAGTAAATAATAATTTTTAATAATAATCTTATTAAGACCTCGGTAGTCGATATATAGTTATAATTTATTATTTTTCTTTAGAATAAAAAGGATAAAAGCCCCGGCGGGGTTTATAGAGTATTTAATTTAATTTTTTATTAAAGCGTCGTCTAGGTATCTTCTTAACTTTATTAATTCTAAATTCGATAAATTATAGAGAGATTTATATAACGGGTTACTCTTTATATTAATCGTATAATTATTATCTTTATATAACGATAATCGATTTACTTCTTTATTTAAAAAGATATTATTAAAACCTATAAATTCGTCGGGAAGCGTAGGCGGTATAATAACGAAACTATTAAAAGATATTATATTAATAATAGTATCGCCTTTTCTAGCCTCGTTTTTATTAATAGGATTTTAATTAAAGAGACTAGCCTTAATATAAATTAATATATAATTAATTAATTACGTTTTTAATAATTTCGTAAAATCTTTAAATAATTTTAATATATACGTATTTAGCGCGATATTAAACCGTTAGGTATATATATTATAGTCGGTTTAAATCTTTTCCTTTTTTATAATTAATATATTTATAATAATAAACGAGCCTTTTTTATTAATAAAATAGAAGGTATTATTATATTCTTTAATTTATCTCTATAAATTAATTAACCGGTAGACGATATTATAAATATTATAATAATAAATAAATTACCCGCTTATTTATTTAAAAATCGATAGCGGCTCGCTTTTAAAATACTCTAAATTATATTATTATATAAATATTTTATTAATAATATTTATCTCTACTCTTAGATCTTTATCTATTTTAATATAAATAATTTTTATATCGATATTAATTAGGTTTATAATAACTTTATTATCGATATTTATACTCGGTCGAGTTTTTATTTCTTTTTATTCCCTCGAGATAAAGACTTCTCTAAGGGTTTATTATTTTTTAACTCCGCGGTATAATCGCCGATATAATTAATAGTCTTTATTTTCTTCTCCAGATATTTATTAAAATAATAACCGAATTTATAATAATTAAAGTATTTAATATCCTTAAAATTCTTATCGCTCGCGCGAGTCGTATATATTTTATTTATATTTTTATAACTATTATTATTAGAATCTTATCTCTTTATATTAAATTTATTTTTATTATCTCCGCTCTTTAATTCTTTTCTATACCTTTTCCGAGGTTTTAATTAATTATTTTAATTATTATTTTATATTTTAAAGTCTCGATTAAAATTATATTTATAATATACTATAAATAATATAAATTCGGTTCGCTTAATAGGAATATTTTAGGCTCGGTTAACTTCTTTTAAAATATTAAATCTTAAGCGGGTTATTAAATAAATTATCTATTACTCTTTATTATAAAAAAGTAATTCGGTTTTTAAAATATTAAAATAGGTATTAAAATCTCGTACCGATTAATTATTCCTCTAACGTATATATTAATACTTAAAATTTATATTTATAACTCGATTTAAAGGGTCTTTAATTATATTAAATAAATAATTCGTAAAGAACTTTCATATTAATATATCTACTAAATAAAGTTCTTTATATTTATTTTATAACTTTTTAATTTACCTCTTTAAATAAAGTATTATATATAAAATCTTCTTTTCGTTTATTTAAAAGTTTATAAATATTAAACGGAATATAGTTTTTATATTATAAATTTATTCTCGATAATTTTATAAATTCTTCGTATAAAAATCCTATAGTTTCGATAATTATAAATTATTTTAATTTATATTAAAACCGATTTAACTACGACCTACCGTCGGGCCGTTTTCGTCTTTTATATTTAGTTTTTAAAAATTATCTTCGATTTCTTTATATTCTTTACCTACGATAATATATTATAAGTTTTCGATATTTTTTTAAATTATAATAATAAAGGCCTCTTTCTCGAGGGCTTTCTATTTATATTTTAATTTTATAAATTATTAATTTATCGTAAGATTAATATTCTTTAATAAATCTCTTATATTTTTATTTAGAGTATTAATCCTATATATCTCGCCTTCGGGACGATTATTTTTAAAGAGATTTTTTATATTTCTAATAAATTATTATTTAAAAATATTAAATAAGATTAAAATTATTAAATTATAATACCTAGGGTATTTATAATAATATAAAAATAAATATAAAATCTTAATAGGAAAATAATTTTTATATTTAAATAATAGAATTAATTTTTAAAGAGTTAAAGCGAGGGCTCCGAGTTTTTTATTTCTAAAAAAAACTCTAAAGTACCGGAAATTATAATATAATACTATAATATAAATAGTATAACTACGCTGCGGAATAGGGAAGGGAATCGGCCTTTTTAACTCTATTCCCTTCCCTTCTTTAAGGAAGGGAATTTTTTTTGTACTAATATTTATCCTAATTTTTTGAATTCCCTTCCTCGATTTTCGAAAAAGTTAAAATTCCCTTCCTTATTCCGCAGCGTAAGTATAACTACGCCGTATACTCTCTATATAGGATCTATATATTATATTTAATAACTATTATAGAGCTAGTCTTAGTATAGTATAATAATTATATTATTTACTTTTATTATTACTTTACTCGCTATCGTTAATTTATACCCTAAAAATTATCTCTATATTTTAAATAAAAAGTAATTATATTATAAATAATAGAACCTAAAATTTAGAAAGAGCGTAGTATATAATTATAAAATATATAATTACGTTATTATTTATTTAGTACGACGTCGGTTAATATAATATATTTAATAATAAATAATAGGGTAAAATAATAAAGAGAGTAGAGAAATAAAATTATATAGATTATAGAGTTAAAATAAAATTAAACCTTGATAGGAGTATATTTAATATAGATTATAGGTTTAGGGTATACTAATTATAGAGCTAGAGTAGCGCTAGTTTTATCTAGTAGTTTAGAGTCTCTATAAAGGGTCTCTTATTAATAAAGTAGGGTCTCCCTCTATCCGTCCCCGATAAAAAAGTTGAAACTGTTTTAGCGCCAATGCCAAGCCAATGCCAAGTAAACGAACACGCTTTCTGCCGGTGGAAGGGATAGCTGAGGTCCCCGGAATTTCTTGGATTTCTTACTCCCGGGTCTAGCTCTAGGGATCTTTTAGGGGGCAAACCGTTGAATGCGATAACTTTCAAACCATATTAGTATGAATAAAAGGCTTGGTACGAAAGTTGTAAGAATTAGCAATTACTATAACTTTGTATGCGGAATCATAACATCAAAACCGAACAGTTGTGGAGTTATAGCAGGGTGGCCGACTCAAGGGTGTGGCCGACTCGGGGGTGAACCCTTCTGTGTAGCAGGGGCAGGCTCGACTTATCAACACACGCTCGACACGACATTACTCGTTGTTCTTGTAGCATAAACCCACATTATGCTAGCTTGAGCGTACTGCTCGGCCAGTGATGCATTTCCTTTGAGCTGAAGGCATCGAACATTGCCTCTATCACGATCTACTCGCTCCCTCTCGCAATCAAGGTGGCCTTTCTGAGAGTCCCTTCTTCTCCTTCTATCCTGTGTATAGCTCGTCCTCTATTGCCGATGGCCCGTACGATAATGGCTCGGAACCATCGCCAGCAATTTCGTGTCTCACTCACGTAGCCTTGAGCAGTACCACCTCCAATTATCTCGAGACTTTCCACCTATGAAGCAGTGCTTGCAGTGAAGCCCAACCGAGTGAATGAAGCCTAATTCATCCTCCGAGATCAGACCTGTTGCTGTGATGAGGACTCGGTGTTGAGCTTTGATCTCCTCTGTGGCCTCCACATGCTGCGTCATGGAAAATTGTCCCTCTGGCGGACTGCGTGTTGAAGGTAGCATGACGAGTCTCTCAGGCAAACGATCCACTTTTGTCACATCAACCTTGGCGATCCTTGAGGCTTCTTCTGCGCTGACGAGTGTCACCTTTGGGACCCGTTCTCGTATTTTGCTAAATGAACCCATGCACATCGTGGCTTTGCCGACTATTCGGCAGCATCCACTTGGACAGTAGGAGTTTGTGAAATCGACGCGCAAAGTCTCCAGCCCTCGTAGCCCTTCCAGGTATGTGTATGTGTGGCGCCAAAGCGTCGTGAGGTTTACTTCCAGCACCGGGAGGATCTTCGCTGCGCGTTCAGCAGGTGCAAGCGGAGGTAGCGTTCTGAAGCATAGCTTGGGTATATCCAATGCAAATTTTTGGTCGAGGGCACGACTGTCGCATTGGATCGACATGTGGCGAATGCTCGGATGTTGAAATATGAAGCGATCGTAACTGGGGTTACCCATCGACCTCACGTCAGACACCTTCCACACGTTTTTGCTGTAGAGAACATGTTCTGCTTCAACACGAATAGTTCGGCAGACGCGGAGTAAGGCAACACACGGCATATCTTGATCTAGACCTCCATCCCGGTCTTCCTTGTCGTACCACGTTGGGTATGGAGTGAGCTCGCCTTTGTAAAGTAGGCAATACTCATATATCTGGTCCCGAACCTCTGTTGGTAAAGCGAGGAAATGAGGCGCCATAATGACGGATTGGTCTGATGAGCTTGGAGCTCTGAGGTTGGTTTTTCGGAGCGCTCAGTACGATTTTGAAGAGTGCGCTCTGAAGTTTGAAGCTTTAACCTTGAAGCCGTGGCGATACGTCTAGTGTTGAGGGTAAGTTGAGAGGTAGGTGTAGCGGAGTTTGAATCTGTAACCGGAAAAGCCGCGCAGAAAGTGAATTCGTGAAGTCACTTTCAATAAGACAAGAGAAGTCATTAGTGAACCCCTGATGTCATGGGGATTATTCCCGGTTTGGCTGGGTTTTCAATTTTTGGAAGCGTTACACAAGACCCTTCGAAACGGATACTGGGGAGAGGTAAAAGCTCGACGGAACGGGCTTCGGTCATGAATCCCATTTCTCTTGAATGTTTCTACCCTTTACACCCTGGCGAGCTCAAAGATTCTCTAGGGAAATCCCATGCAAGCAGCAATTGGTAAGATAATTGACCCACGTTACTGGTGCCGGTCTCGCTGAAAGGTAGGATACCCCCAGCAGGAAGTCGCAACTTACTCGTACCTGCGCATAATTGTACATTCCCCAGTCATGACCCCCTTTTGTACACATTATTGGCTCCACCTATAGCACAAGTCCCATATCTGGTCTTGTATGCGTGCATACGTCTCTGTCCGTCCATCTCAAACGGTGGCATCATTCCTCCTACATGCTTTGTTGTCGAGCAGGTTTCCCACTAATGGACGGTGTTCGCATGCGAACCCCAAGTTGTGAATGTACTCAGCTTCCTCTTCATCCTTCATGCCTAGAACCATGATGTTCATCGTTGCAAGTCTTTCAGGCTTTGGATGAGTAAATATCTGATGATCCCAGTTGCACGGGATTGTGTCGTCATGGCGATGCCAATCCGCAAAGATGCCATGTGGACGATGATAAATGCGGGGGACGACGCTCTCAAATACCTGCCTTACGAGCCGACAGCAACCCTCTGGACAATCTAAATTCTTTATGTCGATTGTCAGGCTCTTCAACTTCATGGATCCGATCGCCATAGCCTTGAGTCTCCAAGAATGCAGGAGGTCTTCCATACGTTTGGAATGAATCTTTCCCGCGATCTCTTGTTGACTAGAACCAGCAAAAGTCGGATCGCGAAGGTAGTGCTCGAATATGTGGATTGACACCACGGGCTTAAGATCTTGCCTGCCAAAATCAATGCTGATGTGCCGAAAGCGACGCCGATTTCGTCACCGCAAGGCGGTGGTCTCCCTCTCACCTCCAAGTTCGAAAGCATTCTTACCATAGAACGTATTGAGTGCCCCCTCTCGAATCAACTTGTTGACCGCGAACAGCGAGATACCAAGGTCGTTATTGGACCACGAGAATGGCTTTATCCCAGATTCATGGTCGTAGGCTATGGTGTAAGGAACGATCTTTCGATTCACCACCAGGCAATGCCCGTATATCATGGTCTTGATCTCCTCGGGCAAGCCCATGGAGGTCACCATCCTGGTAGTGTAGGTCTGGATTACAACTCGTGTCAGTGTTTTTACGAGAGCTTAACTGAACACTTGCAGTAAAGGGATGGTTTACATCGGTATGAATTGGTGATATCCCGTTATTCGGTTCAATGCCTGCTTGTGATCGCGGCTATTTCAAAGATCGATGCGTCTTTCAATCGGAGTCTTGATAATGACAGAACAGGAGATGGTGTCGAATGGAATGAAGAGGAAGCGCTGCAAAATAGAAGGCACTGGTTTTGTAGTCATTTATTCCGATGATCATGTTTCCTGTGAGGTGTGACAAGGGCTCTGACTCACACAAGAAAGCAGTAGTCGGCTGTATTTATAGCGGTTCAATCACATTCAAGGTCAATTCACGGTCTCAACAAAACGACTTTCTTCTGTCCTTCCAAAATCCATGAAACATCTCCGCCTCAGCGTCTCTATCCGCGTATTGTCACGTACGAATTTAGACATCTGACAAACCTATTCACGTTCGGGCTCCGACAGGCCAGGTTACACGTCCTCGGCAATCTGTCTTTAATAGCTAAGAAGCCCTTGGTAAGCAATTTTGGCTCGTATGTTGATCCATATCCCAAAAGTTTGGTATACGTCTTAATTTTCATGCCCCATACACCCCCTCGCCAAATAGAGTCTATTCGAGGTGGCACTCATCCCAAAAAAGTAGAAATACCTTACACAGTCGCTCACTATAATGCATACTTGAAAGTGAAGGGGCCGAGCGTCGGGTATGATTGTTCGAAACACAGACCATAGTTGGCGTTCGCATGCGGTCCTTCACTGTCCCCTAAAGGACCTGGTCCATACGACAGCACGAAGGTGCCCAAACTCAGCTTCATTGAGAGAAATTGTCGCAGCATTGGGTCGTCGGTCTGTACGTTGGAAGAGTCCTGGCCCACGTCCGTCTTTCAGTGCTTAACCCTTGTGAAAGCATTTTGTAGCGGATCGAAATGGTGTTGTTACCGCCATCGAGTATCATAGCCCAGCGGTTAAAACAAATTCCAAAACTTGCTGCAGCTCTCACACTAAAAATAGTCATATGATGGGAATCATCACCGTTTCTTGTGGCTAATCACACCTGGGTATCTAGAAATTACGGTAGAATAACATACATCCAAGCATCGCCTGAGCAAGAGCTTACTATTCAATGTACGAGTACAGTATTGATGAGTATGACCTGCACCATGACGGTCGAAACTCCCTATAATACACCCTCATTACTTCCCCTTTCCACTCTCTAGATTCAAATCTAATGACCAGAGCGAATCCCAAGCCTTAGATTTCCGCTTCTCGGGCGATAACTTCTGTGGCGATGGCTTCAGTGCCCGCTCCTTCAGCGATTTTGAGGGCGAAGTTGCAAGACTTCTCACCTGCTACCGTGTTAGTCCAGAGAACTAGCCAAGTCGACCGGCCGGTATCACCAGTCAGGAGCCCTGCTTATGCCTACTTGATCAATGCTTGGACCGCTCTGACCAGGGACGTCGAGAGTCCGGCTGCTCTGCGGTCTGTCTCCCTCTTGCGTGTGTTCTGCATCTCTCGTCGTCTGAAGATTTGATGAAGCAGCTTCAGCAGCGGCATTATCAATACTTTGCTCAATCATGCCGTCCATGCCTACAGAAGTAGCTGCATTGTTACTTGTAACAGGAGCGAGCCCTTTCTTGGAATTCGTGCTACTTCGCCGACTGTCAAGACTTCGAGTCAGTGTCTTGGTGGCCTCGTTACCATCGGAAGATTTCTTCATTCGGATGCTGCCTCTGGCATCAACGTTCGCTGATGCTACTGTCACTTTGCCGGATCCAACATTGATTGGAGCACCTGGCCGTTCTTCGGCAGCATCGATCAGGTACCATCTTAAGCCATCGGAAAGCTCGTATGGATTCTCGTCGTTGGGAAAAGCTCCCGTTTCGCTTATATTGCGGATTGACCTCTGGTCGCCCGAGCCTTTTAGCCCATTCAGTGACCTTGAAAGGTCCACCACACGCTCCTCCACTTTCGATATACGTGCGATGAGCCAGTCCCTCTTCCCCAGATTATGCGAGTCTTGCTCCCGGAGGAAGCAGTGCGGAGCGCCCACATTGAAAGCTGCCCAAGGTTTCGTGGCCTGGTCTCTGGTGGGAAGGAACAACGCCAAATCACCTTCCTTGAAGTTCCTCAGCGCTATTCTGTCGTGTGCTTCGCTCTGGAAACGATGGGACTTGTCTCGGTATGCACGAGTCTCTTTCTGCCATTTGCGGGCTATATGTTCGATTTCTTTGACTCGCTTGGTCACAGCTTCGGTGAACACATCCATATCAAAGCTTGTGATTTCCTTCATGAGCTCGTCAAAATGTCTTTCGATCATCTTCGAGTCAATAGAATCTGCCCAATGGAGGATATCTGGATCGGCAGAGGCTAGGGGATCGCTCTTCGTAGGCATGAGCCCAGAAAGGCTGCGCTTCATTGAAATGGAGGGGTCGTTCAGTGTTGTGCTGGCGCTGGCTGCTCGTTGTGCCTTCTGAACAAACATTGCGTTGTCTTGTTTAGTGACAGTAAGGCCAATCTGTTCTAGCAATCGCTCCAACGTATGGTTCTGGGAGTATAGCTTTGCAGAAATCTCCGTAGCTCGTGAAGCCTGGGCAACGCGAAGGACACTAAGCTCATCATGGTGCGCCTGCAAAGCTTCAACGTTGGCCTCCTTTTCCTTTACACGACTTTCTACTTCTTGATTTTGGGCCTTAAGAGCTGCGACTTCCCCTATCAGGTCTGCAATCGTACGCTCGCTTTCGGTAAGTTTAGTTTGAAGCGCGTCCGAATCTGTGGTCCCAGAGGCAAATTTGGCTTTCAGTTCTTCGTGCTCACCACGTTCGAAATCAAGCTGCGATTGTAGAGTGACACATTGCGTCTGTTGAGCCGTGCTATCCTCGCGTAAAGAGAAGACCGCTCTCTCTTCGCTGCCCACTCGCTCTCTAAGATCATGGATCTCGTCTCCTTGAGATTTCACCCGCGCCTCTAGAGAGGCATTGTCAGCGCGGGCTGTCTCAAGCGCGTCTTTGATATTTTGGAGATGAGCTGCAGACTTCTCGGCAACGGTTTCGACGATCTCAATTAACTCCGCAAAGTCTTCAGAGGCAATGTCATCTTGCGACAAGTGAAGTAGTGCGGATCGGAGGGCTCTACGCTGATCCACTTGCATTTGATCACGGTTCCGTAGTCGCGAAGTCAATTGATCGGCATTGGCATTAAGTCTGGTTCTTTCTTCGCCGTGCTCTCGAATCTCACGTTCCAGTCGATTTGCTTTCTCCCGTTGCATAGTGTAGTCATTACGGAGGAACTCGGTCTGACCGTGGGCTCTCTGCACTTCACCAGCAGCATCTCTCTTGACTCTTTCAAGCTCCTCTTCAAGGGCATGGAACTTGTCAACATTTTCGCCACTTTCCATGGCGCGATCAAAATCGTCCTCAAGCTCTTCGAACTTGATTTTGAGCTTGTTGTTCTCATCCTCCAAGAGTCGCCGCTCATGGTCGAATTCCTGCTGCTGGGCCTCCAGGTTGCCCAATAGATCTTCCTTCGTGGATATGGCCTCTCGCATCTGGCTTTTCAGCAGGTCCTCGACGTTCGTTCTTGCTGCGGCCTCCTTTTCTCTCTGCGCTGATTGTACCCTTTCGACCGTCAGTTCTGCCTCAAGCGTCACAATTCTCTGGGCAAGGCCCTTTTCCTCTGGCTCGTTGTAAAGAGAGATTCTCTTCGAAGAGACAGAAGACCTCCGCGACCGGGTTTCTCTGGCCTTCGACAGAGCAGAAGTAAAGTTGGTCACTGGCGAGGTGGCATACCGTTCAAAAGTGGGAGCATTACTTGACGGGGATCCTACGGAGCTTGAAGGGCGCGGAGGTTGACCAAATTGGCTTTGCCTATGCAGAAGCTCTTCAAGCTTGCGTACTCGGCTTTCTGCTGTCTTTAATTTGTCTTCGACTTTCAGTTTCTCACTTCTCATGGCGGGTAATAACTCATCGTCCCCTCGAAGTAGTAAGGATGTCCTGTCATACGCTGCTTCGTAAACACTGCCATTCTTAAACGCCTTTGCGCTGCGAGCCTGTTGCTTGGAGGGTGTATCCAGGGTCTTGACGAGGCCTTCGAGATCTTTCAAAGCTCCACCCGGGTCACCAAGCTCCCTCAGACGGCGCAGATAATCAATGACATCAACCCTGCTCACTTCTGGCCATCGCTGCTTTTGCGTCTGTACATTGACCTCGATTCCGAAAGCCATGTCGTCCAAGGATACAAGGTCAACCGCACCACCTAGGAGTATTTCCGAATCAGCATAGCCTTCTTCATCCACGGCGAGGGAGTGACAAGACATCTTTCAGCAGTGAGAAGTCGGTAGGAGCCCCTTTCTGTCCGCAAGAAGTATCAAGACCCATAGTTGTGTAACCCGGATCAGATTAATGTATCCAAACTTGAAAATTACATACCCATGTCTTTGAGCCATCTCTTTCGTCTTCTGGCCTCTTCCTCTTTGTAGGTAGCCATCTCTTCGACCAAGGACGATAAATCGGTTGTAATCTTTTCTGACCATTCTTGACGTCGAACACATTCGATCAGTAATGATCCGTAAATTGAGGGCAGCCTAATGACGAGATTCAGCAAGTCGAAGGCGCGTCCATTCCACGTGTCGGTATCCAGATTGGCCTGGCACATTTCCAAGTCAGCATTATTTCTTTAAGACGCAGATTCGAGTAGCACGCTGAGTCTCGGAAGTAGTTTGGGGGCAAGAGCCCATCATCTCTCTTCAGAAACATGCCTAGAGACTCCTAGGAAGGCCATCAAATAGGGGAGAAAGGCTCGAAAAGGTGCTATACCAGCTTGTGGTGGACCGAAGAAACCTTGGACTCGACTGCTGAGATCTTTTGCAGATACTGAACAGATGACTTCAAGGTATTTTCCTGTCCTTCGATGGTTCGTGTCAAAAGATCATTGATCTCCTCGTTCGTTTCCTTCAACGATGGTAAGAAATTTGTTTTGTGAAGTTGGGCAGTCTTTGATGCCTGTGCCATGGATTTCGGTGTATCTGTCAATCCAAGCACGTGCTCGTAGTCGGCACTGATCTTTCTCGCCACAACCTCAATTTCTTCCATCAATCTCCCAGCCTGATCTCCAGCATCGCTGTCCGAAAGGGTCATGCTTTTTTGGATGTCGTGGATAGTCTTGCTCGAATCGGCTACAACGTCTTCGAACGTATCATTCAGGTCGTCAACACGGTTTGCGAATATCCGCGAGATGTCTCCACCAGACCTCGTAGCCTCTTCCACCTCACCATCGTTCACAAAATCGCGCAAAGTAGCTCGGGTAGACATTTTGGAAGACATTCTCGGGGGAACAGCCCGAGCCCCATGAACACAATTTCCAAGCTCTTCGTACGCCCTTATCGAGGCAAGTATACCCAGCGCATGCTCCCAACTTCCGAGCAAGAAGGCTTGGTCTTCGCGTAGCTGATCTGCCCATGTCTTTGATTCCTCATACTTGGGTCGCAAGTTGCCAACATGTTGCTTGATGTTTTCTACAGCAATAGCCGTGCCCCGTCGAACTACCCTGATCTCATGATCAAGCTTCCGTATTTGCTTTACAGTCTCCCGGCTTCCGTCGGGCAAGGCGATGGCCCATGCTCTTCGCCGCTTGAACAAGCTCTGCCATCCTTGAAGAGTCGTTTCGTTCGGACTGTCCGGGACGGTCTCGGGGGTGAAGGTCACTGGAGGGTCTTTCTTGGGTAGGAGCGTACTAGTTCTCATCGACGGGGATGAGAGTATTCGTCTATCGTATAGAAATACCTCCTGCTCCGTCGAAAGTGTCTGGAGTTTGACCTGCTTCCCTCGCGCAGTCATCAGTATCTGGTAAGATGCCTCTATGGTAGTCTTCCTGGTTATCCATGATCGGAGATCGTCGAGAGTCGAAGGACAAGGATCCACGGTAAGAGTGACTCCACTGTGAGCGAGCAGGATATGCAAAGCCATGTTTAGGTAAGACGCCCCCCGATATGTACATGCTCCTCCCCACTTCCTCTCCGTTGCGCTGGTGTTGCGCAAGCCCAGATAGCTGCTCGAGTTGCTTTCGATTTCTTGCCCTAAGTTCGGCAAATCTCCGGAATGGGTACGGCACTAGTGTGTAAATAGTCCCTTCCCGTCTTTGCTCCAGTCACGCGAGCATAGTAGCCAGAAGATGGTTGATGGAGACACTGACTGCCTCTGTTAAGGGAACGAATCTCAATGAGTCGCCTATGTCAGCCTCGTTCGATGTCGCCTTCGCAGACCTCGCTGCCCACGAGTCAGGCGACACGCTCCCTTTCTACGAAGTCGAGGGCCAGGTCCTTGCGCTATGGGATCAGCTGAACGAGCTCAAACTCGAGCAAGTACTTCTTGAAGCTCAGGTCACATCATCGTCAGGTGCACTCATCATGCCCAAAGCCTAGAACAATCGCTGATTCCCTCTATTCAGACGAGCCGCCGGCCAACGACGAGGGTACAGAAGCACAGCTCAAGGAAGCTGAGGCAAAATGCCTAGGGGCTAGAGCTGCTTACATGCTTCGCCAGAGTGTCGTTGAAGACGTTCTTATTGCCGATCCTATCCTCAAAGCTGTTCATTCTGGCGCCAATGCAACGGCCACAGAAAGGCAAGCTCCAAGGGCAACGTTTGTTTCCAGGCGTGGGCTAATGCAAAATGCAGGGCTTTGCATCCTCTTATCGATCGAAGAGATATCTTATCCATAGCACAAGCGAATCTATCATCAAGCCTACAGTCAACACTGAGAGATAAAACCGTTGCAGAGGTCGACAACCTTCGGACGCTAGAACAGAATCGGGAACTGACCGCCTCACTCCATGTTCTCACCACAGAGCTTCAGGCTCGACAAGACAGTGTGCTGGCCAACTCAAGCTTGAGCGCTCAGCTAGACCAGGCTCGGGAAGATCAAGCAATCGCAAGGAAGAGGTGGAGGATCATGAAGACCGTTGTCTCGGCCATCATAGCTGGGAGTGGCGTGGATTGGGCGCGCAATGGTGCCCTCCGCGACCTCGCCTTGGATGAGGAGGACGAAGCTGACTGAAAGCGATGGAGCCGACATCACGCCGTTATAAGCACTGAAGTCGACCCTCAGACCGCTAACGAGGAAAGAACGTACTCCGAAGGCAACGCTGACTGTCGTCTTATTTCGCTGCGTCAACCTCGAACTGGAGTCTCGCCTACTATGGTCATGAAGGACTCAATTGCCGATTAAGGCGTGAGAAGGCGTTCCAATCTCTCATATGGGTCAGCTCTCAACGCAGTCATGCTGATCAAACCATGGCCGAGCATGGCCGATGGGACAGACGCAGAAGCAGCAATCGATCAAGCATAATGAAATGTCTCAATCTTGCTCTGCATCAAACGTCTATTACTAAGGTAGAGTGAGACTGAATCTGGGCTTGGAGGGTCTAAGGACAAAGAGGCTTAATTCAGTTGTACTATAAAAGGGCAACCACAAAGGCAAATGCACAGTCTATGAACAGACACTTTGCCCATTGGATAGCTAGTACACAATGAACTATAATCTTGACCAGGGAAAAACAAGCCTGAGTGCAGGAATGCTGGTTGCCGGTTGCTGGTTGCTGGTCGTTGTTGTTGGTTGCGCTGCTACGGCAAGACTTAGCGCCATTCATTAGTACCGTTCTGCAATGACCCCGCCCAAATTTTGCGTACTTCAGCTTGCCCGCCCATCTTTTCCTCACCAAAAAAACCTCACCCAAATACTCCTACCAGAACTCACCACCAAAATTTGGCGGAGGGCAAATACACAGTACTAAATCTTCTTCGGTTAAAGTCGTAAGTTATATCTCTCATATTATCATGCTCCTGCCATACTCCAACCTTACCAAGCAACAACGGCCCGATTCTGCGTTGTTTTGATGCTTTGCGACCGGTTCCTGTCGTTCAATTGACCACTTTGCGATGCTCGTCGTCGCCATCATGTTGTTCATCAACACTGACCTGCTATACCAATCATAGGTACCACCACACCTCACCACAACCACGTCAACAAATAAGGTGAGCATCTCCAATGCAATCCTTGACGTTACACGGTCGCATTCGCGATCCTCGATTGCGACATAGCCATCAACAATGCGCATTTCCATGTCTCTACAGCCACAACACTTAGACTCCACCTTACGAGCCAATTGGTTTCGATTGCAGCTCCGTTCGTCTCATTGACGCGTTTACTAACGCGCAACTTCATCAGACCAATCACCATGCCTAAGGAGAAGGTAACCCGCAAGACCAAGGCCAAGGCCGCCGACGCTGGAGGCAAGAAGAAGAAGGGTACGTCCACCAAGCTGACTCCCAAATGCGATTCCCACTAACTTCTCCCCTCCCCAGACCCCAACGCGCCCAAGCGTGGCTTGTCCGCCTACATGTTCTTCGCCAATGAGCAGCGTGACAACGTGAGGGAGGAGAACCCTGGAATCAGCTTCGGTATGCATCACCCTGCCATTCTATGCCACGAACGTCCCACTGACCATTATCTCTTTTACTAGGCCAAGTAGGCAAGGTTCTCGGTGAGCGATGGAAGGCACTCAGCACCAAGCAGCGCGAGCCGTATGAGGCCAAGGCCAAGACCGACAAGGAGCGTTACGAGTCTGAGAAGGCTAGCTACAACGTGAGTCCAGCGATAAAACCCCCCCAGACACTTGAATGTATGCTGACCCTCAATCCGACGCAGGCCAACGACGAAGAGGAGGATGAGGAGTAGCTTCACTACACCAAACCCCTTTCACGACTCTGTGTTGCCTGGACCCTTTCGGCGGGCTCGCAGTCTCGCCTTCACGTTGTCAACAAAACATGCCTTCTCTCATACCTTTCCTTTGTGCTCTACGACATGGTTACCTGGCACTACGCTGTGCGGCTCGCTGGTAGCTTAGGGGCTTTTCTTTGTGGAGGCGGTTAGTTCGAATTAGGTCTGAGGTCAATATCATACATGACATGTCTTGTCGATGGTGATGCACGGCGTGACCTGGAGCATCAATTTTGCTGGTGCCATGAATCTGTACAATAGCTCAATCCGTGATATGCGATCTCGCTCTCTCTTACGTGACGTATGTTGGAGCACTTCCCTTGCAATTGGTTTCCAAACCCTGCTTTCTTTGAAGTTTCTATGCTCTAGAATTGTCGCGAGTGTAGCAAGGTAGCTACCGTAGCTGATCGCGCAGCGTGTGTCAAGGTCCGGAACATAAGCGTCAATCTCACTCCATCCATCTTTTATCTCTCCCTTGAGCATCGGTCGACTCACATTTTGTTGCATGTCAACGCTATCGACGTGTTCTACGCCCACGCTTCACCACGCTCATGAGAAGCCTGAAGTTCCCACAGCAATGTCCGTAAACGCCCTTACCAACATCATTATTACTATCGAACACTCTGATGACTGCAGGGTAAACACGAATACCGCCATCCCAATGGGAGCTTCCCACCAGACCTGCGGACCGCTAAGGTCATCACTGCAACGCCCAAGATCCACTTCAAGTCCTTCACAGCAATTACTAACACCAAACTGCATCTTTCTGCATCAGCGGCATCATGCAACAACGGGCGCCATCTACCTCCTAAGGCTGGACTAAGCATCTGGCTCCCTCGTAGGGCCGAGATCCACCACTGGGATGGGCGATTTGGAAAGGGCCACCAGGGCCGGTGCATTTCCAATTGGCTTTTGCGCGTTTTCCCTAGCCTTTGAAGGATTCTCTTCTCCTGACACGTCAATCTGCGTTTTGTACCACGAGCCGCAGGAAAAGATTACCGTCTTCCCATGTAGTGAATCTTCAAAATTTCTTTTTCCTTTGACATGATGCAACATTTCTCCATCTTTCACTCAAACAAGAAACATCATATCATGAAGGGAACTCGGAAACTTCCAGATTTATTGCTATTAGTGGCGGTCCCGAAGCGGCGATGGCGCTCATCGCGATTGCAGAAACCGCGCAGGATGTCGGCTGTGCCCTATCCAAATTTTTGGACCCTGTAGCTGACGCATCAGCCGAGATTACGTCACTGATTGCTGAGTGTTTTTCTACCAGCTCAGCCCTAAGAAAGCTGGCCAATGCTATTGGAGACTTCCCCAATCCTAGAAGGCATGTTGTCGTGGCTGGCGATGTGCAAACTGTGAAGGATAGTCTGAGATTTACTTTCAGCGATGTCCAGAGGATCGTGGGGGGTTTGGCAAGATATCCTGTTATTTCTGCGGCCTCCTATCGCCAGGCTTGGAGGGAGCTTGACGCACATTTCCAGCAACAAAGTAATAACACCTTGACCCGCCGTCTTAAGCTTTATCAGCTTTTTATCGAAGGGCTGAGGTCTATATTGATAGAGGGGTAAGGCTACGCCCTTTTGCCTTCTTCACGCCCGAGCCTAGCCTTAATTCTATACATCCGCCATGTTTTCACAATAACTTATACCAGATTAGATTCCCTCAGGACCGTGACAGGTTCGAAGACTTGAGACCTAAGATCGGGAATCTACTGGCAGTACAGGAAGAGCAACTCGTGGACGATTTTGGAGCCACATCATTAGCTGAGCCAAGTCAGTAGACAGCCTCGAATGGATGATTGACCGCTAACAATCTCAGACACCTCCAGACCTCCATCATTTGAGAGGAGGCGACCCCCAGAGGAGGACGTAAGATACCATCCGCCTGAGCCTGGGAGGGGGCCTACCGGATACCAATCACCCACGGGCTCGGACTTTGATAGACGGCCGCAGCCTAGGAGAAGGGCTGCTGGTCCACCGTCGCCCTACGAATCCGATTTTGACAGAAGGCCACCGCCCGGCAGGAGAGCTACTGGCCCTCAATCACCCCACGACTCTGACTTTGACCGAAGACCACAGCCTGGAAGAAGGGCTACAGGTCCCCAATCACCCACTGGATCTGGATCGGACTACGGCGCAAGGCCACAGCCTGGAAGAAGGGCTACAGGTCCCCAATCACCCACTGGATCTGGATCGGACTACGGCGCAAGGCCACAGCCTGGGAGAAGGGTGACCGGCCCTCGACCATCTACTGGACCCGGTCTCGACACAAGGCCCCAGCCAGCGAGAAGGGCCACTGGTCCACGAAACCCAATGGAGTACGAGTACGATGACGGACCCTCTTCACCACGGGACGGCACAAGAAGGCCCTATGGTGGCTATCGATCCTACCCTCCCGAAAATGACTACCCCAGAAGAGACTTCCGACCTCCCTATGCTCCTGAACCCCCCGGCTCACCAGCCACGTCCACTAATACCCAATCTTCCCAAGCCTCAAGTCCAAGATCGGTAGGAGGTCATTGGTTGCCAATAGTTTACGAGCAAAGCCAACCAACGACGCCATTGACCAGTGGAGGTTCAAGGTCAATATCTCCGAAATCTTGAAGCGCTTCCGCTGACAGGGTCTCAGATCAATATCCCTTTCAGCCCATATGGCCGGTGCGGCTACCCGGTTAGCAGAAGAGTATACCAAATTGCTCGAGCTGTAAGTCTGTCTATTGCTCACTCGGCTTCACAAATACTGACAAATCAGACCCTTTGAAGATGGCGACCTACTAGTCCGGCTGTATTACAGATCGGAGGACAGTAAATCTCGCATCCTGCTACGGACGATGCGTCCCGCTCGAGCGAAGAAAGATTGCTGCCTTGCGCTGACCTCGCTGAGAGTGGAGAGAAACGGTCCTTGCCTAAAATTTGTACGCTTAGATGGCACAGGCCGGTCCCTTGAGCTATGGGCATGTCTGAAATTCTTAAGCTACGAAAGTGAGTTGGACTTGCCCGCACACACTTTTGTTCTCGCATACTAATTGATCTTCGAGAACTTGTATTGTTCTTCAGCACCTTCATGGCTCTACGATCTGAAGACACCTCCCGACCTATTCGAACAATCCTCGACTCAGACCTGCACAATGAAGACGAACATTTTGCAGCGTAAAAAACACGCCACATCCGATGTTTGTGTTCTACACTAAAGCTCATGCAGGCCGATCATTGACGACAACTTTGAGCACGCACTACGGATTTTCAAAGATAAAGATTCCAAGGGCATTCGGCTGCAGGCTTCCGTGCTTACTGGCGAAATGAAGAGGTACTTTTCATCTGATCTCCTCGTGCTGGAGTTCACACTGACTCCCCTTCAGAACGCCCGTATGGACAGCATTCATCACTCACCAAATACACTCACCAAGATGGATGACCCGGCCAGGCTCGAAGGTCATTCACCTTACAGAACTACAGAGATATGTCTTTACTACAGAGTACATAGAGCAGCTGGCTCCTGGAGGTCAGCATGAATTGAGCTTTAAGAAATCGACTGGTATGGCGCGATTCTCTTGATGTCTTCCTTTCCACATATACTGATAATATCAGACGCTCGTGAATTTGCGGCAGCCGTAATTGCGCTTGCGGAAGAGGATGAAGGTTATGAGTGAATGGGGATGGAGATGGAGATAGAAATGGGTGGATAAAAGAGTGAATGGAGACGAGTAAATGAGTTGACGACGTCACGACATAACGATGAATACGACTCTTTAACAAACATTTTTACCAAAAGTTCAGAGAGTGAATAATACCCAACTCAGTCAACTTGTATTTCCCCTCTAGATAAAGAGCTTCTCTTATATTCATTACTTCAGATATGCAAGTAACATGAAACTAATTCACACTTCGAATCAATCTACATTACGGTCACTATTCTTACAACAGCCCCATCACTCTTCGCATCTACTACTCCAATATCGAACGAGTAATTCCAAGAAGAAGATCTAGAAATCCCAACTAAAACCCCAACTCTGGAGGTAAAAACAAATCAATCAGTTATAACAGCATTCTAACAAGAAACTCAGATCGAAGGATAGGCCATGGGGAACCGATCTAACAGAGATGAATATGAGAGAGTTATCCCTGACCCTCAAAACTGGAAGAAAGAGAGCAAGGGAAGTCTATCCTTCCAGAGATCCAGGGGCTGATGAGGTTCATGAATCTCAGTATCACGGGCGCTTAAGCGATCTTGTTAGGTCCAAGAACGGTGAATCAAGAGGGATGCGAATAGTCGACTGTATGGACCTACTGAGACCTTGATCGATGGGTGCGGTATGCGTGAGGGATTCGTACTCGCAGGTGGGGGGGGGATAGATGTGGGGAGTTACTCCCCACATGTAAAAGTAGACAAATGATCGGGGAGCAAGGTCTTTCGGTCTCCTCAACCACCCTCGCTCAATGATTGGTCGAATTCCTCCACTATGTCATGACTCAGCATATTGGGACCAATCTTTCGAAACAAGACGGGAAGACCATGATTCGTTGGTGGAGTGCTTGGGTCTGGGTTGAAATGATACAGTGTATTCCCTATTCGGCCGCAAGGCGCGATAGAGAGACGAGCGTCGAAAGCGCCGCGTCATGCTCAAGCCCTCTCGAATAGACAGAATGGAACCGTGGAGTTGTAGATTCATGGCATTAGTCAATCAATTTTCTAGGGGACAAGTCTTGCTGTACTGCCAGTCAGAGTAAGAGTAGCTCAATCCATGAACGATCGTTGCAGAAGTGCGAGTGCGTACGCGAACAGTGCTTGCCTACGGTCCCGCCATCGATGCCTGTTCTCTCAATCTTCCCAAGCAGATGAACTTCGCTTGCTGGATTACGCCATGTTCTTCTGTCCGGATATGTTGTAAGCCCCCGCCTTCTGGGGCTTGCTGGTGCAAGAAAAGCGATGTGAGGTACGAACTATGTTTGGTTTTCTTACAAATGTCGTTCATCGCTGACCACGAAAGAAGGCCATCGTAACGTATGTGAAAAAGGGAATGGATTCATTGCTGGAATCAAGGAGTGGATGATTGAATCAATGGCTGATGATAATTGTGTGCAAGGTCTCTCCGTAGAAGGCCTTCCTCGACATACGTGCATGACTTTTTAGGCAGACCGCTATACCGTATCTTTCATCTCCTTTAGGTCTAGAGCTGCTTTCGCCGCATATCGACATTTTGCGCGGATACGACTACCATAGTGGTAGAACAATATGGGAAAAGGGACGCATCCTAAAGCCAGGAACGCAGGGTCCGAAGATGCCCAGTGGTCGCCTAGGTTCCGATACATGTACTTCAACTTTTATGAGTCAGTCACGGCATTAACAAAAGGGATATCCAATTCCTTATATTTGTGAACAGTGGGAACACCGCGCCGAATGCCGATCTGAATATCGTATTGGCGGCGAGAACACTGGCAGCATATAACGTGTAGGCATCCACGAGATATTCCTGCATGCTGATGTATACCAAGACGAAGCCGAATCCGAAGGGTATTTGAGCTACAATAGACACCAGCCAGTTCACTGACGGACTGTTGGACCACGCAAACCAGATGATGCCAATCGGAATGGCTATAGAACCAACTATTGAGGGCGGCAATCGAGACTCTGGAATTTCTTCGTGTCGATCGACAATTTTTTGGTATCGATGGTTCTCGGGGAACATGTAGCCGGTGCCGAGCAGTATCCCCACAGCTTCACCACAGAACGAAAGCCCTCCAATCCCTTAGCTCCAACCTCGGTGCTCCTGGTACACAATGGGAAAGGCGCCGAAGAACATGTACAGCTAGTATTCGTTAGCCACGCATCGAAAGCGGATGAGAGTGACAGTCACCGTTCCGTAGAGAAGGGAAAGGTAGATTGTTAAGATCAAGACGATGGGTTCGTAGAATAGCATAAGCCAAGGTCTACTCAAGGCGTTTTTAAGCTTTGCTCTCAACGTGATGCTTGGCTCATCCTTCGATAACTTGGAGACATATATATCCCCTGTCAATTTCGAAAGTGCTTGCGCTCGCCGCTTGAGAAGCAGCGGTCCATAGGTCTCCGGTACAATTACAGCGACGAGGATGCACATCGTGCCCGAAAGTATTGCGCTGTAAAGCGCTATCAATCTAAGAACCCCTTCTAGATAGCTGGGGATGAACTACAGAAAACCTTGCACCTATCGCCATCCATGTTTTTCGCCAAGGAATCCTCCTATAATGGGACCTATCACCGGTCCAAGCATGGCGCTGATGAAAAGGCAACGAGGGCAAGTCCTCGTTGACGGATTGGCCAAATATCCGCTACGACCGCGCCCGCGTTAGTCAAGGGCGACGATCCAAACGCTCCGGCCAGGAATCTCATAACGATCAGACCTTCGATGTTCGGAGCTGCAGCACATCCGGCATTGAAAGCGGTCAGAGCGATGAATTGCATCGATGACGTTAGGAAACCAACATGAAAGAACTAAATCGGAGAGCATGTCTCTACTCACCGTCCCTACGAATATAATTTGGCGTCCATACAATTCACTCAAAGGACCCCAAAACATAGGGCCCACAGCAAATCCGAGAACGAAAAATGAGAGTCCCAGCTCAAATACCTCTTGGCTTATGCCGAAATCCTTTTTTAATTCTTTTGCGGGGCCAGTGTAAGCACTCGTAGCGAGAGCAACAGCCATGTTCGCAAGGGCGACAGGCATTGTCCAGAGCCACTTTCTGCCGCCACTGAACAGCAGTGGATTGCGGGGGTCGTCGACGGTCCAGCCGACGATGTATAGATCTTTGTCGGTACCAGAGCCAGGGCACACGTGGGATACGGTGTTCTGATCGAGACAGCCGTGATTGAGCATAAGACTGCTGCGAGGGATTTTCACGGGAATCTTCTCGATCACCTCGGCTGATGCTGGATTGTCATGCGCCTCACTCATCTTGCAGGCTACGGACTACGAGCTACCTCTCTGTCAGGTTCCCTGTCGTAAAGCGACCATGGAAAACCCCAGCGGTAGAGCAAGAGTTTGTGAGTGGTGCGTCGAAGCGAGACGGTATTGAAGGGGTACCGGCGAGGTGAGCAGTTGCAGAGTCATCACAGAGTCCATTTGGACCTTCTAACGATTTAATCACATCGTGTCTTATGTGTTACTTATGATATAATTGTCGATGTCCCCTTCAGCTGGCACGGTGTCAACGAAATGAGTTTGCAATAAGGGGGCCCTAAGCGAGCCGCCAAGCCAGTCCCTAAAATGGCCTCGAGAGTAGTTTTAGGCGCTAGTAAGGGGATCTTTCGGGGCCCGCTCCGGGCGAGCTCCGGGGCCCTTGTTGCGAACCATTTTGTTGACACCGTGGCTAGAGCGCCGGCAGGATAAACGTTTTCCCGGAATTGGCCTTTTGGTGGTGGCCGCGTGCAAATGCCGTCTTTTCTCAAAACCCCATGGATTTTCACTTCGCCGGATTTTTGGCTTGCTTGTATTTGCGGAAATATATCCGGCTAGCTGCCGGCGAGAAAAAGGACACTGTTACAGTAAAGGAGACTTGGTCTCAGCTCCGAGGCATCCGAAATGACCAAATTGCTTCGCAGGCTTTTCGTTTCTGTAGGCTACCACCACACCAATAACCGAGGTATACAAGGCTCGGGGTTTTAATATTCATTATAGTCAACAGGTAGTAAGTCTATATGATCGCAATAATAATATAGTTCCTACTTGTAGTCGAGAAAACGCGAGTTAAATTCCCGCCTGCTATCCTCGTAGAACTAGTTCTAGGTCTCACGCGTCAGAAATCTTGTGCTGCGATCTCTCTCCGCTTGAGCATGATATATTCGATTCTGAGAACCCGCCTTGTACCAAAACTTCTGCCTTGGCTTTCAGACAAAGGAGCTCTGCGAAAACTAGCAAGAATGCGTTCCAATGATCCCCTTGTGTGGATAGACTGTGAAGTAAGTTTCTACCTTAGCCCTCAAAACCTTCTATTCCACTCGCTCAATACCTCTAGATGACTGGCCTGGACCCGGAAAAAGAGACGATAATGTCTGTATCGTGCTTCGTCACAGATGCCCAACTGAAGGTCCTGGATGACAAGGGCTGGGACTCTATCATACACCACGACAAAGCCACTCTAGATCGGATGGACGAGTGGTGCACCAGAACCCATGGCAACTCGGGGCTTACAGCAGCTTGCATCGAGTCTGCTACTACCCATGAGCAAGCTGCGGATGGTCTACTAGACTACATAAGGAGATTTGTGATTCAGCCCCATAGAGGCCTGCTTGCTGGGAATAGTGTGCACTGTGACAAGGCGTTTTTGAGCAAGCCCCCTTACAACAGAGCCACGGAGTACCTAAGCTACAGAATCTTGGATGTGAGCTCGCTCAAAGAGGCAGCGAAAAGATGGTCTCCTGAAGAGGTGTTGTTGGGCGTGCCCTCTAAGAAGCTTCTACATCAAGCCAGAGAGGATGTTCTGGAGAGCATTGAGGAGGCCCGGTACTATCGTGACAACATTTTTTCAAAGTGATTGAATCGACTTGAGACTATCCTGGACAAAGCACCTGTTGGTGGCGCTCTTCCTGCAAGTAGCCGCCCCACGTTTTCCCCCACTTTCAACATTTTGATTTTGATACAATTCTCGTCAACAACAACATCACACCCGATTGCCAATTGAAGCTCTTGTTAGCTCTACACATCATTTTGGGATACTAAGAAGCCAATATGAGCGCGCGAACCGTCTCCCTGAAGCCCTTCACTGACCAGAAGCCTGGAACGTAAGTTCCCCATTGGAGCAGCTACCCTACACCAGCCCCTCTCAATTGACTTCGGCGCTGACGTTGAAATAGCTCAGGACTTCGAAAGAAAGTCACCGTCTTCCAGCAGCCCCATTACAGCGAATCCTTCGTTACCAGTATCCTCCAATCTATCCCCGAAGGCGCTGAGGGGAGCTTCCTGGTTATTGGAGGAGATGGAAGATTCTACAACCCAGAAGTCGTGCAATTGATAGCGAAGATTGGAGCAGCATATGGCGTCAAGAAGCTATTGATCGGCCAGAATGGGATACTGAGCACACCGGCTGCCAGCCATGTCATTAGGAAGCGAAACGCTACTGGTGGTATCCTGCTCACAGCCAGTCACAACCCCGGTGGTAGGTCTCTTGACGACCTTCATTCGCATCAGAAAGCCCAGTGGTTGATTGGAACTGTGTAGGACCGACCAATGACTTTGGCATCAAATACAACCTTACCAATGGCGCTCCAGCACCGGAGTCAGTCACGAACAAAATCTTTGCAACCTCGAAATCCCTAACATCCTACAAGATCGCCGACATTCCGGATGTAGATATGTCGAAGATCGGCACAAAGACATATGGACCACTTGAGGTCGAGATCATTGACTCCACGGCAGACTACGTGGAGATGCTCAAGGACATCTTCGACTTCCCCCTCATCAAGTCTTTCTTCGAAAGCCACAAAGATTTCAAGGTTCTTTTCGACGCCCTGAACGGTGTGACTGGTCCATATGGAGTTGCCATCTTCGAGCAAGAGCTAGGTCTGCCGAGCAGCAGCACACAGAACTGTATCCCATCACCAGACTTTGGTGGTGGCCACCCAGACCCAAATCTTGTCTACGCCCACTCGCTAGTCGAGGCTGTCGATAAGGGCAAGATTCATTTCGGCGCTGCTAGCGACGGTGACGGAGACCGCAACATGATCTACGGCGCCAACGCCTTTGTCTCGCCGGGCGACAGCTTGGCCATCATCGCTCATTACGCCAAGCTCATCCCATACTTCCAGAAGCAAGGTGTTTATGGCCTTGCGAGAAGCATGCCCACATCTGGCGCCATTGATCTGGTGGCTAAGAAGCAGGGTCTGCAAAACTACGAGGTCCCAACAGGATGGAAATTCTTCTGCAATCTATTCGACACGAAGAAAATGTCTATCTGTGGTGAAGAGAGCTTTGGCACTGGTAGCAACCATATCCGAGAGAAGGATGGACTATGGGCAGTGGTAGCTTGGCTGAATATCATTGCCGGTGTTGCAAAGGAGAAGCCAGGTGAGACACCTAGCATTGCATCTATCCAGCATGAATTCTGGAACATATACGGCCGGACTTTCTTTACGAGATACGACTACGAGGGTGTCGACAGCGACGGCGCCAATAAGGTCGTGGCCAATTTGACTGAACTCATCACAACCAAGAAGTCGGAATTTGTCGGCTCCACTATCCAGGGACGCAAAGTCCTCGAAGCAGACGATTTCTCCTATACCGACCTTGATGGGAGCGTCAGCAAGAACCAAGGCATCTTCGTCAAATTCGACGACGGAAGCAGGATCGTGGTTAGACTTTCAGGGACTGGTAGCAGTGGTGCTACTATCCGACTGTACGTGGAGAGGCATGAGGAAGACAAGTCGAAGTTTAGTATGGATGCGCAGGATTACTTGAAGGATAACATTAAGTTGGCTACTGAGTTGCTGCAGCTGAAGGCCCTGGTTGGGCGTGACGAGCCCGACGTCAAGACGTAGACGGCAATTGGAGACATGAAGTTGGTTGGACTTGAGCGCGGCTTTAGAGCATGGCAGCAGCAACGACTATTCCTGGAATTCATATCATAGATAGATAAAAGCATGCAATGACAGTTATGAATGTCTCGCTCCCTTTGAGTAGTACACATTCAAGCTCCATAATTTCCCTATTGATTCATTTCTACCCCAGCACTGACGAAACTGGTCTGTTTCCACGCTCTAGCATCATCACGATTGACCTGTCCTGTACTTCCGAGTTGATACAATTAGCCTACCTAATGTGCGGCTTTCTAGCTCAAAAACATGTCCCAATCTAGCTTAACTAACCATGTGTATGATTTACATTCGACCCGGCTTCTTACAAAACTACCACACGCTTGCTCCAATACCATCACACGCGCGACTCGGTCTTCGGTCTTCAGCCTCATGCATCCATCTTTCATGGTCCAGCTCAAATTACGCCTAGAGTCTGTCTGTCTGTCAATCGTGCAGCTTCTCACCCTTCGCGCTCTCCATGTCTTTCGGAACGGGTCCGAGATCAATGAGGTTTCGAGCCTGGCATTCCTTGTGGAGTTTTAGCAGAGAGATGCAAAAGTGGGCTTTGCAGCGATGATGACGGTAGCGCTGGTAGTTGAGCCTGTCATGGTGGTGTGGTTTATGTATGCTCTTACATTTTGAGCCTTGGATATAGGAGATGCGTCATTCGGGGGTCCCGGAATCTTTGGGGTTTGTCATGAAGTTGGCAGTGATGGTGGATATCGTGGACCTTCATTGCTTAACGAAGGCTCCCAGAGAGTCATGGAAATCCTTGCATGGTCATAGAGCCATATATGATATGATGGAGTGGCCATCGAAATCCGACGTCTTCCATAGCAATCTTGTATGCTATCAAGGTTCGGCGTCCTCGCTGCCGACAATGACGGTCATCTGCCTGGACTCTGCCGACTTTACGCCTTCACGTCCATCTGCTCCGAATGGCTTCTAACATATTTCTTCTTTGAAAGCCCGAAAGCCAAGGGAGTTTTTCATGGCAGAGCAAAGAGCTCGAAGCCATTTTCTGCATATTTCCTCGTTACATGCTGATTGAGACCGGGTATCTTGGTTGGCAGTACGCCTTGCTTGCTGATTATCGCTGCATTAAATACACAAAACCGGGGTCTCCTAGCCTCTATCACCATCATCCCTCTCCATCTCATAGAATAGCATATACACTTCCTTCTGCATGCTCAGCACATCAGCAGTCTTGCACTCTTTGACCTTGTCGTCACTGATCCGCCACCAGCGGTCAACGGTCTTCTTCTTCCGCTTGAACCGATTGACATCTATGGATGCGTTTGTGCTCGCGTTACCACTTCCAGGCTCAGATTTGCCGCTCTGGGTTGAAAGACGTTCTCTGACCGCGTCAATGGCCGTTGGGGGTAATTTTGAGGCAGTGGATGCCTCAAACGCTCCAGTTTGTGTCGCCCCAGACACGGATCCTGATGACGGTCGCGTAGATGGCGATGCCCGCGATTCGGACGATTGTGAAGGCGAAGATGAGTGAGTGGAAGGCGAAGGAGCTGCTGCCACCCTCGGGCTAGATGCTGGAGTACTCCGCTCAAGCAATACTGACGATTGCGCTGCCATCTTTGTGCTCGGTAGCTTGTGTTCTGACTGTGCTGGAGTTTCCGATGCGCAGTATGGACCAGTGGTATGATCCACATGCGGCGTTGAGAAGGGAGCATACAGATGTTGTCGGCGAAAAGTTTCGTAATGGCCGTTGTTGTGCGTACCCTTGTGGGTCACCATACCAAGGAGCTTGTAGTTCTTTCGGTTTAGAAGTCCGCCCATCGGAAATCTTTCGGGAAACGAGAGCTTCGCTAGATTCTTCGTAGAATTGCTGCGCGGATCGAACACAGATCGTGAAAGATGTATGACAAGAACTTTGGGGAAAGATGTGATCTCGATATGACGTGCGATCTTCCTCTTTGGTGCAAACTTTGTGTCCGGCAGCTCAACGCCCTCTGGCGCCTTTTCAGGGTCTTTCTCCAATGCGTCTTCTAGCTTATCTATGTTCCACTGTATCGCATCTTGCTGATCCCTCGATTTTGCTCGATTGTACTCCTTGTTGTACATCTCTACAGCATGTTCGAGGCGGCATTTGTCGCACTTATAGTCCTCAATGTACTCGGTCTTGAAGTGCGCGTCGATACAGTCATTGAGCGATGTCGAGCTCTTCTGGGGAACAGTGAGATTGAGCATCACAAAGGTGGTAGGACTAGCTTTGGGCACAAAATGGCAGTGCTGGCACTCCACGCGCGCTTCAGTTTGACCTTCGAGTGGAAATCCTTCCTCCTCTTCTTTCATCCGGTCTTCCTCCTCGGGCTGCACAGGCTCCGGGGTAGTTGGAACATTGGTAGTATTGTGGTTCGATTCAGACACTACTCCCTCATCCACATGGCTGTCTTTTAATGTTGATGTGGTTTGAGTTGATGTATCCTCTATGCTCGAATCGGTACGAATTTGACTCAGTCTTGCGCGCTTCCGAGCCTCTTTCCCGGCATGATACTCCTCTGACAACCTTTCCGCAACAATCTGTAGCAATTCTTGTGCGTCTTGCTGCGACTTGCTTATTCTGGTTGCGAACGCATTCTCCAGCACTCTGATGAAATTCGCCGCAGATATGGTCTTCTTATAGATTGGCCTTTCGTTCAATCTGTCTATCATGTTCTTCAACCCTTCTGTGACTTCGCCACTCTGTAAGCTCGCCAGCTTCCTGCCATCCACATCTTTCCCATTCTTGTCCACCAACGGTACCGCCGCGTAGACTTCGGGCCCTCCAAGCTCTCTTCGATGTAGTTCTCGTATTAGGTAGAGTCGTAGATCACCGAGGCCTGCCAGGGATTGCAGTACTGAGTTAATGAAGCAGTCATTTGCTGGGTTGAAGAGGCCTACAATTCCCTTCTTTCGGGTGCTTGCAGAGCTCGTGGAAGAGTCGCCATCGATAAGGTAGTTGGGGTTGAAGAAATAGACGAGGGCGACTGCAGCAAGTGATGCGCTTGCTGCATAGGTGAGAACGGTGAGTGGTCTGTCGGGCATTTTTCCTCCTACGACTATCGTAGGGCCATTGCTGTTCTCTGCCTCTTCCTGCAATTCACGGCTCTGTTCCTTGTTTATTTGGGCTATCTGATGCACGCTCTGTGATGCGACAGTAGCGACCTTATGGCAAGAATGCTGCCTATGTAGGTTTCTGGAGGACCGGGTAGTATAGGTAGAGCCTTTAACAACTCAGTGCCAGATGTGTCAGAGGACTCCCAGCTTATTGATCTCGTCACAACGCAGTTGAGGGCCCGCAAATAGAGCTGATTGTTGGCAGGATTTTGTACTCGTACATGTAATATCAGTTTGGTGGGGTGATTGAAGGTAAGTCCACAACTCCCCGCAGAATCTCTACCTTCTGCGCGCCAAGACTTTATTTACCCGGTCCGAGAGGTCTGTCTTCGATTGGTAGAATAGCTTACGTTTGAGATAATCATGGCCACATTATCAAGTCTCTCCAAAAGCCCATTGTGCTTGTCGTGTATGCAACGGACGATAGTTAATGATCTATCACAGTCATGGTTTCCTTTCCATCGGCAATTGCGAGGGAAAAAGAAGACTGCGAAAAGACCGACCACGATTAAAGTCAGGCTGTTGGAAGACATTAAGGGATATGGCCGGAAGGGTATAAGATTATTGCCCCCCTGGCTTCGGTGCAATCTGTGCTGAGACTCTCTGAAGGATCGATCACGCCCGTTGAGCCTGGTCGAATGAGGAATACCTGGTACCCAAGACAAAAGGCAGCATACGTGACAATGTCTACGCTTCAAGGCATGAAGCCACAGAATTTAGCTGCGGAGAGGGATTTCACGTTTGGCGTAAAACCAAAGGGAGAACCCAAGCCGAGGAGCGTTGAAGAGGAGAAGCCGGTTGAGGTCCAGCCTAAGCTGTTACTGGTACGTCTGATACAGCCTGCCATTTCTGTACAGCCAAGCAAGTGCTGACAAGAGAGCAGCCCGGAAAAGCATCGGAGATCATGGAAGCATCGATACCGAGCCATCTCATATTCTATAGGACCCCTATAGTCAATCCTGAGCCAGAAACGCCTGCACAGGAAGCACCAATTCGGCTTCGAAGGGCAGCCAGCTCAGCAGCTGCAGAGCTCGAAGCCGCATCTGAGCCCCTACCGAAGCCTCCTAAGCCGCAGTTGACTACCGTATTTGGCTCAGTATCTACAGCAGATATCGCGGAAGCCATGAAAGCGGCTTTGGCGCAGACAAATGAAGGTGTCAGGGTTGTACTGGGGCCAGAAGATATCACGGTCCTCGAGAAGGCATTGGAAGCCGATGGACCTGAAGAGACGGGCATTGAGGGTGATAGATTGAAGGCGTTGGGCGACTTCCAAGTAGAGGCTCGGGTCAAGGGCGGAGAAGCAGTGGTGCGGACTGTGAGTGTGAGAGCGCAAGAGGTTGAATAGTGACCATGAACTCCGTACCATTGAGTTGTGAACAAAGATACTACATATGGCGTGACCTCAAATTTTTTGGGTTGACAATGTGTTGTTGTCCTAGACATGAGTCTTGCACTGAACAACATCAATTCCTCCCTCCGAAAAAGTCGATTCTATTCCAGCTTGGATCCATTTCTTCATGAATTCCATGCTCTGTGATGTCAACCTTATTGGAGAGCTCGTATTTTATGCAGGCACTGCAGACCCGTAATCTGACAGGTACCGTACCTAGGAGAGCGGGAAAGTTATTTTTGGCTGCAAACACGGCCAAACGGCCCGAACAATATCAAATTTCTAGCTTGTGGGACGCTACAAAGCAAAGCGCAGGGACGCTGACCGTTACAAACTACTTTCGCTGATTTTCATTGTTCGCCGTAATACACATTATCAATTGGCGGCCTTCCATGGCAACGTAAAAGCGATCCAAATCCTCTTCATCCGTCAGTCTCTATACCTGCCACGATTCGACGACGCAGCGCGTACTGAACGAGCGCCGTTACAGATAACGATTTACTTGGCTGACAGATTCGATGACCTGCCTGCCCGTCTGTTGATCAGGCCTGGCTCCTATTGAAGCTCCATTTAATACTCTTCGCCTGTCCGAGAATATCCGGACGTCCTTTCGCTCTCTACCATGTCTTCGGGCTCAGATTCACCAAGCGGTGGGCACGAAATCCAGGACTGCGGGGGTCAGAAGGGTGCTCAGCAGCTTCTGTGTTTGATCGCTAATCCTTATGCCTCAAGTGTAAGGCGCTGAAAAGAGCTGCCAATAGAAACAGGGTTACTGACAGGTGTTTAGTTTAAACAAACGGCCATCTTCTCCGCTCTGGGCTATTCTGTCGGTGTCATGATCCTCATCACCATCTTTTTCTCCTGGCTGCGGCCCCATAATTCTATCGTGTACGCCCCAAAGTCGAAATACGCCGATGACAAGCATGCTCCTCCAAGAATTGGAAAGGGTCTTTTTGCATGGTTCTGGCCTGTCATATCGATAAACGAAACAGAGATGGTCGAGAAGGTTGGACTGGATGGGGTCGTTTTCCTCAGGTTCACAAGGATGTGCAGGAACATATTCGCAATTGTCACGTTCATTGCAGTCGGAGTCTTGATACCGGCCAATGTCATCAGCAGCCACAAGAGTGGGAAAGGGAGTCATTTCAAAGGCAACAGCTTTTGGGTCACGAGCACACCTCAATATGTACAAGGACCAGCTCTCTGGGTCCATATTGTCTGCACTTGGGTCATCAACTTCATCGTGGCATTCTTCTTGTGGATAAATTACGTGGCGGTCACAAGGTTGCGGAGGAGATATTTTGAGAGCACCGAATACTTGCAGAGTCTACACTCGCGGACTTTGCTTTTCGCGGATATCCCAGCAGCTTCGAGGACAGATGAGGGTATTCTGCGATTGGCGGACGAAGTGGAACAGACGAGTGGATTACCGCGGGCCGCGATAGCACGCAATGTCAAGGAGCTTCCAGACCTGATTGAGGAGCATGAAGAGGTTGTTAGAGAGCTGGAGGCAGTATTGTCGAGATATCTGAAGAACCCAGACAGATTACCATTAAATCGACCTACAACGCGGCCTTCGAAGAAGTACCGCCAGAATAATGGCAGCTCGAAAGTGGATGCGATTGATTACCTAACTGAACGGATCAGTGAGCTCGAGGTGGACATCAAGCATGTGAGGGAATCGATCGACAAGCGAAATCCTATGTCATACGGCTTTGCTAGCTACGAGAGGATTGAGGACGCCCACACCGTAGCTTTCGCTGCGAAAAGCAAGCGCCCCCATGGAACGAGCATCAAGCTCGCCCCAAGGCCCAACGATCTAATATGGAAGAATCTTCCACTGACGAAGAAAGAAAGAAGCTGGAAGCGGTTTATCAACAACTTCTGGGTCGGTATACTCACCCTTGTTTGGATAGCACCTAACGCTCTGATCGCGATTTTCTTGTCCAATTTGATCAACCTTGCCAATCTCTGGAAAGCCTTTGGCACCGAATTTGACCACCACCATACCATCTGGTCTATTGTCCAGGGTATCGCCTCCCCGGCTCTGACATCATTGGTCTACCTCATCCTGCCAATCATATTCAGGAGGCTCTCTATTCATGCTGGTGATAGAACGAAAACATCTAGAGAACGCCACGTCACTACCAAGCTTTATGGATTCTTCGTTCTCAACAACCTCATTGTCTTCTCGGCATTTTCAGCGATATGGTCCTTCGTCTCCCTGGTCATCAGCAATCGTCAAGACAAGAACTATGGCGTCTGGGATTCCATAAAAAATGGCGACTTCTACTTCAACATGATGACAGGTCTTTGCGAAGTGTCCCCTTTCTGGCTGACCTGGCTCTTGCAGCGCAATCTAGGCGCTGCTGCCGATATCGCTCAAGTCCTGAATCTGACATGGGGCTGGATGAACCGGAAGTTCTTTTCACCCACGCCACGACAGGCTATTGAATGGACAGCACCACCGCCGATGGATTACGCCGTATATTACAATTACTTCCTCTTCTACGCGACGGTCGCTCTCTGCTTCGTCACCATTCAGCCTCTCGTGGTTCCGGTCACAGCCTTCTATTTCGCTGTGGACTACTGGCTCAAGAAATACCTTCTCCTTTACGTTCTTATCACGAAGACCGAATCTGGCGGTCAATTCTGGTGCATCCTGTTCAACCGCATGATCTTCGCCACGATCCTTGCAGATCTTATCATTGCACTTGTTGTCAAGGCCGAAGGAACATGGGTTCAGGTCGGTGTCATGGCAGCTCCAATTCCTCTCTTATTGGTATTCAAGTGGTACTGCGCCAGGACCTTCGATGACCAGAACGAATTCTACACCAAAGCCACACTCAAGGATCCAGAAGGCGTGGCCGACCCAGGTCACAAAATTCGGAAGAACGACCGTGTGAGCACTAAATTCGGCCATCCTGCTCTCTATGCTAAACTCATGACGCCCATGGTGCACGCCAAGGCCCAGCATATCATTGGCGATATCCTGCGCGGCAGACTTCAGTCCGAGAATATCCCAACCACAATGGGCTATTCGGACAGAGCGATAGACATGGATCCAATGTCCCAGCAATACCCCGGAAAAGCTGTGGGCTTTGCGCGTGACAATAGGAAGAAGGATCTCTATGAAATGGTGCCAGAAGCGCAGCTAGACTTTGGCTATTACAAGAACCGCAACGACTTCGCTGGAGAACATGGAGGCGATGGTGAATTATATGGAAGGCCTCTTGACCTTATCAGTGAGAGAAGTAGCACGCCTCGGTCCTTCATGGGACACGGCGGCGGTTCGCCTTCGTCTTCCCGTGCCTCAAGTCCAGGGCCAGATGGTCTCAGAACCGTCTCACCGCAACAGCTTCGCGAGATGCATCCAGCATATCGGGATCAAGCTGCCTATGAGAGCGGTGAACGGCGGCATATGTACAAAAACAGCAACGAGAGTGGGTCCAATCTTTTGAGTAGCGCCCAACCAGTGGGTTCGACGGAGGAGGAAGCGGGTCATGAGCAGTATGGACTGGATAGGTGGCGGACAGGAGGGACTGGATATGCAGGTGTTCCGGGGCAGGAGCCAGATCTGGGAATGGACTATGACTATTACAGAGGCCGGAGGGGTGCCTGAAATGCGAGAATTATGATTATGATGAACATCTTGGTATGTAATTGGGAGGTCACTCTGAACATTGCATTGCGTGGTTTGGGACGAGGATAGATGGTGTATAGCACAAGCCATGCATAGAGCATTTTGGATTTGTTGCAGTCCTCTGAAGGCGGTCAATGAAAAGATCTGCGAACTTGCAAAGGACGATTTATTTACTGTGTCCTTGCCAAAATTGGGCGACGGAGCGCTCAATTGTCTCTTCGTGAAGCCCCTCCATTCTTACTTCCTTATTGTGAGATACAATTGACAGGACAGGTCGAGCATCTACCGACAACGGCACCAACAAGCTCGACGAATATCCTGTGGGCTACGGAATACCCGTAGAGCTCACGGAAGCTGGCCAGATTCATTGTGACAATGCTAGGACTTCACAGCTCAAAGCTCCTGCGCGTAATACGTTCATCACAATCAACATTTCTCCTCGGCGAGACTAAACAAGATACCATCCCCCTTTCCAATTTCAAACCGAACATCACACGTATAACCCGGCTGCCCATCACCCCCCTTTCATCAATTCAATCCAATTGCTACCACCTTCGCTTCGTCAATTCGCCTCGCTCTCCTCCTAAGAGATCGATCAAAAAGCGCTGCACGCCCCCGAAACCTGAGTCTGCGGCGATCCAACATCCACAGTACTCGCGCCAACAACAGTCGTCTCACTGCCATTGATTCCAAAGAAAGTGCAGCTTGCGCCTCCCGCCGAGGCGATTTTGGAAATACTTAGTTGGTTGGCTGTGACGATGGGGATCAGAAACAGTCGGTACATTCTTTCCCATCAGGCTCTAGCATGGTGGGTTTGGAGGTTGGTTGGAGATGGACGAGATTTACTGATAGTAAAGGTTGAGCCAGGTGCGGTGGGTACGGATTGAGTGAAGGAAGCGCCGGCGGCGCTTGTGAAGGTGATTTGGGCTTGGAATTGACGGAGTTCGTTTGCTTGGGCTGGGGTTGGGGCGGCGTGGACTTGGATGGCTAGGAGGGCGAGAAGGGGGACGAGGATGGAGAGCTTCATGATGATGAGGCTGAGTGGATAGAAGGGTGTGAGGGGGTAGTGGATGTGGAAGTAGGATAAGGAAGGAGATTGTCTGATGTTTCTTCAAGGGCGGTAGCTCGGATTGATAGGATTTGGTGAATGAAAAGATGCTTGGGGGGCCATTGGCAGCACTCTTATATAGCCTCGATAACAGGCCCTAGAAGCAGAGGTCTATAAGCCACATACGAACGCGGTATTATTCAGTCAGTGAAGTTTAGCCATTGAAGCTGAGAAAGCGACCCGTGATGATCAGTATGTAGAGTACTAAGCTGAGATAATCCACACATCGAACACAATGTGCAGGGAACAAGCGGTGAAGAAGAAGGGCGGAAGCAGGGTGCGGAGACCTGGGGACCAGGCTGAAAACATGAATTTTACCTCTTGTACCCTGAGCAAGAGATTTGTGATATTAAACAGATCGTAGATAGCGTCTATCTGTTAATTACCGTCTATCTGTCAAGATCTTGTCTCCTTCTCGAACAGCTGTGAACTGGCCGCTTTGCGAAGTTATTCACGCAGCAGTGGCCTATACGAGTACTGGGATGGAATGCCAGGACTAGTGGAGCCAGCCTTGGTGTGGTGTCAGACAACCCCTTAAGGCGGCCTCGACACCTGTGGGTCACGCCAATTGTAGCATATGGGAATGCTACGGTTCTGCTGCACGCTTCGCTGGTTACTGGGCTTTTCCACATTCGAAGACGCCATTCGAAGAAAGCGGTAATGGCATGCGCGCTGACTGCGTGTAGATGTTGCTGTTGGCTTGGCGACGCTCGTATCACAGTCAGCATACTGGAACAACCCGCCGATGATGCGATAGCTACAAGTAAACGCTGGCAGCCGAGTGGTACAGCGCTGACTGCCATGCGATTTGTCTTCATGTACTTTAAGCAATGTTTCTCGTGGACACATCTAAATGGATGTGTCTGCGTTAAGAAATACACTCGAAAGATTTAAAGCGATAAAAATTGTAAGAATATCAAAATAGTCCGAGCTGCATTGCAGTACACAATGGCTGCTGAGGAGTCCATTCGCCCGCTATTGCCCTGCCACTCGTACATCGCAATAAGGCTGCCCCCTAAAATATCTAGGATACTTTTTTAAGAACAGAATCAAAACATCCTTTCCTCCCCACAAGTACATCAAAAGAACGACGAATTGTTGAATATGAAGTACAATCTCACCGGCAAACCCCGTTAACATCACTTCAGCTCCTCCTGAATTAGCTCCTCGGCAGGCTCCCCGCCCTCACTACAAGCCACAGGACATCCAGCAGCAGGCCCACACCCTCCCACAGGCGGGCAAAACATTTCATCATCTCCACGCACCTCTACATCATGCGTAAACCCCCCCTTAGCATCCTTGGTGCATTCATGATACGTTACGCAGTCGCTCGGATCGGCAAAGATGCCATCGGTTATACAATCGAATGGTAGACGTTTCGTAGCCTTGCCGTCACTGGCTAGCGTGACCTGCTTTCCCTTTTTTGTGTCGCGGGTAGTATCAAGGGTTGTATATTTCGTCTTCCTGGCAGCGGTATCTGGACCCGCAGAATAGCATTTCGAGTTGCGATCAACAGTCCAAGGATGGTTGCACGTAATCAAGTCCGCATCATAACCGGTACCAGGGCCACAGTCGAAGTCGAAGCGGGTGAGGGTTCCATTTCCGAAATCGACGCAGTGGAAGAACTTCGAGCAGTCTTTGGGATTGGGATGGAAGCCTTCTTCTGTGCAAGTAGGTGCAGCGGTAGTGAGGGTGTTGGATGGGCTCAAGGATATGTCAATGGCAAGATAGAGATTGTTGGTAGGGTTGGTAGGGCTGGTAAGCTTGGTAGGTGATGAGGCTGCAAGGCTTAGTAGGGAGAGAAATACCGAGGATGCTCGAAGCATAGAGATTCGAAACATTTTGCTCGTGCAAGATATCGAAAGTGTGAGTACAGTATTGACCTTGAAAAGGGAATAACAGAATACCTTCTTAATGGGAGATGTTTGGACCTTGCTCTATAGACATAGAAACACCGACCGCAATTCCATAGTAACTTCATAGAAGCGTGAGCCTAGAGCAAGTTGCACGCGAAGGGTAGAATTTCTCCCTAGCCATTATATACCTAACGATTATATTGCTGGACCGGGAAGTCTCGGTCATGGCTCTGAAAGTTGGCCTGTCGCAACTTGGCTGGTAGATAGTATTTGCCACAGATTGTTCCCCGCGTTCGACAGTATAACCAGGACATGAACAACAGAGACCTGAAGCTTAACCAGACGCAGATATGAATGGAGATTACGAAGCGAGTGACCCTCTGCTCGAACAAGTAAAATGCTCTTGGGGACGTGTTTGGAAGAAAGCAGAGAAACAAATCAGTCTTGTTCTGTCCTGGTAGGACAAGCTTAATCGGCATGGAATTCCTTTCCACTCGCTCAGAAACATCAAAGACTCGCCCTTTTATCTCCAAAGCTGAGAGGTGAACAGGTGCTTTGTAGTACGTCGTGAATCTTGATACTTCGAGACAAAGATAGAAGCCGCTAGGTGGAAAAGCTAGCTCACTATAGCTTAGCTTGGACCCTGAAACAACAAAGCCGCTGCGAGAGGCGCAGAGCCAAGGGTTATGTACTCACCTCCACAACTAACCACCTTTCCTTTCTATCATACACCACCACCATCATTACAGAACCACACCTGCACCTAAACCATGTTTCTTCGCTCACTGCTCACCGTAGGGGCCCTCGGTGTCGCCGCTCAGGCTTTCCTCATCCCCGAAATCGACAGCATTCCCAATGCTGACGATGTTGTACCAACAATCCTCAATCACGACACACAAACAATCAATCTAGACTGTTCCACCTGCCCGTACGCCCTCAATACGAACCGTAATGGAGCTCACGAATGGACTGCTGATGTTGAGAGCGATCTGGAGATGAAGTTCGACAGCGATGGCGAAGCCCTTACATTCAATGGCGTACCCTTTTATCCTATCTCCAACCCGACACTCCCACCTACTCTACTCGTCTCACAGAAGAAAAAGGATGGCCAAGATTTGAAATTCGAAGGCTTTAAAGGCAACTTGAGACTTAGCTACAGCATGGAATATGACGAGAAGAAGTTCCAGGGGGAGCACAGCCTTGTCACTGTTGTCATGACTATCATGGGCCTCGACGGCCAAATGGTCAGGATCGATAACGTCGAGATTAAGGCCATCAAAAATAGTGATGGAAAAGTAAGCCCTCCCACCCGCTATCAATATGCCCAAACCCCCCAAACTAACATATCCCAGCTAGCCCTCCACTCCATCACGACCATCGCGCCCTCCCCCGACTCCCCCGACGCCAAGTGCGAGAAAATTCTCTGCCGCGTCTTTACCAAGCTCCTCACCGGCATGAACAAAGCCAAAGCATCCGCCAAGGGCGCGGCGCACAAGATGAAATGTTTCTGCGTTAAGTGCTTCCACAAGCTCACCGGCCACAAGCACCCCCACCACGACAAAGGCATGCACGGTGTTCCTCACCGCCGCCCCGATGGTACCATGGAGCTGCCCAGCCACATTCACACCAAGCCTGGTCACAATGGTCATCATCACCACCACAAAGGATTTTTTGGCCGCACGGTTTCCGTGCTCAGGACTACGTTTAAGGTGGTCTTTGTGCCGATCTTGATCGGTGTCGCGTTTGGTATGGCTGCCTCAGCGCTGGGAATGTTGGTTGGACAGGCCGTTGTCTTTTTGTGGATGAAGTTCAGACGTACTCCCGAGGCTGCTTATGAGCCCCTTGATACCGATGAGAAGGAGGCTCCTCCCGCGTACCAGGATCTCCCAGCTTCTGAGGCTGTGAGCGAGAAGGAGGTTCAGGCTAAGGCCTAAGGACTTGACTTTAATGAGGGACTCGAAAGAAGGTGACGAGGAATCATCTGGAGTGGAAGGATCAATGGAAGATGGTGTATTTCCTTTGTAGGGCGGGTTGGGCATGATTTTTAGCGGCAGCCGATTGTCACTCTTTTTGCTTGGAATTGCGGGCTATTTTCACAGGTGTCACTGGTAGAAGCAATGTATGATTATTTTAAATTGTGTCGGTCCAACGTTCACACCTCTGGGTATCGTGTTTCTATGCTGTAAATCACTCAACGAATTGGTAAATTTTAAACCTCCAACAGACTTTTAACAATAGCCCAACCACCTAGTGCTCCAAACAAGATCGCAAGCAGGATCCCTCTTCCCTCCCACGTCAACGCCAAATAGGACGCCAGCCCCACCACAACCTCCTTCACCCTGGCAGTCTCCCGCCTTTCTCTCCAGTGTGGATTGATGTCGAAGGGCGGCATCGTCCTTACGTCTTCTTTAATCGCTTCCTCCTCCTCTTGCGCCGTGGGTTCTGGTATGGCTTGAGCAGGAATCGAAAACGAGCATGCTACGGCCCGGTGATCACTCGTTGCCATTAATGGTAAGGCTCTATAGCCGTGTGCTTGGATCTTGGTGGAAGGAGACTGAGCCTTCATCCAAGATGGGAGGTCGAGGTATAGGATCCGGTCGCACCAGCTTGGGACGCGGTGCTTTGCCCATAGCCACGTATCTGGTTCGTTGTCGCCGTAGTCTTTGGTACTGGCGAGTGAGCGGGCTTCATCCGAGTATTTGTAGGTGGGAGGAAAGTCGATCGGTGCTTCTTGGAGTCCGTGGAGTGTCCGGCCAGCTTTTCGCTCGCGGCTCAGTTGATCTGAAGGTAGGAGCTGGGAGTAGTGCTCTGGTGCAGTCGTGTCTTTGGTTGGTTGAGGCCAGGTGAGGTATGCGTTTGGCGAGGGTTTAGTAGTAGAGGTGCGGTAGTTGAGATCACCGGCAAAGAAGAGATGGGATGTTGGTGTATAGAGACCTGACATAGGAGGAATCGAGTCCTCTTCTGGAGCAGCAGCTACGAGTGGTTCTGTATCACTAGAACTTTCTTGGGGTAGGCGTTGAGCCGTAGTCTCGCGAACAGCAGTGGGCGAGACAGGCGTAAAAACCAGCCCCCGGACAATGTTCATCCAGTCTTCGTTCCGTCGTTGGGTGCGGTCTTCCATAGGCGCTAAATGCGCAGACACCAGTGTGATATCAACCGTAGAATCTCCAATCGAGTACCCCGTTCTCACACCCACGGCTCCCTTGTTACCCATCTCATGCACGCCCACACCCACACCAGCAGTCTCCAGCCACCGTACTTGAGCAGTCTGATCTCTAAGCACAAAAACCATTATAGCAGTCATGCCAATGTTTCTAGTAATGATATTGACATAATTCGCCTCGTCAAGCGCTTGCCCTGCGAGCGTGACGGCATGTCGGAAGGGAGAGAGGTAATGGACGAGGTAGGAGCCACCAAGGAAAGTGTAGGCGATTGGGGCGAGCTCTTGGAGACAGAGGACGAGGATATCTGGGGCTGTTTGGGGCTTGGGGAGGGCATCGAAGAGGTGGGACGCGAAGATTGGGGGATTGATGGGCTCACGGCCGCAGTTGAAGGTTACAATATAGGGATTGAGGGTGGCCATGGTGCGTGGGAGCTGGCATGGAGCCAGCGATGAGAGGTGCTGATATGTTATATCATGGTGGTACCCTCGGCCGCAAGAAAACGAAGGTTTGGGACTATAATCTCCTTGGGATTTTAGACCCAAAAGATTGCGCCGCAGGACGCAGGCGGTGCTCAAAATATTGACCTTACGCCAATCAGAATAACTCAACTACATGAAGACTTACGGCTAGATACTCTATTCCGAAAATGTAGAAAGAGCTATGATCTAGATTTCGCTCCGCGATTTCGTAATCGTAGAAGCGCATTCTGCAGCTTTAGACAGGTTGGAAGTTGGAGGGTTTTTCCCTCACAGCTGGCTCTGGAAATTCAATGTTGGATCCGTATAATTCTACAAGATTAGTCCTTCCCATACAGTATCAAAGATCCCCACCGAGCCCACCTGAGCTGAATAAATATATCTCGCAAGTCCTCTCGTTAAAAAGAATATCTAAAGACGGAAGTCGATTTCTTTGCATTTGCACATTCCGTACAATAGCAGTCCCTTTTAAACCACTGTCACATCATCTAGCCTCTTCCGACATCAACTACAAGTACTGCCGCTGAAGCTGCGGGAAGTCCTGGGGGCGCACACCATGGGGGCGCAACGCACAGTTCGGATACAGCCATAGATACCGAGGTCCTTATATTTGTATAGGGATTATATACAAATCTAAGTACTACCGCATCAGCCATATTGCCGTCACCGCTCCGAACGCCAGCGCAGTATATCGCTGTTATATATATATTCTAGCTGTCGCTTATCCACCCCATTTATACCTCCTATACGTCGCTGTTACTCTTCCACCCCATTATTCCGCCCTATGCTATATGAACCGACGATTATAGTAAAACCCTGGCTGAAGGCCCAGTTCTGCAGACGCTCCTATGCTTACTCGAGGGTGTCGAACGTCTCCTTGTTAGCGTGGGGCTCAAGGTGTTCGAGTGGAATCTTATCGATAGCTTTATAAATAGTAGGGAGGATAAAAGGGTCAAGGTCTGTATATAGGGCCCAAGCCATAGCGGGCTAGCGAGTTAGCGAAAGCGTGGTAAGAGAGGGGTAGCTTGGGGGGAAGGGCGGCGATAGTAAGGTAAGAGAGGGGTAGCTTTAGGGGAGGGGGGGCGACAGCGACGTAAAGGGTGATATATAGAAAGGATGGAGGTGAGGGTTGAAAATTTGCAGATATACGGTTCGAAAGTCGGTGTGCAATATGGTTGATGCGGTAGTACTTAGATTTGTATGTAATCCCTATACAAATGTGAGTACCGAGCATCACTTCCCGCTGAAGCTGCCGTTGCCGCAAAAACCTCCGATCTCGTGGCCGTTGTTGCGTAATTGACCCACACGCCAAAGAGAATCACCATTGCGGTCAGCACACCCAGTTTGACTGCAAACAGCCTTGTTGAATTAATCAGATAAGCCGATTTGCTGCTACCAGTCCAATAAGTGTCGCCCACTTATGGATCGTCTTCTCTGGTACATATATAATTTCCTTGTTGGACATGGCTTTATCCTGGAGATTTTTATTTACATTTGAACTGCCGAATCTAAAAAGAGCCTGTAGGTCCATGTAGAGTTTGCAACTTCCTTTGAGACGAGGTCATCATCCGCAGGGGGTGGTATGGATACTAATCCATTGAGTATTATCTCGCGGTGTACCTTCTTGCGATGCATATTCTCGTGGTCCTCTCTCTATGCTCCTTCTCCAAATATGCTGTACATTGCACTTCCTTGGAGGAATTGTGGAGGACGAGGACCCGGATTTTCCTTCTTCGTCTTCGGATTGATAACTACTCCCCTGAACCAATTCTGAACCGTTTCTCTCGATCTCTTAGCCGGAGCTTCAAGGCTCAGCATTTGGCTGTAAGAAAGTACTGCTTCTTCTGTTCGATTTTAGTTCCTATACTATCGAATAGTGGAGGATAGTTTACGGTATTCTTTCACGGCATCTTTAATAGCTAACGCGACATCCCATCTTAGCTGTATCAACCTTAAATTTTCTTTGTCGCTAGGATCTTCTACTTAAGACCTTGTTGGCTGGCCCGACTGCTTATTGAGCGCAGCCACACGTTCCCGTCTCCTTTGGTCCCACATCTTATATACTTCTTAGGGATCTTCATTGAGTTCTCACGAGCTCCCATTGGCCTTAGAAGAGCAAAGTCTTCCCATGATTGTGCTGCTCCTGCGAATTCTTTGTTGTCCCCAAATCCAGTATAATCTTCTTTGGCAAGGTTTTCTTGGTCAATCCCCATTGCTGCAATGCGACCTTCGAGGTTCAGCAGATTTCTCATTGACACCTTGTCAAACCTTCTGAAGATGACTGCACTCTTCTCGGGGTCCAGCGGCGAGGAACTGCGCGGTCTGAGGGAAGCCAATGAGGAATTCAGGATTGGTCCAGGGAGATTGTGTCTCGCTCCCACCAAAATATGTATCAAACCTCGCAGGCTGCCACATTTCTAGATCATAAATTTCAAAGCTTCTAGTCACCCGGCTTTGATCCGAACCAGAAAGCATAAAGCTCAGAATCACCGAGCAGATGTGAGGGAATCGAGGCAAATGGGCGATTGTGAACAATTTCCTCAGGTTTGATCTTTAGCTAATCGAAGGGTACAGCCGGTCAAGCACTAATATACTGCCAGGATACAAGGATGCCAGGATGAGCAGCACAAGGTTTCCTAGGCACCCGGCGACGTTTGTTCTCAAAAAGCAGCAATTTTTGAAGACCATATCACCACCAAAATTGACTGCCAGCTACCATACGTTGTCAATCATAGTACCATGCAAGCAAGGCTTAAGACCGACACAGAACTGCTGGCTACTTCGTTACACGAGTTCTTTCGGGGGGAAACCGACCATAAGGGCCCAGAAGTTTTGGAGTCATGAGCACGACATGGAGGTCATATTCTTCGTATTGATGTCGTGTTGTAATGCTCTCAGCTTCACCCGTTCGTTTGCCAAGGATGCGCCTCGGAGGACGAGGGTCTCTCCACGGTAGTGAAGCTTGGTTGACTGTTGGAAAAAGTGCAGTGAAATGAAGTAGCTATGACACCACTACCAAGGCTATTTTCTCGCGTCCCTGGAGAGCAGGGAACTAAACCTGGTTTTCATGATGCAACCACCACGGGCATGGCGATACTGATCCATTGAACGCCAAACATATATGCCAGCACAGCCATCACAGACCTTGTTGGACCGGCAGGAACCCTTTCAAGGAATTGTCCCTACGCCTCGATACTTTAAAGACATGCGAGATTTGGAGAAGACGACTAGACAGGTGGTATAAAATATCTTGATCGAAACAAAGATGTCAACTCAAATCTACATATGTTTACAATTCACAGTTTTGCTCCTTCTCCACTAACAGCTCTCGTCCTGAAATTCCACCTTGGGTGGTGGATCCTCACCTCCTTCCCACTAACTTTGCTCTGACTCGCTAGGACGACCTCCTTTGAAGTCAATGACACCAATTTGCCTCGATCATGATGCTTAAAACCAGTATCGACAGGCCAGCTCTCAACATCTTGTCCTTTTTTCAAGCCTAAAGGATCGTTTTCATCGACGGGGCCTTCTGGCTCAGCGAAGTCCGCTTGTGTGACAAATTTCACCGCCTCAGCCCCTTTCAACGTTGTCGGCTTTGGCGCTTTGCCCTTGGCAGCGGCCAGAGCCTCGTTGAAACGATCGATCCAGGCATATACCTTGGGGAACTTGTCGCTAGAGACTAGCGTAGGGGGAAGTGCACCCTTAAGTCCACGAAGCCAATGGAAGGGCCAAATTGCTAAGATGAGGCAAGCGTTAGTACCGGTCACTTTGTTGACCCACAGCGAAGAATAGCATACCTTCTATATCCCCCATGGAAGGTTTCTCGGTATTCAATATCCATTGCCTACCATCGGCCAACAAGCCATTTTCCAAGAATTCGAAAGCGTCCCTTACATGCGTCAGAGCCTCGGGCCGCATCGCCTGTATACTTTCCTGTGACCAACTCCTGCCAGTGTAATCCTCGCGATCTTTGGCGAACTTCGGGTCCTTCAACAGAGGCATTTCAGGAGGAATTGTTTGGGCCGCTCGTGTGAAGATGCCCCCGTCAATGGTCCAGCTTTCAAGGAGCTTCTCCACGGCTTTTTGGTCCGGCTGAGAAGCACCGAGTGCGCCATCTGGGAACCTCTCTTCGAGCTTTTGCAGGATCAGGCGGGTGTCGCAGTAGACGTCGCGGCCTATAGACATGAGAGGTATACGCCTATATTTCACACCGAGAGCATTGATGTCTTCACGAGGGAGATAGGGTGGCTGCATGCACTGGGCATAGTCAATGCCCCTGAGAGTCAGGTACCAAATCACTCGGCGTGCGAATGGGGAGAATTGGTAGTGGAAGAAGATGATGTCGTTATGTGGAGCCATGATGTATACAAGATTCACTTTTTTACAATTGATACAGATATTTACCTCGTGAAAAAAGGAAGTAGGAGAGATGGAGAGCAAAGCTTCAATGGGATGTTGTCCCCGCTCGACCAATCTGACCTCGGCACCTCGGAGATTGGAGCTATCTCCGCGGATCTGGATGCCGTGAATTTAAGGTAGTCCAGGAACCTTTTCATGTTTCCTGCTACTTCTTCTCATCTCGTCCACGCTTGTTATAATACTCGTCCCTGAAGCTTTGATTAGTATCGTCTCAGGGATTGTTGTCGAGACAATTACATCTTCTTCCCTCTGTCAGCTTCTGTACCTTTGCCTTCGAGACGATCCAGAGCCTCTTCGATCACCCCAATGTGGCCTCTTAGAGTCCCCTCCAGCTCGTCCATACGGGCTTCATGTTCCTCTAGATTGTAGATATGATGCGAGCGAAGAAGATACGTTGATCCAGCGATGGCGGAGAGATTGACGCCCAAAAGTAGTAACGGATTACGGAGGAACGACATCTTATCAATACAGTGCGCAGTAATGTAGATAGCAAGGTCTGTGGATGTGTAGGAAGTTGACTATATAAATAATGATGGCATTATATTAATCTTCCACGCTAAGATTTCTAGCCGTACCGCGTCGCGACTTCTCCAAGTTGCATGAACTGAATTGCTGTTATACACGAGACAGAGTGATGAATTCCTGGCACGGATTACCACAACTGCCGATAATGCCATTGTTACAACGACCTGACAATTTTCCCGTGGATACCTCTGAGTTGCCATGTCGTCGTCGCAGCCATTCCTTGCGTCCTCGCCTTTCTCCCCCGCTGCAGGTCGCCGTCGTAAATCCAGATTCACCTACAAGCATCTCGCTCAGCTTGGTCTGTTATCGGCGGCATGTCCTCTTCGGGTCATAGCCCATATCGACTTGGATGCTTTCTACGCGCAGTGTGAAGGCGTACGGTTGGGCATACCTGAAGACCAACCACTCGCGGTCCAGGTCAGTACTGAATGAGAACTGCTCTTGGACAATGCTAATAGTTACTACAGCAATGGCAGGGCCTAATCGCAATCAACTATCCCGCCCGAAAATTTGGCCTCAACAGACATATCACTATCACGGAAGCAAAGAAGCTATGTCCAGAGCTGATCATGCAGCATGTGGCTACATGGAAAGAAGGAGACGAGAAGTGGGCATATCACAAGGATGCCTTCGCCCACATCGCAACCCACAAAGTCTCGCTCGACCCATACCGGCTGGAGTCTAGAAGGATACTCGCATGCATCAAGGATGTGCTGCCGGCGCCGCCTATACAGAGGGTGGAAAAGGCTAGCGTTGACGAGGTCTTTTTAGATCTCTCGGCGCAGATACATTCCATTCTCCTCGAGCGATATCCTGAGATTAACGGCCCGCCACCGTATGACGATCCCACAGAATCTCTACCCCGACCTCCTACGACCGTGTTGGACTGGAACACTGATGCTTTGGTGGACCTTGACGCATCAGAAACTGAGGACGATGACCCTGACTGGGACGATATCACTATACTACTTGGATCCGAGATTGTGCGATCAGTGCGTGCCGCCATTTTAGAGCGTTTAAAGTACACATGTTCTGCGGGCATTGCACGTAATAAGATGATTGCCAAGCTAGGCTCCGCACACAAGAAGCCCAATCAGCAGACAATCGTAAGAAATCGGGCCGTGCAGCACTTCATGGGTGGCTTCAAATTTACAAAGATACGCAATCTTGGCGGAAAACTCGGCGACGAGGTTGTTTTCAAGTTTGCTACAGACGAAGTCAAAGAACTACTATCGGTCCCAATCGAGCAATTGAAATCTAAGCTAGGAGACGACACTGGATCTTGGGTGTACCACATCATTCGTGGAGAAGACTCGAGCGAAGTAAACGCCAGGACGCAGATCAAGTCAATGCTTTCTGCAAAATCATTCCGCCCGACAATCAACTCCTCTGAACAAGCTGTGAGATGGCTTCGGATCTTCGCTGCCGATATAATGTCTAGACTGATCGAAGAGGGTGTACTTGAGAACAAGCGAAGGCCCAAGACATTGAATTTACACCATAGACAAGGCGCGCAAATGAGATCGCGCTCAGCTCCCATACCGACAGGAAGGGCAATCGACGAAACTCTGCTCTTCGACATCTCCAAGAATCTCTTAGGCCAGATCGTTGTAGATGGCAGAGCATGGCCATGCAGTAATTTGCAGCTTAGCGTTGGTGGATTCGAAGATGGACCCAATGGTAATCGAGGCATTGGCGGTTTTCTTGTTAGGGGTGAAGAAGCTAAGTCCATGATGACCTCGCTGCGCGATGCCGATCGCGACGCTTCGACCACGGATTTTGATCGGCCAGAAAAAAGACGCAGATTTGATGACGGTGCTATACAGGATTTCTTTCCCGGACGAACGGTTTCTCGTGAAGAATCTGGGGATTATTCTGATGCCGCAGATCGGAAAGTGGTAACAGAAGTCGGATCGGAAGAATCAGATAATCAGAACACCAGTGATCTGAACAAGGACGTTACAGGTCAGACTACCGCTGGGCCTAGTGAGCGCCCCACGGGACAAATTGGTACGCGACAAGCCGCTCGGGCCCAACTGCCGCCTCTGCAGCAAACGTCTTTAGAGGCCTATTTCTGCGACCGTTGCAGCAAGGACATGCCGATTGCAACCAAGGGTGAGCACGAGGACTGGCATTTCGCCAAGGACCTCCAGGCCCAAGAGCCGGCTAGTCCTCCATTGGGAAGGCATCCGGCCTTGGGGCCAAAAAAATCCGTAGCACCTAAAGCTAGCAACGCTCCACTACAGAAAGGGGTAGAGAAAGGTCAAAGTCGACTCGCGTTCGGTAGCAAGTGACTACTGGGTTTCATCATATGAAAATGAAGTTCTGCACCCACGACGATCTCTTGGCCCTACGGCAACATACTCCTTTGGTACTCCTCTGTCTCTGCTGTCAATACGCCATGACGTACGTAAGATTTCCATCCCGCAGCATCACCCACTCGCCAGTCGATTCTCAAGTTGCCAGTAAACAGATGCACGCAGCCTCTTCTCGCTCTGAACACTCAGAAGCTATGTCCGGGTTTTGAAGCCTAGTCCAAAGTACTCCTAACCTACCGTTTACCGTGCAATGGAATCCGTCACGCACCACGCTACTGCGCAATTCTGGCGGCCTACGGATTGCACCTAGTCACTTGACTCTGACACACTGGGAGCGCGATATATGTTGGTGTCCATTACGAGCTATCCAGCATATAGTTACGAAGACATGACATATATAATTTAGTTCATCATTTCGAGTCCTTGCAACGCCTCGGTAAGACGGCGTGAGGAGGACAACAGCCCCACAATCTTGTCTTTGAATTGGGTTGCCATCCATTTGTTTGGAAGAACGCTTTGCTCTCTTATCTATTATTTATGAAACACCCTGGGTTTGCGACTCAATTTCTGCGGCCGCATCTTGGGATTAGTCCCACTCATTGCCCAATGTTATCACCGGAGCTCAAAGGCATCCGTGACAAGTACACAACATTGGCGTCGACGGGCTGCACGACGGAATTCTGCCAGGCAGGTCGACTAAGGAGAAAAGGTATGGTTTTCGTGTGCGCAAGTGGCGCTGCTGCTGAGGGTGCTAAAAGCATGTTTGAAAGCATACTTGGCGGAACTGTGGGCGAGGTTTTGGGCGGGCGGTATATTGAAGAGGTGTTCTAAGTCATATGATAGTCCCTAATGTAGATACCCTTTGCCTGGACTTCCGACTTCGCCCCAAACAACAAAAGCGAAAGCCTTTCAAGATCGAGCCAGGTTCTGTCGCGAGGGATGAATGCCAAGAATCCGGAGAGATCCTACGGACACGCCTTACACAAAGCCAAGCACACTCGGACTTTAAATTTTGTGTTTCCTTTATTCAATGACCTGCCAATTCTCGCACCAATTCTCTATCACATCTGACATACCCACGATTGAGAGCCTTTTCTTACCCACATACTCAGTCCAAAACCTTCGCTCTTAATCCAAATGTCTTCCCACGGGCGTCTGGCATTCTACAAAAGTACGATGAGTGGAATCTTTTTCTCCACTACTTCGGATCCTGAGAGCGCACTTGCACCAAATCGAACAGCGCCTATACCCCAGGGATCTCATCAAAATCCACCATCCACCCAGCAGCAATGTATAGTAACGGGCAAGCAACTCTTCGTCGCCTTCATCCCTTCATCAACATCGTCATCCGCGGCTTTTTCTGGTTAATAGGCGGCGTCTTTCTCAAAAATGCTTTCCAATGCTCCGACAGCCTCGTTCCAACCGCTTACAATATCAATGGCTACTTCTCGATATCGAGGTTTGCCTGAGTGTGGGCGTAATGACTGTTGCTGAGTTGTATGCCCAATATGATAGGGATGAGCGGAAGGGGATGGTTTCGAATCTCAGAGCTGTGGGCATGACTGGGGTTGTGGTGTTGTGGTTGGCGCAGGCCGCGGTGGTGATGGCGGAGATGAATAGCGGATGAGGTGTGGAGGCGAATTTTGAGCAAGGGGGATTGGCGAAGGTGGACTGACTAGATGGATGTGTTTTGGCCTGTTGTGGGCAACAGAGATTAAATGCTAAATGCTTGGGAATGATTTCAAGGAAATGGGGTAAGCGTCAGGACCAGAGGCTTACCAATCAGCGCAGTTGGTGGGCATTTTGACTCTAGATATTGCGGAAACATTGCCCGTCCTACAGATCCGTGCCAAAACTTCGTCTTCCGCGCATTGGTTTTGTGTGGCTGTTATGGATAAAAGATCTAATTGCATCCTATATTGAGATCTTGGCTATGTGAATAGCGTACGTCTCTATATTTCAGTCCATCTTGAGTAGTATTCACAGCACTGTTTGTAGTAAAGGGAGAAGAGTAATGGGGAGGGTTTTCGGTGAGTATCTGATTTTGATTCGGCAAGAATGTAAATCGTTAAACATATAAGAACCACAGCATAGGCCGAGAATATACTATCTGAAGGGGCAATTTGCTAACGATGTGTACGAGTGCCATGTCTGCAGCCCTAGGAAATGGACAGATGGTAGTCAATTGCAATTCACAAAGACGACCGTCAGATACCTCTCCAACAATGAATCAATGGAGCAACAGCCATGTATGGGGGTCTTATAGTTGAAAGGTCAATACGTCCAGAATTTGTTAACATAGCGTTCATCTGATGCCCAGAAAGCCATTGATATTGCTGAACGATTCTCTGATGTTGAAAATCTAGCGGTCTAGTGCATCGAGAATCTGTACTGATTGAATTCATCCGGGAAGTCCTGGGGGCGCACAAACGGGTTTCAGCGCACAGTTCGCTTAATGGGGGCGCACGACTAGATACTTAGATTTATATGGGGCTCTTACTAAAATCTAAATACCTATTTATACCCTACTATAGAGCGCGGTATATCGCTATTATATATATCGCTGTCGTTTATCCATTATATTTATATCTTTTATATATCGCTCTCGCTCTTCTACCCCGGTATTCCGCTCTATACTATTAATTAAATTAATTTAAAAACGCCGCGTTAATAATCCGTTACTCCTACGACTCCCGCTCGTTTATATTTATAACGGCGATAAAATTATTTTTAGATCACTTCCTTATAGGGGTAAAAAACTTAATTTTACCCTCCGCTTTTAATATAAAACTCTTTACTTTTACCCGGCGAGGCTACGACTCGCTTTTAATTTACTCTTATATTTAAATAAATTTAGATTATCGCCGCCTAAATACTAACGGAGCGGAGGATATAAAAGGATTTTCTTAGTTAAAAACGGGTTTATATAATTATATTAAGGTCTTTTTATTATAAAGGCGGCGTAGTTTTACTTAAAAAAGTAGAGGTTACTATTAAATAAAAGAGGATAGAATTTCGAATAAGTTATTAATAATATTACTATCGCTCCGCTTTTATTTTTATTTTTACTATTATTATCGCTTTTATATATACTCCTCGTATTCTCGCCTAGTTATTATTTACTCGTAGTTTTTAATCTCTCTTTTAGAAGCTTCGAAAGCGGTTAATTTATAAATAATAATCTTATTATATTATTTCTTCTTCTATAAGATTTACTACTAAGTTTTTTTAATAAATAATAATATAGGAAGTTTAATCGAGATACCGCGGATCCGCTCTTTATATACTTTATAAGTCCTAGTTATATTAATAGAAAAATTATCGAGTTAGGTAACTAGTTTATTAGTTAATTATTAAAGAAAATTCTTATATAATTAATAAAAATTCGTTATTACGATAAAGAATTTATTTTTACTAGGATTCCGAAATCTAATTATATTCTTATCGTTAAAGAGGAGTATTTTATTATAATATTATAATTTTTACTTCTTTAAAATAAGAGTATCTACTAGTTATTAACGGGGGTAGAAAAGAGATAACGGGATTAAAAATCCCTTAATATATATATATAAAAAATAGTAGTAATATAGTAGCGCTTTACGGATATAAATCTCGTATTTATATAGTAATTCTAGAGTATAGGATAAACGCTTAACGTTATTAATAAAAATAACTTTTATAATTATTTATTTAGGGTTTATCGTCTTAATAATATAAATAAATACTTTATTAATAACGACGCTAAATACTTTATAATTAACTATTTTTAGGATATTAATACGCGACCGATCCTCGGTTAAACGTAGTTTACGGTAAAATAATCGTAATTTAATAATTATAACTTTAACGGCGTTTTTAATTAAAATTTAAGGATTTATAATAATTTTAAAAATAAAATAAATACTCTTATTTCTTTAAATAGAATTTGCCCTAAGATTAGGATAATTTTATATTAAATACTATAGGATTAATAACTCTTTAGTCTTTTAATTATCTTTAAAATAAATCTTTTTATTAAATTAAAATAGAGTTATTAATACCTCCCGATTTTTAGTTAATTTAGTAAAACTACTTTTAATCTATATTTAAATAATATCGTAGATTTTATCCTATTTTTCTTTCGAATAATTTTATTTAGAATTTCTAACCCTAACTTTAATATTTTAAACTATATATTAATTATATAATTAGAGCTAGATTTCTAGTATTTAGAATAAAAGGGCGGCGATAAATTCTTTATTTTAATCCACGATAATAATATAAAGAGGTAGATAATTATTCTAAAACTCTTTATTTAATACCTTAAAGAAGAAACTATATACTTCTTCGGATTTTATAATAGTAAATAATAACGTAACTAGAAAACTTATATTTATATTCGTAATTCCGATAACGATAAATAGTAGTAGTTTAATAGTATTAATATTAAATATAACGTCGCTCTAGAATATAAAATCACTATAGAAGCGCTTTACTAGGCGATATTAATAATAATTAATAATAATAATCTATTAAAGAATTCTCTTTAGAACTATATTACTAATAGAGTCCTTTAAGTAATTATATCGATATTTAATTTTAAACTACTTATTATTTAGGGTCTATAAAAGCCTATTTAAAATATTCTTTTATAAACGAGTCGTTAATAATACTAGGTTATAGTATTTCTTCTTTAGGATAATAAATACTTAATCGGGCTCCTTCGGGGTATATTTAAATACTCGTTTGAATTAATTATATAAAAACTTTATTAGGCGATTTATTTTCGAAAACTCTAAAGTTTTAATATAGTCTTTATTCTAGTTAAGATATATATAATAAAAAAGAGGATTTACTATTAAATTATATATATATTTTTATTTATTAACGTTTATAACCTATATTTTAACTTTACCGCTACGGATAATAAGTTTCTATATAATAGAATAATATTATTTATAACTCTTTACTTTAATCTTCGTTATCTTTTACTACCTAGTTTTATAATTTTCTAAATTTATTAAATCTTTATATTTAGGGAGCTTCCTCTAGTTCTTTATATTTTTAATATAATAGATATAATTATAACTCTTTCTATTCTTTTTATATAAATTAATATTTATAATAAAACCCTAGTTAAAAGTTTAATTCTATAAGTAATTTTAAGTTTAATCGGGCTCGTTAAATATCTCTTTAAATATAAATAATTATCACGGGGTAGACTTTAATAAGAGTATTATTATAAATATTTATTAAAATAACGGGCTAAGCCCTACCGCTAGCCCTATCGGGACTAGGGTAATACTAGGATTCTAATATATTAGAGCCAAATCCTTTATAGAATAATTAATATCTTTTATACTATTTACTATTATATTAACCCTTTATTAAATAGTAGTAATAGTAATATTAACGTAGAACTATACCTCTTCTATATTAGTAAAAACGATTATATTAATTATAAATAGTAAAATGACCTCTAAAACGACTAATATACTCCCTATTAACTATTATATTTAAAATAACTTACTCCGTATTAATAGTGAGCTTTATTTATATTATATTTATTTAATATTTCCGTACTATACTTTACTATCTTAAATAAGTATTTCTAAACTCTTTATTAAGTTATTAAAATAGTCTATTTAATACCCTTTTTATTTAGGGTATTTATAATAAATATTAAATTAAATATTTAGAACGTCCCTTTATTTATTTCTCTTTTATTAATATAGTTATTTATTTTAATAAACTACTTATTAGGTAAATATCTAACCTAGTAAATATATTATTAATTATATCTTTTACGCTTCCGCTATAGAAAAAGAATACTAAAATATTAGTCTTTTAATACTACTATTTTTATTATTCGTTTAGTATTATTATTTTTAATATTTATTATTAATTATTATTTTAGTTATTACTCTAGAAGAAGTTTAGTTAAACTTTCTTATAGTTGATTTTATTTTTTATTTAGAAGAATTCCTATTATTAAATAAATATATGTTAAAATAAATAAAAGTTACTTTTAATATTAGACGAGTAGTTATTTAAATAATTATATAGTTTTCTTATTCTTTTATTAAAGTATCTCTTTAGTATTTATTAAAGAGGGCCTAGAAAGCGAAGTAATCTAATAACGACCTTTCGGAGTATATTAAATTTAAATAACCTATTATATAATTATTTTAAATTATAGATAAAATATTTATAATACCGCCTATCGGTACCTTCCGAAGGGATATTAAAGAGTTACGTTAATATTTATAAAAGAAGTAATCTTTAGAGGACGAATTTAAAAACGAAGAAATTATAACTCCTCCCGAGCCCGAGTAACCTATTATAGATTCCGAATAAATAATATAATTTATAGAATCGCTAGAGATTTAGGCCTTTATTATTAGGTTAATAACTAGAATAAAGAAAAACCTAATAAGACTTTAAAGTTTATTAGGAGTAAATAATTTAACTAGTTAAAATAGTATTAATTCTAGGGTAAACGCCTAGAATAAATTAAAATTCGAAGAGATTAGATTCTTCGACTTTAAAGGCGATAGGAAAGATAATTTATTTATTTTAAAAAGATATACTATATATAAGAACGTTTTCGACTTTAAAGATCGCGTTAATAATATAATTAACTAATACGGCGAAGAGGAAGTATAAAAGTTTTTATTTTTATATTTTAAGGGAGTAGCCCTTAAGTAATTCTCGAAAAAATTAAATATTAATATTAAGGTATTAACACGTACCTTCGCTAATCTTAAATAGATAAGTTATTTCATTAAACGATTTAAAATAAAGACGCTAGAAGTTATACGTAAACTTTATTTTAGTAAATATAGATTTGTTTAAATACGTACTAGTAAAACGCCTAGGTAGTATATAAATAAAATATTTAACCTAACTAGGGCCGCCGATATTCCTAGTATATATTAATAAATATTTATAATCTATAACTATATTAGCTCTGATTTTAAATCTTTTATTAATCTATCTAAACCTAGTATTTTATTAGATAAATTCCTTAATTTATTTAATACTAAAGAAGAAGCCTAGTTAGGAATAATACGAAGTAATAAAACGACTAAACCTCTACCGCCTCCTAAACTAAAGAGTTTATAATAAAGTTAGTAGAATTAATAACCTAATTAGTTCCGGCTATAATAGAATTAATTACTTTAAATTATTTTTTATTAATTTATTAATCTGGTTTATTAGAATATATTAAGTATCCTTTAAATATAGTAGTAATCTTATTAAATTTAACCGCTACCTACTTAATTGTAGATTATTAATAATAATATTAAGAATATATCTTTCCCTCTTAGAAATAGGAATCGTCCTAACTTTTAACCGCGCTAAGAAAACCGCGGGCCTATAACTAGTAATTATAATTTTAATTATTTCGGGTAATAATAAATACCCCCTAGGTATATAATTATTTACTATAAAACTAAAGTATAAAAGGACTATTTTTAAGAAGATAATATTATAGAGTAATAAATAAAAGAGTAATTTATATTTAATATTAATTACGTTAATAAATAGAGCTAGGGTTAGTAGTAAAAGAATTATTATAATAAATAAAACGAAATAACCGGTTACTAGGTAACTATTATTAATTCGTTTAAATAAATCGAGTACTATATTTATAAAGAGTCGTTCTCTTCTAAAAATATACTATATATATACTTTAGAAATTAAAACTTAGGTAGGAACCTTATAAAAACCTCCTACCCTAAATATTTAATTATAAATACTATTTAGAAGAGTAAATAGTCTTTAGTAATAAACGAGAATACAGAACCTAATTATTAAATTAAAACGAATAACGAATTATTAAAATAGAAGTTTATTATTAAATTAAACTACGACTCTTCTAAAAATACGGGAATAGGATAAACGTTTAGGAAATACTAGTATATTAATATTCGAGTCGGCCTAGACCCTGAAATTAAAATAGAAAAGAGTTATAAAAATATTAGTTATAGAGTAATTATCGCCGACTATAAATTTATAGTATACTTTTTTTTAAAAGTTAGAATTCGTATTATAGTAACTTTACTCTAAATTACCGGTATTAATATTAACTACTATATTATTTCTAAATATATCGTTATCTCCTTATACTTCCCTAGGAAAGATAAGAGTAGTAATAAAATAATAACCGAAACCGCCCCTAGGGAAGTCTATATTATAGATAATTTTAAAATAAATATTATAGCCCCTAAAGGAATTAATATATTAATATCTCGTTAAATAGTTTATATCGGTAGTTACGATATAAAGTACTCTATCGACGTTTATTTAAAAGGAGTAAATATGAACTAGCCAGTATATATTACGAAAATAAAAATTATCCCCTTATAAATTATTATAATTATCGAAGTCTATAAGTTTAATTTATTAATACGTGACTATTTTTTTAAACCGGTAAATACTAACCTATATCTCTTTACTAGAATCGTTAATAATAAAATAAAATTAGTATTTATAAAGAATGAGACGGATAAGTTCGTTAAAATCCTAAGAAATATAAAGCTTGACTAGGTACTAGAGGTTTAATTTAATAATTATTATAATATTATTATAGGCGATAACGATATTCGCGAGCTCGCTATATAAAGGCCTCTTTAAGAGTATAAAGAAACTTTTATTAAAAACGCTTTTAATAGTATAGTTACCGCTAGTACTAGTTTATTACTTTTTAAATAATTTTTAAAGAGTAAAGAGGTAGAGAACTTAATTAATTCCCGGTCTTCTATTCTATTAATAGAGGTAACTATTTCGGTAAAGGATAATATCCTCTCAAATAATATTACTATTTATAGTAAATAACCGGAGTTAATAAAGATTATTAATTAATTCTTTATACTTTAAGTAGAAGGAGGCTTTATTAATATTCTAGAAAACGAATAAAAATATATATTACTTCGCGCCGACTAGGAAGATAAAGTATTTAAAATAATATATATTTATCCTATAAATAACGAGAGCCGGAAGATTATTAACGAAATCTTTAATAAACTATATATTTAGGGATGATTTAAACAAACGATATAAACTACTTTATTTAATTTCCTAATCTTCGTTATTTAGACTATAAAATTAGACGGTATTAAAAAGAGCCGTACCGTTATTAATATTCGAGGTTTAAATATTATAGTTATAATAAACGTCTACTATTTACCTTTATAGAATAATATAATTAATACCGTTAAGAGTTATCGTTAGATTACCGTTATCGACGCGGCTATTAATAGCGAGTATACCCTAAAGATAGATATAAATTTATCGTCGTATTATACCGCGGCTAAGAGACTTTTAATATTATAGTAATAAGATTCAAGAACTCGTTTATATATATATAATAGTAAATAGACTAGATCCTATATATCTATAAAATATTCGCCCGAGTATATATCGATAATATTATAATATTCTTTTAGACCCTCGAGGATTATATTTAATACCTATATATAGTATTTTCTTTATTCGTTAAATTTAATATTTTAGTTAACTCTAAAAAGGCGTTTATTAATTATTCGTTAATTATATTATTTAGTTAGAAGGTTAACTCGTTCGGGTTATTAGTTTCTAAAGAAAAGTTTATAATTATTAAATAACTAACTTTTCTTTAAATATTAATAGTATTTAAAATATACCTAGGAATAACTAGTTAATTAAGAGATTATATTAAAGATTATACTACTCTAGTTAGGTCTTTATAAAATAAGAAAACCGCGTTATTAAATAGAGTACCCCCTATAGGCGCTTAACGATAGGAATATATTAAAAAAACTAGTTTTAAATTACCTTCCCTATAGGAGATCCGTTCGTTTAAAATTATTTAGAATACTCTTTTTAAACCTTTCTTTCTATATTATTTCAATAATAAAAAGAAACTATTTATCGACTTTAATACTAGTAAAGAATTCGGTTATAAAGTTATAATTTATTATATTATAAAAAAACTAAAAGATTTTTATCTCGACTAGAAATAAATTTAGTTTATTCTTTTCCTTAACCGACTCTTTAAGAATATAGAAATATATTATTAACCTACTAAAATAAAACTAGTAGGAATAATATAAGTATTTATTAAAATTAAATATATAGTCGAATTAGCCTCTAAAATAGTCGTCTATACTAATTATAGAGCTACGCTTAATATAGTTAAATAAATAAATATAACTACCTTATCTACGGTAAAGATTAATTTACGTATTATACGGGCTTTAGATTATATCTAGTATTTTTAAAATATAAAAATCCGTTATAAACTTAATATTAAATATATAGTACTAGATACTTTATCCCGACTATAGTAGAAGAACGTAGTTAGGGACTTTTTAAAAAGCGAGCTAGATATACTCTAAATATATATATATAAAGTCTATATACTAGTAGAAATAAATATATAATTTAAATAAGAATTACTTTAAGGGTATTAAAATAACGACTTTTAAATTAAAATAAATTATATATTTAATTATAATATAAAAACTAGCGAGGACGCCGTAGATTTTTCTTTTTCGAAGGGGAATAATAGTTTAATATAATATACTAATAATTTAGTTATTAATCGAGTATATATATTAGAGTATTTATATATATTTTCTTTATATATTAAAACTTTATTTAACGTCGTATATTCTAGTTTATATATAAGAAGATATAAATACTATAAAATAATAACTAGGTACTAGTATATATATAAATTAAATAAGAAACTAAGGGAGTATTTACGATATTATTTATAATATTAATTATTTAATACTCTTAGGTATAAGTTTTATAGAGTATTATAATTTATTCTTATACCGCCCTCTTTTTCTTATATAATTTTTATCGATTTTATCCTAGCCTTACCTCTTTTATAAGAAGGATTCGATAATATTATAATTATTATATATAAATTCTCCCGAAAGGTAACCGCGATCCTAGGAAAATTAATATAAAAAGTAAAATAATAAATAAATATACTTTTACGTTATTTATATTTAATAGATTAAAGTATTCCGAAAGTTATTCTTTCCGACCGCGATTATGATTTTATAAATACCCTATAGAAGGCTCTATTTAATTAAGTTTAGAGTAAATTTAATATTCTCTACCGCCTATTATTTATAAACGGATAGATTAAGCGAGTATATAAATTAGATTATTAAAATTATATTATGATTCTAGATTATTATTTTATAAAACCTTAAAGCCTAGGAAGAAGTACTATTTTTTATAATTATATAATATAATAATATATTTTCTTAATTTATTAAATATACTTTAAATAAAATAACTTTCGGTTTTATTATTAATAATATATTAAATCTAGGAAGTTAAAAGAATAATATTTTACTAAAAGAGTTAATATATATTTAAACTTCGGATATAATTACCTTTATTTAAATATATAATAAAGAGTATTATAATCGTATTTATTACCCCTAATATTTCTATAAAGGAAACTAGGCCTTACTATACCTATATAAAAATTATAATATTCCGGTAAATAAATTTACTAGTCGTAAATATAATTAGTAAATAACTAATCTATTTAAAATTCTTAACTATATCGGTAGGTTTATATACCGCCTTAATATCCCGGAAAATTAGAAGATTTATAACGTGTTTTTAATAGTATAGTTAAAGTAGTACTTATTACTAGATTAAGACTTTTTTAAATATCCACGACCTACGAATCTTAAAATAGTAGAAACTAAGCGAGACGATTTAAAGTTAGAATAAAAACTAAAATATATCCTCGATAACCGCGTTATTAAAAAGGGGAAGAGTTATATTACTAAATACCTCCTATCCTAGAAAAACTAGGGATCTATATAGGACTATTAAATAAACTTTAAAAATATTTTCGCGGACGAATTTATTAAAGAATATAAATAATAGGTTAAATATTAAACTAAATTCTTCTTTTAGAGTCGATAACTCTAAAAATATAATTATACTTCTCTTTTATATTATCGCCCTTTACTTATCTTTATTAAGAAATAATTATTATATAAAATCTACTTATCGAGCTCTATTTAGAGTATAGGTATTATAATAATATTAAGAGAGTATTATACCGAGAACCGGTAAAATTACTTTTTAATAATTTTAAATTATTCGCCTAATTATATATAGAGTTATATAACCCGAATATCTTAATAGTATATTATTTATATACTTCTTTATATAGATTTAAATATATACTTCTCGTTATCGCTACTTCTTAACTAGGTAGTATATTTATAAAAGAAAAAACTTCGGATAATATATTAATTACGTAATTATTTAACCGAATCGGGACTAGCTCCGCGCTAAAATAGTTTTAATTTTGAAAGTATTATTAAATAACTTTTCCTAGCTAGCTAGATTTACACTAAGATTTTACTTTTCTAATATATATTTAGGGCCCTAGTTCTTTAGTATTAATACTTCTATAATACTATATATATACGCCTCTATTTTATTAATATTATAGTTTTTATCGTTAATTATTTATATTATTCTTATACCCCTCTATCGCTTTACCTCGTTATCGCGATTTTAACTCTAAATTTTACGACTCTATATTAAATTTTAAAACTCTACGGGCCTACCCGTAATTAATCGATAATTTAGAATATATATTTTTTACTTATTTACTTCTATATATAAATATTATTTACGTTATTATTTATAATACTTTATATAAATATATTAACGAGGGCGTTAACTTCTTTCTTTTAAAAAAAGCGATTTATTACGGGGTAGACTTTAGTAGAAGTATTATTATAAATATTTATTAAAACGACGGGCTAAACTCTACCGCTAGCTTTATCGAAATTAAAATAATACTAGGATTCTAATATATTAAAACTAAATCCTCTATAAAATAATTAATATCTTTTAGATTATTTATTATTATATTAACCCTTTATTAATAGTAAAAGATATTATTAAAATATTCTATTTATTACTCTTTAAATACTTAATACGATTTCGGGATTAAAGTCGGGATAAGAGAGTTATAGAGATATAACAATAACGATATAATAACGATAACGATATAACGGCGATAGCGATATAACGGCGATAACGATATAATTTAAAGAGGAATAAGAAAGTGAGGGCGACTAGTATATAGGAAGAATAAAAGTAGAGGTTAAAAATATCTATATAAAGTAAATAGCGGTCACCGATAACAACGATAGTAGAGTATAAATAGGTATTTAGATTTTGGTAAGAGCCCTATATAAATCTAAATATCTAGTCGTACGCCCCTATTAAGCGAACTGTGCGCTGAAACCCGTTTATGCGCCCCTAGGACTTCCCGGAATTCATTACCTCATTTAATATCTAGAGAATCTTATTATCTAGACGCACAATAGGTAATTACCACTAGAGTTGTAAATTTCATACTCATCTGTTGCACAGAAAGCCATCTTTGATACTCGAGGACCGCTATTAAGACACCATGACTTAGATAGGTAGGTCTCTCAAATATGAGAATTACCTCTACTGTTTCTGAATTTCTACCCGCGTTCTCTTTCTACACGTGCTTTTTGCTCCATTCTCTCATATGGAGATAATGTCACAGTATTGTATACTGGGATCATAGCCGAAGATTCTTGTCCCCTTTAAGTTTATGCGACCGTTGTAAATGAGACATGTACCAGCGTATAGTAGGCTATTTCGTCTGGCCACCAGGATCATTATGAATATATAATTATTTATGTTTAGTCAATCATCCATGGGGGTGTGGCTCAGTGGTAGAGCGTCCGCTTTGCATTGAGGAGTTCTCCAGAATCGTTTGCGGAAGGCCCGGGTTTCGATCACCCGCTCCTCCATTTTTTGGCCTTCAGCTTGAGTATGCCAGTTCAAAAGACGTAGAAAAGCCCTATGGTATGGCAGCAAGCTCGTTTTTGCTCTAGAACAGAACTGTGGGGTTTCGCGCACACTGCCCAATCTACACACACTCCCCCCACACCTCGGCCGATTGCTCCACCCACTTCAAAGAGACATATTAGGGAAGGGCCATGTGCCAGTATACATAATCGAACAGGTCTGAAGACATTATACGATATAGTACTCTACTGTCTCCCACGATATCGAGGAGGTAGCCTTGGCCTGCCAAGCCCATCATCTTATTAGCGGGACACAAAAAAGGCACGCGATTTCCCCTAGATCTCTTCCACTTCATGTAAGTTAATTAAGTATATAATAATGATCATACGACATTTTGCATTGGGCACGCAATTGTTCGCGTGCCTTTCTTTCCTCTTAGTTTTTGCCAGCTTTACGCATGCATCTCTGGGAGATCGGCTTCCAGACTTTCGACAATGCGTCTCGGTACGTGGCCCCCAATAGTCCGAAACCTCAGCTAACAAATATAGACATGCGTTGAAGAAAACTGCAAAGATGGGAACTCTGTGATCCGTTAGTCTCGCCCCCAGCCTGATGGTGTTTCGGAATTCACGCGTGTCCCAGCACCCCATCTCCGCCTCCTCCTCTGGACATGCCCCTCGAATTGCGACTATGTCTGCCAACATATCATCACGGATCGTAGGGTCAACAGGGATCCCCCAATGCTACACCCAATCCTCCAATTCCACGGCAAATGGCCCTTCGAACGCTTCCTCGGCATGCAAGAGCCTTGCTCGGTCCTTTTCTCCCTTTTCAACCTTCTCGCACACCGTGATGGACTCTCGAAAATTCGAGAGAGGATACCAGCCGATTACCCTATGCGGAGATACTATGAGTACTTCGGCTACGTAGGCATCGCAAGCTGGGTGTTCAGCATGATATTTCATACACGGGACTTTGATGTCACAGAAAAGTTGGATTACTACGCCGCTGGAGCGAGCGTGCTCTATGGATTATACTACACACCAATAAGAATTTTCAGGCTGGACCAGAAAAGACCGCCCGTCAAGGCGACGTTGCTGCGATTGTGGACTGTGACATGTGTATCATTATACACGGCACACGTGTCATATCTAAGTTTCTGGCACTGGAACTACGTCTACAACATGGCAGCCAACGTCGCAGCAGGCGTGGTGCAAAACGCACTGTGGAGTGGATTCAGTTATAGGACATACCAAAAGTTGAAGAAGCCGTGGGCAGCATGGCCGGGTATGATTGTTGCGTGGATCATTCTGGCTATGAGTTTGGAATTGCTGGATTTTCCACCTTTGGTGGGGATGGTGGACGCACACAGTTTATGGCATCTGGGTACAGTGGTGCCGACGATTTGGTGGTATAAGTAAGTGCGCTAGCTTGGTGCTTCTGCCTCCAATGGTTCTTCCCTTGCTGATATTCTCTCTAGCTTTTTAGTAAAAGATGCGCAACAGGACTTAGCCGGGGAGAGGCTCAAAGCTTAGCAACCGTGCAGTGCTACTACCACAAACCGTTCCGGCCATCAATTATTGACATCAGTCGTCTTTCTCCATTGCATTGTCTTTCGTATCGAATTTCGAACATCAACCAGACGATCAGGGCAATCACAGCCGAAGATCTTCCCCACGCCAAGTCGTCATATCCAAACTAAAGTGCAGGGCCTCTTCAACCCCCAAAATTCCGTCTCTCTTTTCTTTCAAACATAAAACCACATAGCAGCACAGCGATATGGCTTCACAACATCCAATCGTCACTGCCTCCGCCAGGTTTCCCAAGCCGGCAGATCGCACCTTCCAATATGGCACTGCTGGGGTTAGTCGTCCAGGCCTGCTTGTTTGTTCGAAGGAATGAGCTGACATCGAGCTAGTTTCGTATGAAAGCGTGGGCTTCCCTATGATACCCTGCGGACTGTCTTGTCTGCTATGACCTCAAAGCTGATCTTGATGTGATGCCCACTCCAGTTCGCTGCTCGACTCAGTCGTCTACCGTGTTGGACTACTGGCAGCCTTGCGCTCGAGGAAACTGAATGGCCAGATCATAGGTGTAATGATCACTGCGAGTCACAATCCTCCAGACGATAACGGTGTTAAACTAGTGGATCCAATGGTTGGGGCTACGTCTTTCTATGAGAAGACCTACGCTAATACAAACGACAGGGAGAGATGCTCGAGGTATGGACCGCAAATAGGCAGAGGCTCGGTTGGACAATCATAGTCTGACAGAGGACCTAGGGATCCTGGGAAACATATGCAACGATACTCGCGAATGCAGACTCTGGCCAAGCCCTTGTGGAGGCCTACGATAGGCTCACAAGCGAGTTGAAGATCGATCCAGAGGTCAAAGCGCGCGTGGTGTTTGCCAGGGATACTCGAGCCTCAGGACCCCACCTCGTATCTGCTCTGCTTGCAGCTCTCGAAGCTTCTGGGACTGAAAACGCCGACTACAAACTACTGACCACACCTCAACTCCACTACATCACCCGTTGCCTGAACACCAAGGGCACCCCGTATGAGTATGGCGAACCGACCGAGCAGGGATACTATAAGAAAACAGCGGCCGCGTTCAAAGCTGCGATGGGAAGCAAGAAGTTCAATGGACCTGTCACTGTCGACTGTGCAAACGGTGTAGGAGGGCCAAAGCTGAGGGAGCTGATCAAACATCTGCCCTCCCCATCGGATGGTGGGCTTGAGATCAAAGTCGTCAATGACGACGTTGTCCAGCCAGAGCGCTTGAACCACCAGGTATGCTACAATTCTTCCTCTCTCGAAGTTTGATCTGACGCCAAACGTTCCAGTGTGGAGCAGACTTCGTGAAGACGAACCAGCGCGCACCACCTTCATCACACTCCGCGCCAATGGCGAGGTGTTGTTCCCTAGACGGTGATGCGGACAGAATCATGTATTACTTCGTCAATTCCGACAACAGCTTTCACCTCCTCGACGGCGACCGCATCGCTACTCTCGCCGCCTCCTTCATTGGCGATCTCGCCCGCAACGCCGGCCTGGGCGAAAAGCTAAAAGTGGGCGTCGTGCAAACCGCTTACGCAAACGGCGCCAGCACCTCCTACATCACCCAAGACCTCAAACTGCCCGTGGTCTGCACACCTACGGGCGTGAAGCACCTCCACCACGCAGCCACCAAATTCGATGTCGGGGTCTACTTTGAAGCCAACGGCCACGGCACTGTTGTCTTCTCCGACCTCGCACTCAAGCGTATTGGCAAATACGAGCCCCAATCCCCCGCCCAATCTTCCGCCCTCGACGTCCTCCGCGCTCTCACAGCCCTAATCAACCAAACAGTCGGTGATGCCCTTTCCGATCTCCTCCTCGTCGAACTCATCCTCGCGCACAAGAGCTGGGGACCTAAAGAGTGGGACTTAACCTACACGGACATGCCCAATCGTCTTGGGCGCATTGAGGTCGCGGACAGGAATATTTTCAAAACTACTGATGCGGAGAGGAAGTTGGAGAGTCCCGCTGGTGTGCAGGCGCAGATTGATGCGTTGGTGGGAAAATATAAGAATGGGAGGAGTTTTGTTAGGGCGAGTGGGACGGAGGATGCGGTGAGGGTCTATGCGGAGGCGGCGACAAAAGGGGAGGCGGATGATTTGGCGGCGAAGGTCGCGGATGTGGTCAAGAGGGCTGGTGCTTGATACCAGTACAGCCATGCTGAACCTGTGATACGAAACTTGCGTGGTTCGAGGCCGTCTGAAATCTTGGGTAGGCTCATGATGTCCAAAAGCTATTGGTTAGCATTGAAATACTCAAGCAACCTTTATGGCCCATTTCCTCGAGTGTTTGACGTGTTTTGATTTTATACATGGCTATCTAACCTTCCTCCCTATCCATCTCACTCCTCCCCCGCTTTCCCCCTGCCCCTCCAGGCTTCCTCCCCCTCAACGTCGCACCCTTCGTCCCCCTCTTCTCATGCAAATCTTTCATCTCCCTAATTGCCATCGTCTGCGCCTCCCCAACCCTCTCCCCCAACACCATCACCTCCTCCTTATCAGTCTCATACTCCCCCAACTTCTTTCCCAGCGCAGCTTCGATTCTTTGCCATATCTCAACATCATACTGCGTCACCATACTAATCGCATGCCCTGATTTCCCCGCCCTAGCTGTCCTTCCCACGCGGTGAATGTAGGTTTGTGAGTCAGCAGGTAGGTCAAAGTTCAGGACGAGGTCGACGGAGGGGATATCAAGGCCGCGAGCTGCTACGTCTGTTGCGACCAGTATGTCGCGCAAGCGGGCGCGGAATTTTCCTAGGGCGCCTAGGCGGGCGGACTGGGAGAGCTGGCCGTGGAGGGGGATGGCACCGAAACCGAGGGAGCGAAGGAGAACGGCGAGACGTTGGGTTTCGTTTACGGTGCGGGTGAAGACAATGGCGGATTGGCCGGCGAATTCGTTCATTAGGTAGACTAGGTAGTGGTCTTTCATTTCTGCGGTGGGTTAGTGTCTGTAGGTAGTAGTGGTCTAGGGAGGGAGGAGTCGTACTGTGGGGGAAGAAGACGTAGGATTGGAGGAGGGTGGAGACCGTTTGATATTTGTTTGTGCTGATTGAGACGCGGAGGGGATTGGAGAGGGATGCTCGTTGAAGAGATTCAACTTTCGAGGTCATCGTTGCGGAGAACAAGTATGTCTTGCGCTCTCGAGGAAGGACTTTGAGGATCTTGTCTATGATGGCCCCGAAGTCGAGGTCGAGCAGGCGATCAGCTTCGTCCATGACTAAGTATTTCAGTGACCGTAGTGAAAAGCCTTTGGTATTCTCCAAATGGTCGAGTAATCGGCCTGGAGTCGCTACTATGATGTGAGGTTTTTTTCCTAGGGCAATGGCTTGGGGAACCATGTCGAAGCCTCCTACTATGACGGCTGTTCGCACTGAGATGAGGGAGCCGAGGGCTTCAAATGCTTGGGAGATTTGGTAGGCTAGTTCACGGGTGGGCGCCATTACGAGACCGAATAAGGGCTGAGGCTTGTCCATTAGAGCTTGCAGAATTGGGAGAGCAAATGCTGCTGTCTTTCCACTGCCAGTTTCTGCAAGACCTATGAGGTCTCGTCCTTGTAGCGCGAGCGGTATTGCTTCATTCTGGATCGGGGTAGGCTTCTTGTAACCCAGCGCCGTGCAAGCATCGCATAATGAGTCTATGATACCCAACTCCTGAAAAGACTTGGGTGAGGCTTCAATTGTTTCTATAGCAGCTTCGGGTTCTGGGGCTGGTGATTCCTTGGGAGATGTTTGGGTTTCTGCAGGCGGTGAAGAATGCTTTGGTTTCTTGAACGCGACCTGCGATGATGTCTGTGGGCTGCTCTTGAGCTTCCTTTTCTTGGTTGCCTCCATCTGCAGATTTGCTGTTCATAGGCTGAATGTCTCCAGTCGTGGACTTGAAAGTTCTTGAACTTGGGACAAGTTTCCGCGCTAGTGCTTATCGATAAGAGTCTCAAGCGAGCTTGACTCCAATTGGCCGTTCAGTCTTCCAATGTTTTGAGAACTTCTTCAAGACCGCGCCGAATTCTGTTACAATTTCCACGACATTCAGCATGGCTCGAAGACGTACGAAGAAGCGTACTCACGTCGGCGCCAAAAATGGGCCGACCAGTGGTGCCACAGCAAATTCCTCCGCCAGCAGAGAACCCAAAAGCATGGTCATACGGATTGGAGCAGGAGAGGTTGGACCAAGCGTGACCCAGCTTGTCAAAGACGTTCGGACAATGATGGAACCAGGCACCGCCAGTCGCTTGAAGGAGCGGCGCTCGAACAGACTACGGGACTACACTGCCATGGCCGGGCCTTTAGGCGTCTCCCATCTCCTCCTCTTCTCTCGCTCTGCTACTGGAAACACAAATCTTCGGCTTGCACTTACCCCTCGAGGACCAACACTACACTTCCGAGTGGAAAAGTACTCCCTTAGCAAAGACGTTAAGAAGGCGCAGAAACACGCACAAGGAGGTGGGAAAGAGTTTTTAACAGCGCCTCTGCTAGTCATGAACAACTTCCTCTCCCCACCTCCAGCCGAAGGTGCTCAGCCTGCGGTACCTAAACACCTCGAGTCCCTCACGACTACTATCTTCCAGTCCCTCTTTCCGCCGATAGCCCCTCAATCGACTCCCTTGTCCTCCATTCGTCGTGTCCTACTGCTCAATCGTGAAAAACCCAAGTCCCAATCTTCCGGATCAGTTGCTGAAGAAGGTACCTACATCCTCAATCTCCGTCATTATGCGATCACAACCAAGCGTACTGGCCTTTCGCGAGGCATACGCCGACTCAATGCTGCGGAGAAAATGCTCAACCAGAAGAACAGAAGCAAAGGTCGGGTCCCCAATTTAGGGAAGCTGGAAGATGTAGCCGATTACCTACTCGATCCTTCCGCGGCTAGAGCAGCAGATGGCGGGTTTACCTCTGGCAGCGAGAGCGAAGTCGAGACCGACGCAGAGGTTGAGGTGCTCGAACCAAATGCGAGGAAGGTTCTAAACAAGAAACAAATGGCTGTTTTGAGGAGTAGCAATGGCGATGGAAAGCAACAAACAACAGGGCAGCCAGGGGTAGAGAAGCGAGCAGTAAAGCTCGTAGAGCTAGGACCAAGACTGAAATTACGAATGACGAAAGTGGAGGATGGTGTTTGTGGGGGGAAAGTCATGTGGCACGAGTTTCTCGACAAAAGTCCACAGGAGGTGAAGGAGATGGAGCACGTGTGGGAAGAAAGGAGGAGAGAGAAGGCAGCTAGAAAGAAGGCGCAGAAGGAGAACGTTGAGAAGAAGAGGAAGCAGAGGGGTCCAAACAGTAAAGGCGAGGAAGCAGACAAAGGGGAAGACGGGGACGAACATGACTACAACGATAATGAGATGGATGAGGATCAGGATGAGTGGGATAGTGAAGGTCTTGAGGGGGATGGCGAGATGGAAGCTAACGAAGAGGAAGAGGATGGGGTTGCTATTGGTTGAGGTGCATTATACCATTTTGCAAACGACTCAACTACGATCACACCAAGCATTGCAAACAGAAGCCTCGAAAACCCTTATATGGGAAAGAACATGATGTTAATTTCGCGGGAGGTAAGGAGGTGGCGTCTGAGGTAGGGAACCGAAGTTAATGCATTCTCCATCAATATCAAAAATGACCTCTTCACACCTCGCAAGCTTGCCAGTATCGACTGACTATTCCAGGTACGGAAGGAGAACAGGGCAAGTAACACCGAACAAATCCGAGAAAGCCGCATATGGAACGATCTTCGTAACGATAAATTCTCACCTGCTGGGAAGTAACTTCTTCAACCTGCTCAAACTCAGAGCGCCTTCGAATCACTACCAGCCGTAAAAACTATCGAAACCGTCCGTATCCAGTTTTTGGAATCTCAATCGCCCTGTCTTACTCGTGTAAGACAACTCCTGCAGTGTGATATTCAGCGAACCTCGACATCTCTGTTCTCTCATTAGTGTAGGGGAATTGCGTTTCAACTGCCCATAGCTATCGCAGGCACCATAGAACAGCGCTCATCTCCCAAGATGTTATCGGAGATAATCGCTTCCGTCCAGGAACTCGTGAACTTTGCAAGGGAGAAATCCCCCTATTACAGCCGATGCTATGGGAACCTTTCTAAGGACTTCAACCTTACTCAAATCCCTATAGTTGATCACACAACTTTCTGGGTCGCCAATAGTGGCTTGCCGCCAGAGAATCAAGTATTGACGTCCCCCATGGTCGACGGCGCCGTGTTCAGGACAGGAGGGACAACAGCGACCCCAAAGGCCTCATACGTTACCCGAGCGGAACTTCGTGAAGGGCCAAAGGGTTGGGCTGCATGCCTCATTCGAGCCGGTTTGCAGTCCGGTGATCGTGTCGCAAATATCTATACGGCGGAGATTTGTACAAGGGATTTCTGGACCTTGGTCTTGCCTTGACAGAGGCGCCTGTGCCAAATTTTCATCTTTCGATTGGTGTTGCACCCTTGGAGAGCCAGTCTTGTACCATACGAACGTATGCGGAACTGTCTTGGTGGCGATGCCGACTGTTATGTGCAGGCTTGCAGAGTTCCTGGTTGAGAAGAATGAGCCTGCTCATAGCGTTCGGCTACTACTCTACATTGGAGAACTTCTGCATAAGGACCAGAAGGTTCTGCTTCGAAGAGCGTTTCCATCGCTAAAATCGGACCGATCCAATACGGCTCTGTCGACGGCGGGCTTATTGGACTGCCTGTCAATCCTCCGAGTAGTAAAGATGACGACGATCCAACGTTGTATGAGGTCAGTAGGGGTACCATGGTCATGGAGCTAATGGCAGATGATGGCCAACCAATTGAAGAAAATGGGGTTCGAGGAAACATTGTGATTACCAACCTCGAACGGCGTCTGATGCCCATCATCCGATACCCGATGGGCGATGTTGCTGAGTGGGTAGACTACAACTGTCGCATATTCCGTCTGTGTGGGCGAGGAGGCTCTGTCGGAGTGCGGCTAGGCCCTACTGCCTACGATCTGACTGGGCTAAAATAAGTGCTCTCGAATGTGCTGAATGACGAGCCAATGAACGGCTTCCAAGTCATAGTATAGCGGAGAGGTGCAATGGACGAAATGGTATTTCGAATTGCTAGCCAGCCACAGGATCCTGATCGATTTGCGAAAGAGCTTCAGGTAGAAATGGGCAAGGTGCTCGACTACTGGGATGAAGAGGTCAAGGATGGCTTCTTTCACCCACTTGGTGTAGAATGGGTTTCTGTTCAGGATCTGGTTTACAATCCTAGGAGTGGGAAACTCAGAGAGATAGTTGACCTTCGCGTCGAGTAAATCTCTTGCCAGTGAAGTGGCTTCTGGGTCAACTTCCCGAGTTTGATTTCGCAGTGTCGTTCCTTCCCTATTTCGTCAAGCATGGCTCGTGGTGAATGCGCTTCCCACTCGTTGATCTGTCCTGCGTGGCTCGTTCCTGCAAAATGTTCGAGAAGTGTAGCGCCTTCGGTGGCCTTCGACTTCTCTGGCAAGATTTTCCATTCTCACTCGTCAAGTCTTTTCGGTCTGCCCTTGCCATTGGTATCCGTTTTGGATACTTCAATTCATCTAGCATACCTATCAGCCTGTCTGTGTTCCGGTGTTCTTGTCACAAGCCGCCCTTGTAAGAAATTCGACTCAGCATGGTTTCGCGCACCACCAGCAACGCTTCGCAGCGACCTCGACCTCGGGCTCGACGAGCCAAAACTTCTCCCAGCCTCCCTGCCGAGTCCAGCACACGAGATCTGGAGACCGATCGTAAGCACGCTCTGATCGCCGCAGACATCGCCTACGAACGTGTATATGGGCCTGGAGTAGGAAGACGGGGGGCCACGAATGACCAGGCTGGCCAGAGTGCAAAGGGATCGGCGAATACTGAAAACGGACCTCAACTCGGAAGAAGACAGAGCGTTCGCTTCACAGGTACAAACGCAGAGCCCACCAGAACCCGCTCGATCACTCGACGAGAAGCTCCAGAATACCGGGCCAGTCAGAAAATGCGCCGACACTCGTTGCAGTCTGAATCTCGACATATAAATCCATTGGACCCTGCCAATGACGATTCCTTTCTTACAGCTTTACCTGAAGAGTTTGGAGAAAATGACATAGCGTCCGCACCATCATCATACCGCAAGCTTCGTAAAGCCAAGTCGATGTTCAGTCCTGGCAAAACCCCGTCCGCAGTCTTCCCTAATGGCATACCCAAAGCTGGCCGACACTTTCAACGACACTCCCAGCAATCTTCCGGTGGCTCTACTGAGCCGATTCGGACTCCTGATCCCCGTCTACGAAGGTCGCTCTCCTTTCTACGTGGAGTTACAGATCGGATCTCCACCGCCAATAATCATCAGTACGCCACTCAAGATGCGGCTATTCAGCTTGCGCGGGATACATATCTCCAACAATTAGAGCAACAGAGATTGAAAGAACAGCCTTCGTTTCTGAACCTGAGCAGGCAGCGCACGTCTCAGAAAGCATTTCGTAGGACCGTCCGCAGCAGTAGCACCAACAGCTACGGCACTGCGGTTGGCTCTTCAACTCCTTCAGTGGAGCCTACGAAGGTCAGCGTGCTTAGCTTCAAGGCGCGGAGCTTGTCTTACAATTTGAAGTCCAAGATCAAGCGAGTCTTCAGACGTTCGAGGAATGACGAAAATACGATACCTGTGCAGCAACTTAATGCTACCCAAGCTCATTATGGAGATCCCAGGCTGACTTCTAATGATTGGAAGGAGCAACGATCTCCGATCCCGGAGCCTAATGCTGAAATCCTTCGCAGAGTAGGATCTCGAGAGTCAATAGAGCATTCTATCCCCTTTTATGACGATAACGGACCTCGCCGAGGTAGCATCCGAAGCGTCCATAGTGATGAAGACGAAGGCAAGGAGGCGTCGCGCGTCTCTAGTTGGACGAACTCCACGGCGAACAACACTTTCAACATGCCGAAAACAATGGAACGCAAACGCCTTTCAGTCATCAAGGAAGACGGAGGTCCCCATCAGCCGTCTTCTTCTGCTCGATTTAATGTAGGCCTGCGCGATGGTTATTCCAATTTCCATCAGCCAGTCAGCCAAACGGATATAGAGCGTGTGAAGACCGAGAGGGTTTTCTCGGCCCTTCAACGCGAAATAGAAGACAACAAGCGTAGGGCCGCACTTGATGACATCGAGTCTGGCTCAGAAAGTGGCCGTGACCAGCAACGACCTCATCACGCTGTTGCGACTCCCAGAAGATCTTCTAGCCTCCGTCGGCGTCCTCCTCCAGGTCCAGAAAATGTTGCTCGACGGCCTGAGATCAAGCCATCTAATAGCTGGGGCGCTGGTGAGATACTACAACAGATCGAGGATGGAAGCAATTATCGAGAATATCAACGAGATTACGCAGAGCTGAGAGAAGGCTTCACCCCACAAGAAATCGCAGAGATGAATGAGTCGAGCATGCCACTGGCCAAAAGGCCGCTCCGCGAAGTCAAATCGGCCTTCTTCCCGCCATCAATGCATATCGAGAGAAGTAACACAAGCCCATTCAGACGCGCCATGCGACCTAGTCATGAGGATGAAGATGGTTTCCAAGCAGGAATGGACTACGCTGATCAGATCAAAACACCGGACCCGTTCAGCTCTATAAATTCTCGCCTTCGCAATGCGAGTGTGGCCGGATCAGAGAGCGTTTATTCCAGATCACCTGGCGGCCATGCTACGGGCGCGATTGGAAGTGACGTATCGCTTGCACGCTCGCAAAGCAGTGATGGAGTCGGAACAGCCATCATAATCACTAAGAGACCAGCCAAGTATGATAGCCCAAGATATTCGTCCGCCAATTCGAGTGGCGATTGGAAAAAGTTCATGGCTAGCCAAGTGGCCTCGTTGGAACGCCATGAACCTCCAGACGGGGACTTCTCCAATGCCGTTCCTGTCAAAGAGAGTGGGCACAAGAGGGAAAGCGCCCAGATTGAAGACGACGACGTGAACATTGGCAGCATGCAAGCGCGGAACGACATCTCGAAGCAGCCGCTTGGGGTTATCCTAGGAAATGCCAACGCTCAGCCGCCCTTGCACAAAGTTGGCTCACACTCGATCACGGTAGGTTCGTCTTCTAGCAGGGGGCTCAACAAGCAAGATGAGAATGTTCCGATGAGGCAGCCATCTGCCCGCTCGAACAAGACTTCGAACACTGGCAACGAAAATTACTCGCCCAACAACGCTCCCTGCCACTCAGGTGGCCCTGGCAAAAAAACCCGGCAGAGCTCATCAGTCCCGCCAAAATCTCAGAAGTGGCTCTCCACATCGCCCAGTGCGCGCAATAGCCCTGAAAGAGCAGAACGTCTTCGCCGCTTGAAGAACAACAGCAGTACGTCGTTGCGAAAGCCACTATCTCCGAACGACAATCAAGTAAATAATAACACGGTCCTGAGGGATTATCAGGAAGAGGTCCATGGTTCGGACGACTCGGACGCAAGTCCCATGACTGCACGTTCGCAGTTAGCAGGCAACAAGCAAGTCGCCAACAACTTCCTGAGAGATCGAAGGAGCCAGATGAGGATCAGTGAAGAGAGCGGGCCTGATCCTGCTTTTCTGTGAGCTTCGTGTTGTTGAATTTCGTTCTTACTCTCAAGTATAGAATTTGCTATCACCATCAAACAATAGTATTACGAGCAGGTCTTTGGTCTGCTTTTCTGTCTCTACTATTGGAGCAGCCACTCTGATAGCGCTAAGGGCAGAACACATTTATCACCATAAGGTGTCTCAAACCTAAAGCTTCCGTCGTTGGTTTTCTATTATCATCGTCCAGATTGAAGTCAGTGCGTTTGTGTGAGCAATTCCTATTCATGCAGGTCGGAAAAACTAGAAAAGTCTGGCAGGGTTAGAATGCCCTTGGAAAAACGGAAAGGACTCTACTATAGCCATAGCTTTCAAAATCCATTCTAGACTATCTAGAGCCTAAAATCCATGCTTCAATTGTGTAGATAATAGTTCTTGTACCGCGTGTGCCGCCAGCCCGACGAAATTCATCAGCTGCCTGGTCGGCTATTCTGCAGACCAACTAACTTGAGGGTCCATCTCTGCACAGCTTGAGAGAATCATATCTTCCGGAAAACAATGTGAGAAAACAAGCCTTCAAGCTTCCTCTCCTTCGTTGAACATGCGCCTCTGTGCGCTCGCCCTCTTGCCAACAGCTGCCCTCCTCTACGCCTCCTTCACCCACGCTATCTTCGCAGATGAAGCTTACCAAACCGACTACCACCACGCTCTCCTCGGCCTTCCCCAATCCCACACAACATTCTTCCATCGGCCTTCGGCCGCTTCGAAAGCGTCCCTGCTCTATACGCTCTCGGAAAGACTCGTACTTGGTGCTGTCAATCCTAAGGACGGCGCGGTGATTTGGAGGCAGCAGCTTGCCGACCGGGCTCTTAATGAGACGGGGCCGGGGTTGCTGAAGGCTGCTGATGGTGGAGATACGCTTGTCAGTGCTGTTGGGGGAAGGGTGCAAAGTTGGGATGCTACGGATGGGAGACTGGTGTGGGAGTGGAAGGGACAGGGGGAAGTCAAGGCGATAGAGACGTCTGCGTATAGTGAAGGAGCGAAAGACGTTTTCGTACTCAATTCAGGGGAGGGTTCGAACGTTGTCAGGAAACTATCAGCTGAAAGTGGAGGAGTTTCATGGGAGTTTACAGATGGGAGGTACGGCAGAAAGAGCCCAGAAACTTTGGGTAGGAGGAGTTCTGACAGTCTACAGTGGAGATGCACCATATGCCCTGGTTCCCTCTGAGGACCGTATATACTACCTTTCATTCCATTCAGTGCTCTTAAAGGGTTTCAAGATCAAGATGACGGAGCTCAATGCATCCTCAGGAATGCAGATCGGCCAGCCCACGCTCTTAAGCTCGGACGGCGAAGTCACATCGGAGGACTTGATCTTGCACGTTGGGGCCACTTCGGGCGTGCCTATTTTGGTATGGACGGACAAAGCGTTCAAGACCTTAAAGATCAATGTAATTGGCACGAAGCAAATTACTAGTGTGAACGTGCCATCGGGCAACGGAGACGCCGTCAAGAAGATCATTGTGCACGCCCCTCACTCTACTACAGCCCAACCGCACTTCCTGGTCCATTGTCAGGCTGCAGAATCTCACTGGGCTGAGGTCTTCCATGTCGATCCAGCTACACGCGCGGCCAGAAAAGCGTACGACTTGCCACTCCTTGGTGGAAAGGGTGCTTTCTCCGCCAGTTCCCAAGGATCGGATGTATACTTCACAAGGCATACTGTGTTCGAGGATATCCTCTTTTCATCCGCAGGCCTAGCTCCTCTCAGCCAATGGAATGTACGTGCTAAGAATTATGTTGGCATGGTCGAGCCGCAAGACATTACCCATGCTGCCTCTGAAGTTATACCTAGAAACGGCTCAACGTTTGCCGTGAGATCAGCTCTAGCATTGTCTTCGGGACATTGGGGACTCATTCGAAACGGCGAGCCTTTCTGGGTAAGGCATGAATGTCTCTCGGGCACCATCGCGGCTGCTTTCCTTGAGATCGCTAAAGAGGAGGACTTGGCTGGCGAGCTCGAAGCAGAAAGCCAAGGCGGCCCTATTGGTGCGTATGTGCACCGTGTTAAACGCCATGTGAAGGACCTGCAATACCTGCCTGATTGGGCTACAGCGCTTCCAAATCGACTCCTGGGGAGCTTCATGGGAGAGAAGGCAGGCTCTCAAGACCAGAGCTTACGCCGTGATAGCTTCGGCTTTCATAAGATAGTGATGCTTGCTACTGAGCGTGGAAGGCTAGCAGCTCTAGATGCAGGTGTTCAAGGCAAGGTCATTTGGAGTGTCCAAGCTGTCACGCTCAAGGCAGGTCAGAAGTGGGAAGTGCTCAGTATTGAAGCTGAAGAAGCAGACACTGCTTTGATACGTGGCAAGGGAGGAGAGTTCATTCGCGTGGACTCGAATACTGGGAAGATTCTACAGTATCAACCCAGGGCCATGATCTCGTCACTGAGGACATCAATCTCGGTAGCCGATGCGTCGGGCAAAACGGTTCTCATAGCAATCAAGGATGATGGCTCCCTTGGAGACTTGCCCAAGGCAGACCTCCCTAAAGGGACAGTCATAGTCACAGAAGGAGACGATGGCATAGTCAGAGGCTGGAGCTTGACAAAAGGTACGAAGCCTTCATTGGCATGGCAATTCCTTCCGGCGCCCGGGGAGAAAGTCCACAGTGTCAGTGCTCGGCCTTCCCACGACCCAGTTGCATCGATCGGAAAAGCCCTTGGCGACCGGAACGTCTTGTACAAGTACCTGAATCCGAACTTGCTACTGGTCACTGCCGTTGGAGTCGAAGCCTCTAAAACCACGTTCTACGTTCTTGATTCCACTTCCGGTGCCGTTATCTACTCGACCACTCAGTCAGGCGTTGACACAAGCCGGCCAATAGTCTCCGCACTTGCTGAGAATTGGTTTGCCTACTCAATCTACACGGAAACGAGCGCTGCCACGCAAGGTACGACCCAAGTTGACAAGCAAAAGCTGAAAGGCTACCAACTCGTGGTCTCAGAACTCTACGAATCACCCTATCCCAACGACCGTGGCTCACTCGGCTCATCCTCCAACTTTTCAAACATCTACCCCACAGCTGCTGACGAGGACGACACTTTCACCATACCTCACGTTATCACCCAGACGTACTTAATCCCAGGTCCTATCTCCTCCATGTCCGTCACCTCCACCCTCCAAGGCATCACGACTCGCTCGATCCTTTGCGTCGTACCGGATCTTAAATCCATAATCTCCATATCCTGCGCATTCACCGATCCGAGGAGGCCCGTCGGTCGTGATCCTACCACATCGGAGATGGAAGAGGGATTGTTCCGATATAGTCCCACGCTGGACTTTGAGCCGAAGTGGATCATCAGTCATAAGCGAGATCTCCTGAGCGTTTCGCATATCGTTACGAGTCCATCGCTGTTGGAGAGCACTAGCTTAGTGTTCGCGTTTGGAGAAATCGACCTATTCGGCACAAGGGTAGCAAATATCGGCGCATTTGACATCTTGGGCAAGGGATTCAGTAAGCTACAGCTTGTGCTGACGGTTGTTGCGTTGGCTGTGGGGACGACGCTTGTGGCGCCTATTGTGAGTTCTTAGAAATTGCTGAGGACCCTGCTTTCCATGGACGCCGGCTAACAAATTTACAGGTACGAAAGAAGCAGATTGATGGGACGTGGAAGGCGTGAAGCCATCTACTTCATCCTGTATAATACCAATAGACTTCGTTGCAAATACTTCTGGCGATATGGCCAATTTAGTTTACTGATTACGTCTTTGGAAAAAGGCCTGGACCTCCCGATTGATTTCAATAAAAAACATCGTTTAGCCTACTATCTTATTATCCATTACCCTTCCTGTCCCCTCCTAAAAAGTTCCAGTTTCTGTTCTTCATTGCTGAACATCTGGATTTCCCAATGCTTCATCTTCAAATCAAGTCGATGTACAAGAGGGTTAATTGCTCTTTATGTTTTCCCTATCAACTCTACTGCTACCCACGTCCAACTTCGGAATACTTACCGAGCACCTTCTTCTGCCAGATATGTTCTCGAATTCGAATCTACAATCTCCATCCTGATATTGGACGGCAGCTTTCTCACAATAAACATTCCGGATGTCTGATGAATGCGGCTTCGTGCCAAAGAAGCGTTCGTCGAGCAGCTCATGGCTGAATAAGACAGGTCACCCGCGACTCAGATGTGGTCGACGATGTAAGATCAAATAGCGAATGCTGTCAAGGAAAGGTGCGGCGTCAGGGGGAAATTATTTGACCAAAGTGGAGAAGCGCTTCTATTTCCAAAGTGTTTCAAATCTTTCGATTATTCCACTTATACGCTATCGGTCTCCGACCGGTATATGGCGTGAGGTGAAATTGACCACCCATTTCGAGCTGCATTCCAACGCAATGCGAGCTGTCGAAGGAGCTTCTTGTGGGGTCAGACACCAATCACAGAGGGGATGCTCACCCTCTATGAAGCCCTATCCCAAGGAACTTGAGCCAGCAAATCACCGAAGCATCTTCAACAAATCATGACGCGGACTCCGCATCTACGAAAGCGTGGCCGGTGTAGATTATGCGTGCTCTTTAGTCTTTTCCATTTCCTTGACCTTCTCCTTGAACAATTCCTCGGCGCTCAGCCACACTGGATTTGTCGACCTATTCTTCAATTCGAGTAGGCTTGGCAACAGTGCCTCGCTAAATTTCTCGGATGCCTCTGTTCAATGGTGAGCTCTATTTGAAGGTGCAGGAGTGGGACAGAAGCAACATACCTCGTGGCAACAGAGAAGGCAAATGGTCGATTGTGATATAGGACAGTGGGGGTCTTGAAAACTCGTGGAGTTGTATCGTTGGGCTGTTGAAATAGGTTGGTTGGTCGCAGAATGGAATCGGGTTTTTGGAATTCGTTGTATCACCTGGAAAATCGAATGAGCTAGTCTATTTTAACGATCTCAGGTAAACCTACAGGAAACATCACAGACAACACTCAGTCGCCTCTTGCCTTCATGGAGGAATTCTTTCGTGATGAATTTGGGAACATCGGCGGACCGGTATATACAATTGATAAAAATCTGACAATGTTAGCACAAATAGATGGGTTGTCCACAACACGATACGCACGTCTGATTCTCGAATTGCAAGAAAAGGCCCGCCTGGTCTCGTCTGATCCAAATCCCACTGCAGCAAGCGATCCTCGGGTATTCCAACAGCCCTGCAAAGATTCAAGGCGCCTCTACCGCAGCGTCCCAAAGCTCCAATAACGAGCACTCGTGGGTGTTCGCCATTCGTCTTTGCGAGACCTTTTTCAAGCTCTGCCTTGACTTCCTTGATGAGATGCGTCTCATTTTGATACGGCGTTTTCGCAGGAAGAGGTTTGTTAGAATCCCCTTCATGTTCAAGCTGCCATGCCCAATCCATGATGGCGAGGGCTGAAGATCACACCCTCGCAATCAGCAATGGCGTCGTCAAGAAAAGCTCTCAATAACCAATCCCTGGGCATATCTAGGTACACCCGACTACTGATATGAAGCTTGAAAGTGTGGGCTGGAGCACACCTACCGGCACCACAGTATCCCGCACTTTCGCCAAACGCAGCTACACGTCTACGCTTCTGGTCTAAGTAGCGAAATCAGCCACCGGGATCTGATTTGCTTGTGAGTCATAAGACCGGAGACGTTTTTTACCTTCGAGATATTCGAGATCGTACAACATTCCACCTCCATTAACGAACCGCTGAAGCACGCTTTGCCAACCACTCTGACTTTTGTAGCACTGTGAATTTTCGAAGTCAGTGCTTTGATTTCTGCTCAAGGCAAATGAGTCAAGAGGAATGTTGTAACCCGCGCATGGCGCGACTAAGTGTCAAACGACTCTGAGAGATCGCTTACATGTGCGAACTGTATGTGCGTACTGAAGATCTCAGGTCAGCGTTGATGATTGAAAGGATAAATCAAAGTAAGTACTGTTTCAGAGGAACTGTGCGAAGAGCTTGTCAACTTATTTCTTGCAAGATAGACTCGAGCTCATACAGTCTTTTGCGGCAAGCTCCTTTAGCCCCAGTATCAAATGATCAGACTCAGCGTTCGGCCATGAGCCTGTCGGCACCATGGTAACACCGGGGACATCCACAAATTCCTTGTCATCGAAGATGCGTTCGCGGCTCGACTCGACATTGATCTTGAAGCCGTTCTCGATAAGCTGGCGCGCCGTAGAGGGGGTCAGTGTGTTCGCGAATGTTAGGAGATGACCATTTGTCGTAGCGGGAGGTTTCGACTTACATGCTGAACGGTGTTCGAGCGACTTGTCCTCACTCCTCTATCCCATCAGCAAGGGGTCTTTCAGGGCATGAGCTTCAACTTACAAGATGGAGGGTGATTGGCGCCATTAGCGTATCTAGAAGGTATAGGAGGGGCAAGATTGCATTGCTGAACTTGTAGGAATTGCACAGCTAAATACTCGAAGCTATACACTATGCCAAGGGACTCCCATTGCGCTAGTGCCCGATTAGGCTTGATGGCTCAACACTGGACAATGTCCGCAGGCATCCGGCCACTGGACCCCAACTTCCCATAGAGAGATCCCAGGCCACTTGTACAGATTATCATTTATTATTACCATTGTATATTACGAGTAGTTAGAATTATTTCCACAGTGTAAGGTAGTTCGCAGCGACGTGGCGGACTAGCCGTGTGGGTGTGGTAGGGACCAGTGATCTACTAGATTCTCTATCGTGTGATAGCAACGGTTCTATATGGGACCTTAACTCGGTGCTAAGCCCACAGTAGTATAGAACTAGTGTCTCGAAAATCTCGATGGTAGAATAAGTTCGAAGATTTTGAAGTTTTGATAATATCGAAGTTTAAAATACAGTTGATTGTAGAACCACGGGCGGAAGCGCTAAACGGATGGCCCGCGCACTAAAATTTATATAGGGCAACCACTAATATCAAGTGAAATAGAATATAGAGGTATATATACTATAAATCCGTCCTAAATAGTTAAAATTAAAGTTATTCAAGTAGCGTAGCTTAGTAGAGCCTTATCTTATCCTATTATTATAATTTTATCGTTATTATAATCGCCGTTATTCTAGCTTTAATTCGCTCCCTAATTTAATATAAACTCGAGTTAGGGTATAATATCGATATTATCGCCGCTAGCCTTTATAACGTTAGCCTACGTATAATATATAAGATAAAAAGAACATAGAGTCGTTATAATATTATTTTTATACCGAGTAAGAGTTTAGGCGGGCGCTTTAAAATAATTAATAAACTTTTAAAATATAAATTTCTAGAGTATTTAAAATAATAATTAATAATATATTTTAATAAAATAATCTACTTCCTATTAAACGAGTATAATATTACCGTCGATAAAGTTATTATCTAGAGGTATTTATACCGTTTAGGTTAGTTACGGAAGATTTAATATAAAGTTATTAACTAATATAATTAGACTTTAAGGAATATTTAATTCGTAAAATTAAAAAATTAACGAGTTAATTAATTAATTTTTCTAGACGAAAGTACTATTTATAAATATATTAATATATTCTAAACTTTTATATATAATATCGATATAGTTAATTTTAATAGGCGATAGGAAGTATAGTTAAACTTTTATTAATATTATATTATTAATTATCCAAAGTCTATATAGGAGTAAAAGGTAGAGTTTATTATTTATATATATTATTAATAATTACCTCGACTAGATTATTTATTAAAGATTAATAACGGCGGCGATATTTAATAATTTTATTAAATATAATATTCTCTTTTATTACGGATCTTTTAAAGCCGGCGACGCCCTTTTAATAATAATCTATAATAATATTAATATATACTATAATATAGTCCTTACTAGGATATATTTTAATATTAGTATTTTACTCGAATACCTCTCTCTTTATTTACCCGACTTTAATTTTATTAAAATATTATTCGTAGTTTTAAAAAACTAGATAAAACGGAATTTTAAACTAATTTAAATATTTATAAACGAAAGATAATATAATTATTTTCTAGATTTTATAATAAAGTTATAGGCTAGTAACGACGACCTTAATAATCTCTTTTATAAATCGGGTATTAATTATAAAAGTAGAATAAGTCTTTAAGAAAATAAAGAAGACGATAGCGATAATATTTATAATAATTTAAAATAAGAAAACGGCGTATATAAATAGATTTATAGAAAGTTTTTAAAATAAATATATAATATTAATTTATTTATCCTATAGTAATTTAATTATTAAAAGTATTTAAATTATCTAGATCCTCGTCCCCTTTATAGTCCTAGCTCTTATTATAATTATCGTTTAACTTTATTAAACTAATTATATACCCTTTATTTATAGGCCTATAATTTATAAGAGGGGGTAAATCTAGTATATAAATAAATAAATTAAACGAATCTTTTATAAAGATATTTAAGAGATATTTAGAGTTTATAGTATTTTTATTTAGATTTAACTTCTTTTTATACTTAAATTAATTTATAAACCGAGTAAACGAATATTTAATTCTAGATATAATCTCTAGTTTCTTTTATTTATATTCGAATATATTATCTTTCTATCTTTACACGTTTTTTATAATATAGCTTTTATCTAGAAACTTATTCTTCGCGTCCTCTAAAATATCCTTATCGCGGGGGTATAGTTTAGGTTTAATCTATTTAATATATTCTACTACGTCGCCGTTAATAGGGCTACTACTATTATAATACGTCGGCTTGGCACGTCGGCTTAGTATACGTCGACTTAGTATTTATTACTTAAGTAGTACTCGTAGCTTCTAGAGAATACAAGTTTCTAATTTACTAAATATTCCATACCAAGTACCGCTATAAAATAGTAGTAACGGAGAAGGTAGCTATTGAAATAAAGTCCTCCGCGGACAAGAAGTCCGCTACCGCTGCCGACGAGAAGGCCGTAGCGGATAGCGAAATCGTTAAGGCTACCGTAGAGAGGTTCGCTTCCGAAGAAAAGATCGCCGCCGTAAAAATAGCTACTGAGAAGAAGATAAAAGACGAGAAGTCGGGAAAAACGAAGGCCTTAAGTATTATATTAATACCTATCGAGAGCGACTCCGACGTTAACGCGAATAATAAGAAAGAGAGTTATAGTAAAGAAGACTTCGCCCGACTAGAATAGCGGGTCCGTGCGCTCGAAATCGATAACACGGAGTTAAATAAACTCCTACGCACTATATAGGGGAAATTCGTCTACCTCTCTATAGTACTAGAGAAGTTCTAGCGCTCTTTTCTTAATATAAACGCCTACGTTAAATTAGAGATAAATAAAATAAAGTTTTTTACTTAACTTTTTAAATTTTAAATTTCTATTTTTATTTCTATATTTACTACCTCTACTACTTTCACGATTAAGGATAGGGCCGAAGTAATTAAATAGAACTACGAGTTAATAACGAGATTAAATAACGCTATTATTAACTTTACCGATAGATTCCTATCGATAATTAAAGTAATTAATCGCGTAGACTTTATAATTTAGAGAAACGAGAATTCGGCTAAACCGCGCGGCCTATTAAAGTTATTCGAGTATAACGATATAGATTTTAACGATAAAGGCCTAATCTTAGAGAAAGAATTCCCTACTAATTAAGCGCGTTATTAGATATTCCTAGCGCTAGTAATTTATTCGCTTTTAAGAAATCGTTTTAAAAGACCGTTCTTAATACTAGAAATAGAATTCACTATAATTAAATTCGATTTAGTATATTAACTCGTTCGCGTTAGAGTTTCTAGTTCCTAGAAATAGAACTTTTAATAATAAAATTCGGTATAAATACCTTCTTTTCTTATTTAGAAAATATTATTATAATACGTCGGCTTAGTATATCGACTTAATATACGTCGATTTAGTATTTATTATTTAAGTAGTACTCGTAGTTTCTAGAGAATATAAACTTTTAATTTATTAAATATTCTATATTAAATACCGTTATAACTACCGCGGAGAGGTAGAGAAGTAGTAAATATAATAAAACGAGAATAAAAGGGCTAGCGATAAAGCGGCGAGTCCCTTCGCTTTAAAACTTTTTTAATATATAATTTAACTTCTAGTTAAAAGATTCGAATATTTAATAAAGGGGGAGGAGAAAGTACTATAGATTAAATAAATAAAAATAATATATAAATAATTAAAGACGGGCCCTAACCTAGATTATAACTTACTAGCGGTATTAAATTAAATAATATAATTTTATTTCTTTTCTCTCGTCTCTTTTTTAACTTTATATTTCTACCCTATTTAATTTATAATAATACCGGTAGTATCTTAATATTTAGTCGTTTCGAGTTATTTTTCTCGATACTAGCCTACTAAACTTTAGTATTCTTTATATTTAATATATAATATCTTCCCTTAATATTTATTTAGTAGTAATAAAGATAATTTGAATAAATAGGCTTCTAATATATCTAACGGTCGAGGATTCTTCGAGTCGAAACTAAATCGGGATTTAATATATCGGCTTCCTTTAAAATAATAAATTAACGGGTTATAAAATTATTTTAGCTAACTACTCTATATAAAAAAGAAATAAAACTTCTTATACTAGTTTTAATACTAAAGTTAATAATAAAAAAGAGGGCGATTAATTATAATATTAGGTTAATAACGATTATTTAATCTATAAAAGTAGGGCCTTAATAAAAGATTAATTCTACTTTAATTCTATTTTTATTACTCTCGAAAAATCTTTTTATTTATACCTCGACGATTCCCTAGTTATTAATATCGTCTATAGACTACCTATAGCGTCTCGTTATTAATAGTTTTTTATAGTATAAAGTCGCCGTTATAACTATTTAATAAATAGGTATAAAATATTTAAAAGTATATTTATTAATCTTTTTAATATACTCCCGAAAGACCTTCTTTATTAAGAATAGATTTAAATTATTAATTTTAATATCCTTTAATTTACTATATATAGTATTCTATTTATTTAACTAGAAGAATAAGATACGGATTTAGTAAATAATTATTATAGGCTCTTCTTTAATAGTAAATACTAAAGCCTTAGTTTTAGAAATTATTATTCTCGTTATTATTTTAACTACCTAAATATTAATAACCTAAACGTTAACTTTAATAATAATTAATTTAATAATTTTAATAATAAATTCTTTAAGAGCCTTACGAGCCTTAGTAGTCTTAACGATAGTAATTTTAATATATTTAACTTTAATAATATATTTAATTTTAATATATAAAGTAAAAGTACTTTTAATTTACGTTTTTATAAACTCGTCGAAGTTCTTTTAAATTATAAAATTTCTAAAATATAAAGAAGGAGGTCCTATATTTAAATTAAATTAAAATAAAAATAGTAATAAAGATCCTAGGCTAGGTTAAAAGTTATTTAATTATTTACTAAATAAAGTTTAATACCTAGGACTTTTACTACCCTTAAGGCGGACTATAAATTTAAAATAAATTAACGTTTTAATAAAAACTAAATTATAAACTTTTAAATAACTCGGAGTTTACTCTAGGTAAAGTTAAAATAACTTTATTTATTAAATAAATAAAAGAATTATAAAAGCGGCCTCGTCGGTATTAATATCTTTTAATAATATAAACGAGCGTCGTTTCCTAAAAGGGGGCTTCTTCGGTAATAATTATTTTAAAGAGAGCTTTTTATTCCCTCTATTTCCTAGTTATTTAATAAGTATTTTAGAAATAGCGACGACGATTATACCTCTATAAAAATAAGAGAAAGGGCGGTTTATATACTATATCATAACTAGGCCCTAGCTCAGCTTTAATTTTACCCGATTACGATATTAATACAGGCCTACTACACGAACAACTCATTATATATACGTTCACTTGACATTGGTGGTTGCCCCATACAAATTTTAGTGCGCGGGCCATCCGTTTAGCGCTTCCGCCCGTGGTTCTGCAATCAACTGTACTCGAAATAATGGAGCTTTTCCTACGAACATCTCGTTCGATATTTTCGGTTTTTTTTGAGCTACGGTCCGGGACCGTTACTAGCTCACGAACAATCTAATTCTCAACTAAAATCTTAGTTTTTACTACTAAAGTTGAATATCATGTCTTTGGTCATTTGTATATACCGCACCCTGAACTCTATCTTACGGAACTTCAGCTTACCTCCCTTAGACGCGTTGTTGGGATCGTGAGTGCTGCAGCGTGTATCAACCTATCTGTAACTGAATTCTGACCCCTTGATCTCAGAATACGAATACTGCCTAAACGAAGATGACGACCGCCCTAACAGTCTTGAACGAATTTTTCTTTTCGTTCATCACCCAGAATACTACGTCCACAAGCAGAATCCAGTCCAAGCTTCCATTCAGGACCAAGTAATCATCGTTGCAGCGTCGTTATCTGGAGTTGAGGTAGTTCGAGATTTCTTTCGAGACCGAGCATCGGCTCTCCAGCGCCTTGAGCAGCTGCAACCGGACTCAAGCTCTCCGGGTACTTTCTGGCAAAATTCTCGTCATTCTAAACGGAATATTCGGCGTCTTCAGATACAAACACTTGCGGAGAATTTTTAAGACTGGAGTACCCCTCTGGAAAGATTCCGAAGAGGCATTTGAAACCCTCCCGGAATCGATGAAACAGTGGCTGCAATCTGGCGAGGCAAGCTTCTCTAAAACCTCAATCACGGAGGGGAATGCTCTTGCTCTGGCTTATAAGGAGGCGTTCCATCCAAGTGACGTTCGAGGCACTTCTGGATATGTTTTAAGACACATGGTCTTTCACCTGCTTTGTCAGCGACTTTCTCCACAAAAGTTCGAAATGCAGTTGCTCCAATCGAGTGTTTTGGATGCTCAAGACCCCTTCCGGCCGACTACCTCCCCCGTTTCTGGAAAGCAAGACAAACCATTACGTTGCAAGGGAGTTTAGATCAGGCCGAGTTCAACTTATGGTACTAAACACCGTTATTCCATTCCGCAGGTTGGCAATATTCCTTGGAAACGCCCTGCTGCTGGCGTTTTGAAAGTCGATGTTCCACAAGGAATGGATTCCGGAGCACAACCATGCTGTGTCACAAATCTGGCTCCAGCGAACGCAAGCAGTGATATCTTACCATCCAAACTCAACGCAGAGAGCGACATTTGGTCCCTAATTATGTCTGGAGCTACGCCGGAAATAGAATTTCCTAAACCATCTCGGCTCGCTTCCTTAAAACATCCCTCTGCTACACGGACTTCTCAGGCTAAGTTGTAGTACGTCCAATATCCTAGTGAAGCCTTGAGACTGCCACGCTGCTGCCAGATATGTGGGCAGTTCACTACACCAGATAAGGACGCTCGTTTTTGGAGCCAAAGTAAGGAAGTATACGGGGCGAGGCAATCAAAACGCTTATCGAATTCCTGCTGTAGTAAAACTCCGTGGATGGTTCCTGTGAATAGGAATGTTCCATGGATTAGAGGGAGTATGAAGTATTTGTCCGCCAGACCGAAGCACGGTGGTCATCTGAGACCAGGTATCGAAAGTCATCTCCTCCCTGCGGACCAAGCCCCGTACTGGCTGCCTGAGTCTGTGAGAACAAAGCATCTTTCGTGGTCAAGAACGGCGAGAGGAGCCCCGCCCAAGGTGGACCAAAGACAACCCCCCATCCTTCTATGCAAGAGCGTGCCATTGCAGATGCCACTGTGGAGGGAGAAGGACTTCCTTCATACTGGAAGATCCCGGGATCTCATGGAAAACGAGGAGAATGTTGAGGGCCAGACGGTGTGGGTAATAACGTTGACATCGTAGCAATGCGTACTTTCCGATTCGACCTTATAAATGTTTTTGTTGAGGATTGGCGACAACGGGATAATGTCTGCCCATTCCATGCATCGTTTTGGAAGAAGATAATGGCTTCTCTTCTGAAACCAAGCTACCCAGACAGCCAATATGCCTAGATCAGTGTAGTGGCTCCCCATGAGGAGGCCTCACAGTGAGCCTTAGTAGTAAAAGTGTACATATAGGTGGTCGGGAACAGGGGCCATGCTAAACGTACGCCCACTGCAGTTCTTGTTTGGCCTTGTGGTGCAGTGGAAGCCCCGACCCTACAATATTAACGATTAAGACATACCTAGTAGGGAAAAAAATAACCCCGATTCATAAACAAAATATAATATCGAAAACTTACTTCCAAGAATTAAAGTAATAACAAGATATAGGAAAAGGAAGAAAGAATTATTATATTTCTATTTATAAATACGTAACTTGAAAATAAATTAATAATATATATATAAAACTAAAATATTTCGTAGTTTCAAACGACTCGATTATTAATATTAAAAATAAATCTTTCATTTAATATATTAGATAAAAAATCGTACTAATTACGTATATTAATAGAAAGACTATCTCTTAATATTTACGAATATTAATTAATTTAATAAATTAAATACTAGATTTATAAATTAAATAAAGTACTAAATGAATTATAATAAAAAATATCTTTAATACTAAATTAAAATATTAAAGTATACCGTAGTTACTTTAGTAGTAAAATATTAGTAGTGTGAAAGATATTGATTATCTATGGAGTTTTTGGCCCTAATGAGCCAGAATCCAGCCAAGGCGCTAGTTCTATCATGGAAGTACCGCGGCTCAGCCTGATAATACTCATGCCAGAATCCACCCCGTGACAAGAATAACAAAAAGAAAAAGGTCCTACCCGTATTCGAAACGGGGTCGCTGGAATCAGAATCCAAAGTCTAATTTAAATTAGGATATTCAATCCATGAAAGTAAGTAGAAATCTGACATACGCTGACCACTACACCATAGAACCATTACGCATCCACATTACTATTTTCATATATATTATATTGGAAATACTTCCAAAAACGCAAGTCTTACTTAATCCTCCTGTTGCCCGAGCCAGAGTGCCTATAAGCAACAGGGGTCAAAACGTCTAGGCAGCATAATACAGATACAGGCAACTAAAGCCGGGACCAAAGGCTGCCTATTCGTGCTCCTGACAGCTCCGGGCTCAACCAGAGTAGTGTTGCTGCCTCCCCTGCTCCCGAGGGTCCCCTTCGAGGCGGTTGCGGTCTCCTTGCTACTCCGTCGATGCTCTTAAAGTAGCCCTGCTCCCTTGCCTGAACGCAAAAAGTACCGGGCGATATATATGTATTGACTAACCAGTTGACTCCCTACCCAAAACTTCTGATCCTCGGTTCCCAAGTGCCATTTCTCAAGGCCATAGGTTTGCGGAAGCATGTCTCAAATTTGGGGCCACCGTCATAATCTCGTCTTCCAACCAATCCCGCATCAATTCCAGCATCGAAACCCTCTTGAAAACCTACCCTAGCGCCAAAGATCGCATCTCAGGCTACGCGTGTGACCTCTCCTCCCCAGACCTCGAAGCTAACATTCATCATTTGTTCGCGCAATCCGGGGACAAACTCGATCACGTGGTCTTCACGGCGGGAGATGAATTAGCAATTACGAAGCTGGAGGATGCGACGCTGGAGAGGATTCAGAAGGCTGGGTTAGTAAGATTCTATGCTCCGTTGCTGGTGGCGAAGCATGCAGTAAAGCATCTGAATCCTGGCCCTGCGTCTTCTATCACCTTGACAACGGGGAGTGTGAGTGAGAAGCCGAATAAACACTGGACGGTTGTTGCTTCTTATGCTACCGGATTGCATGGCATGATACGAAATCTGGCTCTTGATTTGGCTCCAACTAGAGTCAACTTGATAAGTAAGTCGTGGTGCGGTGATGACACCGTTGTAGGATGGGATGCCGGCGGGTCAGATGGAAGGGTTCATGAAGATCATCAAGGAGAAGTGTACGACGGGGGAGATTGGGAAACCGGAGGATGTGGCGGAGTCATATCTGTGGATTTTATTTATTGCTGGAGTGAGAAAACCGACTAGGCTAACGATGATGTAGATGTGTGATGAGGGATTGGAGTTGTAGTGGCAGCGTTATTGATAGTAATGGGGGATTCTTGGTGAAAGGATAAAGAGGTAGGATGCTGAATGTGGGAGACGTGGTATTAGAAGGCTATCGTCTTGATAGCCTCTTGGTAGCGGCCTTTGTGAGACTCGTTTCAACCGCTTTTACAGCGCTCCAAAATGCCAAGACAATCAGCAAATAAGCCCTGGCTTTTCGGGATCCAAACGTGGACTCAAGATTAGCCAAAACAATTCAATTTTGATACGAGTCATAGATTGGCATGTCAAGTAATGTCATAGCTATCCACGGTCCACACGTGAGGCAACTTTTGTGCGCGTGTGCAGCTGGATCCCATGCACGTAAGATGCTTCCTTCTAGCGTGCTGGTGGACCCTGATTCTCGCTACGGGCCGCTCAGCTTTGTCCGCAAAAATAATCAACACAGATTCAAACTTCCCCCATCTTGACCAGCTCAGCTCTGTAAAGGGTAGTAGGAGTTCACTAAACCCTTTCTATCTTCCTTCTCCTTCATACTTTACCCAGCTTCCAGAGACATGCACCGGTAGCCCACCACGAACCATGTCGGAAACAACCCTCACAACCCAGACAGATGATAAGCTGGCGGGTATGGACCACGCAGAGGTCCATTACTTCAATAGGTGCGTCTGCTTCTAAGTGGGGACGAGACCAGGCTGACCTTGCATAGCTACAATCATCATGGTACTTCTCGGACGATCCTTAGATTTTGAGAGCATGCACTGACGGTTACCTTTTCCATTCAAAGGCATACATGAGGAGATGTTGGTACGCAGCATGCTTCCACGGAAATTATCCTGGCACATCTCGCTGATATAGGTTAACTTGTGAAGAAAGATGAAGTCCGCACCAAGTCATACCAGAATGCCATCTACCAGAACAAGCATCTATTCAAAGACAAAGTTGTATTGGATGTGGGATGCGGCACAGGCATTCTCAGCATGTACGTGCCGGGTACTCTACCCTTCTTGAGCGCCATCCGCTGACGCTTCGGCGCCTAGGTTCGCAGTGAAAGCCGGCGCGAAGCATGTCGTCGGGGTCGACATGTCCACGATCATTGACAAGGCTAAGGAGATTGTCGAGAGAAACGGCATGACATCGAAAATCACGCTTCTGCAGGGAAAGATGGAAGAAGTTGAGCTACCACTCCCTAAAGTCGACATCATCATCTCTGAATGGATGGGCTACTTTCTCCTCTACGAGAGTATGCTGGATACAGTCCTCTACGCCCGCGATAAATACCTTAAGACTGGGGGCTTAATTTTCCCTGACAAGGCTACCATCTACATGGCCGGTATCGAGGATGGCGAATACAAAGATGAGAAGATCGGGTGTAGGCTATTCGTGCTAATTGAGAGATGACGTACGGCTAATGGATCTATAGTCTGGGATAATGTCTACGGCTTCGACTTCACACCCCTCAAGGATACCGCGTTGACAGAGCCCCTTGTGGACACCGTCGAAATCAAAGCTTGCATCACAGACCCCGCGCGCGTGATCTCATTCGATCTCTACACCGTCACCACTGAAGATCTAGCCTTCGAAGCGCCCTACGCCTTGAAAGCCCGAAAGCCTGACTTCATCCACGCCCTGATCGCTTGGTTCGACATTGAATTCTCCGCATGCCACAAGCCTATCCACTTCTCGACCGGCCCTCATAGCAAATACACCCACTGGAAGCAGACTGTCTTCTACCTCCGGGAAGTCCTTACCGTCGAGGAGAATGAGGAGGTGAAAGGCATCTTGAAGAGCAAACCGAATGACAAGAAGAAGAGAGATCTAGACATTTCAATCACCTACGAGCTTCAGACGGACGATATGAGCAGGCAAGCTCAGGGCCGCCTGGACTACAAGATGTAAGCTCTTTCCTCGGCCCTTGTCGAGCTTTTCACTGACCTCGCGCAGGTGCTGATGGCCTCACACCACTTCAATCTCGGACAACCTCACCTCACACCTGGGAACAGACACTAATAGATGCGCCTGAAGTTACTGTAAGCGACCATAGCGAGTGGCATAGCGGATATCATGCCAATGAAAATTAGAAGGAAATCAGTGGAGACGACACAGACCTTGGGTGGTGTCTAAAGATGGACATATGGAACTCATCTTTTGAACAAATGTTCGCGACTGTCAGTGACACACTCACAACAGATGTACATGCGGTTGACGCAAAGCCAGCAGGGACGCAGCCATAAGAACCTCATGCGCCGAATACTGTACAGCTGGATAGTCGTACTTAGTAAGGCAAGAAGCAGTGCCTTTTCTTATGAGTTCTCTTCACCGGTCTCGTTTGCGCCGTCCTTGGGGCTCTCCCCTTCCCGCAGGCGATCTCTCACCCTCATCAGCGCCATACCGAGCAGATTCTCGCCCCAATTCCCTCTATTCGTCTCTGCATTCTCAGCCCCAAATCCTACACCCCATATTCTATCGTACGGAGAAGCCTGTCTCTCGTCAGCTTGCCATTATCTTGTTTTCAGTATCCAGGCTGTACCTCAACCAATTCCCTATTCCCCGTCTCCAACAACATCTCCCTCAACCTCTCCTCCTTACTCTGGGTAAATTTCCACCAATTCCCTTCTTCAACAATTCTCTCCCTGTTTTCTTTCCACTCCTTGCCTTCAAAGCCCTTGACTTTCCTCCCTAACGCTTTCTGTTTTCTGGGCTCGGGTTCTAGCATGATCTGGTTTGCGATTAAGGTATCGTTGAAGAGCATGGCTTTGTGAAACATCATGTATTGTTCGGTTGTGAGGAAGGTCAATTCTCCTTTGCCCTCATTGGGAGAAGGGGCAGTAAATGTTGAAGGATACCATTGGGACAGGAAGCCATATGGATTCCCGTACTCGCGCCAGAAGAAGATAGGACCGCCATCAGAGAAGATGGTTGAGGAAGTCATTGTATGGGAGTGCGCATTTGAGGGTCTAGACGGTGGGAGATTCTCTTTTTGAAATAGGAATGTACTTGTTGATAACACGCAGGATGAATTGTCTGGGAAACTAAAGCAGAAGAAAGAAGAAAATGAGAGCATGGGGAGCGGGAGCCAAATGCATAATTCCAGGCCAAAAGTGAGTCACAAGAATATGCGAATGATATTAACATCCCGGTCGTGACTCGACAGCTTGCTCATACTGTTAAGTACTAACTGACAGGCTACCCCTTGGTTACGGAATACACGAGGACCAGTTTAATGTGCGAAGAGTCGAGCACTGCGCTACAAAGCCAACAGACCTCGGCAGAGGGGTTCCTGCGGAGCACGCAGTTGCCCGCATTATGCTCACCCATGGGCAGTCGACATGAAGACCAATTCCATTCCATTGTTCGAAACAATTCCTACAACTCAGCTGAGAAGCTTATCTAGGTCAGCATGAGCGGTCCAGGCGCAGGCTTTGAGTTCCCTCCTCAAGAAGTATCCTGGTTGAAGCGGTATTCTATGCCCCCAAATGCCCCGTCGAAATAAAATAGCTGATGGATGGGTAGCGATGTCTTGCTATTTGCATACTCAATAGGCTGTACAGTAGACGAGCTCCACTTCCTCTACGTACGCTTTAGCCAATTCCTCTGCGAAGGCCCGCTCACAATCCTAGGAACTCCACCCCAACTTCCAAACTTTTCCTACGTATCCAATCATCCTCCGTACGAGCCTCCCGCCTTCCATAACGCCGAAGCCTAGCTAAGGGTATCCACAGCATTCAAACACACCGACCAAGATGTAATAGACTTCTACGCGCGCTCTGCCTCCACCCCCATACCCAACGTCCCCAAATTCGATAGCCGCCGCGTCGTGGATGGCCAGCGCACAATCACCTTCTTTAAGCCCTTACCACCCACAAGCGCAGGCAAGACGTTTGTGTTAAGATCGAAGGTTGTGGGTGTGTATGATAAAGGCAAGGCAGGGACAGTTGTAGAGACCGAGACAACACTCGCAGAGAAGGGAGGGGATGTGTATTCGAAGGCTGTGGGAAGTGCGTTCTTTGTTGGGCAGGGCAATTGGGGTGGGCCGAAAGGTGAGAAAGACAGATCCAGGATGGGAGGGTAGAATTGACCAGGGAATAGGTCCGAGTACGGTCAATTACCCACCGCCGGAGGGGAAGAAACCTGATGCGGTACATACGTTACAGACCACAAAGGAGTCTGCCCACCTGTATAGGTATGTGATACCCTTGTCAAGCTGCAACAGAGAGATGCTGACTTCGCAGACTCAACGGCGACTACAATCCGCTGCACGCAACGCCCGAACCAGGCCAGAAGATGGGATTTGGAGGTGCTATAATGCACGGGCTCTTCTCATGGAACTCCGCCTGCCATGGTCTTTTGCAAACGCTTGGGGGCAGCGATCCTGCAAATATCAAGGAGTTCCAAGCGAGGTTTGCGGCGCCGGTGAAGCCTGGGGATAAGTTGGTGACGGAAGCTTGGCGGACAGGTGAGTACAAAGATGGTTGGGAGGAGGTGAGGTTCGTGACGGGGGTCGAGGGTGGGAAGGTTGTTCTGAGCAATGGAAGAGCCTTGATGAGATGTCAGGGCGAGAAGAGCAAATTGTAGTCCTTGTAGGCGAGAAGCAAAAAGGCGCAATCAAGGCTAGCTGTTTCCACTCCTTCGGACCTCGTAGACCCAGGACGCAAGAAAGGATTCCCTAGCATCATCAAAGGCAAAAAAACAATCGATACCAGAGGGACTCGAACCCTCAATCTTTGCCACCGGAAAGCAACGCCTTGCCATTAGGCCATGGTCTGAATGGTTATCAGCTAGGGTCGATGAATAAATGTTTTCACATTTCTACTTACACCATGAGATTTATGAAGAAAAATCTTGTCACTATTCACTTATAATACTGATTATCTTAGAGGCGAGAGCGGGTAGAGTGTTCGGACTAGTAACCCCAAATTTAGTATAGCCACCCAGAGCTACCTTAGTCGACGTGAAGTTCGTAAGCTTCGACCTTGATACTACTGTCAAACATTCTTAGATCGACATAACCCCTTCTCCGTGCCATTCAATCCACCCAAGCTCTATCTTAGACCTCTGATTCTACTCTTATCCCCCTCATCCGCCGCCACCATGTCCACCCTCGAAGATCTCGATGCCATGGAGCAGGAAGGCAAAGAGGACAAGAAGGACGAGGGCGACAAGGATGGAAAGAAGCCCGGCCAAGATGGCGACGCCGAGATGAAGGACGCTGACGGTGACAAGAAAGAAGAGGAGGGCATCTTCGACCCAGAGATCCTACATTCAAGTACGAGAGACATCGTTACGAGGCGGCGGCTTCTGGAGAACGACATGCGGATCATGAAGAGCGAATTTCAGCGCTTGACGCACGAGCAGGCGGCGATGAAGGAGAAGATAAAGGATAATTTGGAGAAGATTGAAAACAACAGGGGGGTCTACGGCGTCTGCAGCGCGTTGAGTGTATGCTAACGTCTATCTACAGACAGCTACCCTACCTCGTCGGCAATGTGGTAGAGCTCCTCGACCTCGACGTCGAGAAAGAAGCAGCAGAGGAAGGCGCCAATATCGATCTCGACGCTACCCGCGTAGGCAAATCTGCAGTCATCAAAACCTCTACTCGTCAAACTATCTTCCTCCCTCTTATAGGTCTTGTTGACCACACAGCTCTCAAACCTAGCGATCTTATCGGTGTCAACAAGGATTCATATCTCGTACTTGATACGCTACCTGCGGAATATGACAGCAGAGTCAAGGCCATGGAGGTCGATGAGAAGCCTACAGAGAAGTACACAGATGTTGGTGGTCTGGACAAGCAGATCGAGGAGCTTGTAGAAGCCGTTGTCTGGCCTATGAAGGAGGCGGAGCGCTTTAAGAAGATTGGCATCAAAGCTCCCAAAGGTACCTCTACCCTCATCCTTCCTCATGACCCTCACCTTACTAATTCGCGCTATTTGCCTAGGCGCGCTGATGTACGGCCCCCCCGGTACTGGAAAGACCCTCCTTGCCCGTGCCTGCGCTGCCCAAACAGATGCCACCTTCCTCAAGCTCGCCGGCCCACAATTAGTGCAAATGTTCATCGGTGATGGTGCTAAATTGGTCCGCGACTGCTTCGCGCTGGCCAAGGAGAAAGCACCTTCAATCATCTTCATCGACGAGCTCGACGCCGTCGGCACCAAGCGTTTCGACAGTGAGAAGAGCGGAGACCGAGAGGTGCAGCGGACAATGTTGGAGCTGCTGAACCAACTCGACGGTTTCGCGTCCGACGATCGCGTGAAGGTCCTCGCAGCTACGAATCGTGTAGACGTGCTGGACCCCGCCCTCCTCCGTTCTGGTCGATTAGATCGAAAGATCGAATTCCCACTCCCCAACGAAGAAGCTCGAGCACAGATCCTCAAGATCCACAGCCGAAAGATGACGGTAGATGATGCAGTCAACTGGCCCGAACTGGCGCGGAGTACGGACGAGTTTGGAGGCGCACAGTTGAAGGCTGTGTGTGTGGAGGCAGGCATGATTGCGTTGAGGAAGGGGATGGTGAAGATTGGACATGAGCATTACGTGGATGCTATTGCTGAGGTGCAAGCGAAGAAGAAGGATACGGTAAACTTCTACGCTTAAAGGATTGGGGGCAATCTTCTTGAATGGCCGATTTAAAAGGGACAGAGAGGAAGCTCGTCCGTAATAGCATAGCGATGGATTTGAGCATGTACAACATCATTGAAACCGTCATGCAAACAAGACCTGCGCCATGGGGCCTCAAGCCTATGAACAAGCATAGAACGCGACCGTTGAGGAGCCATATGTGTTTGTACTGACACTGTGCTCAAACACACACAATGCGAAGCTCCTGATGATCTCAAAGCAACGAGACGGTCTACGCCCAAAAGATATATCTAGTCCGCATCCGAGCTACCAAACTCACACCCTCCACCATTCCATAGCCTGACACTATTCAAAATACACATAACCCTCCTGCTCTCCCTCCCTTATGCCCAATAACATGCAGTATCTATGGACCCCTCGCATCAACTGCATCCATTACGATCCTAAACTCAAAACCAACTAAAGCCCACAACAACAACATCCACCCCCCAGGCAAAACGGTCATAGACTCAGTCCACAGAACACTCATTCACACCCAAACCCAAACCCAAATATCAAATCCCCACCCTTCCTTCGCTACCTACTCACTCCATGATTTCCTAAGCCGATGAAGAGCTGAACATCTATCGAGTTTGGGAATTAGATGGTTGAAAAGAAGAGGTGGTGATAGACTGACTATATGGAGATGGAGATGGAGATGCACAATAATTTTTGGGTTTCTTTCATGTTCAGGTAGGAAGCGGGGGGGGGTGATGAGTTGGATGCTGGAAAGGTGGGATAGGTAGGAGGTTAGATGGCTGGAAGGCTTGAAGGCTAGAAGGCTTGAAGGCTTGAAGGTATGAGTGGGAAACGTGAGATCAATGGAATGACCATATTACCAGATATTCGGTAAGAATGCCTTCACTTGTGTATTTATGGACCTTCCTTTAGGGATGTTCAATTTTCTATTTTTCACTTGTCAAAGATAGAAGAGTCACATTGTCACTAAGAATGTAATGTAAAAGGATGGGACACAAAAATTCCCATATTCAATCTAAAAGGGGTTTCCCCGAATAGTAATCTTTCTGTCTGGCTGTTTGTCCGTCCTCCCAAACTCCTCCATTTTTGCAGGCCCTCCTGCAAGCGAGATGAAACTTTTCCACCGAATGAGAGCCTAACTACATTTTGCGGTGGCCATATGCTATTGCTGTTGTGTAGCTGCGAAGCGTAGCCAAGAAAAGAAAAACGAGGGGCATGAGAGGGTATCATGTGTAAGCCCGAGCTGACGGCACCCTGACTCTGAATGAGTGCCTGATGCAACGTGTGTACTCCCGTTCCCAATCTTTCCACCGTCGTAAAAGAAGGGTAGCCTCTGCAAAGCAATAGGTAGCCATGCCCGCAATTATGCTAGGTACGTTTGCTCGAGAGACGCTCCCCTTTCGAAGTGAAAGATCCGCCTGATGAAAACGCCTGATGTCCGTGTTGAAATCTGATGTGTGAACTCCTGCTAGTCTATGAGGCGCCGGCTAAAGCGTGCAAGCTAAAGCGTGAAAAAGATTCGTGATCTCTGGAAGAGAATTTCGGGTAATATGAACAAGAATGAAGGATCGTTAAGGTTTTCCTGAGCCGAGGTGTTTCTTTTTGAAAAGGGATTTAATATTGGTGAATGCACGAGGAATCGAGAGAGAGCCATATCGAAACTGGATGGTGGAATCAACATGAGCTTTTGGGCTGTTGGATGTTTGAACGCCAGTCGATGTCGTGGATGAGGAAGAAGGGTAAATGCTCCAGGGGACATGATGCATGCATTCAAGATCTAATGTTGTTCGAAGAGTCCCGAAGAAAAGGTGAATTCGATGAGAGCTTCCAGCGGTTGTTGCTGTACAGTGATCACCACACGGCTAACCAACTGCTGACTGAGGGAAGTTTCCAGGTGCCATGAGATAGCAGTCGCGGTAGGGCACACAGTGGGAACATTGAGAACATCCGCAAGCATTGAGATGGCTGTAGGTATGGTACTGCTGATGAGTATATGGCGTTGGATATCCAGAGTGCGGCAAACTGGAGCCGACTACCTGCAACGGCGGAGGCATCTTCAATGTTGGATAAGCCTGTTGCTGCGTCTGCCCATACGTAAACATATCGTGGGATCCGTACCACTGGGGAGTTGAGGGTCCAGTCTCTGGTGCTGATGGCGGGGAGTACTCTGTTTGAGGACGAGATGATTGCCACGGGTCATAGCGAGGTGTGGCCCATTGGGGTTGCGAGGCGCCGTGGAAACGGTTACCAATAGCGTAATCGGCAAAGGAAGGCAAGATGCCACTTGATGGAGGTGACCTCTGCGTCACAGATCGCTGTCTTCGGAAACCGTTGCTGAGGTTTGTCTCCTTTAACGAATGCGCTAGAGATTGTTCAACCTTTCTAGTTGCACGATGTGAGAGGAATGTCTGCCATTGCTGACGCCAGAGCAAGAACCCCTCTGGATCATCCGGATTGATGTGCATATTCCATCGGATTGCGCTCAGCCATTCAACCTCGAGAGTATTCAGCTCGCTCACAGGGATGTTGCTAACCTCGGACCACGAGCGATTTTGGAAGGTATTGTCGTCCAAAAATTTAGACCCAAGCAAAAGGCCGATGGTGAGCATACGATATACTTGTCCACTGCCATGGTTGAATGTGCCGTTGGCTGATAACAGTGTCATCCGCTTTGCAAGGTAATAGAGTCCGAGGATGATGGTCGAGCTCGGCAGACGAGTCGATGATAGGACTTGCGAGACGTATGTGTGGAGATCTGGGTGCACAGGGGATTTCGAAGTAAGGACACTTCGCGCCATATCAATATCTGCAAGACAGATTTTGGAAGCATAGATGTCATACATTCCCTGTGCCGTCTGAGACACGAAGTCGACCATGTCTTCCATCTCGTAGTCCAGGTGAGCTGCGACGCCGCCCACCGTCTTCTCCTCCTTCGGCTGGGTTACAGTAGGAGCGCGGTTCGTTCGCACTTGTTGCTGAAAATCATCCATGTGGAGGCGCTCTGGTATCCTGATGGGCGGTAGCATAGGTGCGCTCGCGGCGTTGTACTGGGTGGAAGGGGCCTGAGACGAAGCCGTATAACTCGAAGTACCATGACGAGTGTTCTCCTGAGGACACGCCGCTCGTGAAGCGGAGGCAAGTGGGTACTGCGGGTACTGCGATTTGTACTCTCGTGTCTCCAACCTTCCAGAATTGTAGGCAGGTTCTTGAGCACCTAGCAAACGTAGTGCAGGAAGGTGAGGAGCACCACGATCGCCGCCAGAGAAGGAGTCGAAATAGTGCGGTGGAGTCAAAGGCAACTGTTGAGACATGGTGTTGGAGTAAAAGGAAGGCATGATGACGACGTGACCAAGCAAGTGAAGCCCGAAGCACGGCTATGTCCTGGTCAGTATGCTAAATGTGTATCAAGAGCTTTGAGGCTGCTAACGTTCACCTGCCTAAGCCTGGCGGTGCCCCCACAGGAGGACCTGGCCCAGGAGGATAAGAGTAGGCTCTAAGCTTGATGGCTCGAATTTATGGGCGTGGTGTAGTCCAGATAATTTCCGTCTGTGGTCGAAGGCGGGTGAGTGGCTTATTGCTGATGGCCGTGCCGAAAGAAAGGTCGTTACGCTGGAAGTACAGGATCGCTAAATTGAATGGTATTGGAAAAGGATAAGAGACCGGATATTGAAGTGTTGCTGCACCTCCTTAGTGATCCGGCGGCGTGCAGTGGTCCCGGTTCTGTTCCGGCAGCTTTGTATTGAGATCACCAGAGGGTTACAAGCTCTAATGAAAGGCTCGTTGGTTTAGAATTGATTAGAAGAGTTGGAAGTTGGTAGAAATGGCAGATGTCCTGAAGATTCTATGCGTGAAAAGCCATGAATGAATGGTTGTTGATGGCAGGCAAAATGTGTTCCGGCAGGCAGAGGCAGTGCAGCGGGATTAATACTGAAACTTGTTTCTTTCTTTAACTCTTCAAGTAACAAGCAGCGAACAGCCGCGTCGGGTATATTTCTGGCGATGCTGGATGCCGTCCGTTCGTCACCTTTCAATGAACTGTCCCAAGCCCAGGTCCCAAGACTGCGATGGAGTGGGTCTTGTTGTTCAGCAGACTGGTATGGAAAGGGTTTTCAACACGACGAGGACCTGATAGAAGGTAGGGAGGGTGGTGTGTCTTCAGGTGTCTTGGCTGTAAGAGGGTTCGGAATTGGGCCTTCGCGGGAATTCGACGGTTGCTGTAATTTCCCCCAGGACTCAAGGAGCAGCGAGTACCCGCTGTCAGCGGCTGTTGGGGAGAGCGAGAGGGCAGTGTCGGTTGAGGAGAAGGAGGAGGAGGAGGATGAAGAGGAGGAGGAGGAGGAAGAGGAGGAGGAAAGAATAATGACTGCAGAGAGGGATATGAAGGGAAAGGAAATGTGACGTGGTTGAAGATGGATAGAGTAACCGGAGGCCCAGTTGTGGGAAGCCTAAGGTATCGGTCTGAGTGAAAATCCCTTCAAGCCGAAATAGGGACTTGGCATCGAAATAAGATAAGCTTGGCGCGAGATTTTCACTTTCGAACTCTACAATTACTCATACGATAATTATTCGCTGCCAAGTAGGCTAATGTGACTCTTAGAGGGCGTGTGATGGACGATTTGGTTCTCGTTTCCGTGGTACTTACGTACCCAGCGAGGTCTGCATAAGATCTCATTGATCTGTAACAAGCTTCGACACCAAAGCGGACGTCTTACCAATTAGCCTGAATCACGAAGACAGAACCTATGAGTAGGGACCCGAGTTACACACGAGAACTTGAAATACTTCCTTAATATGTAACGATTCTGATGTCTAACTAGGCTTCCATACCAGTCGAAGGTGAGGGGGGGGGGCATCATATGGCTCATCACGCATGAAACAAGAACTATTGGAGTCCTTTCTTTATGGCCATTCGGGCATATCCTGCCTGCACTTAGGTCCATAAGCAACACCTTCCTTCGCACTTGTAATCAGTCATAGGTCCGCGCCCGACTGTAACTCTCGGAGGTGTGACGAATTGAGGGCTGCGTCAATAAGCCGAGGCTCCCCGCGGTTTGTCATGCAGCTTACGAGGAAGCAGCCTAAAGGCTAAAAATCGCTATAAGCTACGGATCCTTCTGAGTCTTGACGTCTTCCTGTGAAGTCGTACTGCGGACTTTTCGTCTAGGCGGCAATCGACTTCTAAACGTTGTACGTTATCCTCAACCTCGCTCGTTTCGAGTCATCTTTTTCATTGCCCCAACTCTCTTTCCACTCCGTCTCTTTTGCCCTCGTTTCGATAAAGGACTTGCGGCAATCCTCGGGTAGGGTGGCAAGTACATCTTCTGACACGGAGTAGAGCCCCTTGGGTCCAACATCAAGCACATCGTCATCTGGACCCGGATAGCCAAATGTCGAAGAGGCAGGAGTGGTGTAGAAAGTATCTGAGATCATGAAGTTTCGCGTATAGACTGGTGGTATTGGTGGAAATATCGTGTTGGCAGCCTCGTCCCGATCTTCGATATGACTGATTGTGCTGCTCACAACCTTCACAGTATCTGGATCTTGCATTTCTGGAGGTGGAATTTGCTCCCAGCGAGCATGTGTAGGCTGCACTATCTTTGGATATTGCATGACATTTGTATGAACATCGTAAACACCGTCCAGGTTGTAACGCCGGGCAGCAGCAAGAGAAGAATTGAATTTGCTATTCAAGTTAGTGGAGGCAAGTGTCCGGAGAAAGTACTACACCATACCTAGCTTCCCGAGCATGTTCGAACATCCAATTTGTGCCCGTCACGATAGTCTTGCGCTTTTTGCCATCCATACCTTTACCACTGGGGACTGGAACGGTGGGCGCTCCTGTATGGTAGACAGCGCTTGCTCCATGCCAAGCCACATATTTATTTCTGTCGTATTCCTCGCCACCGCCAGGCACTCTATCTTCAGGATTCGCCAATTCGCCTTCAATGTCCCCGCGAGCTCGTGCTTCCTGGACCTGATAGTCATCGGCGACTTTCTTGCCGCCAATGATGATACGTGCTCCAAACTCTCGGAAGACGGAGCGAGCAGTGACAACACCTATTGCCCTTCCTTTGTATGAGTGAGGGATTATACTTCGATCAATCAGGTCCTTCTTTGCCTCCTCTGCTAGGATGATTTTGTAAAGGAGTCGATGCTTTTGGAAGAAGAGGTAGCTATCGCGGAAGCCGACGCATCTCGCAGGTTCCGTTGACAACATGTAAAGCCTCTCACCCTTGTCTTCAATCCTAAACGTTCGGACCCGGTATTCTCTGCCACCTTGTAGATATCCATTCTCGTCCACCTTCTTCTCCCCCTCTTCATCTGATGGTAGCTCTATCTCGTCATTCTTCACATTGGCCATGTTGCCGTCTTTGTCGAGTGGAACTTGCGTGACATGTGAAGGTCCTCCACGGGGTTTGCCCCATCTTCCACCTCCAAAACCGCGACCACGCCATCCTCCTCTTTTTCGTGGAGTGCCGGCGTCTGAGCCTGTATCTCGTGCCTCTGCATCGTCCGCTGTATCGCGACGATTTGACCCTCGTCTAGCTGCTCTACCACCTCTTCCTCCTCCTCGTCCCCGCGCTCTTACAGTTCGACCAGCTACTGGTGTTGAGAGGCGAGAGCCTATTTCTGGTGTTCCTTGTTCATCCTCCTCGTCCCCATCTATTTCGTTTCCCACGTCATCTTCGCTCGCATTCTGTTCGGCATTGGATCGATCTGATTGTGGTTCATCGACCATCTCCTCATCAGAGGCGCCTTCTGGAGTGGGAGCTCCTATCATTCTTTTAGTAGTCAATCGCAAATTCGACACGTTGATACCAATGAGGTCTCGAGGTATAGGGAATTAATGATGGGATTACGTACTCCGCGCTGCAGCTGCAGCCTGTGCTCGGGATATCCTAGCCATGGCTCCCTCATAAAAGCAATCTTCGTGATTTTGCCTTTGACTGTTGAGCACCGATCTTTCTGGACGAACGTTGCCTCGGTCCCTCAGATGTGCCAAGCTCTGCTAAGCCCCTTCGGGTTAGCGCCTTCTCCTTATTACGGAACCTCAAGGTAGCACGCCTAAGCGTAAAATCCGAATATTACGTTTAATTCGCCTTGTTTCAACTACCGATTATAAAAGTATTTATATCATTCTTCTTTTAGATTAATGTCCTAGTCTTAGCGATAAATATTAAATATCGATATATATAAATAATATTAAAAGTATATACTAATTAATTAAATAATTACTATTTATTAAATATTAAAGAATATTTATTTATTATTAATAATTAAAGATTATTCTTTATTTAATCTCTTTAATAAAATAAAATATATTTAAGTTTTAGAATTTATAAAGATCGCGTCTTTTTAATTATTTTAATTACTCGTTAAATTATTTTTCTCCTAGTCTTCTCTTTTTTTCTTTTCTATCGATTTATTTTAATTTATATTAAAGTCGATTATTTTTATATCTATTAATAAGGAATAAGTACGCTACGGAATAGAGTAGAGATTATTTTCTCTTCTCTTCCCTTCCCTAGAGGAAGGGGAAGGGAAGGGAAGGGATAAATATAAAGTTATTCTCTTCCCTAATCTAAAGAAGGGAAGGGATTCTTTATTATTTCTTTCCTCTCTTTCTAATAGGGCTAGTCTTATATAGTTTATATATATATATATATATACCTTATTAATTAGGATAATAATTAATATAAATAATCGATATCTTTAGGGTCGCTAATAGTGTATTATTAATTATATTAATTATTATTCTTATTAATAAACTATATCTACGCGTATCTTTAAGGTTATTATAGTAACGATAATATAAATAAAGTATATTAAGATTTAATAGCGCGATTAAATAAACTAACTATTATACTACCCTTAATCTAAGTAATTAATATATATTATAATATCCTAGAACGACGAATCGTAGTTATTTATATATTAATTTCTAATAGGTATCCTCCGTATATAAAATTATATTAATTTTTATATTAAGCCCTTATTTAGATCTTATTCTTTAACGAATTTTATTTTTATTTTAATTACTAATATTTATTTACCCGCTTAATATTTTCGTTAAAGTTTTTAAAAGTTTAATATCCTTCGTTTATAAAGTAATACGCTTATTATATATAATATATAAATTAACTATTAAATAATTTAAATTATAGTCTATTAAGGGATAATATAAGAAATAAATTTACTAAAGAATATATATATTAAATAATCTTTTATAGTCTTTTATAAAGCGTTAATTATATTACTCTAAAATTATATATCTTTAAAAAAGTTTTAATAATAAATCTCACGGACTAAATACGAAAAAAGTACTTTTAAAATTAATAAATCGAAAGTCTTCTAATATCTTTTAATTTCACGGAGTATTTTCGTTAATAGAGATTAATACTTTAATTAGGATAAAGGTAATTAATAATAATATAAAATTTACTACCTAACTTTATACGTCGTCGGGTAGATATAAGAATTTAATTTATTTTTCTCTTTTTATTCCGCTTGGCCTTAAGGATATAAAAAGCGGCTTTATATAAAAATTTATTAAATATTAATTTTATAATAATTTTACTACTAGGTAGAGGTTAAATTAATAAAGAATTAATACTCGAGCCCTCCCCGTTATTTTATAGTATTATTTAAATTAACTAGAGGTCTTTTCCTTTCCCTATTTATATATATTAATATATTATTTATATAGAATTATAGAGGGGAAAATACGTACTATTTTTAGTCGTATTTATATATTTAGACTTATTTTTAGGTTTATCTTTAAATTTACTTTTAAATTTATCTTTAAGTTTAAATTTCTATATTTTAAAAACTTTATAAATAATTAAAAATTAATATAAAGATTATAATAAGACCGGAAAAGAGATAATATATTTATTATTTTATAGGGTCTCTAAATTCCTTTAAGGCCGGTCGCGTTTATTAATAACTATATTTATTTTTAAATTAATATAAAGATTAGGATAAAGCTAGGATATATAATAAAATAGTAAATATTTATTTTTAGTTATATCCTTAGCGTTCTTTTCCCTTATAGGCTCTTTATTTTTTACTATTTATTAACCTTCTACCTAACGAGTAGTCGAGGTATTAAATTCTAATTTAATATTACTTTTAAATTATCGACGAGTATTAAAAGATATTATATTAATATTTAATATTATATTCGGTAGTAACGGATCCTCGTTTATATCCGAATCGATTTCCGAGTTTTAGAAAAGATATTCGAATCCTTAATCTATATAATTTCTATATACTACGTTAGAATATTTATAATTATATATTAAATTCCGGTTTAAATATAACGTACACGACCCTAAACCTAAATTAATTTAATTATTAAAATTATCTTTATCTTTATTCTAATCTACTTCTAGTATTATAAAACTAGTTTAATTCGATTCGTTTAGTTCTTTTTATAGTACCGATTTTCCTTTTTTATTTAGATTTTTTAGCGATATTAATACTTTTTTACTCTTTATACGACCCTTCTTTTTATCTTTATCTTCGAGAATATAAAAGAGTTTATTCTATTTATAGTATTAATACGCGTTAATTAAATTAGAGTTACTATATAGGTATAAATAGTAAATAACCCGATACTTATATTTTATATAAAACTAATTTAATTCTAAACTACTATTATTATTAAACTAGTTTTTACGATTATATTAATTATTATTTTATATTATTTCGTGGGATATTAATAAAGTATATAGTATAAATAACGAATTAAGGGGTTCTCGATTTTATTAATTTTTAAAAAATATTTAAAAGCGATTTTTATAAACGAAATTAAAAATATTATATCTTATCCCTCCGACTCCTAGTAATTAAGGTACGGTCTATTATATTTTATATATTTCGTAAATATAATTTACCCTAAAATTTATATTAATAATTTTACTTATAATTAAAGATTTATTATTAAGGCTCTCCGTTTAATATCTTAATATAACGTTGATAGGACCTAAGTTAGTACTCGTAGAGAGGAGTATTAAGGATTAAAGAATAACAAACTTCGTATTAATATAAAATAAAACTAAATAAATTTAATAAACTTAATTAATAATTTAATAAATATCTATATTTAGAATCTATAATTAAAAGTTTTAAAGGAAGTTAAACACGAAGCTCCTATCTATTAAGAAAGTACGTAGTCTATATAAAAGAAAGAAATTACACTATTTATCCGTTTATTTATTTATTCTTATATCGAGTAGATAAACGGTTAAGCGCTTACCTATTTATTAGTTTATATATTACGTCGAGTAGTGAGTAGACCCTTAGTATACTAAATATATTAAGTCTATTAAGGTTTTTAGCGAATCTTACTCGTAATATTACCCCTCCCTTCTAACCTTCTTTATCTTTAAAGATAATTCTATATCTTCTCGTTAAATAAAATAACGTAATAAATTATAAGAATAAGTTATTTCCAAAGGTCTTATAACTATAATTATATATATACGTTACACGATACGTTAAACCGAATATCGACTATCCTCGTTATTATCGAAGTACGGGGAGTATATTAAGACCGGGAAAAAATATAAACCCTCCGAGTCTATCGTTAACTTCTTAGGAATTAATAAGGCTCTAGAGCGTTTAGAGCGTAAAGAAAAAAAAACTAAAATTATATAAAAAACGGCGAACGAAGTCGTTAATTAAAAAATATAAAGTTAAAAAGACTTCGTTAATAAAAGAAATTCCTAAAGGAGCGTAAATAAAAGATATTCGATAAAGGTCTTATAGATATAAAGGAGTTAGAGCGTCTAAAAGAACTTAAGAAATTCGGTAAAATAAAATATATAATAGCCTCGGTTTTATATTTTAACGATTTTATATCTTTAAAATCCCTTTTATTACGGACCCTCGATTAACTTTCTTATATTATTATTTCTAGAACTCCTTTAGAAGTTCCCGATAATTAACTAGGTTCGTTAATAACTCCTAAATATTTTCCGACTCGTTATAACTCTTTTATTTAATGAGGTAGTTTTAACCTTTTTAGCCTAGAATCTTCTTTACCTCGAACTCCGTTTCTTTTTTAATCTAGAAATAAAAAGTATTTTATAAAAGTATTTTAAAATCTACTAACTTTAATCGAGAGATATAAAATATTAAATATATTTTAACGTTAGCTAGAAGATTTAGTTCATAATTAACTTATTCTTTACTCTTTTTAATCGAAAATAGTCCGACTTTAATATAGTCTAGTTTCTTACTCGGTCTTTTATTTATTATATTTTTTATTAAAAAGTATACTTTATCCCCCTTCTTTAATTAAGAATACTCTTTTCGATATTTATCTACCGTTAATTTAATCCGAGTATTCGTTAATTTAATCTATATTTATATCTCTTTATATAACGCCTTTATATTAGTTATATAAACTAGCGCCTTATATATATTAAATCCCTATTTTGGGTCTAGGAACGTATTAGTATATTTATTATAATTTATAAAAAATAGCGTAAACTTGGTTATATTAAATTAAATATTATTAAATACTAGTTAAACTATAGGTAGAAGTTTTACTTAATCGTTTTATTTTTTATTTATATAATATCGTAAATATATTTTTATCATTTAATTTGTCCGCTCTATCTATCTATCCGTCTACGGGTAGTATATAGTTAATATTCGTAATTTAATTCCGATAATATTAATTAATATCTTTTAATAATTAGAGGTAAATTATTTATCTCGGTTAAAAATAATCGACCTAGGTATCCTATAATCCCTAACTAGTCGATTTAGTAATACGAAGGCGATTTATTCGGCCTTATAAGTTTCTTTAATAGGTATTATTATAACGTATTTACTAAATTTATTATAAATTATTATTATCGAGTCAAAGATTTCTAAAGTAATTAGGTTCTTTAATTTTAATAATTTAATAATGAAATCTATTATAATATCGTCCCATAGTATTTCTGGTATTAGGGCGAATTAGATTTAACTATATTTAATATACTTTATAAACTTATTTTACTAGTATTCGATATATTCTTTAATATATTTCTCGATATATAATTTTAATCCTAGCGCGTCGTATTCTCTATAAATAAATTTTATAATCTTAGTAACTCTAAGGTATCCTTAAACTAGATTATTATAATAATCGCGAATAATTTCTTTAAAACATCCTTTAGGAAGATAAATTTTTTTATTATATTTTAATAGTTTAACCTATAGTTATTAACTTTTTAACGTAGCGGCCAAGGTATTATTTTCGTATTCTTTTCGGATACTATTTATAATTCCGGGAACAGAGATATATAACGTTATTACTAGTTATTGTACTAGGACTAGCGATCTATCCTATTACTAAATAAGGACTAGTTATATTATTATATTCTTATCCTCTATATAATTTTCTCGTTTATTAAATATATCGGCGCGACCGTTATTCTTTCTTAAAGTATAAAAGATCTTGAATTTATATTACTTTAATAATTCTAATTATTTAATTTATCTTCGGTTTAACTATTTTATCGTCGTGAAATTAAGAAGATTTTTATAGTTTATAAAGATAATAAGGTCCGAGTAGCTTTTTATATATACCCGTTATTATTCTAATACGAATACTATTACTAGTAATTCCTTATTATAAATATTATAGTTCTATTCCACTAATAATATTTTCCTAGAATAGTATATAATAGGGTATTATTTATCGTCTTTTTACTAAAGTATATAAGCGCTTATTACTAAATCTAAAGCGTCGGTTTCGATTCGAGCTAGTTCGTTACTTCGAAAGGAATATAGTACCGGCGGCTTCTCATAAGCCTCTTTAAATACCTCGAAAAATTATTATTATTCTTTTCCTTATTAGAAGGCGATATCTTTCTTCGTAATATCCGTTAATAATAAAACCTTTTTAGAGTAATCTTTAATAAATCTTTTATTAAAGTTTATAAATCCTAAAAAACTTTATACCGTTTTAATATTATATAATATAAGTTATTCCTTAATACTCCTAATCTTTTTAGGGTTTATATAAATACCTCTAGTATTAACTATAAATCTAAAAAATTTAACTAATTCTTTATGAAACTCGTATTTCTCTAGTTTAAAGAGAAGTCTAGTTAATAATAAATAGATTAAGACGTCCTATATATATTAAATATATTCTTTTTTATCGGTAGAGTAGATTAAGATATTATTAAAATATATAATTACTATTATATCTAGGTATACTCGTATAATATTATTAATTAATACCTAGTAGGTTATTAATACATTAGTAAATCCGAAGGGTATTACTAAATATTTATAATAATTATATTTAATTCTAAAGGTAATCTTCTACTCCTCGCCTTTCTTTATCCGAATTAAATTATACGCGCCTCGAAGATCTAGTCGTATAAAGATTTTTACTATTATAAACCGATCCTATAACTCGCTAATATTTAATAAAGAGTACCGATTCTTTACCGTAATATCGTTTAGCTTTCGGTAGTTTATATATAATTATAAACTTCTATCTTTCTTTACTATAAAAAGGATTAGATAACCTACTAGTAATTTAGATTCTCGAATAAATTCTTTCTTAAAATTCTCGTCGATATACCCGCGAAATACTCCGAGTTTCTTTTCTAATAAAACGTAAATAGGTCCAAATATCGGTTATTTATTAAATTCGAGTTCGATTTTATAATCCTATAATTAATATTTAGATAATACTTTTATAGTTATCTCTTTTTAAAAAAAATACTTCTATCGTTAATACTCTTTAGGGATATTAAGAGGTTCGTTTTTATCTTTAAAAACTTTAATTTATTCGCCCTACTAACCTCTCTAGCTAGTATATATCGAGTCGGATCCTTATACGAGGTTATTTTTATATAAAGATAAAATACTATTAACTTCGACCGGGCTACGGTTCGACTTCTTATCTATAACCATCCTCTATAAATATATAAATATCATATTAATAATATCTCTAATACGCGGAAATATAAATACTTCTTTCTTTTAATCGATTATTAGATTATATTTCTTTAACTAAGGTATTCCTAGAATAATATAATAAATAACTATTCCTACTATATCGAAGGTAATTTCCTTATAGTAGCTTTGAATAATAATTAGTAACGGGAATATTTTTTTATTTATTCTTTTTATTAATAGCTTCGACCCGTCGGCTAATTAAAGTTCATATTATTTCTTTTTTTTTATATTAATAGATTAGTTATTTAAGTTACCGTCCGAGATATAAAATTATTAATTACTCCTAAATCTATTATCGTAACGACCTTATATCCGTTAACTTTTATTAGTATTCGTATATATATACCGTATTAAGCTAAGTACAGATATTATTTTAAAATTAATATATTAATCTCCTCGTATTTTTCTTTAATATAAGGGACTAGTCTCTTCCCGACGAAGATAAAAATCCATAATACTCTTTAGACTCGAAGTATCTTTCGTAATCTTCGGCTAAATAATAGTATTATTCGTCTTAATTATAATATTTCGTTTTTTTACTATATTCTTTCTAGTTTTTTAACTACGATTACTATTCTTTATTATAGCCCGGGAAGATTTAATTTTCCCTTTTTTTAACTAGGTACTACGGGTAATTATCTTTAATATAATTATTCTACTAATTATAATTATATCTTAATTTTACGATATACTTTCGCTCTCTTAAACTATCGTAATAGTATTTATAATATTCGTTTATATATATTAACTAATGTATCTCCTTATATCGTGGGTAATACTTATTATAGGTATAATTAACTTTAGTAAATTAACTTTTTTCCTTCTTCTTTTCTTCGGGTTTCTCTTCTAATACGATAAATTAAATTTTAAAATTATCGAGATAATCTACTACCTAAAACTACTCTTTAGAATTTATTATATTTTATTTTTATTTTTATCCTTCCTCCGAGTCTTCCTTTAGAGTTTTATCGTTATTATTATTTAATTCTTCGAGTTCTCGAATTCTTTAGGCGATTTTTTCTTTTATCTCCCTTTATTTCTTAAGTAAGTTATTAAAGATAAAATCGTTTTATATTAAATTTTTAGAGGACCCGGTTATACTATCCGGTATCTCCTTCTTAAATATATTTAATTATTATCGATTTATTATATTTTTCGAATAATAGTTCCTAGCGATATGGCCCGGCTTATTATAATTATAGTAATTTATTACTTTTTTACCCCTTTATTATTATTTATTTCTTTTTTAAAATCCTCTCGTAGGTCCCTTCTTAGTGAAATCGAGTTCTATTAATATATAATTATACGGGTCAGGTTTCTTATAGCGGTAATAATTAGTCGAATTATATTTATTATTATAAACTCCTAAACGTCCTTATCCGTTAACTCCTCCGTTATAGTATTTCTCTATTATACATTCGTATAGCTTATCGTCAATCTTAATTATTTATTCTATAAATATATCGAGGTCCTCGATTACGGCTCCTATTTATATAAATTTATTTTTTATATTATCCTTTAGTCCTCGTCGATATATTATTATAAATATAGTATTATCCTAGTCCGTTAATATTATATAATATTAGAATTATACCGAGTAGTCGGATATAGACCTCCGTTATATTAAATATTAAATAACGCGAACTATTATACTACTTTCGTTGGATAGTCTAAATATATAGTGAATCTCGGCTTTAAACTTAAAGAAGTTCTTTATCTAAAGCTTTATTAATAAGTTATCGATATTATATACTACTTTTATATAACGTTTTAGGAATAGTTTAACTTATTTCTATATATTACCTTTTATGTAGGTTATTATAAAGGTTATCTATTTAATAACTAATATAATATTCTCGTTAAATATGAAAAATAGTTAGAGTTATAATAGCTAGTCGTTAAACTTCTCGCGCTCTTTATAATAATAGTTTAGGCGGGCGACCTTAATATAGTCCTCTTCTTTTATAATATTACGTCTTTTAATACCGTCTTAAGTATTTAGAGTTAAGGTTTTTATTAATCCTAAAATATTTATCCTAAAAGTATTTAAAATATTAAGACTCTCCGTTTAATACTTTAATATAATATTAATAGTACCTAGGTTAATACTCGTAGAAAAAAATATCAAGAATTAAAAGATAATAGGCTTCATATTAGTATAAAATAAAACTAAATAAATTTAATAAATTTAATTAATAGTTCAATAAACGTCTATATTTAGAATTTATAATTAAAAGTCTTAAAGGAAGTTAAATATAAAGCTTTTATCTACTAGGAAAACACGCAGTCTATATAAAAGAAAGAAACTATATTACTTATCCGTTTACTCGCTTATTCCTATATCGAGTAAATAAACGATTAAGCGCTTACCTACTTATTAGTTCATATACTACGTCGAGTAGTAAATAGACTCTTGGTGTACTAAGTATATTAAATCTACTAAAGTTCTTAGCGAACCTTGCTCGTAATATCTATTATAAGGCCTAGTCCCGAATAAAAGGTTTATAATATAGGCGACTATATTTAATAAATTAAATTAGTATAATTTATTTTAATCTTTATCCCGGTGATTTTATATTTACTCTAAATATATTTAATACTATAAATTTATCGCCCTAAAGAGAAGGTATTTACTATATTAAATATATATAATTAATACTATTAGTAATAGTATTAAGAGTAACGACTTTATTTATTTAACTTCGAGAGGAAGTATAGGAGGTATTTTCTATTAATCGAATTAATATTATTTATCTTAATCTTTATCCTAATAGTTATATTAAATAATAATTAAATTTATAATATTATAACTCCGATAGCTAGATACGTTATTAGGTAGTAATAAAATTTAGTTTAAATCAAATTTACCTAAAGAGATAAATATAGAGATAAATATAAAAATAATAATAACTAACTAGGTTATTAATAGCTAATTATATTAATCTTTATATATATAATATACTAAACGTAATTTCGAATTAAGATTAACGCTTTTTTAATACCGTAGTTAATATAATTTAGGTATAGGTGAAAGTAAAGTAAAAAATAATAAAAATAATCGGATCTATAGCGCTAAAAGCGGGATTCTTAATTATTATTTATTTTAATTTATTCTTCGAAATTATATATTTTCGTTAAAGACCTTTATCTTTTTACGAGCTCTTATATCGTAATATATTAATATATAAACTAATTATTCGTACTATTATTAAACGATTAATTAAATTATTTTACGATAAAATCGTAAATATTTATTTATTAATTAATCTCTATCGGAATCTACTACCTTAATACTTTATAATAATCTTTATATTAATCTCTAATAAAGATCTTATCTCCTAGCGAAACTCTTTCTCGTTTTAATTATTAATATTTATTTACCCGCCTAATATTTTTATTAAAATCTTTAATAATTTAATATCCTTCGGCTAAAGAGTAATATACTTATTATATATAATATATAAATTAATTATTAAATAAATTAAATCTTAATTTATCTAGGGATAATATAAGGAATAAATTTACTAAAGAATATATATATTAAATAACCTTTTATAGTCTTTTATAAAGCGCTAAATATATTACTCTAAAATCGTATATCTTTAAAAAAATCTTAATAATAGATTTCGCGGACTAAATACGAAAAAAGTACTTTTAAAATTAATAAATTAAAAATCTTCTAATATTTTTTAATTTCCCGGAGTATTTTCGTTAACAGAGATTAGTATTTTAATTAGGATAAAAGTAGTTAAAAATAATATAAAACTTACTACCGGGCTTTATACGTCGTCGGGTAAATATAAAAATTTAATTTATTCTTCCCCTCCTCCTTCTTAAGGCTTAAGCGCGGTCTTTAAATAAAGATTTAAATAAAGCTTCAACCGCCCGTATTCCTATAAAGATTTAATTAATAAATAAAGAGCCCTAAAATAAAGGCGTAGCTAATATTAATATCTAGAAATTAATATAAAATTTATAATATATCTAGTATAAAGAAAAAACTTATAAACTTAGATACTCCTAGCGCTTTTATATATAGGGTTCTATACTTTAAGACCTTAATAAATTATATAATATTAATATAATTATTACGATAAAACTAAAATTAAAGTGAATTATTTATTATTTTATTTTATTTTAGTCTTTCTTAAAGAATATCCGCGTCTTAAAGGAGTCTTTATAATAGCGGATTAATATAAAAATTATAAAAAAATTAGGATATATAGTAAAATAACGAACTTTTATCTTTAATTATAACTTTAGTTTTTTATATTTTACTCGCCTTCTTCTTCTCTTTTATTATTTTCTAATTTATCTTTAAATTCCTAAAGATTACCTAGTAAATAATATATATTTCTTTAATAATACCCTTTAAATAATTAAGAATTATTTCGCCTATACTAGGTCTCGATAAATTATTCTTATTAATATAAAGAATCTACTCTAGTTATTTATTACTATAGATTTTATCCCGATCTTTATCCTAATCGGAAGGGTTTTAAATATCCTCCTTTATTATTATATTTTTTATATCTTAGTTATTATAAGAGTAATCGAGTATAAAATAATTTAAATTATTCTACTAATAATTCTTATACTCTTAGAAGATAAGACTAATTTCTTTCAAGTAAAAGTATAGGATATACTCTTCTATATAATTTATATAAGATTTAATACTATCGAATTTAAGTTTATTTTAATTATTTAAGGCCGAATCGTCCTAATCTTTATCTTAATCGTTATTCTCTTAGTAGTTTTCGGGTATTATTAATTAAATTTAAATATTATTCGAGGAATTAGCCGGATAAAAATAATAAAGATATATATTCCCTATTTTATAATCCTACCTTTCGATAACGTATTCGTAATTATTATATTAGTATTTTTAATATGATTATTAATATTTAGGATTATTCTTAACCTATTCGTATATATTATTATTATTTATATAGTTTATATAGCCTTCTAACCTTATTACGTTATTATTATTATCGACGGTCGCCTCGTTATTATTATTAATACTATCGTTATCTTTAATCTTAACGTCTTTACCCGAGTTATATTTATTATCTTCTACTCTATTCCTAGGTATAGGTAGTTTATATAATTAAATAAATATTAATTAAATTATATTCTTTAATTTAGGGTAGATAGACTAAAAGAATTAATTTAATATATTTAATTAATTCGTATTAATAATATCGTCGAAGTCGATTTATTTTTATATAGGACCGAATAACTACGGTTCATATATTTTATTAGAACTATTTATTTTAATATTTATACTATAAAATTTACCGGAAGATTAAGATTATTTTATATATCTTTTATTCTAAAGCCCTAATATTTAGGCGACTATTATAGACTTTATTAATATTATTTATTTTAATTTATATCCTAGTAATCTTACCCCTCTATATAATAAATTAATTACTTTATAATTTAGGGGTTAAGGAGTTATTTTCTATAAATTAAATTAGTATTAATTATCCTAATCTTTATCCTAATATACTTACTTAGTATTTTAAATATTAACGATTATACGATTATAATAACTTAATATCTTATTAGTTTATAACTTATTTTTATTTAATTTCACCTTACTTATAAGGACTAAAGTACGGATAAATATAAAGAAAATTATAACTAATTAATTTATTAATAGCTAAATATACCGGCCTAATATATATAAATATACTATATAATATTTTAAATCAAAATAAATACTTTTTTAATAACGTAGTTAATATAGCTTCGGTATAAAGGAAAGCGAGGTTATAAATAAATAAAATAATCGAATTTATAATATTAAAAACGGGATCTCTAGTTATTATTCATTTTAATTTTATAATAAAAAGTTATACTCTTTTAATAACGACTTTTATATTAAAATAGTCTCTTATCCTATCTCGTACTAATAAATTATAGTTTTAATTATAGTAGTTATAAACGATTAATAGATTATTCTAAAATAGAATCGAAAGTCTAAAAGTTTATAATTAAATCCAAATTTCGTAGTAAAAATAACGGTATTAATTTAATTAATATAAAGATTAAGATAAATATAATAAAGCGTCGACCTTTGGATATTAATTATAATATATCTTTACCTAGTATATATAGCCTTTAATCGCCGTATAAACTATATATCCTTCGGGGCTATAATAATCCGTTTATTATAAATCGCGTAAAAATTAGTTACTACGACTAAAATTAATACTATATATTTATAAAAATAATATTAGGTTATTTACTCGCGAGTTCTTTAATTAATATCGCCTCCGAGGCCTTTTATAACGCGTTTAGATTTATAGACTATACACGAAAATAACGTCTATAAAAGACATATATAATTTCGTATATAAAGCGCGTAAAGGGTAGCTTCGGGATTAAAAAATTAATAATTTTCTAAAAAAACCTAATTTCTTATAGAGTAATAACTAAAGAGTTAAATTAAATAATAATTTAATTATAGAGGTCCTACTAACTACCGCTCTTTAATTTTTTATTTTATACCGCGACTTTCTTTACCCGGGGTTTCCTTATATATACTTTTTATATACTAGGTACTTTCCTCGCTATTTTTAAATTCCGTTATATTCTTAATAATCGAGGGCTCTAATTTACTCTCGCGTTATTATTAAAATTATTAAATAACTTAAAGTTAATATCGGCTATACTTTTATTAATAATTAAAGATATAACTATTAACCTAAATTAATAAGAATTTAATTAAATCTTAAAAAGAATTTCTAAAGGAGGGTTAGAATATTAATTTACTATATATTTAAAGTTACTTTTTAGCGGGATACTAACCTAAAATATATAAAATAAATATAGATTTATTTTTATAATTTTCTTATCCGGTATTAATATAGTTAAATTATAATTACTATATATAACGTACCTCTATAGACTATATAATCGTAAAAGAGTTAATAATTCTTCTTACTTTCCTACCTTCTTTACTAGTTTCTTAAATATATATTTAGAATATCTTAAAGTAGTAGCTTCGTTATTAATAATTCTAAATCTAATAATTAGTATTCTTCTACTTTTAGTTTAGTTACTCGAGATATTTCTTTTATAAAAAGCTTAACGATTAAAGGTTCCGATAAATATTATTATATATATATAATAGAAATAACTACCGTTTTTCTCGAATAATTTTATAGATAGAAGTAGTATCGTACCTAAAAGATTAAATAAAAGAACTAGAAATATAAGGGTTATATATTTAATTTCTTTTAGATATCGCCTAAACCGGCTCTAGAATAAAAGTTCTTCTATAATAATATTATAATAAATATAGAGGAGCCGAGAAATATCTATAAAAGATATAATTAAATAGTTACGAGGATCAACGCCTAGAATAGTATAAAAACGTATTTTATATTAAATTAATATAAGAGGAAAACTTTATATTTAGGTATAAAACTAATCTAGATTATATTATCCTTTAAAGACTAGGTATATTCTAACCCGCTTAATATATAGGTATAAAGATTAGTATAAATACTTATAATCCTAATTATAGAGAAGTAAAAGAAAGATTAACGTATTATAATTTAACGGCCGAGAAATAATATTTAAAGACTTCTCTAAATTATTTATATAAATAATTATCGGGCTTAGGCTCTCTTTACGATCTATTAATAATATTAATATATAACGAGTATTTAAATATACGAATTCGTTAATTACTCTCCCTTCTATATCTATAATTAAAAATTATATTATAAAGAAGTATAACGATATTTAAAATTAACTCCTTCGGAATTTATTTAACGACGGTACGAAAGTTATTATAACGCTAGACTTATAATCTTCTAAAAACCGATAAAGTTATATAATTATAAATATATACTTTATCGACTAGCGATAATAGTACTATAAGGTACTCCTAACTTTTAAATATATAAAGGGAAAGTATAATAATATTAATTTAATCTCGTACCTAAATACTATTATTCATCGTTATAAATTAAGGGATCGGATAATATTAATTATTATAAATAATATTTTTAATAATAATAGTATATATTAAACCCTCGAAATTATATTACCGGAGGAAAAGACCTAGTTTTTAACTATAAAGAAGGAATTAGAAGATAAGATCCACGATTTTTATAATAATTAAAATACTTTTACGAATACCGGAATTCACCGCGTCTTATATCTTTTATATATTATTTAACTAGGCTTAAAGGAACTTTTTAAAGTAATTAAAATCTTATTAATAAATAAAGACTTTTAGAAGGATTAGGACGATAAAATAAATAAATAAAAATTTTCTAAAATAAAGAAAGAACCTAGGATCCTATTTATTTTAGTAAAAGTACTTTCGTATTTTAAATAATATATTAATTATTATACCGATATTTATTTCTCTATTAATACTAGGGGATATAAATTCGTAAAGCCTCTACCTACTTTAATAACAGCGGTTAACGACGTAAATACTTTTAGAATATCTAAAAATAGTTAAATAATAAAAAGCGTTAATTAGCCGGGCCGAACTAGGTATAAAGAATATATAATAAGAAATATCGAAATAAATTTATAATACTAAAGCTCTTCTAGAATATAGCGACTAGATAGGATTTAATCCATTATATATTAATCCGCGCCCTAAAGTTAAGGCCGGCGTTAAAGGAATTTTTCTATAAATAAACGGAATAACTATAATTAAATAAAAATAAATAGACTTAAATAAAATACTTTATCGAATTTTATAAACCGTTCTATTAATATATATAAACGATAAATATATTATATATACCGACTATTTATATAGCTTCTTCGGTTTATAATATATTATTTAATTATCTTAAGAGTAAAGAAGAAAAGTTTATAAAAAAGATTATATTTTAAAAAAAATCTATATTAAAGGGTCTAAAAAAGGCGTAGGATAAATTTAATTAATATTATTATTAGACCTAGTTAATCTTAAGCGGGTTATATAGTATAATAGCTCTTTTAAAACTAATTCGAAAAATAACTATATTTAAAAACTAGGGATAGAATAAAGAGACTAGGTAAGAGTAAGAGAATTTTTATTAAAAATAATTTAAAGAGTAATTCGACTAGCGCCTATAAGTTACTTAATAAAAGAAAATCTATACTAAAAAAGATATCGAGGTAGATAATCTTAAACGTTTAATTAAGGGTAAAAATAAGGTATTATCGAACCCGAAAAATCGGAGTAAAGAACTTCGAAAGTACCGGGAAATAAATAAATCTTTTATTTATACTAATCTTTATATCGATAGATATACCTATTAATTATATATAGCATTTAGTAATAACGACGGTAAATCTATATTTAATAAATAGAAGGATCTTTTATTAATATTTAATTATTTCTTTTATACGGCCCGTAATATCTTAACCGTACTTTATACGGGCGTTAAATATAAGCGAGTATTTAATATCGCTACCTAATTATACGTAGCTTAAAAATCTTATAGTCCCGAGATATTCTTAACTTTTATAATCCTTAATTATTTTTAATTTAAAAAAAACGAAGTAGTAGTATCCTAATAAAATTTAAACTATAAAGAAATAATAATTTTTAAAGAGTACGAAGTAGAGGTATAAAGGCGGGACGAGGTTATAATAAAGAGTAATAACGACTTTATAAATAACGAAGACGAAGGCGGGTATAATAATTTTATAAATAAAACTACCGTTTTAGGACTTAATAATAAGGACGAGGAAAGTAAAGAACCTCTAGCTTTAATTACTAATCTAATTTATAATTAAGAAAAAATTAAAGAATCTAGTCTTTAAGTCAGAATTTATAAAGTAATATAAATATATATAAAAACCGTATTAATAGTAAAAAGGTTTAGGAAAATAATTTAAAAACTAAAGTTTCTAGATACTGAATAAACGGGAGTAATTTAAAATATATATATTTTATTCGAGACTCTACGTCTAGTTATCTAATAAAGAGGAAGAAATTAAATATAGGATTATTCTTTAAACCGGAGGTAATTAATAGGTTTAAAGAGTTAAAGGATAAATAAGAAAATAAATAAATTATATTAAAACTATATAAGGAACCTAGCTTTATCCTAAAATTTTTAAAAAGTTATAAAAAAATAAATAGAGCTTCGAAATATAAAAAGAGTTAAAGGAGATATAAAAAATAGAGATATATAATATAAATCGAATAAAATTAATATAAAAATTAATATAATTACGACTAGAAGCTTTATAAGCTAGCTATATTAAATATTTAAATATATAATTAAATATACTCTTTACGTTTATATTTAGAATTTTATTCGATAATATAATCTCTTCTTAACCTAGAGGGGGCCTTAAAAATACTTTTAATTCGATAATTTATATTATCCCTTTCGAAATCTTCTCCTAATCTCTAGAACGAATAATATCCTTCGCTTTTTTTATAACCTAGGTATACTCCGGCCCTAATATTATCCTAAATACTTTCCGCGCCTTTTTTTATATTTTTATTCGGTCTCTAGTTATACTTTTTATATTTATAATTATCGGGGTAAAGATAATATAGTCCTAGTATTATAACCTACCCGTTATTAATTTAAATAAATATAAGACCTATATTTATTAGGGTTATATTATTTATATCTTTCTAAATTTGTATTAAACTAGGCGGTTATATTCTTCTAAATAATATATTCGATAAAAGTAAAAATATAATAAATTTATAAATCCCTCTTTAGTAAGTCTTTTTATTTATATTAATTTATAATTAATATATAGCCGGATAAAGATTAATATAAATAATATATCTTAAGATTATATCTTTTATAATACGAAAACCCTTTATATATATATACGCGAAGACGGTATTTATCGTAATAATCGATTTTAACGCGGAGTAATTTAAATATTATAATCTAGTATCCTTTAATAATATTATAGGCCGATCGGTCTTTAGATTTTATTTATAGATTAAATAAGGCCTAAATATTATAAGTCTCGGTTTATTTTTTATTTTCGCTTTAAACGCTATAGGTTTCGTCCTAATTTAATTATTAATATATTTTAAAAATATAATTACTAATATCTAAAGAACTATCGATATCCTCTAACGATTATTTATTAACTTAATCTACGTTCTTATTATCGTTAATTATTATTTCTTTAATTAACGAAACCTCGTTTACCTAGGTAATAACCTACCCATATTTACTTATAATAATCTTATTATATATTAATAATATCCGCTTTAAATAGAATATATTAATATAAAGATTAATATAAACTTTTTATTAATTATTTAGATTTTAGTTTACTTTAATAGTCTTTATTGTTTTTATTCTAAAAGAACGTTTTATCTTTATTAATTTTTTACTTTTTTTTAGGCTCGCTGAATTACTTTCGTATTTATAATTTTTATATATTTAATAGCGGCGTCTACCTTTAATAATAACGAAAGGCGTTTTCTTAATTTTATTATATTAAGGTTCTTAGAAAGTTATTCTTCGACTTTTCTCTTTAATTATAAATTTAATATATACCCTCTCTAGCCTCTTCGTAATACAGAATTTCTAAAAGGATTTATTCTATTAACTATTAATATTAATTATTTATATTAAATATATAAAATTAATATTTCCGATAACTTATAATTTAATATTAAGCCGAAGTCGTATCTAGATATTAATTAGTCTCGCGTTTTTTCTTTTTTAATTATAATTTATTATTTATTTAGGCTTTAGATTATTCTTCTTTATAATATATTAATCGTTATTATAAAGAGCTTTATTATAAAGAAAGGTTATAAATACTAGTCTAGTTATTTATATTAATCTTTATATTATTTAGATTAGGACGTCGATCTAAAATCTTATTTAAAAGTTATTAATAATAGGAGTTATATAATCTAGTAATAAATAAATAAAGTTTACTACCGAATCAAATATAATAATATAAGAACTAATAATCAAATAGTTAAATAGTAAAGGAGTTAAATAATTTAACGAAGTTATCTATAAAATAGATAATTCGTTAAGTTTAGAAATAAAGGAAAAGCGGAGGCGTTTTAAAAAACCGTTATTAACGCGGCGTTAGTAATAGATCTAACGGGTAATAATATTATTAAATATAAATAACCTTAATAATCTCTATATATAAATACTGCGTAGTTAGCGTATAATAAATTCTATATTAAATTCTATAATTTATTTTAATTAAGTAGTATACTTTTATTCGAAAAATTTAACGTATATTAACTAGTATTAATTAAATTTATAAGTATATATCCTTCCTTATAAAGCGCTCGTTTTATTATAATAATATTAAAATAAACCCTCTTTCTATTAATTTAAGACGTATTTTAGAGATTTAAAATATATTAATATCTACTATTAATCGCGATATAGATAAAGATTAATATAACTAGTAAATATATTAGGTAGATATTTAGATTTATTTATATTATTAGCTCTACCCGGGAAGGGAGGAAAGAAATAGTAGGTAATTCTTTCTCTTTTCTAATAATTTTTACTTCTTTCCTTCCGCTCCCTTCCCTACTAGAAGGGAAGGGAGCGAGGGTTATTCCCTTCTCTTCTCTTCTCTATTCCGTAGCGTAGTTTAAATATACTTCTTTTAACGTTCCTACGCCTCGATATTAAATAACTCTATATTAACTAGTTAAGAATTATTATTATTAATCGATTTTACGAGGGAGGTTATTTTTAAAATTAATTTCTTTAATAAAAATAATTTCGTTATCGATTCTTTTAAAAATTTCTTCGAAACTAAAAACTTTTTTTTTACTTCGGACTCGCTTTTATTACTCTCGTTATCTTTATTAAATTTCTTAAATATCGATTTCTCTTATATTAAGGGTTTTTTTAAAATTATAAACTTCGTTACTCTCGGGCTCTTTTCATCTAGTTTCTTCGACGACGTTAAAAGTTTTTTTATTCTCGTTATCTCGTCCGCCGAAAGATAATTATATTTTTCTATGAAAATATATCGGCTATATTTCCCCCCTTTTATTAAAATTAATTAATTTAGTTTTTATAATAAATTCCCTTTATCCCTATATAATTAAGTATAATTAAAAATAATCGCGTATTTTATATAATTATCCTTTATTAATTATATCGTAGTTAGTTATTTATTATTTATTTATTTAGGTTATAAACTACTTTTTAAATTAAATATCTTTAACTAATTTTTAAATCGCGTATTTAAAGAAATTTTATCGTATTAAATAACTAGCCCGGTTTATAATAAAGAAAGATATCTATTTATTAATAATTATAACACGAGGTCAATATAATAATATATAATATAAAAGATATTAATTATTCTATAGAGGATTTGGCCTTAATATATTAGAATCCTAGTATTACTCTAGTCTCGATAGGGTTAACAGTAGGGCTTAGCCCGTTATTTTAATAAATATTTATAATAATACTCTTATTAAAGTCTACCCCGTAATAAATCGTTTAATTTAAAAAAAAGAAGTTAACGCCCTCGTTAATATATTTATATAGGGTATCGCTAGTAATAACGTAAATAACGTCTATATATAGAAGTAAATAAGTAAGTAATATATATTTTAAATTATCGATTAATTACGGGTAGGCCCGTAGAGTTTTAAAGTTTAATATAGAGCCGTAAAATTTAATATTAAAATCGCGATAACGAGGTAAAGCGATAGGGAGGTATAAAAATAATATAAATAACTAACGATAGAAACTATAATATTAATAAAATAAAAGTATATATATATAATATTATAAAAGTATTAATATTGAAGGACTAGGGCCCTAAATATATATTAATAAAATAAGATTTTAATATAAATTTAAACTAGATCTAGGCTAGATCTAGGTAAAAGTTATTTAATAATACTTTTAAAATTAAAATTATTTTAGCACGGAGCTAGTCCCAATTCGGCTAATTAATTATATAATTTTTATATTATCCGAAGTTTTTTCCTATATAAATATACTATTTAATTAAGAAGTAGCGATAACGAAGAGTATATACCTAAATCTATATAGAGGAGTATATAGATAATATTATATTAAAATATTCGGGCTATATAACTCTACGTACGATTAGGCGAATAATTTAAAATTATTAAAGAGTAATTTTACTAGTTCTCGGTATAATACCCCCTTAATATTAATATAATATTTATACTCTAAATAGAGCTCGATAAATAGATTTAATATAATAGTTATTTCCTAGTAAGAGTAAGTAAAGAGCGATAATATAAAAGAAAAGTATAATTATATTTCTAGAGTTATCGATTTTAAAAGAAAATTTTTGTTTAATATTTAACCTACTATTCGTATTCCTTAATAAGTTCGTCCGCGAAAATATTCTTAATATTTATCTAACGGTCCTATATAGATCCCTAATCTTTTTAAAATAAGAGATATTCGGTAGTATAATCTTTCTCCTTTTTAATAACGCGGTTATCGAGGATATACTCTAGTTCCTATTCTAGTTTTAAATCGTCTCGCTCGGATTCTATTACTTTAGGGTTAATAAATTATAAATATTTAAAAGAGTTTTAATTTAGTAGTAGATACTACTCTAGCTATATTATTAAAAATATATTATAAATCTTTTAATTTCCTAGGATATTAAGGCGGTATATAAACCTACCGATATAATTAAAAACTTTAAATAAACTAGTTATTTACTAATTATATTTATAACTAGTAAATTTATTTACCGGAATATTATAATCTTTATATAAACGTAGTAAAGCCTAGTCCTCTTTACGGAAGTATTAGAGGTAATAAATATAATTATAATACTCTTTATTATATATTTGAGTAAAGATAATTATATTTAAAATTTAAATATATATTAACTTTTTTAGTAAAATATTATACTCCTAACTTCCTAGGTTTAATATATTATTAGTAGTAAAATTGAAAACTACTTTATTTAAAGTATAGTTAATAAACTAGGAAAATATATTATTATATTATATAATTATAAAAGGTAGTATCTTTTCCTAGGCTTTAAAGTTTTATAAAATAGCGATTTAGAATCGTAATATAATTTTAATAATTTGATTTATATACTCGTTTAATTTATCCGTTTATAGATAATAAATAATAGAGAATATTAAATTTATCTTAAATTTATTAAATAGAGCCTTCTATAGGGTATTTATAAATTTACGGTCGCGGTTAAAAAGAATACTCTTCGGAATACCCTAATTTATTAAATATAAATAATATAAAAGTATATCTATTTATTACTCTACCTTCTATATTAATTTTCCTAGAATCGCGGTCACTTTTCGGGAAAATTTATATATAATAATTATAATATTATCGAATCCTTCCTATAAAAGGGGTAAAGCTAGGATAAAATCGATAGAAATTATATAAAAAGAAGAGGGCGATATAAGAATAAATTATAATACTCTATAAAGTTTATACCTAGGAGTACCGAATAATTAATATTATAAATAGTATTATAAATACTCCCCTAGTTTCTTATTTAATTTATATATATATAAATACCTAGTTATTATTTTATAGTATTTATATCTTCCTATATATAAACCAGAATATACGATATTAAATAAAACTTTAATATATAAAGAAGGTATATATAAATACTCCGGTATATATACGCGATTAGTAGTTAAATTATTAGTATACTATGTTAAGCCGTTACTCCCCCTCGAAAACGGAAAATCTACGGTATCCTCGCCGGTTTCTATATTATAGTTAAATATATAATTTATTTTAATTTTAAAAGTCGTTATTCTAGTACCCTTAAAGTAATTCTTATTTAAATTATATATTTATTTCTATTAATATATAGACTTTATATATATATATTTAGAGTATATCTAGCTCGCCTTCTAAAAAGTCCCTAATTACGTCCTTTTAATATAGTTAGAATAGGGTATCTAGTATTATATATTTAGCGCTAGCTTTATAACGGAAATCTATATTTTGAAAATACTAAATATAATCTAAGACTCGTATAATACGTAAATTAGTCTTTATTATAAATAAGATAGTTATTTTTATTTATTTAACTATACTAAGCGCAGCTCTATAATTAGTATAAATAATCGTCTTCGGGGCTAATTCGACTATATATTTAATTTTAATAAATACTTATATTATTTCTACTAGTTTTATTTTAGTAGGTTAATAGCGTATTTCTATATTCTGAAAAAGTCGGTTAAAGAAAAGAATAGACTAAATTTATTTCTAATTAAGATAAGAGCCTTTTAGCTTTTTTATAATATAATAAATTATAACTTTATAATCGAATTCTTTACTAGTATTAAAGTCGATAAATAGTTTTTTTTAATTATCGAAATAATATAAAAAGAAAGATTTAAAAAGGGTATTTTAAATAATTTTAAATAAACGGATCTCCTATAAAGAAGGTAATTTAAAACTAGTCTTTTTAATATATTCCTATCGCTAAGCGCCTATAGGGGGTACTCTATTTAATAACGCGGTTTTTTTATTTTATAAAGGCCTAGCTAGAGTAGTATAATCTTTAATATAATCTCTTAATTAATTAATTATTTTTAGGTATATCTTAAATACTATTAATATTTAAAGAAAAATTAGTTATTTAATAATTATAAACTTTTCTTTAGAAGTTAATAACCCGAACGAGTTAATTTTTTAATTAAATAATATAATTAACGGATAACCGATAAACGCCTTCTTAGGGTTAATTAAAATATTAAATTTAGCGAATAAGAAAAGTACTATATATAGATATTAAATATAATCCTCGAGGGTCTAAGAGAATACTATAATATTATCGATATATACTCGGGCGAATACTTTATAGATATATAGGATCCGGTTTATTTATCGTTATATATATATAAACGAGTTTTTAAATCTTATTACTATAATATTAAAAGTCTCTTAGCCGCGGTATAATATAATAGTAAACTTATATCTATCTTTAAAGTATATATACTATTAATAGAAGAAACTAGCCGCGTCGATAACGGTAATTTAACGATAACTCTTAACGGCGCTAATTATATTATTCTATAAAGATAAATAGTAGACGTTTATTATAACTATAGTATTTAAACCTCGAATATTTATAATAATACGACTCTTTTTAATACCGTCTAATCTTATAGTTTAAATAACGAAGATTAGGAAGTTAAATAAAATAGTTTATATTATTTATTTAAACCGTCCCTAAATATATAGTTTATTAAAGATTTCGTTAGTAATCTTCTAGCTCTTATTACTTATAGGATAAATATATATTATTTTAGGTACTTTATCTTCCTAGTCGGCGCGAAGTAATATGCGTATTTATTTATTTCTTAGAATATTAATAAAGCCTCCTTCTACCTAAAATATAAAGAATTAATTAATAATTATTACTAGCTCCGGTTATTTATTATAAATAATAATATTATTTAAGAGGATATTATTCTTTACCGAAATACTTATCTTTATTAATAGAATAGAAAGTTGGGAACTAGTTAAATTCTTTATATCTTTACCCCCTAAAGACTATTTAAGAAATAATAAATTAGTACTAGTAGTAATTATATTATTAAAAGTATTTTTAATAAAAGTTTCTTTATACTCTTATAGAGGCCTTTATATAACGAGCTCGCGAACGTCGTTATCGTTTATAGTAATACTATAATAGTTATTAAATTAAACCTCGATTACTTAACCTAACTTTATATTCCTAGGGATTTTAACGTATTTATCCGTTTTATTCTTTATAAATATAGATTTTATTCTATTATTAACGATTTCGGTAAAGAGGTATAAATTAGTATCTATTAATTTAAAGAAATAGTTTTATACTAATAAATCAAATTTATAAACTTCGATAATTACCGTAGTTTATAGGGGGATAATTTTTATTTTCGTAGTATATACCGGCCGGTTCATATTTATACCTTTTAGATAAACGTTAATAAAGTACTCTATATCGTAGTTACCGATATAAGTTATTTATCGAGATACTAGTATATTTATCCCTTTAGAGGCTATAATATCTATATTAATAAATATATTTATTTTAAAATTATCTATAATATAGACTTCCCTAGGGGCTGTTTCGGTTATTATTTTATTACTACTCTTATTTTTCCCGGGGAAGTATAAAGAGGTAACGGTATATTTAGAAATAATATAGCGGTTAATATTAATACCGGTAACTTAGAGTAGGGTTACTATAATACAGATTCTAGTTTTTAAAAGAATGTATATTATAAATTTATAGTCGGCGATAATTACCCTATAATTAATATCTTTATAATTCTTTTCTATTTTAATTCTAGGGTCTAAACTAACCCGAATACTAATATACCGGTATTTCCTAAATACTTATCCTATTCCCGTATTTTTAGAAGAGTCGTAGTTTAATTTAATAATAGGTTTTTATTTTAGTAATTCGTTATTTATTTTAATTTAATAATAGGTTTCCGTATTCTTATTTATTACTAAAGATTATTTACTCTTTTATATAATATTTATAATTAAATATTTAGGGTAAGAGATTTTAATAGGGTTCCTACCTAAATTTTAATTTCTAAAATATATATATAATACGTTTTTAGAAGAGAATAACTCTTTATAAATATAGTACTCGACTTATTTAGGCGAATCGATAATAATTATTTAATAACCGACTATTTTATTTTATTTATTATAATAATCGTTTTACTATTAATCCTAACTCTATTTATTAATATAATTAATATTAAATATAGATTACTCTTCTATTTATAACTTTATAATATTATTTTCTTAAGAATAGTTCTTTTATATCTCGGTTTTATAATAAATAATTATATACCTAGAGGGTATTTACTATTACCCGAAATAATTAAAATTATAACTACTAGTTATAAACCCGCGGTTTTTTTAGCGCGGTTAAAAGTTAGGACGATTTCTATTTCTAGGAGAGAAAGATATATTCCTAGTACTATTATTAATAATTATTAAGGGACGGGATTAGTATCTAGAGGTTTATTAAATTAACGGCTAAGTTTATTAAATTATAATCTAACTATAATATAAGAGTAAGTTAAAATAAAAGATAAAGAACGAAAATTAGGGTAGAGCTAGCTATTATCTAAATAAGAATTAATATATAAAGTATTTATTTAATTCCTATCCTAACTATATTAAGATAAAAATAAGGAAATTAATTTAAATCTAGATTAAATCTAAAATAAATTAAGCTAGGTTAAAGTAAATAAAATTATATTATAATAATAACCCCCTCTTTAAAGTCGAGCTCCTACGAGATAAATAAATAATTAATTCGATTAAGTAGATTTTATAACTCTGACTCTTATTTAAGGTTACGAAATAGTTAAAATAAAAACGCGTCGGAGTATTCGAGTTATTAATAATAATAAATAAAGGATAAAACGGGGAATAGGCGGCGGTATACGAATAAGACTAGGCGTTAACATTATTATCTATAAATAATAATGACGGGGCTAGGCTATAGAGTACTATCTATTTATATAATAATATAAAATATCGGTCGAAACCGATATAGAATAATAACCGAGGGGATAATAACGAATAGAGAATAAACTATAGTATAAATAAGAATTAACTTCTTAAAAGTCGGATTAAGATAAAAATAATAAAAATTCCTTATACTAGTACCTTTAGATAATATATAGTAATTTATAGAGGCTAGCGGCGCTAGGATTCGAGATATAATATTTATTAATAAACTATTAATAACGGGTAAAGTAATAAAAAGATTTTTATATAACGATATAACTTTCTTAATTAACGTAGTATTTTAATAAGAGTAGACTATAACGGCGATTATATTTAAAATTTAAGATACCGTTAATATATTACTTTTATTAATTATTATAATATAACTTTATTTATTTTAACCTAGCCTAATTTATTTTAGATTTAATTTAGATTTAAACTAATTTCCTTATTTCTATCCTAATATAGTCGGGATAGGAAATAAGTAAGTACTTTATATATTAATTTTTATTTAAATAGTAACTAGCCCTACTTTAACTTTCGTCCTTTATTTTTTATTTTAGCCTACTCTTATATCATAATTAGACTATAATTTAATAAACTTAACTATTAATTTAATAAACCTCTAGATATTAATTCCGTTTCTTAATATTATAAAAGACTAACTACCTAGCTAGTACTTTCTAGTATTAAAATAATTATAATAAGGGATTAACCCCTTGACCCCGAAGACCGCGTACGATAGTTCCTCGCCGAAATTTAAAATAACCCTACTAGTTTCTTTAATACCTTCGACTATTTACGTATTTAGGTCGAGAGTAATTCTTTATTTAATATTTTATCCTTATTTACGCCTCCTCCTCCTTTTATATTAAATACGTAATTCTTAATTTATATTATCGTTTAAATGATAACCTAGGCCGTATTTATTATAATTTAAATTATACCTTAGCCCCCGCCCTAGGTATTCGATGAAAATACTTTTAATAATATTATTATTATAGGCCTGCGCTCGTCTTCCTCTCTAAATATTTAATAATTTATTCTTTTACGATCTCGAACGCCTCCTAGATCCGAAAAGCTCCTAGATATCTCGGAATATAAAGGGGACTAAGATAAATTAGATATTTAAAAGTAAATATTAATATAATAAATATATATTAATTATAACCGTTACTTTATTAATAGTAATAAGATTGTTTATATAAAGTTTAAATTAATTATCGGTAAAAAGGCCTTTAATTTAATAAATTATTATTAAAAGAAGGGTTTTTATACTTTAACTAATTTTACCGATTAACGAAAGAAGTTATAAAAAATATATAGTAACCCGTTTAAATAAAAAGATACTCGGAATTATATCCGGGAATTTAAATAAAACTTTATATCTTTTAATAAATATTTTAACCTCGTTACCTAGAAAAAGAAATATTCTCGAATAAAGAACGAATTTTTAATTAACGTTATAAAATATAATATTAATTATACTACCTAATAGGCCTTTATCTTTTAGAGGAAAGTCAATAACTAACGATTATATATCTTTAATAAATACGTCCGTATATACTCCGAAATTAATTAAGAATTTTAATAGATTAAGTATTATTTATCTCGCTAAAATACTACTCCTATTGAATTAGGATAAACTTTAAGGAGGTTTATTATATCTTTATTAATTTCTACCCTTATAGCCCGTTTTATTATAACGAGTACTTTTATCCCCGTTACTATAACTTTAACTCTTTTATTTAGGGAATTAATAGACCTCGATTCTACCTAAATTATTATTAAAAGTAAATTAATAAGAACCCCGACTATTAAAACTATCTACGAGAAATAAAGATTTTATTTTTATTATAAATCGTCTAGGTATAATATAAGAGTCTATTTAATTAAATTAACTAGCCTCCGATCTAGTATTATAATTATCGTCGACGACGACGAGAGTATTATAGGAGGAGTTATTTTAAATATAGGAAAAGAATAGTCCTAGTATAAAGTCGTATACTAGGACTATAAGTACCTAGAACTCTATATATATCTTTTTATTTATCGGTTATATCGTTTAATTTACCTTCGTTACTAACTAAGTTTTTATTTAAATTTATTATATAACTTTTTAAAACCGACCCTATTTTTCGTAATAAATATATAGTTATTTTTTATTAACTACGGAATAATTAATCCCGAATTTAAATCAAAGCCTTAATTAATATTAATATATTCGGTTATCTTTTTATTAATTATAATTTTATATATATTTAATATCTACCCCTTCGTCTTCTTTATTATTTTTATATTATCCGACCCTTTAATAGCGTATTTACCGTTATAGGACGTATTATTTATATCGTAGAAACGATTTTAAATATTTATAATTATTAAGAACGAATAATTTTCTTTATTATTAAATTTAATTAATACCCCGTCGTAATCGGCCTATTATACCTTTATTATTATAAAGTTATTATTAATTTCTTAGATAATTCCTTAACCTTCGCTTTATATTTTTATTTAAGAAACTATACCCCTAGTTTTATCAAAATCTTCGTGGAAAATAAACTTTTTTTTATACTTTAAGAAAGTTTCTAGATTTAAGAATCCTAGTCTTTAGTTTTATTTAATACCTACGTAGGGTAGGCCCCGATTTAAAAGGAGTCGCTAGTATATAAAGAGTTATTATTATTTATAGACGATAACGTTACTACTAAATAATTAATTCCGATTTAAGAGAAGTTATTTTAATTTTAGGTTTATTAATAATATATTTAATCTTAAGTTTATAAGAAATAAACCTCGATTTAAGAAAAGTGAATTTAATTCTAGATTTACTAGAAGTAAACCTAGTCCTTAATTTAATTTAGTATTTATATAAAATAATCTAGAATTTAAGAGGAGTTACCCTAGTTCTAGGTTTATTAATAATAAATCTAGATTTAAAAGAAGTTTTCCCCGCCTTAGTCCTAGTTATTTATTTTTATAAAAACTAGTTATAATAACGAGTATAATTATATTATTACTACCGTTAAATAAGGAAAGATATTTAAAATTAAATATTATAACCTAGCCTCGCTTCGTTTTAAATTTTAATATTAAAAATAACGAACCTAGTACCTAGCTATTTTTAATATATACGAGATAAGATTTCGATTATTTACTCGGTTTATTAGATTTAACGAGTAAACCGTATTTAATCTATTATTTATAAAAATCGATCGATTTTTAAATATTCTAGAAGAAATCTCGACCCTAAATATTTAATCTCGTTAAAAATCTAGATATTATAAAACTAAGCCCCGCTTTAGTTAAAACTTCAAATTAAATATTTACGATTAAACCTAGAACCGAGTTATATTTAAAATAAATAAAGAGCTCTACCTCGCCTCCTCCGTTATTTAAAAAGAGTTTTAAATTTATCGAGATAATAAAAATATTAACCTAACTATAATCCTATTTATATAGTATTATAAATTTTTAGACGTTTTTTAAAAAAAAGATATTAATACCTTACCCCCGTATTAGTTATATAACTATATTATTAAGTTTAAAGAAGGGCTATAACCTCCGTTATTTAATTTATATAATATAAACTATAACGAGATCCTAGAACTCCGCCGTTACCTAGATAAAAATCTTAGTAAAGGTTTTATTCGGGCTAGTTATTCTTATATCGTATTTTTTTATCTTATTTATAAAGAAACCTAACGGAGGCCTACGTTTCTACGTTAATTACCGAGGGCTAAATATTATTATTATAAAGAATAAATACTCTTTACCCTTAATTTTAAAAACTTTAAATCGATTAAATCGTACTAAAGTATTTTTTAAATTAAATATTATATCTATTTTTAATCGCCTCCGTATTAAGGAGGGTAATAAAAAACTTATAACGTTTTATACCCGATTCGGCCTATTTAAATATTTTATTATATTATTTAAATTATATAATAACCCTACTTTATTTTAATATTATATTAACGATACTCTTTATAAATTTCTCGACGAAATTTATACCGTTTATCTCGACGATATTCTAATTTATAACGATATCGAGGAAGAGTATAAAATCTATATTAAATATATCCTTTAGAAACTCCGTAAGGCGGGACTCTAAATAAATATTACTAAATACGATTTTTATATTAAGAAAGTTATATACCTAGGATTAATTATTATTATTAAAAAAATTAAAATAAATTTAAAGAAAATCGATATTATCCTAAATTAATTATAGTTAATTAATATTAAAGACGTTTAAAGTTTCCTAGGATTTATTAACTTCTATCGGCGCTTTATTTATAAATTTAGTAAACTCGCTATATTATTTATAATCTTAATTAAGAAAAGTATTATCTTCGAGTAAAGTACTCGATATTAAATAACTTTTAATATTTTAAAGAAGGTTTTTATCTCTAATATTATTTTAATTTATTTCGACCCCGACCGTAAAATTATAATAAAAATAAATACGTTTAATTATATATTTAGGGGCGTTTTATCCTAGTATAATAATTAAGATATTCTTCGTCCTATTATTTACTTTTTAAAGAAGTATAACTTTATCGAGTATAATTATAAAATCTATAATAAAGAGTTTATAGTAATTATCCGCGTATTCGAGGAATAATACTTTAAATTAAAAAGATCTACTCTCTTTATCGAGGTAATATCTAATTATAAGATTTTTAAATATTTTATTTTATCTAAAGCGTTATCTCGTCGTTAAATAAAATAAAGCGAGTTTTTATTTTATTTTAATTATAAGATTACCTACCGGCCTAGTAAAGAAAGCGGTAAATTTAATATATTAATATATCGATTAAGAGACCTCTTTAAAAAAGGGGATAAATTAAATCCTAAATATTAATATTAATATTAAATTATATTAAAAAGAAAAAACCTAGCCCTAAAAGTCTTTAAAAATTATATTTATAATATATTATTAAATATAGCGACCCTAGCCTTAATTTTAATTATTTTAATTATATCGGTAATAGATTTAAAGATTCTTATCTAGTTTTTTTAATTATATTTTATATTAATTTATATAACCCCGATAAACCCCGATATAGATATCGATTTAGAATTTTAAACTTTATTTATATCCTACGAGCCCGAATTAAATAAAGACTAGTTTATTAATTTAAATAAAGATTTATACGATACCCCGATCTATTAATTATAGGATATAATTAATTAAGCCGATTAATTCGTCTTTAAAGTCCTAGAAATACTATATTTTAAAACGCGCTATTATAGCGGAATTCCCCTCGTTAAATACGAAGATAAGGATAGAGTTCTCTATTTTTAAAAAAAGAAATATATTTCGAATTTTAATAAACTACGCCTTCGTTTAATTTAACTAGTTTATAATAGTATCGCGGGTAATTACCTAGGTCGTATTAAATATTACGAATTAATTAATCGGGCCTATTAGTAGCCTAACGTCTATATTATTATCTAATAATTTATTAAGAATTATTATATATACCGAAAAACTAAATTTTCCTATTAGTATATTTAAAAATAACTACGTTTATTACCGCCCCCGTAACGACGTTAGAAAGATATCTCGATAAATTATATAAATCCCCTACTACTTTATATCTTTATAGGAATTATTTATTAATATATAATCCTCCTATAGTTTAATGAAATTTTCTATATTTAATGAAAATTTACCCCGTCTTCTACGCTAGTTTATTATAATTAATAATTAATAACTCTTTACCTAGATAAATCTAGCCTATCCGAGAATTTATAATTACCGAAGATAATTAACGTAAATAGTATATTAACGGTATTTTGAATTCTAAATATAATCGCCGTTATAGTCTACTCTTATTAAAATACTACGTTGATTAAGAAGGTTATATTATTATATAAAAACTCTTTTATTACTTTACCCGTTATTAATAGTTTATTAATAAATATTATATCGCGAATCCTAACGCCGCCGGCCTCTACGAATTATTATATATTATTTAGAGATACTAGTATAAGAAATTTTTATTATTTTTATTCTAGTCCGATTTTTAAGAAATTAATCTTTATTTATATTATAATTTATTCCCTATCCGTTATCGTCCCCTCGGTTATCGTTCCGTATCGGCTTCGACCGATATTTCGTATTATTATATAAATAGATAGTACCCTATAGCCTAGCCCCGCTGTTATTGTTTATAGATAATAATATTAACGCCTAGTTTTATTCGTATACCGCTATTTATTCCCCGTCCTATTTTTTGCCCGTTACTATCGATAACTCGAATATTTTAATACGTTTTTATTTTAATTATTTCGTAACCCCAAATAAGATTTAAGGTTACGAAATCTAATTAATCGAATTAATTATTTATTTATCTTATAGGAGCTCGACTTTAAAGAGAGGATTATTATTATAATATAGTTTTACCTACTTTAACTTAATTTAACCTATTTTAAATTTAATTTAAATTTAAACTAATTTAATTATTTTTCTTTTAATATAGTCGGGATAAGAAATAAATAAATACTCCGTACACTAGTTTTTATTTAGATAGTAGCTGGCCCTACCCTAATTTTCGTTCTTTATCTTTTATTTTAATTTACTCCTATATTATAGTTAGGCTATAATTTAATAAACCTAGCCATTAATTTAATAAACCTCTAAATACTAATTCCGTCCCTTAATATTAATTATCTTCGGTAATTATAAGTTCTCGAATAGGCTAGATTTATCTAGGTAAAAAGTTATTAACTATTAATTATAATAGGCTAGCGTAGAAAACGGGGTAAATTTTTATTAAATATAGAAAATCTAACTAGACTATAAGAAGATTATCGAAAACTTTAAAAACTCGGAAAGAGTCGATATTATAATCGTCGAGTTTAATTAAAAAATATATAATATTCAAATTCTTAATATTTAGTTATATTTAATCGTTTACTAAATATATTAAATATAGACGCCTTCGTTAGTTAACCGAGGATTTAAAAGTAATTTAAATAATAAATATTTTATTATAAAGATAGTCGTTTAAGGCTTTTATTTATATTACGAATTTATTAATAATAATTAAATAAATATATATTTAAACGGTAAGATTTTAAAATAAAGGCTCGGTAGGCTCGAAACCGATATATAAATATTAATTATAATTAGTTAAAAAAGACGAGGCTAGAGTATTAGAAAAATTAATATTATTATTAGAAAACTCCGCTCTAGGGAGCTATTTCACCTAATTATTCTATATATAATTAACGTATATACGGAGGTAGTATTTTATTATAGTATTAAATTACTCGGTTTAGTTATTCGTTTAAGAATAATACCCGGTAAATATATATTAATCGATTTTAAAACGTTTATATAAGGCCTTTTAAAACTCCGATATAAATTAAAATCTTTAATCCGAAATAAAGATATCTAGTAACCTATAAAGTTTCTATATATTCTAATAGAAAACTTCGTAAACTTCGTTTACTTCTATTAATATAATTAATATTAAATATTATATTTCAATTAAATAGTCTACGAAAATTAAAATATATCGATAAATAATTCCTATAAAGGTATAAGACGGTAGGGGATTTATATAATCTATCGAGATATCTCTTTAACGTCGTTACGGGGGCGGTAATGAATATAACTATTCTTAAATATATTAACGGGAAAGTTTAATTCTTCGGTATATATAATAATTTTTAATAAATCGTTAGATAATAGTATAGACGTTAGGCTATTAATAGGCCCGACTAATTAATTTATAATATTTAATACGACTTAAATAATTACCCGTAATACTATTATAAACTAGCTAGATTAGACGAAGGCGTAATTTATTAGAATTCGGAATATATCTCTTTCCTCGAAAGTAGAGAACTTTATTCTTATCTTTATATTTAACGAGAGGAATTTCGCTATAATAGTATATTTTAGAATATAGTATTTCTAGGACTTTAGAGGCGAATCGATCGATTTAGCTAATTATATCCTATAATTAATAAATCGGGGTATTATATAAATCTTCGTTTAAATTAATAAATTAATCTCTATCGAGTTTAGGCTCGTAAGATATAGGCGGGGTTTATAATTCTAAATTAATATTTATATCGAGGTCTATAACGGTTATATAGATTAATACGAAGTATAATTAGAAGGGCTAGATAAGAATCTTTTAATCTATTATTAATATAATTAAAATAACTAGGATTAAGGCTAGGCTCGTTATATTTAATAATATATTATAAATATAATCCTTAAAGATTTCTAGGGTTAGGTTTTTTCTTTTTAATATTATCTAGTACTAATATTAATATATAGGGTTTAATTTATCCCTCTTTTTAAAAAGGTCTTTTAACCGATATATTAATATATTAAATTTATTACTTTCTTTACTAGACTAGTAGATAATCTTATAATTAAAACGGGATAAAAATTTATTTTATCTCGCTTAATAATAAAATAATATTTTAGATAAGGTAAAATATTTAAAAATTTTATAATCCGATATTACCTCGATAAAGAGAGTAGATTCCTCTAGTTTAAAATATTATTCCTCGAATACACGGACGATTATTATAAACTCTTTATTATAAATTTTATAATTATACTCGGTAGGGTTATACTTCTTTAAAAAGTAAATAATAAAATAAAGGATATTTTAATTATTATATTAGAATAAGACCCCCCTAGATACGTAATTAAATATATTTATTTCTACTATAATTTTACGATTAGGGTCGAAATAAATTAAAATAATATCGGAGGTAAAAGCCTTCTTTAAAGTATTAAAAGTTATTTAATATCGAGTACTCTACTCGAAAATAATACCTTTCTTAATTAAGATTATAAATAGTATAGCGAGTTTATTAAATTTATAAATAAAATACCGATAAAAATTAGCGAATCCTAGGAAACTTTAAATATCCTCAATATTAATTAACTATAATTAATTTAGGATAATATTTATTTTCTTTAAATTTATTTTAATCTCTTTAATAATAATAATTAATCCTAGGTACGTAATTTTCTTAATATAGAAATTATATTTAATAATATTTATTTAGAGCCCCGCCTCGCGGAGTATCTAAAGAATATATTTAATACAAATTTTATACTCTTCCTCGATATCGCTATAGATTAGAATATCGTCGAGGTATATAATATAGGTCTTATTAAGAAATTTATAAAAAATATCGTTAATATAATACTAAAACGAGGTAGGGTTATTAAATAATCTAAATAATATAATAAAGTATTCGAATAAACCGAATCGGGTATATAATATTATAAATTCTTTATTACCCTCCCTAACGCGGAGGCGATTAAAAATAAATATAATATTTAATTTAAAAAATACCTTAATATAATTTAATCGATTTAAAGTTTCTAAAATTAAGAGTAAAAAGTATTTATTCTTTATAATTATAATATTAAGATTTTAGTAATTAATATAGAAACGTAGACCTCCGTTAGGTTTTTTTATAAATAAAAAAAATATATAATATAAAACTAATTAACTCGAATAAAATCTTTATTAAAATTCTTATCTAGGTAACGGCGGAGTTCTAGGATCTCGTTATAATTTATATTATATAAATTAAATAACGGAGGTTATAGCCCTTCTTTAAATTTAATAATATAATTATATAATTAATACGGGGGTAAGGTATTAGCGTCTTTTCTCGAAAAAATATCTAAGAATTTATAATACTACGTAGGTAAAATCGTAGTTAGGTTAATATTTTTATTATCTCGATAAATATAAAACTAGGGGTATAGTTTCTTAAATAAAAATATAAAGCGAAGGTTAAGAAATTATCTAAGAAATTAATAGTAACTTTATAATAATAGAGGTATAGTAGGCCTATTATAACGAGGTATTAATTAAATTTAATAACGAGAAAAACTATTCGTTCCTAATAATTATAGATATTCAAAATCGTTTCTACGATATAAATAATATATCCTATAACGGTAGGTACGTTATTAAAGAGTCGGACGATATAAAGATAACGAAGAAAACGAAAGGGTAGACGATAAATATATATAAAATTATAATCGACAAAAAGATAACTAGATATACTAGTATTAATTAAGGCTTTAATTTAAATTCGGGACTAGTTATTCCGTAGTTAATAAGAAATAATTATATATTTATTACGAAAAGTAGGGTCGGTCTTAAAAAGCTATATAATAAATTATAACGAAAACTTAATTAATAACGAAAGTAAATTAAATAATATAGCCGATAAATAAAAAGATATATATAGGGTTCTAGGTACCTATAGTCTTAATACGTAACTTTATACTAAGCTTATTCTTTTCCTACGTTTAGAGTAACTCCTTTTATAATATTTTTATCGTCGTCGATAATAGTTATAATACTAGATCGGAGGCTAGTTAGTTTAATAGAGTAGACTTTTATACTATACTTAAACGATTTATAATAAAAATAAAATCTCTACTTTCTATAAATAACTTTAATAACCGGGGTTTTTATTGATCTATTTTTAATAATAATTTAAGCCGAATTAAAATCTATTAACTCTTTAAATAAAATAATAAAAGTTAGTTTAATAACGGGGATAAAAATACTCGTTATATTAAAACGAGTTATAGGGGTAGAAGTTAATAAAGATATAATAAACCTCCTCGAGGTTTATCCTAATTTAATAAGAGCGGTACTTTAGCGAGATAAATAATATTTAATTTATTAAAGTTTTTAGTTAATTTTAGAGTATATACGGACGTATTTATCGAAGATATATAACCGTTAGTTATTAATTTTCCTCTAGGAGATAAAGGCCTATTAAGTAGTATAATTAATATTATATTTTATAGTATTAATTAAAGATTCGTTCTTTATTCGAGAATATTCCTTCTTCTAGGAGACGAGGTTAAAATATTTATTAAAAGATATAAAGTTTTATTTAAGTTCCTAGATATAGTTCCGAGTATCTTTTTATTTAAACGGGTTATTATATATTTCCCGTAACTTCTTTTATTAATTAATAAAATTAATTAAAGTATAAAAATCTTTCTTTTAATAACGGTTTATTAAATTAAAGACTTTTTTACCGATAATTAATTTAAACTCTATATAAACGATCTTATTATTATCGGTAGGGTAATGATTATAATTTATATATATTTATTATATTAACGTTTATTTTTAAATATCTAATTTATCCTAGTCCCCTTTATATTCCGAGATATCTAGAAACTTTTCGGATTTAAGAGGTATTCGAGATTACGAGGAGGTAAATTATTAAGTATTTAAAAAGAAAAACGAGTATAAACCTATAATAATAATATTATTAAAAATATTCTTATCGAATACCTAAAGCGGAGGCTAAGGTATAGTTTAAATTATAATAGATACAACCTAGACTATTACTTAAATAATAGTATAAACTAAAAATTATATATCTAGTATAAAAGGAGGAGGAGGCGTAAACGAGGATAAAATATTTAATAAAAAATTACTCTCGATTTAAATATATAAATAATTAAAGGTATTAAGGAAACTAATAAAGTTATTTTAAACTTCGGCGAGGAATTATTATACGCGGTCTTCGGGGTTAAAGAGTTAATTCTCTATAATAATTATCCTAATATTAAGGAGTACTAACTAGGTAATCGATCTTTTATAATATTAAAAGACGGGATTAATATCTAAAATTTATTAAATTAACGACTAGGTTTATTAAACTATAACCTAGTTATAATAAAGGAGTAAATTAAAATAAAAGATAAAGAACGAAAATTAGGGTAGAGTTAGCTACTATCTAAATAAGAGTTAATAGATAAAGTATTTATTTATTTCCTATCCCGACTATATTAAAATATAAATAGGGAAACTAGTTTAAACCTAAGTTAAATCTAAAATAAATTAAACTAGGCTAAAGTAGGTAAAGTTATATTATAATAGTAATCTATAACTAAATAAATAGCTATTGAATTTAATAAAGTTACTACAATAATAAGAAGTAGTTTTAAATAACTAGTTTTACTATAACTAGAACTAGTTAAGTTATTAATAATTCTACTAGCTTTATCGTAAACCCTCTAATTTAAGAGGCGGTAGAGGCCTAGTTATTTTATTACTTCGTATTACTCCTAGCTAGGCTTCTTCTTTAATATTAAATAAATTAAAGAATTTATCTAGTAGGATACTAGGTTTAAACGGATTAATAAAAGACTTAAAATCAAAATTAATATAGTCGTAGATTATAAATATTTATTAATATATACTAGGAATATCGGCGGTCTTAGTTAGGTTAAATATCTTATTTATATATTACCTAGGCGTTTTACTAGTACGTATTTAAACGAATTTATATTTATTAAAATAAAGTTTATATATAGCTTCTAGCGTCTTTATTTTAAATTATTTAATAAAATAACCTATTTATTTAGAGTTAGCGAAGGTACGTATTAATATTTTAATATTAATATTTAGTTTATTCGAGAACTACTTAAGGGCTACTCCCCTTAAATATAAAAATAAAAGTTTTTATACCTTCTCTTCGCCGTACTATTTAATTATATTATTAACGCGATCTTTAAAGTTAAAAACGTTTTTATATATAATATACCTTTTTAAAATAAATAGATTATTCTTTCTATCGCCCTTAAGGTCGAAGAATCTAATCTTTTCGAGCTTTAATTTATTCTAGGCGTTTACTCTAGTACTAGTACCGTTTTAACTAGTTAAACTATTTATTTTTAATAGACCTTAAAGTCCTATTAAGTTTTTCTTTATTTTAGTTACTAACCTAATAATAAAGGCCTAAATTTCTAGCGATTCTATAAATTATATTATTTATTCGGAATCTATAGTAGGTTACTCGGGCTCGGGAGGAGTTATAATTTCTTCGTTTTTAAATTCGTCCTCTAAAGATTATTTTAATTATAGGTATTAACGTAGCTCTTTAATATCCCTTCGGAAGATACCGATAAACGATATTATAGATATTTTATTTATAACTTTAAATAGTTATATAGTAGGTTATTTAAATTTAATATACTCTAAAAGGTTATTATTAAATTACTTCGCTTTACGGCCTCTTTTTAATAAATATTAAAGGGGTACTTTAGTAGGAGGATAAAGAGACTATATAACTATCTAGGTAACTACTCGTTTAATATTAAAAATAACTTTTATTATTTTAGGATATATTTATTTAATAATAGGAATTCTTATAAATAGAAAGTAAAATTAATTATAATAGAGTTTAGTTAAACTTCTTCTAAAGTAATAATTAAAGTAATAATTAATAATAAATACTAAAAGTAATAATACTAGACGAATAATAAGAGTAGTATTAAAAGACTAGTATTCTAGTATTCTTTTTCTATAGCGGAAGCGTAAAAAATATAATTAATAATATATTTACTAGGCTAGATATTTACCTAATAAATAATTTATTAAGATAAATAACTATATTAATAAAAGGGAAATAAATAAAGAGACGTTCTAAATATTTAATTTAATATTTATTATAAATACCCTAAATAAAAAGGGTATTGAATAGGTTATTTTAATAATTTAATAAAGAGCTTAAAAATATTTATTTAAGGTAGTAGGGTATAATATAAAAATACTAAATAAATATAACGTAGGTAAAGCTCGCTATCGATATAAAGTAAACTATTTTGAATATAGTAGTTAATAGGGAGTATATTAATTATTTTAGGGGTTATTTTACTATTTATAACTAGTATAATTATTCTCACTAATATAGAAGAGGTATAATTCTACGTTAATATCCCTATTACTACTATTTAACACGGGGTTAATATAATAATATATAGTATAAAAAATATTAATTATTCTATAGAGGATTTAATTTTAATATATTAAAATCCTAGTATTACCCTAGTCCCGATAGAGTTAGCGGTAGAGCTTAGCCCGCCGTATCAATAAATATTTATAATAATACTCCTACTAAAGTCTACCCCGTAATAAATTAAGTATCTTTATTTTCCGTTATATTATATATAGTCTTATTATAGGGTAAATCCTTAACTTCTTCGTTATTGATTTTATCGTCGACTTCGGCTTTAATAATTTACTCGTTATTTATTTTATTACTCTATTTAAAAGTAGAAGCGCCGGACTTTTTATTATTAATATTATTCGCTACCTTAATTAACTTAGTTTTAGTTACTTTTATTATTTTCTTTATTTTTATTTTATTACTCTTTAGAGCTAGTTTCTTTAAAACCTTTCCTAAATATAATTTAGTTATATTATAATTAAAAACTTATTAAAATAAAGATATCGTATTATACTCGATCGGGGCGAGTAATATAAATAAATAATCAATTTTAAAATTAAAAGAGGAAAGATATATTAATACTATTTAATATATAAAATACTATAGCTAAATAATACGATAGCGGTAGTATTTATTAATTATATCGAGCGAGAAAAAAAACGATTTATTATTATTTAAATAAGTTAGAAATATTATATTAATATAGCGGGGCTACTAAGAAATTCGTTATTATTAATTAATAAAATTATCGTCGCGTAATAAAGGGAAAATAAAATAAAGATTAATAAATAAATAAAATAATATCGTCTCTTAAACTACCTACGTAGTTTATAGTAATTTTATATTATAGTCGTTAATTACGCCCTCCACGTTTTTAGAATTCTATTTATTATATTATATATTTTAATAGGGCCCCTAGCCCTTTTATTTAACTAGGTATTATATTATTAATCTTTTTCCTCGTTTTAAAAACTTTCTTATCTTTTTATCTAAAAAATATTTTATTTTAAAATAATTACTTATATCTTTATTATTATTATCGAGAATAATAATTTACCCGATTTTTTAAAAATAGTTATATAAATCCCCTTATAGCGGAGTAGGTTCTAAAGCGGCGACCGAAATAACGGGGTAGATATTTATTATCGGCGGTAATTTTAATTTATAAATTAAATCGTTTATTCGTTTTAGAATTTTAAACGGGCTAGCTTTTTAATTTAAAAATTTATAATTCTCTAAACCTAGGATCTTATAATCTTTATATAGTTTTAAAAAGATTATATCCCCTTTTTATATTATTAAAGATATATATTTATTATTATACCGAAATTTAATATTAATCGTTATAAACGATATTATATTAACGGCTTCCTTTTAATTAATAGTCCTAGTATTAATAAAATTTATTCTTCTTATTGTATTTTAAACTAGAATTCTATTATTAAACTTTATATTATAAATAATCTTATTTAATAAAAGCGTCGTTATTAAGCTTAAAGAATTATTTATAATAAATTATAAAGTAATTACGAATTTATCCTATAAATTATTAAAATAGTATATTAAATGAAATCGTAATATTATTTTTATAGTTTAATTTATTCATTCCGACTAGCCGTTTAATTAAGGGTAGTAGGTAGTAGAGATTATTAATTTAATTCTTAATATTTTAAAAATTACCTTCTATAAACTTAAAAGAAATTTAAAGTTTTTATTAAAAATAATCGCTTTTAGAATTCCCTAGTTAGTAAGAGTAAAAATTAGCGCGCTTATTTATTTTTCGGCGTTAAACTTATCTTTCTTTAAAATCATAGTAATTACTTTCGAGAATTTATAAATAATAGTTATTAAATAATTATATCTATATATAAATATAGGGAGCGCTATAATAAAATCGATAATAATATAATAATATATCTTTAACTTTATTAGGATTAGTTTTAAAATACTATATAATATATACCTCTTTATTTAATTAAATTAATATTAAAAGTAGTATAAAATATAGTATTTAAATCTTCGAGTTAAATACCGTATATAATAATTATTGGCTATATTCTCGTATATTTTATAAAATCCTATATAATTTCGCTTATTATATACGAGTTCGAAAATATTTTATTTTATTAATTTCGGGATATATAGGTATTCCTTATTAATATAATCGTCTTTATATTATATAAATAAGTCTCTAAAAAGGAAAGAAATATTAATATTAATTATATCGACTCCGTTTATAGACGTTAGGGCTTCTTTTTTAAATTTATCCTTTTTATATATAAGGAAAGTTATTACTTTTAATTATTTCTTATTTCTTATTTTAAAATACGATTTTTATAATTTAAGGCGGTATTTAAAAGATATTTTAATTAAAGGAAAATAAAAAGCGAAGACGTTATCTAAATTACCGGGACCTTTAATATCGAGATATTCTTTTTTACCGAGGAGGCGAGATAAAGTATTTAATATAATATTTTACTTTCCTAAATATTAACGAATATCGAGATCGTATTATAATATATATTAAGAAGTTTATATTAACCGTAGGTTTATCCTATTAAAAAAGGACGACGATAATACTATTTATCGGGTAATATTAGTAGTTACCGAGTAATTAATAAAAATAATAACTTTCTTTATTAGGATTTATATAAATAGGTATAAAATCTTTTTTAATATCTAAATTAAATCTATTACTTTTAATTCCGTAGGCTAGTAACGCGACTTTATAGAATTAAATAATTTAAATAAAAATAGAATTAATTATATATTAATATAGGGGAAATTATTACTTTAAAGATCTCTTTAAATATAATATATTATTGTATTAATTCCGTATAACTTTAATATATCGATATTAATATATAATTAATAAGCTAGATCCCGATAATATAAATAGATTTTAAAGGTAAATACCTTTTATAATAATTTAAAAAAAGTTAATTCCTCTTTTATAAACACGAAGTAAATTTTTCTAAAATAAATCTTTTATATATTCCCGCCTTAAAACGGCGAGCCCTTTAAAAATTAGGTTTTCTAGTATTAAAATAATTTAATAATCTAAACGAAGTATTTAATATTATTTCGTAATTAATTTATTATTCCGATATATATTTTTAAAGCCTATAGTATATTTAGGAAATAAAGTTCTTTAATTATTATAATTCTTTCTTTAATAGTAGTTAAATTTAATCTATCTACTTTTTAGCCTAGAAATATAACGGAGGGGTAAATTAAAAGAAATTTCTTAAATTTAAATAAGATCTTAAGGCCTATAAATAAAGCGAAAATAATTATAAAATATTCGATATACTCGGAATAAGACCGTAAAAAAATTACGACGTTATCGACGTAGTATCTCGCGAATACTTTATACGGGCGAAGAAAAGTATTTATTTTATATTAAATATATAGAATTAACCCTTTTTATTTTATTACTATAATATTATAATACTCCGAGCCACGATAAGAAATTATCGTAAAATTATAACGATTATCTCTTTTAACTAAGAAGAGATAAAATTATTTATTATAATTAATAATACTTATATAAATATATCTTTATATTATCGAAATAATATCGCTTTAAAATAGAAGAGGGTAGTTATTAAAAATAATAATTTTATTTAAACTACGAATATCGACTACGATTTTAACCTTCTATATCGGTATTCTTTTAGGGCCTTTATATACCGTCCGCTATATAACGAAAATAAAGAAAGCGAATAAAGAAGGCTCGATAAACTATAATATTTTCCTTTATTAATATATTTTATCGAATTTCTCGTTTATTAAAACTTTTATATCGGGGTTTAATAAATAAACTTTATAATTAAATTTCATATTAAATAATTATTAATCCGTAGTAAACGAAATCGATAGTTACTCGAATTCGGGTAGGTCGATTATATCTCCTATATTTTCCTAAATATGAGGGTATTACTCTATAATCTCTTTAATCGCGGTAATATTAAAGTCGTTACCGTAGATTATAATTTTATTCGGTAGTTTCGTTTTTATAAAAGAATCGACCTTAAGTTTTAAAATTAACCTCGGATTATTGAGGTTAATAAAACGTAATATAATTACGTCGTCCTCGTAAATTTTCGCCGTAAAGGAATAATTATTTAAATTAATAAAGTACGCTTCTTCTACCTTATATTCTATAATTAATTTTATTCGTTAACGGCGAGGAATAATAAAAGGCGTATTCTTCTTATTATAAATATTAATAAAGTTAATTATTAAATTTATAAAGTAAATATAGACTTCTTTTATTTATAATTCGAATAAGAAATCTCGATCTAGTAATTATAATTTCCCTTTTAGCGAGATTACTACCGTTAATATAATTTATATTAGAACTATTTAGCGGCGCTTTAACCGTATAATATATCGAATTCTTATATTATACCTAGTTATAAATTAAATAGGGATCGTAATATCTTCGTAGTTATTTAAGATTATTTAATTATTAAGGAGGTCGATAACGGCCTTCTCCTAGCCTAGAATATTTATATTAATAAATATATTTATTTTAAAATTATCGATAATATAGAAGTCTCTAGTAATTTTAATTATTACTTTTATATTATCCTTCGTTTTTCCGTCTATATAGAATATAATTAAAATTTACTTTATAATTAAATAATAGTTCGAGCCGATACCTTTTAAGGTAATAGTTTTATTATAAATCTATAACTAAACGCCGGGGATTTATTATATAATAAATACTTTATTAATTATATTTATCGGATACCTAGTATTAAAATATCTTAAGTCTCGAATAGTATTTAGAGTAAGGCCTATTTGGCCGGTAAAATAATACTATATACGAAATATTATCCCGTTAATTAATAAAGGCGGAGTAATAAATTCGATTATTAATTTACTCTTTTATCGAGGGGAAGATTTAAGAGCTATCGACTTTAATATTATTATAATCTCTAGGACTAAAATCTTCGGAGTAATATTTAACTCGGTATTTTTGTATTTTATAGAGGTAGGATTAATTACCTTCTAAATATTAATCGAGTATATATATTTCCTTTCTTTTAAATATATATATAAAAGATTATTCGATAAGAAATTAAATTTATAATTTTTATAAATAGGACGTTAATTTATTTTCCTTATAGAAATATAATACGTAATTAAAACGAACTTAATATTAATATCTTTATTAATACTTTATTCTTCGTTTATAATACTCTCATTAATATTATAATAACTTTTATTAATATTTATATAATAATTATAATAATTTATCGGCGGAGCTTCGGGAGAGCCGAAATAATTATCAATAAATCTAGAGAAAATACCGTAATCCGTATTCTTATTATTAAGATTATTATATAGTTTATTAAAATAAATAGGCTATATCTATATTTAATTACTAAAAGTATTATACGGTCTCGGCGGGTATAGTAGTATAGGTATATTCTATAATTTCTATAGTTTTAATTATTATAGCTCTAGTTCCTATAACCCCAATTCTTAATAAATAAATTTTAATTAGGTTAAATATTTCTAGCGATAATTATAAATAGTTATTTTAATAATAATAGAGTATTTTTTAGAGGTTTTTACGGGGGAGGCTTTTAAACTTTTTATAATTATTATTATTATTATATTTAAAGTATAGTCTACTAATTTTAAAAATAAACTAGTTAATTATAAAGGTTAATATAAAAGAAAGAAGGTCTAGGTATTTATTAATATAGAAAAGAACGAGAATTATAAAGATTCGGTTTTATAATAAACGGTCTCTACTTTTAAAAACTTTAAAATTAAGGACCTTAAGGTATTTAAAAATCTTAAAATTAAAAAGATCGATACTATTATTAAGGCCGATAAAGTATTAAATTATAATATTCACTTTACCGTTATAACGATTATTTATTTTTCAATACCTATTTATCCTCTTTTATATCGCGATTTTTTTCTCGCTCTTTAATTTCTTTTCGATAATCCTTATAGTTTTTTTTATCCTTTTAAATTTATATTTTATATTATATCTCTTTCCTACTATTAAGTTATTCGATAAATTATTTAATCGAAGTATCGTTCGTTAGAGGAGGGATAATAGCCTAGAAATTAATATCGAGGTAATTCTATGCTTATATAACTTATATATACTCTTCGGTAATACCGGCTTAAATAGTATATTTAACTTCGTTCTAGACGTAGATAAATAAATTACTTCGTTCGGTCGTATCCTTCGATATATATAATTAGCGACTAAACTCTTCTAAAGTTATAAATATTATAATTTTAAAATAATCTTATAGTCTAGTAATTTGGCGCTATAGATTATTCGGTAGTTATATTATTATATTTTTCTTATCTTAAGAAAGGATCTTAAATTATTAATTTATGATAAAATTACGGAAGTAGTTATTTAGATTCCTTTTTATTATATCTTTACTTTTTATTATAAAGAAATCTTAAATCTTATTATAGAAGGTATAGATCTTTTTAAATATTAACTTTCTAGAGTTAAAAACGATATTACCGGCGCTCTATAACTCTAGGTAATTTAGATAAAAGAAATTTAATTCGCCGGTATAGAAATACCTAGCCTATTACTATATTTATTAAATATACTTATCTTTACTAGTTAGTTTTTATAATTTAATAGGTCTCAAAGGCCCTTTAAAAACTTAACTTTAATTTTATAAAGTAATTTTAATAATATCTAGTATAATAAATCGTATAGCCTAGATTATAGTATTATATAAATTTAAATCGATCTCTACCGGCGGAGGCGGTATTTATAACTAGCCTATAATTTCTTATTCCTACTAGGATTAAGAATTAAATTAAATAAATTAATTTCTTCTAAAATTATTAAAATCTCTTTAACTCTATCTAAAGAAGTTAGACTAGCTCTTATTATTATAAATTATATTCTCGGTCTAATTAAAAAGAATTCTTCGTATAACGTCGTCTATAGTAAAAATTAATTCTTATAAAAGGAATTAAAATATTAATTTTCTCGGAGTTAATTAAATTATAGATTTAATTAAATTAGAAATTAAAGAAAAAGACGTAGCTAGAAAAGAATAAATAAAAATAATTAAAATCTAGTCCTTAACCCTTCTTTAAAAACGAGGTAGTTAAGGATTTAAAATCTCCTCGTGTCTTTCTTTTTAATCGTTAAAATATATTGAATTAATATAGTATTTAACGCCTTTAATAAAAGCCGTTAATATTTCTATAATTAAAAGAGGGTATATTTAGGAAATCGGAAATATAAAAGAGTTTTTTTCTACGAAACTTTCTTCTTCTTAAATATTAATAGAGGTAGAATATCCTTTTTTTATAAATAACTCGCTATCTCTTAATATATTTAATAAAGGATTATACTAGTCGATAATAAAAAGAACTACTTCTTAAATTACTTTATTAATATATATATTATACTACTCGAAATATCTTTTCGAAAATATAAATAATTAAAACGCTAGAGAGATAGTAAAGTTTAATAAAAACGGTTTCTTTACCTCCGCGTAACTTATAAATAAAGAAAAGAAAACAAATTACGTATATTTATAGAGATCTTCTACCGGTATATAGTTCGAAAGTTTATTTATATAGTATTAAAGATTTAAACCTTAATTATATAAATTAGAAATAACGAAATAAGAGGTAAGAAGTAAGGGATTAAGAAAAAAAAATTAAAATTCCTACTTTAACGCGGGGAAAATCTATCGATTTCGCTATAATTTTTAATAGGGTAAATACCGCTTCTCCGCTTTCGGGTAAATATAGGCTTTAGATTATAAGAAAAGTAAACTCTATCTTTAACTCTATAATTTCGGCGCGATTTAACTTTCTTAATAATTAATTATAATTAAACCGAGATCTTTAAGAAAAGATAAGGATTTTCTATATAAACGAAAATAATAGTATACGGTATAGACGGCGGCGACGCTTTAATTTAATATAAATTATTCTCTACGCCTACGGCCGAAATATAAAGTACTCTTTATAACTAGGGTATAAATATTCCTTGAAATTTATAAAGCGCGTTTATAAACCGATTTATATAATTATAGAAACCTAGTATAATAACTCGATTATTAGAATTTAAAGTAGGCGTAACTAGTATAAAGAAATACTACTATTATATATAAAAATTAAAACGAAAACGAAGGAGCTCGCTTCGTTCGTCGTTATAGAATACTAATAGTTAAAGAGTTAATATTAATATTATAGTTAATAGTAGATACGAGGACGAATTATAATTAATTTATAATTCTTTAAAATAATTCGACCTATATAAAGAAATAATAGTATAGATAATAATTATATCTTCGAGATATTAATAGAGGATTTAGTACTTTATAATTAATAATATTTTAAAGACTAGTAGCTAGTCTATTTCTATTTATAAATAGAATTCGACTACGCCGTTACTACTAAATAATAAGAATATAGTATTAACGAAATAAGATACGTAAGAATTGCAATATTAACGAAATAAAATAGTAGTTAAGATTTAATCTTAGTGTATTATATATTTCTTTAACTATTTATTAATATAAATAAACTACTATCTTATACTAAAATACTAGTAACTATAATAAACTTTATAATAATTATTAAATAATATATAAATCTTATAAAGAGAGTATACGGCGTAATTATATTATTTATATTATAGTATTATATTATAACTTCCGATACTTTAGAGTTTTTTTTAAAAATAAAAAATTTAAAGCCCTCGTTTTAACTCTTTAAAAATTAATTCTATTATTTAAATTTAAAGATTATTTTCTTATCAAGAATTTATATTTATTTTTATATTATTATAAATATTCTAGATATTATAATTATTACGATTAAGATTCTCTTAAAACTTTAGTATATTAAGTATATTTAATATATTAAGAGATTATTTACTACTCGACGTAGTATATAAATTAATAAATAATAAATACTTAACGGTTTAATTATCTAACGTAGGAATAAACGAGTAAATAAATAAATAGTATAATTTCCTTCTTAATATAAACTTTTTTTCTTTAATAAATTAAAACTTTATATTTAACTTCTTTTAAAACTTTTAATTATAGATTCTAAATATAAATATTTATTAAATTATTAATTAAATTCATTAAACTTATCTAGTTATAATTAATTATTTATATAAAAACTATTATTTATTAATTCTTAATATTCTTCTCTAAGAGAATTAATTTAGGTTTTATTAATATTATATTAAAATATTAAACGGAGAGTTTTAATACTTTAAATATTTTTCAAATCAATATTTTAAAATTATAAAAAACCCTATATCGATAAAGCGGGAGATTATATAAGAAGAGTCGAGGTATTAAATATATAATTTACTACTTTAGGCGGAAAAATAATAAAAAGAGAATATTATTTTAAAAATAAAATAAAAATTATTTTAAATAAAAAATCTAAAAATAGTAACTTCGGATCTAAGATTTTAAATCCGTGATTTTCTACTAATAATAAATAACTCGCGAAGTTTATATAAAGTATTATAATTATATTAATTTAATTTAAATTTTAAATTACGTTAATTTATAAAAATTATATACGCGCGTAATACCCTCTAAATTAGCGCGGTATTATAGACTATATAATTTATTTATAAATATATATATCTAATTATAAACTAGTAATATTTAGACTCTTTTATTTTAATTTATTTAAAATTATTTAAAATAAATCGAGGTATTAAATATATATTTAATAACTCTAATATTAAATTAATCTCTAAAATTAGTATATAAACTAAATAGATTTAAATACTTTTTCCGTCTTTTTCGGTAAAATATAAATTTACTATTTTATTAATATAATTTTAAATATTTAATATAGTACTAGAAAGTATAATATTATAGAAGATAAAAACTATATTAAAGTCTCCTATTTATATCTATAAAACTATAAGCGACTCGAATTTACTCGGAGTATTTAGGCCCGCTCGCGAGCGCTAAAATAACTTAGAGTTAATTAAGAATTCTTAGGCCGGCTCAGGCCGGCTCAGGCTCGCTTAGGATTATTTAGGATTCTCAGGCCGCTTAAGGCCGCTTAGGGCCGCTCAGGATTATTTGTTTACATGGCCATTACTACTACTATAGATATACGCGTATACATGGCCCCATAGATATGCGCATTCATGGCCATTGCTGCTCCCATAGATATGCGCATACATGGCCATTGCTGCTGCCATAGATATGCGCATTCATGGCCCATAGATACGCGCATATATGGCCATTCTTGCCCCCCATAGATGCGCGCATACCCCCATTTATGGCCTATACATATGCGTATATATGATGTTCCATGATCGCCCCTATCGACGGTAGCGACCCCCCGGAACCACCCCTAACGCCAGTAACTTTTGATTCCCGGATTCAATCGATTCGCGCGAAATCTACGCGAAGGTGACGCCCGGGCTATGCGACACCCGATATATGGCGACGTTTTGCCAGGCGCAATTATATAGTGCGCCAGCGACAGAGCCTTGGCCATGAATGGAATGGGCCATGGCCATGAATGGAATGGGGCCATGGCCATGAATGGAATGCGCCATGGCCATGAATGGAATGGGGCTATGGCCATGAATGGAATGCGCCATGGCCATGAGTGGAATGCGCCATGGCCATAAATGGAATAGGGCCATGGCCATAAGTGGGGCCATGTATGGGGGCCATATTGGTGGCGCATTCTAAATTTAGGCATTCTTACGAGCCAAAAACATTCTCAGGAGCGCTTATAAAGATTAATAATACTCGAGAGTTAGGATATAATATTACCCCGCTTAACCCAGTTTAATTAACTTATATATATTTATAGCGCTTAGAGCCTACTCTATAATTTTATAAATATAGATTAATATTATAAAGAGTATAAAAAGTTTAATAATTAATTTATTTAATTTTATTTATTCTTTATATTTAACGAGAGTATTATATTAATTAATAAATAAACGACTTTTATTATTATTTATATAAAAGATAACGCGTAGAAATAAAATAAACTATTTTTAAAATATTATATAAAAGAATTTAACGATATTAATAATTTAGATATAAAATTTTAAATAAAGAATTTCTCTCGGTTTAAAATTAAAATTAATTATATATTTAAACTTTCTAATAAAAGTAATATAATAATTCGTATTATTTAATATTTAATATAGCGACGATCTATATCTAATTACTCGGTATAGTTTTAATATTATATAATATTAACGGACTAGAACGATACTACTTATATAATAATATATCGACGAGGATTAAAAAATAATATTAAAGACGAGTTTATATAAATAAAAGCCGATATTTAAAACCTCGATATATTTAAAAAATAAATAATCGCGATCGACGATAAACTATATAAATATATAATAAAGAAATATTATAACGGAGGAATTAACGGATAAAGATATTCAAAAATTTATAATAACGAATATAATTTAACTAGTTATTACTATCGTAAGAAATTTAACCCGTATAATTATATATTAATAAAACTCGATTTTACTAAAAAGAGACTCGTAATTTTTTTTTTAAAAAAGTATAAATAATAATATAAAAGAAAAATAATAATAAATTATTATAATTATAATAAGCCGGGCTATATCGCTAAAAACTATTATTCGAAAAATATAATAAATCGATAATAGTGAAATATATTTAAAAAGGAGATACTAGATAATATAATTAAATCCCCTAAACATCTAATATAAAACGATACTCGATTTAATAATTTATTAAAGAAGTAGGAGAATATCGAAGAAAAAATTATTTAAAGAATTCGAGAATTTAAAGAACTAGATAATAATAATAATAAAACTCTAAAGAAGGATTTAAAGGAAGAATAAAAATAAAAATAAAATATAATAAATTCTAAAAAATAACTTTAGGTAATAAATTACTTTAATAATTTTAATACCTAATTTATTATATTAAAAAAGAAATCCGAGAAAAAAAAAAACTATTTAAAATTAATTATATTTATAATAAATATTATCTACGATATAAAGAAATATACTAGTTAATATATTTAAATAAATACTATAAATATTATTATAATATTTTAAGAGAGCGAAAATATATCGTAAAATTAAAATATAATTATAATTAATAAAATAACTATATTAAAAATAATTATTTATAGTACCTAGTTAAAAAGAGGGAAAACTAAATTTTCCCGGGCTACGATAAAGAATAATAATTATAGTTATAAAACTAGATAAATTATAATAAAGGGCTAAAGAGTTATAATTAAAACGAATAATATTATTATTTAACCGAAGAATATAAAAGATATTTCGAGTCTAAAGAGTACTACGGATTTCTATCTTTATCGGGAAAAAACTAGTCCTTTATATTAAGAGAAAATATAAAGAGATTAATATATTAATCCTAGAATAATATCTATATTTAATTTAATATAATATATATATATAAGTACTAGTAAAAGTTAACGGATATAAAATCGTTATAATAATAGACTTAAAAGTAACTAGTAATTTTATATCTCGAATAATAATTTAGGTAATTAACCTACTAATTTAAAAAAAAAAGAAATAGTATAAACTTTAACTAGTCGACGGGTTAAAAGTATTAATAAAAAAAAGAAATTAAGAAATACTCCCGTTACTAGTTATTATTGAATATTATTATAAAAAAATTACCTTCGATTTAATAAAAATAACTACTTATTATAATATTTTAGAGATACTTTAATTAAAGAAATATAATCTAATAATTAATTAAAAGAGAGGAGTATTTATATTTCCGTATATTAAAGACGTCGCTAGTATAATATCTATATATTTATAAAGGATAATTATAAATAAAAAGTCGAACCGTAGCTTAGTCGAAACTTATAATATTTTATCTTCGAATAAAAATAACTTTATATAAGGATTTAATTCGATATATATTAATTAAAGAGGTTAATAGGGCGAGTAAATTAAAGTTTCTAAAAATAAAAACGAACCTCTTAATATCCCTAAAGAGTATTAGTAATAGAAGTATCTTTTTTAAGAAAAAATAACTATAAAAGTATTACCTAAATATTAATTATAAAATTATAAAATCGAATTTAAATTAAATAAATAACCGATATTTAGACCTATTTACACTTTATTAGAAAAAGAACTCGGAGTATTTCGCGGGTATATCGACGGGAATTTTAAAAAAGAATTTATTCGAGAATTTAAATTATTAATAAATTATTTAATTCTCTTTATAATAAAAAAGGATTGAAGTTTATAACTATATATAAATTACCGAAAATTAAATAATATTATAGTAAAGAATCGGTATTCTTTATTAACTATTAACGAGTTATAAGATCGGTTTATAATAGTAAAAATCTTTATATAATTAAATCTTCGAGGCGCGTATAATTTAATTCGAATAAAAAAAGGCGAGGAATAGAAAACTATTTTTATAAATAAATATAGTTATTACGAATATTTAATAATACTCTTTGGATTTATTAACCTACTAGTAACCTATTAAATATTAATTAATAATATTATATAAATATACCTAGATATAACTATAATGATATACCTCGATAAAATTTAAATCTACTCTACTAATAAGGAAGAGTATATTTAATATATATAGAATATCTTAATTTATTTATTACTAGCTAGACTTCTCTTTAAAGTAAAGAAATACGAGTTTTATAAAAAATTAATTAAATTCCTTAAATTTATAATTAATATTAAAGGTATTTATATAAGCCCTAAAAAGATTAAGAGTATTAAGAAATAATCTATACTATATAATATTAAAACGGTATAGAGTTTCTTAGGATTTACGAACTTTAATAAAAAGTTTATTAAAGATTACTCTAAAAAGGCCTTACTACTAATAAATATTATAAAGAAAGATATTACTTTCTAATAAAAGAAAGAATAATAATAATTTTTTAAAATATTTAAAGAGGCCTATAAGAAGCCGCTAGTATTATATTCCTTTCGAAGTAATAAACTAGTTTAAATCGAGATCGATACTTTAGACTTTATAATAGGAGTTTATATTCTCTAATAAAAAAATAACAAATAGTACCCTATTATATATTATTTACGAAAGATATTATTAATAGAATAAAACTATATTATTTATAATAAAGAATTATTAGTAGTAGTATTAATATTAAAATAATAAAGGGTTTATATAAAAAGTTATTTAAACCTCACTATCTTTATAAATAATAAAAACCTTCTTAACTTTACTACTATTAAATAATTAAATCGAAGATAGGTTAAATAGTTAGGATTATTAAAATAATATAAATTCAAAATCTTCTATACCCTAAGAAAGGATAATAATCGCGCCGATATATTTAATAAATAGGAAGACTATATAGAGGATAAGGATATAATAATATAACTAGTTCTTATTTAAAAATAAAATAGATCGCTAGTTTTAGTATAATAACTAGTAGTAATATTATATATCTTTATTTCTAAAGTTATTAATAATATTTAGAAGAATTACTAAAATAATACTTTAATTAAAATTATTAAGAAGTTAGTAACCGTAGGTTAAATTATTAAAATATAATAAAAAAACTTATCTTCCTAAAGAATATCTTAAGGAAATTATCCGCGATTATTATAATAACTTAGTTTAAGGATACCCTAAAGTTATTAAAACTATAAAACTAATTTATAAAAAATACTATATATTAAGATTATAATCGCACGTCGAAAAATATATTAAAGAATATATCGAATACTAGTAGAATAAATCTATAAATTATATTAAATATAGTTAAATCTAGTTCGCCCTAATATTAAAAATACTATAGGACGATATTATTATAAACTTCGTTATTAAACTATTATAATTAAAAGACCCTATTATAATAGAGGCTTTTAACTCTATAATAATAATCTATAATAAACTTAATAAATATACTATAATAATATTAATTAAAGAGATTTATAAGGTAGAATAAATTACCTTTATACTATTTAATTAATTAATTCGAGATTATAATATTTTTAAATTAATTACTTTTAATAGAGATAAATAGTTTACCTCTAATTATTAGAAGATACTAGTTAATATTATTAAAACGAAATTACGAATATTAACCGCGTATTACCCGTAGATTAATAAATAAATAAAACGAATAAACTAAATAATAAAAACGTATTTATAATATTATATTAATAAGAAATAAAACGATTAAGTAAGACTTTTACCTATAACTTAACTAATATTTAATAATATATAATTTAATATAATAAAACTTATACCGTTCTTTACGAATTATAGTAAATAAATTAATATATTTCTTAAACCTAAATAGGGACTAAATGTATAAAGAGTATTAATTTATATAATTTATATAAAAATATTGTACGAGGGAATATAAATATAAATTAAATCGACGAATACTCGGACTAAAGCGAGAGTCGATAAATATTGAAAAAAAATATTTTTAATTAAAGGAGGGGGATAAATTATACCTTTTAATAAAAAATATAAAAAGTAAAATACCGAGTAAGAAACTAAACTATATTAAAATCGGACTATTTTCGATTAAGAAGAATAAAGAACTAGTTAATTATAAACTAAATTTTTTAATCGACGTTAAAATATATTTAATATTTTATATCTTTTTACTAGAGCTAGTAAACTCTTTAATATTTTTATAAAATATTTTTTATTTCCGGATTAAAGAAGAAACGGAGTTCGAGGTAGAAAAGATTTTAAATTATAAAAATTAAAACTACCTCGTTAAATAAAAGAGATACGACGAATCGGAGAATATTTAAAAATTATTAATAAATTTATTATCGGGAACTTCTAAAGAAGTTTCGGGGATTATAATATAAAAAAACTAGTTATAAATCCCCGGCGAGAAGGATCTCGAAGATATAAAATTATTAAAATAGGGGGTTTTAATTATTATATACTCTATTTTATTAAATTTCTTAAATTCTTTTAAACGCTCTAACTCCTCTATATTTATAAAATCTTTATTAAATATCTTTTATTTATACTCCTTCAGGAATTTCTTTCATTAATGAAATCTCTTTAATTTCGTATTTTTTTAATTAATAATTTCGTTCGCCGCTTTTTATATAACTTTAATCTCTTCTTCTTTATATTTTAAAGACTCTAAAGCCTTATTAATTCTTAAAAAACTAATAACGAACTTTAAAGATTTATATTTTTTTCTAGTTTTACTATACTCTCTATATTTTTTTAATAAAGAGGATAATTAATATTCGGTTTAATATATCGCGTAGCGTATATAAATAATTATAATTATAAAATCTTTAAAAACGACCTATTCCTATAAATTATTATATTATTTTATTTGACGAGAGGATATAGAATTATCTTTAAAGATAAAGAAAATTAAAAGAGAGGGGTAATATTATAATTAAAATTCTTTTAGGACCTTAATATATTTAATATATTTAATAAATTAAAAGATTATTTACTACTCGACGTAGTATATAGATTAATAAATAATAAACGTTTAACTATTTAGTTATTTAACGTAGGAATAAAACAGTAAATAAATAAATAGTATAGTTTCTTTCTTTATATAAACTACGTACTTTCTTAATAAATAGGAGCTTCGTATTTAAATTCCCTTAAAACTTTCAATTATAGACTCTGAATATAGACGTTTATTAAATTATTAGTTAAGTTTATTAAATCTATCTAGCTATATCTAACTATTTATATAAATACTATTATTTATTAACTCTTACTCCTTTCTAAAAGAATTAACCTAGGTCCTATCGACGTTATATTAAAACATTAAACGGAGGATCTTAATAATAATTTAATAATTTAAACCTCGTTTAGATTTCTCAAATAATATTCGTTAAAAATATAAAAAACCTTTTTAAGAATAATTACTCTAAAGATAAAATATAGGAGATTAATACTTTAAACGAAAATATAGGAGATTTACTAGAGAGTAATAATTTGACGATAAATTAATAATATATAGAATTAGAATATATAAAAAGCTCTTAAAAAAGAGGCCTCTATTATTATTATTTAAAAAAATATCGAAAACCTACGACGTATTATCGTAGATAAAATAAAGAATAAAATCGAAGATAATCTTTAAAAATTAAATATAAAAAACGAAAACGGCCCGACGATAGATCGTAGTTAAATCGGGTTTAATATAAATCAAAATAATTTATAATTATCGAAACTACGGGATTCTTATACGAAGAATCCGTAAAATTATTAAAAATAAATTTATAACGCGGACACTACGTTCTATTTAATACCCGTAAATATTCGAATAAATAAAAAGAATATTTTATATATTATACCTTATTTAAAGAGGTAAATTAAGAAATTAGAAAATAAATATAAAGAACTTTATTTAATAAATATAAAATTATAAAAAAAAATTCGGTAGATTTATTTAATATTATTAAAGACCCTTTAGATTAAATTATAAATACGAATTTTAAATATTAATATATACGTTAAAGGGATAATTAATTAATATAAATTTCGATATTTATTTTAATATATTAAAAACTAAACTAATTCTTTATGATAAAAAGTAATAAATAACTTATTTAATAATTTATTTAGAATTTTGATTTTAAAAGAAATTAACCGAGCCTAAAATATTCCTATTAATCGAACCAAATTCGTATTAGTTTTAATATATTATAAACGTAATCTTAGTCGAGACTTTAAGATATAAAATAAGAATTAAAATAATTAATTAAGACCTTATAAAAAGTATAAAAAGGAGTCGAAGAGCGGAGATAATAAAAATAAATCTAATCTTTGAAATTAAAATTTTAATAATAATAGTTATAAGAACTTTAATAAAATATATATAATTTACGGGAGTAAAAAATATTTTAATAATATTGAATATTTTAATTACTATAAATTCGGCTACTATTTTCATAAATATTTTTAAAAAAAAATAGAGACTATTAATTATATTAGTAATTATATTATTAAATTAAAAAATAATAAACCCTCGAGGAAATTTTTATTATAAAAAAATAAAAAAGAAACCCCCGATCGAGTATAAATATTACCGGCGAAGTTATTACGAATTTAGTTAATATCGATATAAAAATTATTTGTATTAAGATAAATAGAAATCTAGGAGTTAATATAAATACTATTAATAAAATATTTATATAATAGTATAATTTAGAGTATTTTAAAAGCGAGCCGTTATCGACTCTTAAATAAATAAACGAGTAATTTATTTATTATTATAGTATTTATAATATTATCTACCGATTAACTAATTTATAAAATTAAACTAGAGAGTATAATAATATCTTTTATTTTATTAATAAAAAAGGTTCGTTTATTACTAAAAATATAATAGTTATAAAAAGAGAAGGAATTTAAATCGACTATAATATACGTATTTAACGGTTCGGTATTGTATCGAATATATATATATATTAGAATTACCTAAGGATTTTATAAAATTATTATAAATATAATTAGTTGTTTATATATTTATTTATTTTAAAACTAGTCTCTTTAATTAAAATCCTATTAATAAAACGAGATTAAAAAAAATATTAATATTATTAATCTAATATCTTTTAATAATTCTATTATTGTACCGCCTATACTTCTCGATAAATTTATAAATCTTAGCGATATCTTTTCCGATAAAAAAATTAACCGATTATTATTATATAAAAATAATGATTATATAATTAATATAAAGAGTAACTTATTATATAAAGTCCTTTATTATTTATTAAATCTTAAATTAATAGAATTAAGGAGATACTTAGATAATGATTTAATAAAAAGTTGAATTAAATACTCCGTTAACCTCGTAGAGGCTCTTATTCTTTTTAATTTAAAAAAAGATAATAAATTATAATTATATATCGATTACCGAGGTTTTAATAAGATTATTATTAAAAATCGTTACCCGTTACTCTTAATTAATAAGATACTAAATCGCTTAATTAATATTAAATAATTTATAAAACTTAGTTTAAAAGATATCTATTATTAAATAGAAATTAAAGAAGGCGATAAATATAAGATAATATCTCGTATATAATATAATCTTATCGAATATATAGTAATACTTTTTAATATAATAAATATATTGGCTATTTTTTAAATTTATATTAAAAGATTATCAACGGGTTTATTAAATATCTTTTATATTATTTATTTAAATAATATCCTTAGTTTATTTAAATTTAAAAGAGGAGTATATTAATTATATATAATAAATACTTAAACGTTTATAAAAATATTCTTTATTCGTAAATTTTAAGAAAAACGAGTTCTTTATTTAGTTAATTGAATTTCTAGGGTTTATTATAAATATCGAAAGTATATAAATCCTAGTTAAAACTAAAGTTCTTTTATAATATATAAATATTTTAGGTTTCGTTGATTTTTATTATCGATTTATTTATTATTATTCTAAAATAATAGACTTATTAACGGGTCTACTAAAAAGTAGTTAAAATAATAAGTAATTTAATCTATTTAATTAACTTGAAAAGACCGAGTTAATATTTTATTTATATATATACTTATTCTTATATACTTTAATTTAGAATTAAAGATTAAGATTAAAATAAATACTTTTAATTTCGCCGTAATTACGATTTTAATATAGTTATAAAATAATAATAAATAATATCCCGTCGGTCTTTAGTCTCGTAAGATATAGGGGTTAACTTTTTAATATAAAATTTATAATAAAGAGCTCCTCGTAATCGTTATAATATTTAAATAATAACGATATTATTTAGAGGGTATTTTATATAGAATAGAAGTCTTAATTAATTATAATAACTTAAAGAGTTTTTAAAATATTAAATAATTAAATAATAATTAAATATATTAAATAATAAGATTTTTATCTTTTAATTTCTTAATTTTGTATTATTCTAGGAAAAATAATCTAGCCGATAACTCTTTATATTATTTTAATTATAAGATTTAAAATAGTCTTTTAAATAATATATTATTTATATTATTATAAAAGTTATTAAATTTAGAAACTACTAGTTAAGGCTCTATTTTTATTATAATTTAAAATATATTCGTAGATATAAAAGATCTAGATATAAATAATATTTCGTTAATATTAAATAATATATCGGTAGGTATTATATAAAACCTAATATATATAAAATTTATATTATTAAGGTCATTAAAGTTTACTATAAAAAAAGTATAATTTTCAATAATATATTTATCTCGGCCTAAAGGGTCAATATTTAAATAAGAATTTCTAAAGAATTTGAAAAAGATATTTATTTAAATTAATTATAATATAATAAAGAAATTATTTAATCTTATCGCTAGGACTATAGACTATAAATTGTTTATTCTATATATTATTACTAAATTAATAATATTTTACGAAATAATTTATAATATTTAGAACTTATTAATAATTAAGATAATTCGCGCTTTATAAAAAATAATCCCTTTTTATAAATAAGAATTATCGAAATAATATAGATAGATTACTAATATTCTATTAAAAATAAACTTTAGATTCTATATTAAATTTTAGATATAATAATAAAATCTATATATTAAAAGAAAGATTAGTCCGCGAAGAGTTATTATAATAATATTATAACGATATCTTAATAAGGTATTATAGTATCAAGAAGATAATAAAGTTATTTATTAGAAAATACTTTTGAAGTACTTTAAAGACCGATATATTAAAATATATTAATATATATATTATATACTAGCGGGTTAAGATATATTAATACCGCTTTTATAATAAAATTAACTCTTTATTATACTTTACGAGTCCGTAAAAGAAAATAATAATAAATTTTATTATTAATTAATTGACTAATTTATATACCTACTCTAGTAAAACTATTTTATTAATAAAGGAGTTCCGCGAATACTTTTTTAATAGGGCTATTAGCGGCGCCTACTAGCCGTTAAAGAAACCTCGTCGGTTAAAAACTTTAATTTATCGATAATTTATTTCCTCTTTTTACTAGTTAATAGTCGATAATTATAATTATTCGGACTAAATAAGTTCCTATATCGAATAAAGATATTTATAGTCCGTAGCGCTAGCTATTAATATAGATAGAGGAAATAGAATATAAAGTATATACTATTATTTTACCTGGAACTAGCTAGGAATAAAGCGGAGTTAGTAAAATAAATAAATATATACGACTTTAGGAAGATATTAATATAGGCCTAAAGTATATATTTAACCGCGCGGTAAATAATAAAAATAAGATAGCTCGGTAAATTCTCTTTTATTAAAGAATAGTTAGTATAATCTAGATTATCTTTAAGACCTAGCGATATACCTAAACCTATAAAGAAAAGGAAGAAAAGGAAGAAAAAGAAGAAACCGCCGGTCGGAGGGCCGTAGGTATCGACTATTTAATAAATTTATAATAAAGCGGCCTATAGGCCTATAAAATAAATAAATAAAATCTAAAATTAAAATAAAAGAGAAACGGAAGGAAGGATAACTAATATTTTAAAATAATTATAACTATCGGCTATTAACTAGTAAAAAGAGGAAATAAATTATCGATAAATTAGAGTTTTTAACCGACGAGGTTTCTTTAATAATTAATAAACACCGTTAATAACTCTATTAAAAGAGTATTCGCGGAACTCCTTTATTAATAAAATAGTTTTACTAGAGTAAATATATAAATCAATCAATTAATTAATTATAATTATTTTAAAATATTATTTATTCTTCCCTTTATTTCTCTTTTACTTTAAATTCTCTAATTTTATTTATTATCTCGTAGGTTTATAGGCCGCTTTATTATAAATTTATTGGATAATCGATACCTACGGTTATTCGGCTGCGGTTTCTTCCTTTTCTTTCTCTTCTTTATAAATCTAGGTATATCGCTAGGTCCTAGTAATAATTTAAATTATATTAACTATTCTTTAATAAAAGAGAATTAACCGAGTTATTTTATTTTTATTATCTACCGCGCGGTTATATATATATTTTAAACCTATAATAATATTTTCCTAAAGTTATATATATTTATTTATTCTATTAGTTTTATTTTATCCCTAGCTAGTTTTGGGTAATATAATAATATATACTTTATACTTTATTTCCTTTATTTATACGGGTAGTTAATACTACGGATTATAAATACCTTTATTCGGTTTAAGAATTTATCTAATCCGATTTTACTATATTTTAATTATATTATTATAGAGTTTTTAACCTTCTTTAATTAATTATAATAATCGAACTAGTTTTTAAATAAATCCCCCTTTTAAGCCGGGTTAATAGTTTATTTAGAAATCGTTATTTTATAACTCTTTTATTTATCTAGTTATCGTTAACGAGCCTAGTTTTTTACTCTTTAATCGATAATCTTAATATCTTAATATTCTTCGATATTTTCGATTATATTTATTTAGTCTTTTCTCCTTTTTATAATTATAGTTATTTTATATTATTCTTTAAATCTTAAGGCGCGAAGCGCCTAGGTTTCTTTTTCTATTATTAATATCGGAGGTATTTACCGTTACCTACCTCCCCTACGCTAAAGTTTATTCTAAATCTATATCTTTTTTATAGTCGTAATTAAATAGGTCCCCCGATTTATTTAATATCGTATTACTAGGCGGTTTAACTAAAAGTCAATTAACGCGACTATTAATTTAACCTCGAGTACTAGAATTAAAATAACCTTAAATACTTTTAAAACCGTCTTAAAGTAATTATTTTAGATAATTATTAATATTTTTATATATCTCTTTATAGCCTTTATTATTCCTTTTAATTAATATTATATCGGAGCCGTAAACGTTAATATTAATTTAATTATTATATTATATATTATTTTATACTTCGCGAAGATAGCGCCCTATATCGAATTAATTAAGTATTTTATAATATAGTTTTAATTAATCGCCCTAGCTTTAATCTAGGCTAGGTATAATTCTTATTTTAATTTTAAATCGACGTATAGTTTTAAGACTTTAATACTCGCTCTAGGTTCGATAACTACGTTCCTGAAATTTATCGCTATTTTTATATTAAACTTCTTCGGCGTTCGAGATATATAGACTAGTTTATATTTCTAGGAGGTAAACGATACTCTATAAATAACTATTTATTTTAAATAGATATTATAGACCCGTCCTAAATTCGTAAAATTCTTCTTTATACTCTCGCTATAAGCGAGTAAATAAACGTTATCTACGAATCCTCTAATTTATATTAATAGGTTTATCTTAATATACCTCTTAATTAATAGTATATTAAAAAATAAAAAGAGTACTAGTAAAATAAGCGATTTTTATAAAATACCCGTTATTACCTCCTCTACTATACTCGTTTTTTTTCTAAATATTACGGATATAGCCTTATTTAATAGAAAACTTATTATCTAGTTAATAATTAGGCTCGGAACGCCTTTTATTTATATATTATATAATAGTCTCTTATATAAAACGTTATCGAACGCTCCCGTTATATTTAATAATAATAAATTTACTATCTTTCCCCTCCCGTTCCTACTATAGTTCTATAGTTCTATATACTATATTTATAAAGTCTCTAGCGCGGTTTCTATCAAATATTTTCGTTTAGCCCTTATTTATTATAGTAGTAATAATTCGTACTCCTCCGTTATATTATTTAACCTTCTAGAGATAACTACTTCTAGCGCTTTATTAAATATATCGAGGAGTATAATAAACCTATATAATTTTAACTCTAAATAATCGCCTTTCTTTAACTTTTTAAAAATTATTATATTAATTCTTTTAAAATACTTTAGGTAGTATCTTTATCTAAAGTAGACCTAGAATAAATAAATAATAATATTTATTACTTCCGTTTTTATTATAGCTCTTAAGAATCGGTTCGGGATTCTAGTTATTTTTAATACTTTATCGGCCGCTAGGTATTATATTACTTTATATATTTTTATCCTAGTTATTTCCTAGTTTATTTCAATAGACTCTAGGTATTTTATTCCGTCGATATTATTTAAATTTACTATCGATAAGGGGGAGAAAAATACTTTTTATCAAACTTTTATTTTATTCTTAAAATCTTTAATTTTCCCTCTTTTATTATTTTTAATAACTAGGAATTAAAGGAGTTTTTTAAAATAACTATTTTTATTTTTATTTTATTTTACGAGTTTTTATACTCCCGTCGACTTTAGCGAGACTTTATATATACTCTCCTATTAAGAAAATATCTTCGTTCTTCGAATTATATATATTCTTTTATTATTTACCGTATTTAGGGTCTCCTTTATTTAGGTATTTTAATTTCGTTTATATTTCTTTATATATTTCTTTATTTTTAATATAGTTTTAATATAATGGGAGTTCTAGTAAAATTTAGCTCCTTAGTATAAACGGGCCTATAAAATTATAAATTTAATAATTTCTCGGAAACCTCCTATTATTTTATTTAAATATTAATTAATATTTTCTTTACTTTCGAGTTTTAATTTCTTTAATACCTAGTAAAAGGACTTTATACTCTATCGTATTTCTTTTCGGGTAATATTATCTTTAATCTTCTTCTAAATATAGCGAGTATATAATATTATATCTTTTTATATCTACTCGTACTATTAATTTATAATCGGAGTTATAATATAGATTTTTACGGATTATAAAGTTATTTATAATTTAATACACTCCTTTTATAAGAAATAATAAATCGATTATACTTTTATATCCTCGGGCTTTCTATATAATAGACGCTTTTAATAACCCTAATTTTATTTCCCTCGACTCTATTATTCCTAAGAGATAATCGGTTATAATATAATATATATATCGCCTAGTATTATTCTAGCTAGGGTAATAAAGGTTAAAATTCTTTAAAAAAAAAAATTACCTTCCTCTACTAGCGCTTTTTCTAGTAATAATAATATTAACGAATTATCGATCGAGGTATACTATATTAATAATAAATTATATATATTATAAATTTATATCTTTCTATAATAGAGGATTTTTTAACTAGTTACCTCCTCCTCCCCGATTTTATTTAATTAAAATTCCTTTTTATTCCTTCGCTTTTTTAATATAATTCTTATAAAATATAAATCGCCTTTATAATAAACTAGTTCCTAGTTATCTATATCGATTCTTTTATTTATATAGAAATATCTACGGGTCTTTAAGCCTCCTTTATATACTAAATAGAAATAGTTAATACTATTATTATATAGTATTTAGGTAATAAGGTTCTAACTAGGCTCCTAGATAATTATAATATTAATATTTTTAATTTACTCGTTTTAGAGTAATTTTATTATTAATTTCGATTCCTTTTTAATACTATATTATACGATTTTAAATTAAGTATTATAATTTATTATATATTAATATTATATCCGTAATTTCGTCGTCTATTTCTTAACTATTTAATAGTATTAATTCTAGCCGGTTTTTATTTAATTAATCGAATATTATTACTAGGAGGTTATTTAAAACTTAAAGGATTATTTACCTAAATATTATTATTAGTTTATTATTTTATCTCGGCCTCTCTACTTTCCTAGGTATAATAATAACGTTTTAAATTTTATTAATTATATTTATTATTACTTTCCTCTTTCTCGTACCTCTAGCCGGTATTAGTATAAATTTATTATTAATTAATTATACCTAGGAGTTTAGGGTTATTATCCTTAGTAATACTACGAATTACCTAAGTTTATTCTCTAATCTTTATCGGATTCGGTATATCTCTTTTTACTAAACTAGGTACGCTCTATTTTAAAATTTATAATATCCGGAGTAAATCGTATAACTCTTTTCCTTCGGGCTTTTAGTACTATATTCGTATAATTAATAAAATTCTATATAAATCCTATATTTAGACTAGTTTTTATAAACTAGAGTTATATAACTATACCCCTAGTAATTAAAATACTACCTCGGGTTATTTATTCTCTTTTATTTTTCGTATAATAATAGTTATTCGTTTTCTAGGAACCCGTCCGTTATTAATCTATTTATTATATCTAGGTCCGGGATTTTAAAAAGAAGTATTAAATATTTCTTTTTACGACCGTATTCGTCTAATTTAAAAGCGAATCCTAATTATTTTATATTTATAATATTTAATCCTAGGTATAATTTATAATTATCTTTCTTTAATATCTCTATTACCGTTTTTTAATTATTTATATCGACGGCCTCTTTCTTTATATTATATATTACTACTATATAGATTTATTTTAATATTCTCGCCGAGGGGTTAATACTTTTTATTTATTTTATTATTTTCTCTAGTTTTTACTTTACCTATTATTATATAATATAAAACGAAGTCTCTCTTTATTATTTATTTATCTCTAATAATCGACTCCGTTATTAAATAAACTCCGTTCCGGAATATTTTAATTAATTAAAAATTAGTTATCTTTTTAAATTATCCTCTAGCCTTAGTATTATTTATCTTTATTATTAATTACTTCGCTTTCGTATTAATTACTATAACCGGGGGAGGGGGCTTCGTTTCGGCTATATATCTTAATAGAATAAATATATATCTACGGGTAATATTAGCCTAGCTCTATATTAATAATATAAATATACTCCTCGCCCTAAATTTCTAAATCTTTTATTTTAGCGAGTTTATTTAGGCCTTTTAAAGCCTATACTCTTCTATTAATTCTTATATATAATTAAGAACTATTCCTAGCGCGATCTATATTAGTTATAATTTATAGTATATTATCTATTATACCTCTTTATATTCTATATCTTTTATAGTTTTTATTATAGTTATTATTAATTCTTTTAAAGCCTTTATACTCCCTTTATACCCTCTTATTTAATTACTAATCTTACTTTTTTATTACGACGTCTTCGTCGCGTTAAAACGCGCTAGTAATTTGTATTAACTTTCTACCCTAGTACCTTAAATCCTATCTCTACTATTTTTTTTTTATTTTAATTAATTTCGTAACCTTAAAACTTTAGGGTAGTGAAATCCTATTAGCCTAGCTTTCGTCTTATCTTTTTTAATCGGTCACGAAATCCTCGGTATATAGACGTCCTAGTAATCTTTTATTATAACGAATACTATTTATTATTTTATTATTAATTTACTTTTAAATAAGCGAAACTAAAATATATATAATATTATCTTTATTATAATCGATAGGTATATTAAGATATTACGATATATTCTAATTATTATAATAATTAACTCTACGGGATTAATAAAATTAGTAGTCGAAAATATAATTTAAAAGTTTAGAGTTCTTAATAAAATTATTTCTAATAAAGATCCTATTTTTACAAATATATTTTATTAAAGATATATTATTTTATTAAAATTAAAAAATATCTAAATATTATATTTTATCTATAAAGGAATAATTAAATAAAACGTTAAAATTAAATTTTAAAATAATTCTTGAAAAGTTTTTATTTAAGCGAATAAAATAACTAGATAATATTTTTATTTATAATGAAATAAATATATTATAATATATAATATATAATAATAAAATTATTAATTATAATTATATATAATTATAATCTATCTTTTAAACCGGGTCTTAAGGGCGAGATATATACTAGAGAAATATTATTAATATAAAAAAGAATTAAAAAATTAAATATTATAAAAGAGAATATAATAAGTATTTAAATTATCGCGGTCGAGGCGTAAAAATATAATTATAATAGAAGGTATAAACTAAAATTTCTTAATATAAATAATTTTATATTATTATTAACTAAAAACTTAATATAAAAATAATTGAATTAAAAACTCTTTTATAAAGTAATTAAATCGGTCTATAGGTCTACGAGATAAATAAATAGAGTCTAAAACTAAAGTAGAAGGGAAACGGAGCGAAGGATAAATAGTATTTTGAAATAATTATAACTATCGTCTACTAACTAGTAAGAAGAGGAAATAAATTCTCGATAAATTAGAGTTTTTAACCGACGAGGTTTCTTTAATTAATTAATAGATACCGTTAATAATATTATTAAGAGAGTATTCGCGGAACTCCCTTATTAGTAAAGTAATTTTACTAGAGTAAATATATAAATTAATTAATTAATTAATCAAGTAATTAAATTATTCAAGATTTTAGATACTATCGAAATATATATATACCGCCTAATATAATTAACTAGTTATCGATTTTATAATATTTTTTATATATATCGCTTTTAAAGTCGTATTATTAATAATAAAGTAATATTTCGATTTTTAATATACTTTTACCGGAATTAATAAATAATATAAATAAATAAGAAGTAGAAAATATACTAAAAAAGAAAAAAATAAAGGGCGAGGTATTTTATTTTATAAAGTAATTAAGATAATTAAAGATCTTTATTAAATAAATTAATACAAATACTTTAGAGAATATATTAGAACTATAAGAAATATTCGAAGAGAATACGAAAATAGAAAAGATATAGAAAATGAAAAGTAAAAAGAGAAAATACTATTAATTATTAATTATTATTAACTACTTCTTATTAATAAACTTCGAGCGAGATATATCTTCATAATTTATAACGCGCTCGCGGGTAGATTTACGTCTAAAGCGGCTAGTTTTATTTAATTTTAAAACTCGGTTATTTATAATTAAAACTACGACCGAGAATTAAGTTTAATAAAATAATATAAGAAATGAAAATAAAAGTAAAGTTATTAACTTTATCTTTAACTTCTTTTTTAGAAATAGTATAAGAAGATATTACTTCTTTTAATATATAACGATTTATATTTTTTATATTATTATATCGGGGGCGAGTATTACGGGGTAGACTTTAATAGAAATATTATTATAAATATTTATTAAAACGGCGAGCTGAGCTCTACCGCTAGCTCTATCGGGACTAGAGTAATATTAGGATTCTAATATATTAAAATCAAATCCTCTATAAAATAATTAATATCTTTTATACTATATACTATTATATTAACCCCTTATTAAATAGTTATAACGGCGATATTAACGTAGAACTATACCTCTTCTATATTAATAAGAATAATTATATTAGTTATAAATAGTAAAATAACCCCTAAAACGGTTAATATACTCGCTATTAATTATTATATTTAAAATAATTTACTCCGTATCGACAATGAGCTTTATTTGTATTATATTTATTTAGTACTTTTATACCGTACTCTACTACCTTAAATAAATACTTTTAAACTCTTTATTAAATTATTAAAATAGTTTATTTAATACTCTTTTTATTTAGAGTATTTATAATAAATATTAAATTAAATATTTAGAACGTCCCTTTGTTTATTTCTCTTTTATTAATATAATTATTTATTTTAATAAGTTACTTATTAGGTAAATATCTAGCCTAGTAAATATATTACTAATTATATCTTTCACGCTTTCGTTATAGAAAAAAGAATACTAGAATACTAGTCTTTTAATATTACTTTTATTATTCGCTTAATATTACTACTTTTAATATTTATTATTAATTATTACCCTAGTTATTACCCTAGAAGAAATTTAGTTAAACTCTATTATAGTTAATTTTATTTTTTATTTATAAAAATTCCTATTATTAAGTAAATATATTTTAAAATAAATTAAAAGTTACTTTTAATATTAAACGAGTAATTATTTAAATAATTATATAGTCTCTTTATTCTTTTACTAAGATATCTTTTTAATATTTATTAAAAAGGGGCCTGAAAATAAAATAATTTAATAATAACCTTGCGGAGTATATTAAGTTTAAATAATTTACTATATAACTACCCTAGGTTATAGATAAAATGTTCGTAATACCGTTTATTAATATTTTTCGAAGAGATATTAAAGAGCTACGTTAATACCTATAAAAAGAATAATCTTTAGAGGACGAATTTCAAAATAAAGAAACTATAACTCCTCCTAAACCCGAGTAGCCTATTATAAATTCCGAATAAATAATATAATTTATAGAATCGCTAGAAATTTAGGTTTTTATTATTAGGTTAATAATTAAAATAAAGAAAAACCCGATAAAATTTTAAAATCTATTAAAAATAAATAATTTAACTAGTTAAAATAGTACTAGTATTAAAATAAATACCTAGAATAAATTAAAACTCGAGGAGATTAAATTCTTCAATTTTAAAAGCGATAGAAAAGATAATTTATTCTATTAATAGAGGTAATTATTTCGGTAAAGAATAATATCTTTTTAAACGATATTATTATTTATAGTAAATAACTAGAGTTAATAAAGATTATTAATTAATTCTTAAATATTTTAAAGGAAAGCTTTATTAATATTTTAAAAAAGAAATAAATATATATATTACTTCGCGTTAACTAGGAAAATAAAGTATTTAAAACGATATATATTTATACTATAAATAACGAGAGCCGGAAAATTATTAACGAAATCTTTAATAAATTATATATTTAGGTACGATTTAAATAAACGATATAAACTACTCTATTTAATTTCCTAATCTTCGTTATTTAGATTATAAAATTAGACGATATTAAAAAGAGCCGTATTATTATTAGTATTCAAAATTTAAATATTATAGTTATAATAAACGTCGATTATTTATCTTTATAAAATAATATAATCAACGCCGTTAAAGATTATTATTAAATTATTATTATTAACGCGGTTAACTTTTTTCATTAATAATAAATATACTTTAAAGATAAATGTAAATTTATCGTTTATACCCCGGTTAAAAGACTTTTAATATTATAATAATAGAATTTAAAAACTCGCCTACGTACGTATAGTAGTAAATAAACTAGATTCTATATATTTATAAAAATTCGCCCGAGTATATATTAATAATATTATAATATTCTCTTAGACTCTTAAGGATTATATTTAATATTTATATATAGTATTTTCTTTATTTATTAAATTTAATATTTTAATTAACCTTAAAAAGGTATTTATTAATTTTAAATTACTTTCCTTATAAGAGATTCGTTTATTTAAAGTTATTTAAAATACTCTTTCTAAACCTTCTTTTTTATACTATTTTAATAATAAAAAGAAATTATTTATCGATTTTAATACCCCTAAAGAATTCGGTTACGGGGTTATAATTTATTATATTATAAGAAAATTAAAAAGTCTTTATCCTAATTAAAAGTAGGTTTAATTTATTCTTTTCCTTAACCGACTTTTTAAAAATATAGAAATACGTTATTAAACTACTAAAATAAAACTAGTAGAAATAATATAAGTATTTATTAAAGTTAAATATATAGTCGAATTAACTTCTAAAATAATCGTTTATATTAATTATAGAGTTACGCTTAATATAATTAAATAAATAAATATAACTACTTTATCTATAATATAGATTAATTCATATATCGTATAGACTTTAGATTATATTTAGTATTTTTAAAATATAAAGATCCGTTATAAACCTAGTATTAAATATATAGTACTAGATACCCTATCCCGACTATAGTAGAAGGACGTAGTTAAAGACTTTTCCGAAAGCGAGCTAGATATACTTTAAATATATATATATAAGATTTATATATTAGTAGAAATAAATATTTAGTTTAAATAAGAACTACTTTAAAGGTACTAGAATAACGACTTTTAAATTAAAATTAATTATATATTTAATTATAATATAGAAACCGGCGAGGATATCGTAGATTTTCTTTTTTCGAAGAGGGATAACGACTTAATATAATATACTAATAATTTGACTATTAATCGCGTATATATACTAGAGCGTTTATATATACTTTCTTTATATATTAAAGTTTTATTTAATATCGTATATTCTAGTTTATATATAGGATAATATAAATACTATAAAATAATAACTAAATATTAATATATATATAAACTCGATAAAAACTAGGAGAGTATTTACGATACTATTTATAATATTAATTCTTCGATACTCTTAGATATAAACTTTATAAAGTATTATAATTTATTCTTATACCGCTCTCTTTTTTTTATATAATTTTTATTAATTTTATTTTAACTTTACTCCTTTCGTAGGAAGGATTAGATAATATTATAATTATTATATATAAATTTTCCCAAAAGGTAACCGCGATTCTAGGAAAATTAATATAAAAAGTAGAGTAATAAATATATATACTTTTATATTATTTATACTTAATAAACTAGGGTTAATTAATTAATTAATTTATATATTTACTTTAATAAAACTATTTTATTAATAAGGGAGTTCCGCGAATTCTTTTTTAATAGGGTTATTAATAGCGTCTACTAGTCGTTAAAAAAACCTCGTCGGTTAAAAACTTTAATTTATCGATAATTTACTTCCTCTTTTTACTAGTTAATAGCCGATAATTATAATTATTTTAAAATATTATTTATCCTTCCCTCCGTTTTCTTTTTATTTTAGTTTCTTTAACTCGATTTATTTTCTTATAGGCCTATAGGCCGCTTTATTATAAATTTATTAAATAATCGATACCTACGACCCTCTAGCCGGCGGCTTCTTTTTTTTCTTCCTCTTTTTTATAAGTCTAGGTATATTACTAGGTCCTAATAATAATTTAAATTATATTAACTATTCTTTAATAAAAGAGAATTAACCGAATTATCCCGTTTTTATTATCTACCGAGTAGTTATATATATATTTTAAATCTATATTAATATTTTCTTAAAGTCGTATATATTTATTTATTCTATTAATTCTATTTTATCGTTAACTAGTTCCGGGTAAAATAGTAATATATACTTTATACTTTATTTCCTTTATTTATATTAATAGTTAATACTACGGACTATAAATACTTTAATTCGGTATAGAAATTTATTAATCCGATTTTACTATATTTTAATTATATTATTATAAAGTTTTTAGTCTTTTTTAGTTAATTATAATAATTAAATTAATCCTCGAATAAATCTCTTTAATAAGCCGGGATAATAATTTATATAAAAATAGTTCTTTTATAACTCTTTTATTTATTTAGTTATCGCTAGCGGGTTTAATCTTTTATTCTTTAATTAATAGCCTTAGTATCCTAGTATTTTTTAATATCTTCGATTAAATTTATCTAGTTTATTCTCCTCTTTATAATTATAACTACTTTATACTATTTTTTAAATTTTAGGGCGCGAAATATTTAGGCTTCTTTTTCTATTATTAATATTAGAAATATTTATTACTATTTATCTCCTCTACGTTAAAGTTTACTCTAGATTTTTATATTTCCTATAGATATAATTAAATAAATTCCTCGATTTGTTTAATATCGTAATATTAGGCGGTTTAATTAGAGGTTAATTAGCGCGATTACTAAATTAATTTTAAATACTAGAATTAAAGTAATTTTAAATACTTTTAGGACCGTTTTAAAGTAATTATTTTAAATAATTATTAATTTCTTCGTATATTCCTTTATAGCCTCCGTTATTTCTTTAAATTAATATTATATCGGAGCCGTAAATATTAATATTAATTTGACTATTATATTATATATTATTTTATATTTCGCGAAGGTAACGCCCTATATCGAATTAATTAAATACTTTATAGCGCGGCTTTAATTAATCGCTCTAATTTTAATCTAGATTAAATATAGTCCCTATTTTAATTTCAAATTAATATATAGTCCTAAGATTTTAATACTCGCTTTAGGTTTAATAATTACGTTCTTAAAATTTATTACTATCTCTATATTAAGTTTCTTCGGTATTCGAGATATATAAACTAACTCGTACTTTTAGGGGGTAAATAATACTTTATAAATAATTATCTACTTTAAATAAATATCGTGGGCCCGTTTTAAATTCGTATAGTTCTTTTTTATACTCTCGCTATAGGCGAGTAAATAAATATCGTCTACGAATCCTCTAATCTATATTAATAGATTTATTTTAATATACTCCTCGATTAATAATATATTAAAGAATAGAAAGAGTACTACTAAAATAGGCGATCTTTATAAAATACCCGTTATTATTTTCTTTATTATACTCGTTTTTCTTTTAAAGATTATAGATATAGTTTTATTTAATAGAAAGTTTATTATTTAATTAACGATTAAACTAGGTATATATTTTATTTATAAATTATATAATAATCTTTTATACGAGACGTTATTAAATACTCCCGTTATATTTAATAATAATAGGTTTACTATCTTTCCTCTCCCGTTATTACTATAGTTCTATATAGTATATACTACGTTTATAAAAGTCTTTAATATAGTTTCTACTAAACGCTTTTATCTAGCCTTTATTTATTATAATAATAATAATTCGTACTCCTTCGCTATATTATTTAACTTTTTAGAGATAATTATTTCTAGCGCTTTATTAAATATATTAAGGAGTGTAATAAATTTATATAATTTTAATTTTAAATAGTCGCTTTTCTTCGGTTTTTTAAAGATTATTATATTAGTCTTTTTAAAATACCTTAAATAGTATTTTTATTTAAAATAGACCTAGAATAAATAAACGATAGTATTTATTACTCCCGTTTCTATTATAGTTTTTAGGAATCGGGTCGGGATTCTAGTTATTCCTAGTACTTTATCGGTAGGTAAATACTATATTATTTTATATATTTTTATTTTAACTATTTCCTAGTTTATTTTAACGGGCTTTAAGTACTTTATTCTATTAATATTATTTAGGTTTACCGTCGGTAGAGGGGGGAATAATACTTTTCATAGAGTTTTTATTTTACTCTCGAAGTCTCTAGTTTTTCCTCCTTTATTATTTTTAATAGTTAAGAATTAAAGGATTTTTTTAAAGTAATTATTCTTCTCTCTTCTTTATTTTACGAGTTTTTATATTTCCGCTAGCTTTAATAAAACTTTATATATACTCTCTTATTAAGAGAATATTTTCGTTCTTCGAATTATATATAATTTTTTATTATTTATTATATCTAGGGCCTCCCCCGTCTAGGTATTTCGATTTTATTTATACTCCTTTATATATTCCTCTACCTTTAATATAATATTAATATAATAAGAGTTCTAGTAAAATTTAGCTCCTTAATATAAACGGGCCTATAAAATTATAAACTCGATAATTTCTTAAAAGTCTTTTATTATTTTATTTAAGTATTAGTCGATATATTTTTTACTTTTTTATTTTAGTTTCTTTAATATTTAATAAAGAGACTTTACGCCTTATTATATTTCCTCTCGGGTAGCGTTATCTTTAATTTTCTTTTAAATATAATAAATATATAGTATTATCTCTTTTTATATTTACTCGAATTCCGTTACTACTAGTCTATAGTCGGAGTTATAGTATAGGTCTTTATAAATTACAAAGTTATTTATAACCTAGTATACTCCTTTTATAAAAAACGATAAATTAATTATATTTTTATATCCTCGGGCTTTTTATATAATAGATACTTTTAATAACTCTAGTTTTATTTCCCTCGACTTTATTATCCCTAGGAGATAATTAATTCTAATATAATATATATATCGCCTAGTATTATTTTAGTTAGGGTAGTAGAGGTTAAAATTTTTTAAAAAGATATATTTATTTTCCTCCGCTAGCGCTTCCTCTAATAATAATAATATTAACGGATTATTAGTCGATATATATTATATTAATAATAAATTATATATATTATGAATTTATACTTCTTTATAATAGGGGATTCTTTAATTAATAATCTTCTCCTCCTCGATTTTATTTAACCGAGATTCCTTTTTATTTCTTTATTCTTTTAATATTATTTTTATAGAGTATAGGTCGCCTTTATAATAGAGTAGCTCCTAGTTATTCGTATCGATCCTTTTATTTATATAAAAGTATATACGGGTCTCTATATCGGTAATTTAAAAAACCCCGATTTTTGTATATTTTATACCGAAATTATATAAAATACTAGAAATGTGTATCTGTTTATATCTCGTATTCTAAGTATATTATGTACCGATTAAGTAGCGATATTATACCGATTTAGTAATTTTTTTTTGACTTTAACCTTTAAGAGTATCTAGACTAGGGCCCCTATATATGAAAATAAATATCTTACTAAATTCATTTTTAGCCTAGATTCCGAATTTTTAATTAGATTTTTACTAGCGTTACCCTATAGGGCTATAGAGCTATTTTTAGGATTAAGTTTAGTGTTCCCGCGCAGACTTTAACTCTAACTTAAAAATCTTGGCGCTAAGATTTAACAAGGCTACAAAATGCGTATTTTGTACCGATCAAGTAGCGATTTTACAGAATTGTTCTTCCGGATTTATCGATATAGGCCTCCTTTATATACTAAATAGAAATAGTTAATATTATTATTATATAGCGCCTAGGTAGTAGGGTTTTAACTAGGCTTTTAAATAACTAAAATATCGATATTTTTAATTTACTTGTCTTAAAGTAATTTTATTATTAGTTTCGATTCTTTTTTAATATTATATTATACGACTTTAAATTAAATACCATAATTTATTACTTATTAATATTATATTCGTAAATTCCTCGTCTATTTCCTAGTTATTTAATAGTATTAATACTAGCCGGTTTTTATTTAATTAATCGAATATTATTCCTAGGAGGTTATTTAAAACTTAGAGGATTATTTACCTAGGTATTATTATTAACCTATTATTTTATCTCGGCCTCTTTATTTTCCTAAATATAATAATAATATTTTAGACTTTATTAATTATATTTATTATTATTTTCCTCTTCCTCGTATCTTTGCCCGGTACTAGTATAAATTTATTACTAATTAACTATACCTAGGAGCTTAAAGTTATTATCTTTAATAATACCGCGAACTATTTAAATTTATTCTTTAATTTTTATTTAATTCGGTATATTTCTTTTTACCTAACTAGGTACGTCCTACTCTAGAATTTATAACGTCTAGAGTAGATTATATAATACTTTTCCTTCGGGCTTTCTATACTATATTTATATAATTAATATAGTTCTATATATATCTCGTATTTAGGCTAGTTTTTATAAGTTATAATTATATAACCGTACTTTTAATAATTAAAATACTATCTCGGGTCGTTTATTTTCTTTTATTTTTTATATAATAATAGTTATTCGTTTTTTAGGAACCCGTCCGCTACTAGTTTATTTATTATATTTAGGTTCGGGATCTCGAGAAAGAATATTAAATACTTTTTCTCGCGGTCGTATTCGTCTAGTTTAATAGCGAATCTTAATTATTTTATATTTATAATATTTAATCCCGGGTATAGCCTATAATTATCTCTCTTTAATATTTTTATTATGATTTTTTAATTATTTATATCGACGGCCTTCTTTTTTATATTATATATTATTATTATATAAATTTATTTTAATACTCTCGCCGAGGGGTTAATATTTTTTATTTCTTTAACTATTTTCTCTAGTTTTTATTTTACCTTTATTATTATATAATATAAAATAAAATCTCCTTTTATTGTTTATTTTACTCCGACGATCGACTCCGTTACCGAGTAGGTTTCGTTTTAGAATATTTTAATTAATTAAAAACTAGTTATTTTTTAAATAATTTTTTAATCTTAATATTATTTATCCTAATTATTAATTACTTCACTTTTACGTTAATCGTTATTATAAAGGGAGGGCGATTCGTTTCGGCTATATACCTCGATAAAATAAATATATTTCTACGGGTAATATTAGCCTAGCTCTATATTAATAGCGTAGGTATACTCCTCGCTTTAAGTTTTTAAATCTTTTATTTTAACGACTTTATTTAAATTAATTAAAATATATATTTTTCTATTAATTCTTATATATAATTAAAGATTATTTCTAATATAATCTACGTTAATTATAGTTTATAGTATATTATCTATTATATCTCCTTATACTCTATATCTTTTATAGTCTTTATTATAATTATTATTTATTTTTCTAATATTTTTATAGTCTTTTTATACTCTCTCGTTCGATTACTAGTCCTCTTTATTTATTACGACGTCTCCGTCGCGTTAAAACGCGTTAATGGTTTATATTTATCCTTTACCCTAATATTTTAAATTCTATCTCTATTATTTTTATTTCTTTTTATTTTAACTAATTTCGTATCTCTTATAGAATTTCCTTCGTTGTATTTTATATTAATATAATATTTATACGCCTATAAAGGAAAATTATAAATAAGAAATCGAATCGTAATAAACTAGGGTATTTCGAGAGTTATTCTTTTCGATTATAATCGTAAATTTATAAATACTTTATAGAAGGCTTTATTTAATAAGTTTAAAGTAAATTTAATATTTTCTATTATTTATTATCTATAAACGGATAAATTAAGCGAGCGTATAAATTAAACTATTAAAATTATATTACGATTTTAAATTACTACTTTATAAAACCCTAAAACCTAGGAAAAAATACTATCTTTTATAATTATATAATATAATAATACGTTTTCCTAACTTATTAAATATATTTTAAATAAACTAGTTTTCGGTTTTACTATTAATAACGCGTTAGATCTAGGGAATTAAGAGAATAATATTTTACTAAAGAAATTAATATATATTTAAACTTCGAATATAATTACCTTTATTTAAATATATAATGAAGAATATTATAGTCGTATTTATTACCTCTAATATTTCCGTAAAGAGGACTATACTTTACTACGTTTATATAAAATTTATAATATTCTAGTAAATAAATTTACTAGTTATAAATATAATTAATAAATAATTAGTTTATTTAAAGTTTTTAACTATATCGGTAAACTCGTATACTACCTTAATATCCCGGAAAATTAAGTAATTTTTAACGTATTTTTAATAATATAACTAGAGTAGTATTTATTACCGGATTAGGACTCTTTTAAATATCTACGACTTATTAACCCTAAAGTAATAAAAACCGAGCGAAACGATTTAAAACTAGAATAAGAATTAAAGTATATCTTTAATAATCGTGTTATTAAAAAGAGGAAGGGTTATACTACTAAATACCTCCTATCCTAAAAAGACTAAGGATCTATATAGGACCGTTAAATAAATACTAAAAATATTTTCGCGGACGAATTTATTAAAGAATATAAATAATAAATTAAATACTAAATTAAATTCTTTTTCTAGGGTCGATAATTTTAAAAGTATAATTATATTTCTCTTTTATATTATCACTCTTTATTTACTTTTATTAGGAAATTATTATTATATTAAATCTATTTATCGAGCTTTATTTAGAGTATAGGTACTACGATAATATTAAAAAAATATTATACCGAGAACCGGTAAAACTACTTATTAATAATTTTAAATTATTCGCTTAATTATATATAGAGTTATATAACTCGAATATCCTAATAGTATATTATCTATATACTTTTTTATATAAATTTGAGTATATATTTTTTATTATTATTACTTTTTAATTAAATAATATATTTATAAAAGAAAGAGCTTCGGATAATATATTAATTATTTAATTATTTAATTATATCGGGACTAGCTTCGCGCTAAAAGATTTTTAATTTTAAAAATACTATTAAACGACTTTCCTTAGCTAGCTAGATTTATATAAAAATTTTACTTTTCTAATATATATTTAGAGCCTTAATCCTTTAATAATAATACTTTTATAATATTATATATATACGCTCTTATTTTATTAATATTATAATTTTTATTATTAGTTATTTATATTATTTTTATACCCCTCTATCGCTTTACTTTACTATCGCGATTTCAATATTAAACTTTACGACTCTACGTTAAACTTTAAAACTCTACGGGCCTATTTATAATCGGTCGATAATTTAAAATATATATTTCTTATTTATATACTTTTATATATAGACGTTATTTATATTATTATTATGATATATTATATAAGTATATTAACGAGGGCGTTAACTTCTTTCTTTTAAAAAGAGCGATTTATTACGAGGTAAATTTTAGTAAAAATATTACTATAAATATTTACTAAAACGGCGGGCTAAGCCCTACCGCTAACTCTATCGGGACTAGGGTAATACTAAGATTCTAATATATTAAAACTAAATCCTCTATAGAATAATTAATATCTTTTATATTATATATTATTATATCAATCTCTTATTAGCGAGGCTCTAAAAATCGGAGTAAATAATAATATTTTTAACTAAAAGAGCTTCACGTTTAAATACTATAACTTTTTATATATTCCTAGAGAATAAAGTAGGATTAATAGTATCGAGATTATCCAAAATAAATATATTAAATTAATTAGTTACTAGATTAGGGCCGAGAGTTTTATATATATTATATATAAACTTTATCTTTAACTTTATTATCGACTTTATCTTCGACTTTACCTCTATTTTTATTTTCATTTATCGAATTAAATAAATCGTTTATTTAATATTATATAGTTTTATATTAAAGTATATTTATATTTTAAATAATAATCCCTCTTTAAAAAATTATTAATATATAAATTATATAGAAATTATACTAATTTATTAGAGTTTAGAAAGATATTATTTATTTCCTCGACCTTTATAGTAAATCGAGATATTAATTATAATATATTTTTCTCTCTCCCGTCGTTACCTCTTTAGGTTTAGTTTATTAGAAAATATATAATATCTTTTATATATCTAATAATGCGCTCGCGGAGACGTTTATTAGGGCCTCGATATTCTAAATAATTAAAAAGAGAATTTATAAATATATAAAATTTGAAAGAAATTAAAATTTATTAATATAATTCGGTTCAAGATCGTAGGCGATATATAAAATTATATAAATATTTATTCTTTACGTAATAAATACACTTTATATTTAGTATTTTATTATATAAAATATAATTATCTAGATTTATCTACTTAAAGTAACGGAGGTATAAAAATACGAATAAAGTAGAGATAAAAATAGAGTAGGCGATAGAATTACGGGGATTAAAAGTCGGAGATATATTAAATATCTAAATATTATCGTTAATATTATATACCGTAGAAATTGAATTAATATATTAAATATTGAAATAATTAAACTATATATATATTACTAGTAAAATAAAATATAAAATTAATAATTTAAAATATAATAATATTACGATAATATTAATTCTTTTAAAATATAAATAAATACCTTATTTAAAGATAGAATAAACTATTCTATTATTTTTAATAATTATAAAATTAAAGAAAAGAATTTGAAAGAAGAAAAGAAAGATTTATTTTTATTATAATATATTAATTATTACTTTATCTACGGAATATATAAATAAAATTTATAACTTTAAAGAAAGAGATTAAAAATACGACCGAGATTATTATAAATTAATATAAATCTAAATATAGTATATATCGGTAAAGCGGTAAACCCGTATTTTATTAAAAAAAATAGAAAAGACGCTTAAATCTATTTAATTTATATACTAGCCCTAGAGATCGATTTAATACCGGAATTACTAAATATATATTTAATACCTCGACTTATTTTGAATAATTTTAAATAAATTAAAATAAATTAATTTAAATAGTACCGGTTTATAATTAGATATATATAGTTATAAATAAATTATATAGTCTATAATACCGCGCTAATTTAGGGGGTATTATACGCGTATATAATTTTTATAAATTAACGTAATTTAAAATCTAAATTAAATTAATATAGTTATAATACTTTATATAACCTTAGCGAGCTACCCGGCGCTAGTAGAAAATCACGAATTTAAAATCTTAAATCCGAAGTTACTATTTTTAGGTTTTTTTTTTAAAATATATTTTTTTTTTTTTTTTAATAATATTCTCTTTTTATTATTTTTCCGCCTAAAGTAGTAAAATACGTATTTAGTACCTCGACTTTCTCGTATAGTCTCCCGCTTTACCGATGTAATTATCGATAATAACTATATAGGAGTTTATATATATAGAAGATAATAAGATATTATAAAATAGAATAAAATAAAAAGTAAATAAAGACTTTATATCTATTTTAAAATTATTATTTATATATATTTACTTCTATAGCTAGAGTTTATTCTAAATAATAATAATAAAATAATTTACTCCCCTAGCGATATCGCTAAAACTTTATTAGTAGTAATATAATTTTTAATAATAATTATAATATTCTTTTCTTTACTTTTATCTTTAGATTTTAAAGTTTTTATCGAATATTTAATATAATTTATAACTATATAACTACGCCTATATACGAATCGTATACGACGGATTATTAATTTTAAAATAAAATTCATTTCTCTCGTATTTTCTTATTAGATTTAGAGGTTTTTAATTAATATATTATTATTAAAATTTTACAAGATTAATAGAATTAAGTAGAAGATATAAATATTATATATATACCCTATTTAATTCGAATTCTTATATATTTATACTCGTTATTTAAAAATATTAAAATATTAAATCGATATAGACTAGATTCGAGGGCGAAATTCTCAAAAGGGAAAATAATTATTATATTATATTAAAACTAGCTTTATAATAATTATTAAATAATATATAAATTCTATAAAGAGAGCGTACGGCGTAATTACACTATTTATATTATATTATAATATTATAAATTCTGATACTCCGGAGTCTTTTTTAGAAATAAAAGATTTAGAGCTCTCGTTCTAACTCTTTAGAAATTAATTCTATTATTTAAACCCAAAGATTATTTTCTAATTAAGATTTTATATTTACTTTTATATTATTATAAATACTTTATTTAAATACTATAATTTAATAATTATATAAAGTATTAATTAAAGTTAATATAAAATATTTAATTATAATAATAATAATAGATAAGAAATAAATTAGAGAATATATAATAATATATAAATAAAACTAGGCGTTAATATTTCTATTTATAAATACTAACGGCGGGGCCAAATTATAGGATATTATTTATTTATATAATAGTACAAAGTATTAATCGAAATTAATATAGAATAATAATTGAAATAATAATAACGAATAAAGAATATATTAGAGTATAAATAAAAGTTAACTTTTTATAAATCTAATTAAACCGAAGATAATACAGATTCTTTATATTAATATTTCTAAATAATATAGACTAATTCGTAGAGGCCGGCGGCGCTAGGATTCGAGATATAATATATATTAATAAATTACTAATAATAAGTAAAGTATTAAAGGAGTTTTTATATAACGACGTAGACTATTAATCTTATTAAATTATATAGTATTTTAATAAAAAAGATTGTAATAATAATTATATTTAGAATTTGAAATATTATTAATATATTATTTATATTAATTATCTTCGGTAATTATAAATTCCCGGATAAGTTAAATAAAGTTAAATAAAGAGTTATTAATTATTAATTATAATAAGTTAATATAAAAGATAAGGTAAATTTTAAAATATTTTCGATTTTCGAATATTATATCTCTAAACAAAATAAATAATATTTCTCTATAATTAGTAATCTATTTTTAGATATATTATATAATATTTATATTTCATTCTTCGTTATCTCTATAAAATAGAAATTCTTATTTATAGAATTTTAATTTTGAAAAGGTTTTTTAATTTCGAGTAAAGGAAGTTTATATTTATTAATAGAGCTTTTAGAGGTTATTATTAATAAATATATAAAAGTAAATTTTATTATAGAAAATAGTTTATAGTAAATATATAATAAATAAATAATATGGGATAATTATAATAGATAAAAAAGAAGAAGTAGGAAAAAGAATATCTTTTTTATATATAATAAAGATTTTCTATATTATAACTTATAATTTAATTTATAATATTAATAATAAATTAATCGAGAAGATTCTTTTATATTCTTTATTAATTCGGGTAGAGTTCGAGGTTAGATTAATAAAATATAATAAGATTTTATTTTTAATATCTAATAATATAGTACCGAGTTATATATATTATTACTAATATTATTATAAATAGAAACTTTATTAAAACCGCTAGTTTTATATTAATTACAAGATTTTTCTATTTTTAAAAAAATATTCGAATATTATTTGAATATATTTAGAATATTATTCGAATATAAATATAGCCTAGTATATTCGAATATAGATAAATTTATTATACTAGGAAAACCTACTACCCGTATATATATTTAATTATTTATCTCTTGAAATACTTTAAAAGCGGTAGAGAAGTTTTAAAAGTAATTATAATAAAATTTTAATAGAGTTCTCCTATCAAGGGACGGGATTAGTATCTAGATATTTATTAAATTAACGGCTAGGTTCATTAAACTATAACCTAGTTATAATATAGGAGTAAACTAAAATAAAAGATAAAGAATAAAAGTTAAGGTAGGGCTAGCTATTATCTAAATAAAAACTAGTATATAAAGTATTTATTTATTTCCTATCCCAATTATATTAAGATAGAAATAGGGAAATTAGTTTAAATTTAAATTAAATCTAAAATAAATTAGGCTAGGTTAAGATAAATAAAATTATATTATAATAATAACCCTCTCTTTAAGGTCGAGCTCCTATAAGATAAATAAATAATTAATTCGATTAATAAGATTTCGTAACCCTAATTCTTATTTAAGGTTACAAAATAATTAAAATAAAAACGTATCGAAGTATTCGAGTTATCGATAGTAATAAATAAGAGATAAGACGGGGAATAAACGACGGTATACGAATAAAACTAGGCGTTAATATTATTATTTATAAACGATAACGGCGGGGCTAGGTTATAGGGTATTATTTATTTATATAATAATATAAAATATCGGTCGAAGCCGATATAAAACGATAACCGAGGGGATAATAACGGATAGAGAATAAACTATAATATAGACGGGGGTTAACTTTTTAAAAATCGGATTAAAATAAAGATAATAGAGGTTCCTTATATTAATACCTCTAAATAATATACGATAATTCGTAGAGGCTAGCGGCGTTAGGATTCGAGATATAATATTTATTAATAAATTATTAATAACGGGTAAAGTAATAAAAGGGTTCCTAAATAATAATATAACTTTTTTAATTAACGTAGTATTTTAATAAAGATAGACTATAACGGCGATTATATTTAGAATTTAAGATACCGTTAATATACTACTCTCGTTAATTATTTTCGGTAATTATAAATTCTCGGATAGACTAGACTTATCTAAATAAAGAGTTATTAATTATTAATTATAATAAATTAATATAGAAGATAGGGTAAACTTTTATTAAATACGGAAAATCTAACTAGACTATAAGAGAATTATCGAAAACTTTAAAGACTCGGAAAGGCCCGATATTATAATCGTCGAGCTTAATTAAAAAGTATATAGTATTTAGATTCTTAATATTTAACTATATTTAATCGTCTACTAAATATATTAAATATAGGCGCCTTCGTTAATTAACCGAGGATTTAAAAATAACTTAAATAATAAATATTTTATCGCGGAGGTAATCGTTTAAGACTTTTATTTATATTACGAATTTATTAATAACGATTAAATAAATATATATTTAGGCGGTAAAATTTTAAAGTAAAGACTCGGTAAACTTAAAACCGATATATAAATATTAATTATAATTAGTTAAGAAAGGCGAGGCTAGAGTACTAGAAGAATTAATATTATTATTAGAAAACTCCGCTCTAGGGAGTTATTTCACCTAATTATCCTATATATAATTAATATATACACGGAGGTAGTATTTTATTATAGTATTAAACCACTCGGTTTAATTATCTATCTAAAGATAGTATTTAATAAATATATATTAATCGATTTTAAAATATTTATATAAGGCCTCCTAGAACTCCGATATAAACTAAAATCCTTAATTTAAAATAAAGATATCTAGTAGCCTATAGAGCTTTTATATATTTTAATAAAAAGCGTCGTAGGCTTTATTTACTTCTATTAATATAATTAATACTAGGTACTATATCTTAATTAAATAGTCTACGAAAATTAAAATATATTAATAAATAATTCCTATAAAGGTATAAGACGGTAGAGGACTTATATAATCTATCGAGATATCTCTTTAATATCGTTATAAAGGCGATAATAGATATAGTTATTTTTAGGTATACTAACGGGAAGACTTAATTCTTTAATATATATAATAATTCTTAACGAATCGCTAGATAATAATATAAACGTTAAGCCATTAATAGGCCCGATTAATTAATTTATAATATTTAATACGACCTAGGTAATTACCCGCGATATTATTATAAATTAGCTAGATTAAACGAAGGTATAATTTACTAGAATTCGGAATATATCTTTTTCCTCGGAAATAGAGAACTTTATCCTTATCTTCGTATTTAACGAGGGGAATTCCGCTATAATAATATATTTTAAAATATAGTATTTCTAGGACTCTAAGGGCGAATTAATCGACTTAATTAATTATATTTTATAATTAATAAATCGGAGTATTATATAGGTCTTTATCTAAATTAATAAATTAATCTCTTTTTTTTTCGGGTTTATAGAATATAAATAAGGTTTAAGATTCTAGATTAATGTCTATATTAAAGTCTATCGGGGTTAAATAAATTAATACGAGGTATAATTAAAAGAACTAGATAAGAATCTTTAAATTTATTATTAATATAACTAGAGTAACTAGGACTAAAACTAAAATCGCTATATTTAGTAATATACTATAAATATAGTCTTTCAAGACTTCTAAGGCTAGGTTTTTTCTTTTTAATATAATTTAATATTAATATTAATATTTAGGATCTAACTTATCCCCCTCTTTAGGGAGGTCTCTTAAACGATATATTAATATATTAAATTTACTACCTTCTTTACTAGGCCGGTAAATAATCTTATAATTAAAATAGGATAAAAACTCGCTCTACCTCGTTTAATAACGAGATAACGTTTTAGATAAAATAAAATATTTAAGAGCTTTATAATTAAATATTATCTCGATAAAGAGAGTAGATCCCTCTAGTTTAAAGCGCTATTCCTCGAATATACGAATAATTACTATAAACTCTTTATTATTAATTTTATAATTATACTCGGTAGGGTTATATTTCTTTAAAAAATAAATAATAAAACGAAGGACGTTTTAATTATTATATTAGAATAAAATACCCCTAAATACGTAATTAGACGTATTTATTTCTATTATAATTTTACGGTCGGGGTCGAAATAAACTAGGATAATATCGGAGATAAAAACGTTTTTTAAGATATTAAAAGTTATTTAATATTAAATACTCTACTCGAAGACGGTATCTTTCTTAATTAAAATTATAAATAATATAACGAGTTTACTAAATCTATAAATAAAGCGCCGATAGAAGTAAACGAATCCTAGGAAATTTTAAATATTTTTAATATTAACTAGTTATAATTAATTTAAGATAATATCGATTTTCTTTAAATTTATTTTAATCTCTTTAATAATAATAATTAATCCTAAATATATAACTTCTTTAATATAGAAATTATATTTAATAATATTTATTTAAAGTCCCGCCTCGCGGAGTTTCTAAAGAATATATTTAATATAGATTTTATACTCTTCCTCGATATCGCTATAAATTAAAATATCGTCGAGATAAGTAGTATAAGTTTCGTCGAGAAATTTATAAAAAATATTATTAATATAGTATTAAAATAAGGTAGAGTTATTATATAATCTAAATAATATAATAAGATATTTAAATAAACCGAATCGGGTACGGAATATTATAAATTTTTTATCGCCCTCCCTAACGCGGAGGCGATTAAAAGTAAATATAATATCTAATTTAGAAAATACCTTAATACGATTTAATTAATTTAAAATTTCTAAAATTAGGCGTAAAAAGTATTTATTTTTTATAATAATAATATTTAGCCCTCGGTAATTAACGTAGAAATATAAATCTCCGCTAAATTTCTTTATAAATAAAATAGAGGACGCGGTATAAAAATAATTAACCCGAATAAAATCTTTATTAAAGTTTTTATCTAGGTAACGGCGGAGTTCTAGGATCTTATTACGATTTATATTATATAAACTAGATAACGGAGGTTATAACCCTTCTTTAAATTTAATAATATAGTTATATAACCGATATAAAGATAAAGTATTAACGTCTTTTCTTAAAAAAACGTCTAGGAATTTATAGTACCGCGTAAATAAAATCGTAATTAGGTTAATATTCTTATTATCTCGATAAATTTAAAGTTTTTCTTAAATAACGGCGGAGGTAAAGTAGAGCTCCTTATTTATTTTAAATATAAGTCGGTTCTAGGTTTAATTATAAATATTTAATTTAAGATTTTAATTAAGGCGGGGTTTAGGTTTATAATATCTAGATTCTTAATAAAACTAAATATTTAAAATCGAGATTTCTTCTAGAATATCTAAAAATCGATCGATTTTTATAAATAATAGATTAAATACGATTTACTCGTTAGGCCTAACGAGCCGGGTAAATAATCGAGATTTTATCTCGTATATATTAAGAGTATCTAGGTACTAGGTTCGTTATTCTTAATATTAAAATTTAAAACGAAGCGAGGCTAGGCTACGATATTTAATTTTAAATATCTTTCTTTATTTAATAATAATAATAATAATATAATTATACTTATTATTATAACTAGTTTTTATAGGAATAAATAACTAGGATTAAAACGGGGAAAACTTCTTTTAAATCTAAATTTATTATTAATAAACCTAGAATTAAAGTAACTCCTTTTAAGTTCTAGGTTATTTTATATATAAATACTAGGCTAGGCTAGGGATTAGGTTTACTTCTAATAAATCTAGGACTAAATTAACTCTTTTTAAATCGAGGTTTATTTCTTATAAATTTAGGATTAAATATACTATTAATAAACCTAAAACTAAAGTAATTTCTCTCGAGTCGGAATTAGTTATTTAATAATAACGTTATTATTTATAAATAATAACGGCTCTCTATATATTAATAATTTCTTTTAAATCGGGGTTTACTTTATACGGGTATTAGATGAAACTAAAAACTAGGATTCTTAAATCTAGAAACTTTTTTAAGGTATAAAAAAGAGTTTATTTTCCGCGAAGACTTTTATAAAACTAAAAGTATAGTTTCTTAAATAAAAATATAAAGCGAAGGTTAAGGAATTATTTAAGAAATTAATAATAACTTTATAACGGTAGAGGTATAATAGGCCGATTACGACGAGGTACTAATTAAACTTAATAACAAAAAAGACTATTTATTTTTAATAATTATAAATATTTAAAATCGTTTCTACGATATAAATAATATATCCTATAACGGTAGGTACGTTATTAAAGGGTCGGATAATATAAAAATAATAAAGAAAACGAAGGAGTAGATATTAAATATATATAAAATTATAATTAATAAAAAGATAGCCGGATATACTAGTATTAATTAAGGTTTTAATTTAAATTCGGGACTAGTTATTTCATAGTTAATAAAAAATAACTATATATTTATTATGAAAAGTAAAATCGGTTTTAAAAAACTATATAATAAATTTAAACGTAAACTTAATTAATAACGAAGGGAAATTAAACGATATAATTAATAAATAAGAAGGTATATATAAAGTTCTAGATACTTATAGTCCTAATACCTGATTTTATACTAGGACTATTCTTTTCCCGCGTCTAAAATAACTCCTCCTATAATATTCTCGTCGTTATCGACGATAATTATAATACTAGATCGGAGGCTAGTTAATTTAATTAAATAAACTTTTATATTATACTTAAACGATTTATAATAGAAGTAAAGTCTTTATTTTTTATAAATAATTTTAATAACTAAAGTTCTCGTTAATTTATCTTTAATAATAATTTAAATAGAATCGAGGTTTATTAACTCCTTAAATAAAAATACGCCGCGGAATAGAGAAGGGAAAAGAATACTAAAAGAAAATAAAAAAAGAAAGAGATTCTTTATTATTCTCTATCTCTACTCTCTTTATAAGGTTAATAGTTATAGCCAATTAACGCGCTCTTTTAACGCGTACCTTAATTATATTAATCTTTATCCTAACTTTAAGTTATACTAGTTATTTTAATATATTCTTAATTCCTTTTACTAGATATATATTCACGATTTATTATAAAGAAAATAGACGTGATATATTAAGATTTTATTATACTAAATATTATAGAATATTAATATTTCCTCTATATACCCCCGCTAGATTTTTTAATAATCTAATATCCTTCGCTTAAATAATTATATACTTAGTATATATAATAATAAGATTCGCTACTATAAATTCTAAAAATTAGTATATTTAGTAATATAATAGGCTTAAAACTTACTGGAAAATAATATAATTATATAATACTCCGTCGTTTTTTATAGTACCTCTAGAGTAGTTAACTACTATCGGAAATTATAACCTAATTATATATTTTATATAATCTCTTGAACTAGACACTAAAATAGCGCTTTAGGAATAAAAAGTTTAGTAATTTTCTAATAATATCGAATTTAGCGAAGTATAGATACTAGTAATAAATTAATATATTAATTAAGATAAAATTAAGCGAAAAGACGAAATATTTACGTCCTTGATTTATACGGCGTCGACGGGTTATAAAAATAATTCTTATCTTCTATCCCCGTTTCTTAATCTATTATCGTAGGGTTTTCGTTACGGCTAGGGCTTTTCGAGTTATTAGAGGGTATATATTAATACCTTTATTATTATCTTAAGCTAGGTTCTTACCTAATAATTAAACTAGATCTCTATTTATATTCTTTACTTTCTTTATATTAATAGATTAGTATAATAATTACGATAAATCTAGAATAAAAAGTAAGATATTTATAGTTTATAGATTTTTTTAGGGTCTAAGTTTTCTTCTTTTTTTAAAGTTAGAATTTCTTAACCCTAAAGACTATAAATAATAATAAATTAATATATTAATTATACTACTATTTTAGTTAAAGTAATATATTAATATAATAATTAAAATAATATTAAGAGAAAGGGTTAGGAAAATTACTACCTAAAACTTTATTTTAAATTAAACCTACGGCCTTATTTTTCTCCTTTATCTTTTTATCTTTATAAGTTTTTTAATTTATAAATATTTTATCCTAAACGACTAAATACGTAGATTTTCTTTTACCGAGTAATTTTAGATCTTCGAGTTTTAATTAATTAATCTATAATAAAGCTCTCAAATTACACTTAATATTAATTAATATCTCGATAGAATCCGGCTCTTCTTATTTAATAACCGGCTTTTAGTATTTAACTACGTACTTAATCTCCGTAATAAAGTACTATTTATATAGTAGATTACGAGGTCTCCTTTTATAATATAAATAGGATTAATTTAAGTCTAAATAAAGAAGATAAAATAAATAATTAATAAATAGATTATATTAATATTAGTAGTTATTATTGTTTAGATTATATTTACTAGGTATAGGCGGACTTGTATATAGAGTTATATTTAGAGTCGTTATAATTAAAGTAACTAATAGTAGTTTATTTATATAATTATATATATTAATTCTAGGTTTTTCCGGATTATAGTATATTATAGATTCCTTATTATATATAAACTCGTCGAATTCGAACTTATCTAGGGGAGTATCTAAGCGATACTATAATTTATAAAAATAATTAATACTTTTATCTTAATCTTTATACTAGTAACCTTACTTATTTAATATCTTTATATATATTTATTTAGGAGCCACCAGATTCGATAGTTTATAAAGAAAGCGTTCTCTATATTTTATAACTTTAATTAGTATTATTTATCCTAGACTTTACCCTAGTAACTTTATTATAATATTATTTTATAATTAAATAACTTCGGTTTAGATAGGTAGTAGAGGAGCTATTAATTATAATCTATATATAATATTAATACTATTTATCCTAATCTTTATCCTAGTAACTTTATTAAATTAAAATTAAATAATCTTTTAAAAGAAGACCTCACGTATAATAATAAAAGATATAATAATAGTAAGTATTACGATAGCTAGGCGTTTTATTAGTAAGTTCCCTAATTATATTTAATTTCACTTTATTTATAACGACGAAAGAATTAGGGGATATAGAGAAGAAAGCGCCTATATAAATCGTTAGAAGTTAATTATATTGATTTATATATTAATAAATATATTACGTTTTATTTTCGATTAATTAAAAATTCTTAGAGTAGTATCGTTAATATAATTTAAATATTAGGGTAAAGTTAAGATACGAGGTAAATAGGATAATAAAATTTATAATATTAAAAGCGGGATTCGGAATTAACGACGTTATTATTTATTTCTAATCGATTAACAAAATATTATATATTAAGGTATAGACTTCTATCCTAATTTAATAAACTATAGAAACTAATAAAGTTATTTATTAATTTCATAATTACTAAATTTAAATAATTTAATTTATAAGTAAATCGTAAATTAAAAATTTATAACTCGAAAAAAGACTCTATTAAATTATTAGATATAAAGATTAGGACAAAGATAATAAGCTCTTAAATTATATATATATTTTATAATATATCTTTAGTTAGTAGATATACTCTTTAATTATTATATAAAATATATATCCTTTAGGGCTAGAGTAACCCGTTTATTATAAATCGCGTAAAAATTAAATATTATAATCGAATAATTTATTTATAAACTCCTTAACTAATATCGCCTCTACGATTTTTTATAACGCGTTTAGCGCCGTAGATTAAATCCGAAAATAGCGTTTATATAACGTATATATAATTTCGCGGATAAGGCGCGTAAAGGATAACTTCGGGATTAAAAAGTCGGTTATTTTTTAAAGAAACCTAATTTCTTATAAAATAACAATTAATAAATTTAACGAATTCGAGTTTAATATAAAAAGATCTTATTTATTACCGTTCTTTAGTTATTTACTTTATACCGCGATTTTCTTTACTCGAGCTTTTTTAAGAGGAACTTTATATATATTAAATACTTTTTTTATTATTTTTAAACTCCGTCGGTTAATAAGGGATTAAAAGCACCGGTTAATTATTATTATATCGGATAAACCGTTAAGGAGCTTAAGATTAATATTAATTATACTTTCTATAATAATTAGAGGTATAATTATTAATATTAATTAATAAGAATTTAGTTAAATTTCGGTAGGAATTTACGAAAAAGGGTACGGATATCGGATAACTATATATTTATAGTTACTATAGTGGGTAGCCTAACCTATTATATATAAAAGAGCCGTAGATCTACTTTATTATTATATTTTATTAGATATTTTTATCGTAAAGTATTCCTCGGTTATAAAATATAGTTTATTTAAATAAATTATATAATTATAATATAATTATTAAATCCTTTTACTTTCCTACTCTTTTTATTTATTTATATAATTTATACCTAGAATATCTTAAAGTAGTAATTTCGCTCTAGAGAACTTTATATATAATTAATATTTTTCTTTTCCCGGTATAGTACCCCGAGATACCTCGTTTACGGTAAAGATTTCCACCGAACGTTTTATAATTAAAAATAACGACTACCGTTATTATATATATAGGCTAGAAATAACTATCGATTTCCTCGTATAATTTTATTTATAATAATAGTATTATAACCGAAAGAGGAAATATAAAATTAATAAAATAAAGGGTTATATACCTAATTTTTTATAAACTTTATAAAAGTTAGCTCTAGAGTAGGAGTATTTTAACTATAATATTATAATAAATATTAAAGAGCCGAGGAATATCTATAAAAAATATAACTATATAGTATTAAAGATTAATATTATAAATAGTATAAAAACGTATCTTGAATTAAGGAAATATAAAAGGAAAGCTTTAATATATAAAATAAAACCGATATAATATATACTCTCGTTTAAAAACTAGGTATATTATTATCCTTTTAAATAATAAATATAAAGATTAATATAAATTCTTAATTATATAATTTAGAGGACTAAAAAAAAAATTAATATATTGAAATTTAACGGCCGGGAGATAACCTAGGAGGATTTCTTTAAATTATTTATACGAATAATTATCGGGCTTAGACTCTCTTTACGATTTATTAATAATATCGATATATAACGAGTATTTAAATATATTAACATTTAATTTACTCTCCCTTCTACGTTAATAATTAAAAACTATATAATAAAGAAATATTAAAAGATTTAACCTCTTCTTCTTTAGGATTTATTTAATAACGATATTAAAATTATTTTTATACTAGATTTATAATCTTCTAGAAACCGGAAGAGTTATATAATTATAAATATATACTTTATTAACTAGCGATAGTAATATTACGAGGTACTTTTAATTTTTAAATTTTTAAAAAGTAAATATAGTAATAGAAATCTAACTAGGTACTTAAATATTATTATCCGTCGTTATAATTTAAGGGACCGTATTATATCGATTATTATAAATAATACCTCTAATAATACTATAATATATTAATTACTTAAGACGATATCCGCGGAGGAGAGTACGTAGTTTATAATTATAAAAAAAGAGTTTAAATACGAGCTTCGCGAAGTTTATAATAAATTAGACTTTTTTACGAATATTAGAATTTATCGCGTCCCGTACTTTTTTTATATTATTTAGTTAGGTTTAAAGGAATTTCTTAATATTATTAAAATCTCGTTAATGAATAAAGATTTTTAGAAGGATTAAAATAAAAAAGTAAATAAATAAAAGCTTTTGAATATAGAAAAAGAACCCGGGATCCTATTTACTTTTATAAAAGTACGTATTCTTAATTTTATATTAATCTTTATACCTACTTTTATTTATTTATTAAATTTAAAATATATAGATTTATAAAACCTCTATCTATTTTAATAAAAGCGGTTAACGGCGCGAGCGCTTTTAAGATATCTAAAAGAGGTTTAATAACGAGAAATATTAATTAATTAAGCTAATTTAGAGATAAGAGATATATAATAAAAAATACCCGAACGAATTTATTATACTAAAGCTCTTCTAGGATATAGTAATTAAATAGGACTTAATATATTATATATTAATCTAGGCCCGAAGACTAAGGCTAGTATTAAAAGAGTTTTTTCGCGAGTAGAGGGAGTAGCTATAAATGGATAATAACGAATAAAATTAAATAAACTACTTTATCGAGCTTAATAAATCGTTCTATCGATATATATAAACGATTAATACTTTATATACGCCGATTATCTATATAAACTTTTCGGTTTATAACACTCTATTTAATTATCTTAAAAATAAGGAGAAAAAGTTTAAAATTAAAAATATAAATTAGAAGAAATTTATATTAATAAATTTAAAAAAGGTTTAGGTTAAATTAAAATAGTATTATTCTTAAACCTAATTAACCTTAGGCGGTTTATATAATATAGTAACTCTTTTAAACTTTATTAGAAAGGCGACTATATTCTAAAATTAAAATTAAAATAAAGAGATTAATAAAGAGTAGGAGGATTACTATTAAGAATAATTTAAAGAGTAGTTTAATTAGTATATACTTATTATTAATTAAGAGAAAATATATACTAAAAGAGACGTCGGTATAAATACTACTAAACGTGTTATTAAGGGTAAAAAGAAGATATCGATTCCGAAAAATTAAAGTAATAAACTTTAAAGCTACTACGAAATAAGTAAATCTATTATTTATATTAATCTTTATATTAATAACTATATCGGCTAATCTAATATAGGATTTAATAATAAAAATAAATCTATATTTAATAAATAGAAGAAATTTTCGTTATATTATAATTATCTCTTTTATACCGCCCGTAATATTCTAGTTATACCTTCTACGGGGGTTAAATATAAGCGAGTATTTAATATTATTAACTAATTATATTTAGCCTAAAAAATTTATAATCCGGAAATTTTCTCGGCTTTAGTAATCCTTAATCGCTTCTAATTTAAAGAGAACGAAATAATAATATTATAATAGGACCTAGACTAGGAAGAGATAATAATATTTAAAGAATACGAAATAAAGGTAAAAAGACGGGAAAAGGATATAATAAAGAGTAAGGACGAAGATTTAATTAATAATATAAATAAGAGCTAATTTAATAACCTTATAGAAAAAGAATTTAAAGAATTTTCTAAAACTTTTATTATTAGTTTAACTCGTAAAAAAAGAAGAGTTAAAGAATATAATTCTAGCCCTTAAATAAAACGTCCTATAATAATATCGTAAATAAAATATTAATATTATAAATAGACTTAAGAAGGCGTAAAAGATAAATATATAAATTTATAAACTAGATTTTTCGAGTATATAATAAATTAAAGTTCTTCGAAATACTTATATTCGACCCGAGACTCTACGTTAAAAAATTTAATAACGAGGAAGAAATCGAATATAAGATTATTCTTTAAATCGTAGGCGATATTTAGGCTTTATATAATAATTAAATATTTAGGCTATAATGACTTAGAGGTTATATAAGAAAACGAGTCTTTAAAACCGATTTTATTAAAATTAATTAAGGAGGTTAGACTTTTCTAAAAATCTTTATAAAATAATAGAAATATAAGTAGGACTCTAAAAGATAAAAAGATATAAAATAAGAGTTAGAATTACGATTAATAATAAAATATAAATAAGATTAGTATAAAGATTAATATTATAATAATAATAAGAGTTATTATATTAGTGAATTTTCGGGTATTTTAGTAAACTAGTTATAATAAATATTAATTTAAATAGTTAGTCGTATTTAATAGAAATATACCTAGAAATTTAAACGAATTTACTACTTTTTTTTAATCTTATAGTAGTTTCGTAAACTCTCTAGATTAAATAATTCGTTTTAGTTTTTTTTCCAGTTTCTTATATTTACTAGATTTCTAAAATACCTTTACCCTCTTTATTATCTCGGTATACTCCGGTTTTAGGAGTATCTCGAATATTTATTTTATACCTTCTCTATATTTATCTAGTATTTATCTACGTTTAATAAAATCGTAATTATTAAACTATAATTAATTAGGTCCTAATATTATAACCTATTTATAATTATCCTCGTCTAGCGTTATATATCTATTTATTCTTCGGATATCCTATTAATTTCCACTAAATAATTTATAAATCTTTGGATTTATAGTAAATTAAGAGGTTATATTATATTATAATACACGCTCGAGTTTATCGAAGACTTTATTAAGTTATAATAAATATTTTTATAACTTTTTATATATATATTAACCTATAATTAATATTAAATAGTATATAGATTAATATAAAAATATATTAGATAGTTATTTCTTCGTATATACGAGAACCCTATATATTTATATTTCTTTAACGAATATTTATCGTAGTATTTAATCTTCGCTTATAGCGACTTAAGTATTATAGTCTAGTATTTTTAATAATTATTATAGGTTACTTATATTATATTTTATTAATTTAATATAATTAAAACCTTAGTAATATCCTTCTAATTTTTTTTTCGGTATCGCTCTCGATATTATAATTTTCCTCGTCGTCTATTTTTTATCGAATTTAAAATATATAGTTTATTAATTTTAACGAATTTTCTAAATTCTTTAAGGGCTCTTTATTTATTTAATTTAGATTTTTATTATTATCGATAATTATCTCTCTACCTAAAGACGCGCCGACGGTTTTCGTAATAACGCGGGTATATTTATTTTAAAAAACCTTATTACGTTACTACGTATTAATCCCGTTTAAATAATATAATATAGATTAGTATAAAGATTAGTATATACCTCTTATTAATAGTATCGATCTTCGCCTATTAAATTATTTTTATTAATTTATAATTAATAGATTTATTTATCCCTTATTACGCGTTAAAGTCTTTTCTACTCGTCGAATCGTTTTTTAATTAATAATTTTAGCTAGCTCTATTTAAAACTCTTCTATAAAACGATTTATTAAACGGTTTCTTAATTTTATTATATTAGGGTTTTTATTTAGCTCCTCTTCGGCCTTTCTTTTTTATTATTTATTAAGTAGATAACCTCGATTACCTCGTTTTAAATTAGATATAAATAAAGACTAGCCCGAGGCTTACTTCTCTTCGTCGGCTATAAGATAGTTAACGATATATATAATATATTAATTTATTCTAATATTTATTATTCGGTATTAAATTTAATTAATATCTAGATATATATCGGTAACTTGGGAAACCCCGATTTTTATATATTTTATACCGAAATTATATAAAATACTAGAAATGCGTATCTATTTATATCGAGTATTCTAAATATATTATATAACCAAAATATAGTTATATAACTAATTTTAGTATATTTAGTACCCAAAATATACTTATATAACTAATTCTAGTATAATTAATACTTAATGGGCAAATAATAATAAATAGATAATCTTTAATATTATTCTATAATACTTTAAATATACTATTTATACTTTAAATAATAATAGTATTATTATTATAATTATTACCGCCAGCGCCTTTAATATCGTTATTATATTTAGATCTTTATATATATATTAATTAATTAATATATATTCTATTTTATTTACTCGTTATATTATAAGGGAGTTATAGATATCCTAAAATCCGTTTATTAAGAAACCGTTATTATTTATTCTCGTAAACTAATTTATACCTAGATCTAGCCTAGATCTAGTCTAGATATAAATTAAATTTAGGCTAGATCTAAACCGCTATTATCTTTAATTATAAAAATAGTTTACTATATTTATAATCTATTTTTTATTTATCGTCTAGGTTATTAACCTAGGTAGTTTATATTAGAATAACGTACCTCTCCTTTTTTATAGTCTCGAGTACTACGTTTTATATACGTGTATCGTTTATTATATAATCTTAACCCTATTTTTTTTATTATATTATTTTCTCTTCCTTCTTCTTAAACTTTAACCTCTTTTAGAAGCCTTTATATATAGTAGAGAGTTTAAATATATATAGCGTAGGCTCGGTAGGATCCTTATTAATATTAAAGTAACTAATCAATTCGTTGAATTTAATATCTTTAAGTTTTTACGCGATAAAGGCCGGTAGTTACTATTTAGTATATAGTATTAATATATATATATAATAAATATAATATTATAATATTATACTATTTCGCGATTTATAAGACTTTCTACGCTTCGTATATTATTACCCCGGTTTTCTACCGATTTATTAAACGAAGTTACTCGAGTATCCGCCTAGATAACTATATTAGTATTCGAGGAATAATAATAAACTATAAAAGACTCTACCTCCTTTTATACCTCGTTAAATATTATTTAATAAATTAAAGTTTTTATTAATACCTCGTCCGCTAGTTTAACTCTATTAGAATAAAAGAAATATTTACTTTTATAAAAATAAATAACTTATTTTTTCCAGATCTATTAATATTTCTTTCTTTCGTACTATCTTTTTTTATAATATCTATCTCGTTCTCTTATATATTATATTATCGAGGAGCCGGCGAATCTATAATAATCTTATTAATAATTAAGAAATAGTTAGATATAGTACGGAAACCTTTATAACCGACTAAATTATCGATTCTATCTTTCTATTTATAGACGAAATCGTTTATATTATCTACCGGTATCTCTTCCCTTTTTATTTCTTAATTAAAATCTACCCGATAAGGCCTCTACTATTATACTTTATTATATAAATATTTATTCCTCCTACGTCTCCTCTATTTAAATCTATAACTCTATATTATTTCCTATTAATATTAAGAGATATAAAGAAAAGGATTAAGTCTAATTTACTTTTAATATATTCGCCTTTAAATTTAATCCGTATCTACTTCCCTATTTTATATTCTTTAATAATATAATAAATTATAACGTAGATTATAATTATTATAATTCCCGTTAAGAGCCTAAATATATATTTAATATTATTATAAATTCCTAGCTAACCTAAGTCCGATTAAAAGAATAATAAAATTATAACTTTTACTACTAGATCTCTAAAGAAGCGGTAAAATAATTTAAATTTATTAATAATTAATATTAAGTCTTAATAAGGAAATATTAAGACTTATATTATTATTATAATTATATATTCATCTTCTATTTTTTATTTTAGTAGTAACTATTTCTTTAATACTTCGTCCTACTATAAAAAAGGTATAGTATACCACTATAATTTATCGAACCCTTATTATTATTAAGGCGCGGTAATTACCGATATAATCGAGTAATTAATTTCGATTAATATATCTTTAGTTTAAATACCGTAGATTAATATCTTTTAGGCCTCCGTTAAATTTAGAATCTTTTTTACTACTCTATCCTTTAACCCGAGGGCCTTATTATATTTATTAATAATATTCCGTTAAAGTTTCTAGATTAAAGCGCTAACTTCGTTTTTTTTATTAAAGTTTATTTATAAATTATATCCCGAGTCCCTATATCCCGTAATAAGAGTTATTAATATTATTTATTTTATATACTAGAGAACGGCCTCGTAGTTTTAAATATATAATACCGATTTAATATAATGTCCTACGCCCGCCTATAGTAATAACGACTCGTTTCTTAAATATAATATATTATAATTACGGTAGCGTTTCGTTAAAGATTTATATAACGTATTATTAAAAGACCTTATATCTCTTAATCTATATATATAAGAGTTAGGGTAGGATAGAGACGAGGATATATAACGGCCGATAAACGATAAAGATTATAAAAAGATTAGTTATATTACTAACTCTTATATAAAATATATATATATATATATATAGCGTGGCCCTGCCTAATTTACTTAACCGAGATATATTATCCGTTTTCCGTCGCTTCGGGGTAGGAAGTTTAATACTATTATTATCGGCCTCGGTATCGACCTCTTTACCTCCGTATATACTTTCTTTATCCTTATCGATAGTTAATATTAATTAATATATACTAAAAGGATTTATAATTAATACGTTCCTAATATATATTATTACTCGTATATCGGAATAAATAAATTATTTATAACCGAGATTTACTCTAGGAGTATTAATATAGTTTATTATTAAAATTAATCTTCAGCCTTATTGAAAGAGTTATTACTATAAATTCTTTAACTAATTAAAATCGTATTACGATACATAGGAGGTATAGTTTAATTTAATTTTACTATTTAATATACTACTAGGTCGTATATATATAAATTTAAATATTATTCGGTAATATAAAGTATATTAACTAGTCGAGATATAAAATATGTTTATTTTAATATATAGGAAAGAGGGTAGAACTATACGCGCGATAATAATAAATAAATATACGTTAGATTAGCCCTAACCTAGATCTAGGCTAGGTTTAGACTAGATCTAGCCTAGATCTAGGCTAAGGCTAATCCGAATACCGAATTCGGGTTATATAATACTATAAATTATAAAAGTATAAGAGTGTTATAAATATAATTAAAAACGACGGCCGTCTATTAAAACGAGTTTAATAGAGGGTAGACCGAGATAAATCCTATAAAAGATAAGTTATAATATCTTTATTTATAAACTAAATACTTTTATTTTTATTAACGAAATATATACCGAAGGAGCGTTAGATAATAAAGACTAATTTAGGAGTTTACTCCTTTTCTTATTTAATTCTATAAGAGTAGTATTTTAAGAACTTCTATTTAATAAATCTCCTACTTAGTTTAGAACCTCTAATTCTCTTTTTATTAATTATTATCGATAAAGTTTATACCTTAATTATAATTTATCTCTATATTATACCCGTTACTCTCGTTATTATTATTAACTACTATACGGTTATAATACTACTATTAAGTAAAAGCCCGGGGTATACGTATTATTAAATAATATAATAAATATATTATCGCGGATAGTGATTTTTTATAGATATATAGTTATTATATTTATTTTATAAATTAATTTACTACCCTAATATCTTTCCTTATAAAGTTAAGATTATAAATAATATTATATTAATTTTAATCGATAAAATTATTTATATAATAATATCTTTCTTATTTAATAAATACTATATACGTATTCTAGATAATATCGTATATTTCGAAGAGGCGATAATTATATAGTTCTCGGGGTCTTTTCGTTTTACTAACTAAAATATACTTTACTTCGAATATCCTATATATATTATCGACTTTCCCGTTATTCTTTAGTCGATATAGAGTAACTAATATATTAATATATACTTTATATTTACTTTTATCGTTTAGTCGTTTATAATTATAAATATTAATAATTAACTCGAGCCGGCCGATTATTATATAAAGGGCCTCCTACTCGGTCTCGCTTTAATTTTATAAACAAGTCGCTTCGTTATTAATCTAGATATAATTATTACGAGGTTTACTAGTAAAACGAAAATTAAGAGTATAATAGACTAATCTCTTTATAAACCGTTTTAAATTCCGGCTCTTTTTATTATTACGAACCTAATATATTAATAATCGATATATAGAAATATATATATCTCCCGCTTAATTAGGATCCGTCTTTTATCTCCGTTAATTTTTAATAAAGCCCGGATTTTTATCCTATTTCTTACGGCTCTCCTATACAAATACTATTATAATATCGATAAAATCTTTAATACTAAAATAAAAAGCCCTACGCTACGGAATAAGGAAGGGAAAGAAAGAGAATAACCCTTACTCTCTTTCCTTCTAATAGGGAAGGGAGTAGAAGGGAAAGAGTAAGAACTACTAAAGAAGGGAAGGGATTACCTATTATTCTCTTCCTCTCTTCCCGGGTAGGGCTAATAATATAAATAAACCTAAATATCTACCTAGTATATTTACTAGTTATATTAATCTTTATCTATATCGCGATTAATAGTAGATATTAATATACTTTAAGTCTCTAAAATACGTTTTAAATTAATAGAAAGAAAGTTTATTTTAATACTACCGTAGTAAAACGAGCGCTTTATAAAGAAGGATATATACTTATAAATTTAATTAATATTAATTAATATACGTTAAATTTTTCGAATAAAAGTATACTACTTAATTAAAATAGATTATAGAATTTAATATAGAATTTACTATACGCTAGCTACGTAGTATTTATATATAAAAATCATTAAGGTTATTTATATTTAATAATATTATTACTCGTTAGATTTATTATTAGCGCCGCGTTAATAACGGCTCTCTAAAACGCCTCTACTTTTCCTTTATTTCTAGATTTAACGAATTACCTATTTTATAAATAACTTCGTTAAATCGTTTAATTTCTTTACTATTTAACTATTTAATTATCGGTTCTTATACTATTATATTTAATTCGGTAGTAAACCCTATTTATTTATTACTAGATTATATAACTCCTATTATTAATAACTCTTAAATAAGATTTCAGATCGACGTCCTAATTTAAATAATATAAAGATTAATATAAATAACTAGACTAGTATCTACGGCCTTTTTTTATAATAAAGCTCTTTATAATAACGACTAATATATTATAAAGAAGAATAATTTAAAGTCTAAATAAATAATAAATTATAATTAAAGAAGAAGAAATACGAGATTAATTAATATCTAGATACGACTTCGGCTTAATATTAAATTATAAATTATTAGAAACATTAATTTTATATACCTAATATAAATAACTAATACTAATAATTAATAAAATAAATTCTTTTAGAAATTCTATATCACGAAGAGGCTAAAGAGGGCGTATATTAGGTTTATAATTAAAGAGAAAAGTCGGAGAATAACTTTCTAGGAACCTTAATATAATAAAATTAAAAAAACACCTTTCGTTATTATTAAAGGTAGACGCTACTATTAAACGCGTAAAAATTATAAATACGAAAATAGTTTAGCGAGCCTAAAAGAAAATAAAAAATTAATAAAGATAAAATATTCTTTTAGAATAAAAATAATAAAGATTATTAAAGTAGACTAAAATCTAAACGATTAATAAAAAGTTTATATTAATCTTTATATTAATATATCCTATTTAAATCGGATATTATTAATATATAATAGGATTACTATAGGTAAATATAGGTAGGTTATTACTTAGGTAAACGGGGTTTCGTTAATTAAAGAAATAGTAATTAACGATAATAAGAATATAGATTAAATCGATAAATAATTATTAGAGGATATTAATAACTCCCTAAACGTTAGTAATTATATTTTTAAAATATATTAATAATTAGATTAAGACGAAATTTATAATATTTAAAATAAAATTAAAAATAAAGCCGAGGCTTATAATATTTAGGCCTTATTTAATTTATAAGTAAAATCCAGGGACCGATCGGCCTATAATATTATTAAAGAATACTAGATTATAATATTTAAATTACTCCGCGCTAAAATCGATTACTATAATAAATACCGTCTTCGCGTATATATATATAAAGGGTTTTCGTATTATAAAAGATATAATCTTAAAGTATATTATTTATATTAATCTTTATCCGGCTATATATTAATTATAAATTAATATAAACGAAAAGGCTTATTAAAAAAGGACCTATAAATTTATTATATCTTTACTTTTACCGAATATATTATTTAAAAGAATATAACCGCCTAATTTAATACAAATCTAGAAAGATATAAACGGTATAGCCTTAATAAATAAAATCGGCGTTATAGAATAAATATAGGTCTCGTATTTACTTAAATTAATAATAGGTAAATTATAATATTAGGACTATATTATCTTTACCCCGATAATTATAAATATAAAAAGTATAACTAAAGACCGAATAAAAATACGAAAAAGGCGCGGAAAATATTTAGGATAATACTAGGGCCGGAGTATATTTAAATTATAAAAAAGACGAAGGATATTATTCGTTTTAAAGATTAAAAGAAAATTTCGAAGAAGATAATATAAATTATCGAATCGGGAGTATTTTTAAGGCCCTCTTTAAATTAAAAAGAGATTATATTATCGAATAAAATTCTAAATATAAACGTAAAGGGTATATTTAATTATATATTTAAATATTTAATATAACTAGTTTATAAAGTTTCTAGTCGTAATTATATTAATCTTTATACTAGTTTTATTCGATTAATATTATATATCTCTACTCTTTATATCTTCTTTAACTCCTTTTATACTTCGAAGCTCTACTCGTTTTTTTATAATTCTTTAAAGATTTTAAAATAAAATTAAATTCTTTATATAGTTTTAATAAAAAAAATTTATTTTTTTATTTATTCTTTAACCCTTTAAATTTATTAATTACCTCCGGTTTAAAGAATAATCCTATATTCGATTTCTTCCTCTTTATTAAATAACTAGACGTAGAGTCTTAAATAAAATATATATATTTCGAATTACTCCCGTTTATTCGGTACCCGGAAACTTTAACTTTTAAGTTACTTTCCCGAGCCTTTTTATTATTAATATAATTTTAATATATATTTATATTATTTTATAAACTCTTACCTAGGGGCTAGATTCTTTAACTCTTTTTTAATTATAAATTAAATTAGTAATTAAGACTAGAGGTTCTTTATTTCCCTTATCTTTATTACTAAATTTTAAAACGGTAGTTTCGTTTATAAGATTATTATACCCGCCTTCGTCTTCGTTATTTATAAAGTTATTATTACTTTTTATCGTAACCTCGTCTCGCCTTTATACCTCTACTTTATACTCTTTAAAGATTATTATTTCTTTATAGTCTAAGTCCTATTAAGATACTATTATTTCGTTTTCTTTAAATTAAAAGCGATTAAGAATTATAAGAGCTAAGAATATCTCGGGATTATAAAATTTTTAGATTATATATAATTAAATAGCGATATTAAATACTCGCTTATATTTAACGCCCGTATAAGGTACGGCTAGGATATTACGGGCCGTATAAAAGAAATAATTAAATATTAACAAGAAGTCCTTTTATCTATTAAATATAGATTTACCGTCGTCGTTACTAAATACTATATATAATTAATAGGTATATTTATCGATATAAAGATTAATATAAATAAAAGATTTACTCGCTTCCCGGTACTTTTAAAATTCTTTACTCCGACTTTTCGAGTTCGATAACGCCTTATTTTTACCCTTAATTAAACGTTTAAGATTATCTACCTCGACGTCTCTTTTAACGTAGATTTTCTTTTATTAAATAACTTATAAGCGCCGGTTAAATTACTCCTTAAATTATTTTTAATAAAAATCCTTTTACTTTTACCTAGTCTCTTTATTTTATCTCTAGTCTTTAAATATAATCGTCTTTCGAATTAATTTTAAAAGAGTTATTATACTATATAGCCCGCCTAAAGTTAACTAGGTCTAAGAATAATATTAGTTAAATTTATCCTACGTCTTTTTTAGACTCTTTAATATATACCTCTCTTAAGGTATAATTTTCTTTATAAACTTTTCTTTTTTACTTTTAAAATAATTAAATAACGCGTTATAGACCGAAAAAGTTATATAAATAATCGGCGTATATAATATATCTATTATTTATATATATTAATAGAACGGCTTATAAAGTTCGATAAAGTATTTTATTTAAATTTATTTATTCTTATTTAACTATAGTTATTCCGTCTATTTACGGAAAAATTCCTCTAACGCCGGCTTTAACTTTAAGGCGCGGATTAATATATAATAAATTAAATCCTATCTAGTCGCTACGTCCTAGAAGAGTTTTAATATTATAAATTTATTTCGACGTTTATTATCGTATACTCTTTATATTTAATTCGGCCCGGTTAATTAATACTTTTTATTATTTAACTACTTTTAGATATCCTAAAAGTGTTTACGTCGTTAACTATTTTTATTAAAGTAAGTAGAGGCTTTACGAATTTATATCCCTTAATATTAATAAAGAAATAGATATCGGTATAATAATTAATATATTATTTAAAATACGAAAGTATCTTTACTAAAATAAACGAGATCCTAGGTTCTTTTTCTATTTTAGAAAGTTTTTATTTATTTATTTTATCGTCCTAATCCTTCTAAAAGTCTTTATTTATTAATAAGATTTTAATTATTTTAAGAAATTCCTTTAAGTCTAGCTAAATAATATATAAAAGGTATAAAATATAATAAATTCCGGTATTCGTAAAAGTATCTTAATTATTATAGAAATCGCGGATCTTATTTTTTAATTCCTTTTTTATAGTTAAAAACTAGGCCTTTTCCTCCGGTAATATAGTTTCGAGGGTTTAATATATATTATTATTATTAGAGGCGTTGTTTATAGTAATTAATATTATCCGATCCTTTAATTTATAACGATGAATAATAATATTTAGATATAAGACTAGGTTAATATTATTATACTTTCTCTTTACGTATTTAAAAACTAGGAGTACCTCGTAATACTATTATCGCTAGTCGATAAAGTATATATTTATAACTATATAACTCTATTGGTTTTTACAAGACTATAAGTCTAGCGTTATAATAATTTTCGTATTATCGTTAAATAAATTCCGAAGGAGTTAATTTTAAATATCGTTATATTTCTTTATAATATAATTTTTAATTATAGATATAGAAGGGAGAGTAATTAACGAATTCGTATATTTAAATACTCGTTATATATTAATATTATTAATAAATTATAAGAAGAGCCTAAGCCCGATAATTATTCGTATAAATAATTTAGGGAAGTCCTTAAATATTATTTCTCGGTCGTTAAATTATAATATATTAATCTTTCTTTTACTTCTTTATAATTAAAATTATAAATATTTATATTAATCTTTATACTTATATATTAAGCGGGTTAGAATCTATTTAATCTCTAAAGGATAGTATAGTCTAGATCGGTTCTATACCTAAATATAAAACTTTCCTCTTATATTAATTTGATATAAAATACGTTTTTATATTATTCTAGGCGTTAATCCTTATAATTATTCGGTTATATCTTTTATAAATATTTCTCGGCTCCTTTATACCTACTATAGTATTATTATAAAAAAACTCTTATTCCGGAGCCGGTTTAGGCGACGTCTAAAAGAAATTAAATATATAACCCTTATATTTCTAATTTTCTTATTTAATCTTTTAGGTACGATACTACTCCTATTAATAAAATTATTCGAGAAAGATAGTAGTTATTTCTATTATATATATATAATAATATTTATCGGAATCTTTAGTCGTTAAGCTCTTTATAAAAAAAATATCTCAAGTAACTAAATTAAAAATAGAAGAATATTAATTATTAAATTTAGAATTATTAATAGCGAAACTACTACTTTAAAATATTTTAAATACGTATTTTAGAAACTAGTAAAGAAGGTAGGAAAATAAAAGGAATTATTAACTCTTTTATAATTATATAATCTATAAAGGTATATTATATACGATAGTTATAATTTAACTATATTAATACCGGATAGGAAGATTATAAAGATAAATCTATATTTATTTTATATATTTTAGGTTAGTATCCCGCTAAAAAATAACTTTAAATATATAGTAAATTAATATTCTAACCCTCCTTTAGAAATTTCTTTTAAGATTTAATTAAATTTTTATTAATTTAGATTAATAATTATACCTTTAGCCGTTAATAAAAGTATAACCGAGATTAACCTTAAATTACTCGATAGCCTTAATAATAACGCGAGAGTAAATTAGAGTCCTCGATTATTAAGAACGCGACGGAATTTAAAGGTAGTAAGGAAAGTATTTAATATATAAAAAGTATATATAAAGAAACCCCGGGTAAAGAAAATCGCGGTATAAAATAGCAAATTAAAGAGTAGTAATTAATAAAACCTTTATAATTAAATTATTATTTAATTTAACTCTTTAGTTATTACTCTATAAGAAATTAGGCTTCTTTAGAAAACTACCGATCTTTTAATCCCGAAGCTACTCTTTACGCGCTTTATATACGAAATTATATATACCTTTTATAAATATTATTTTCGTATATAGTCTATAGGTCTAAACGCGTTATACGAGGCCTCGGAGGCGATATTAATTAAAGAACTTACGAATAAATAACTTAATATTATCTTTATAAATATATAGTATTAATCTTAATCGTAGTAATTAATCTTTACGCGATTTATAATAAATGAATTATTATAACCCCGAAGAATATATAGTTTATACGGCGATTAAAGGCTATATATATTAAGTCAGAATATATTATAATTAATATCCGAAGGTCGACACTTTATTATATTTATCTTAATCTTTATATCGATTAAACTAGTACCGTTACTTTTACTACGAAATTTAGACTTAATTATAAACTTTTAAACTTTCGATTCTATTTTAAAATAATCTATTAATCGTTTATAATTACTATAATTAATACTATAATTTATTAATATAAAATAGGATAAGAGATTATCTTAATATAAAAGTCGTTATTAAAGGAGTATAACTTTTTATTATAGGACTAAAATGAATAATAACTAGAGATCCCGCTTTTAGCGCTATAAATCCGATTATTCTATTTATTTATAACCTCGCTTTCCTCTATACCGAAGCTATATTAACTATATTATTAGAAAAGTATTTATCTTGATTTAAAATACCGTATAATATATTTATATATATAAGGCCGGTATATTTAGCTATTAATATAAGGCCGGTATATTTAACTATTAATAAATTAATTAGTTATAATTTTCTCTATATTTATCCGTACTTTAGTTCTTATAAATAAGGTGAAATTAAATGAAAATAGATTATAAATTAACAAGATATTAAGTTATTATAATCGTATAATCGTTAACGTTTAAAATATTAAGTAAGTATATTAGGATAAAGATTAGGATAATTAATATTAATTTAATTTATAGAAAATAACTCTTTAGCCCCTAAATTATAAAGTAATTAATTTATTATATAAAGAGGTAAGATTACTAGGATTACGCTACGGAATAGAGTAAGAATTATCTTCCCTTCCCTTCCCTTCCCTAGAGGAAGGGGTAGGGAAAAGAAGGGATAGACCCGGGGTAATTCCCTTCCCTAATTTAAAGAAGGGAAGGGATTTCTTATAATTCTCTTTCTCTCTACTCTCCCTATAGGGCTGCCCCTATATATAGCCTATATACGGAGTATACGCGTATATATACCCTATTACTGCCCTTATATATAGTTTATATATACGCGTATATATACCCTATTACTGCCCCTATATATGATTTATATATACGTGTATATATACCTTAATACTACTCCTATATAGCCTATATATACGTTTATATATACCCTATTACTACTCCTATATAGTTTATATATACCTTTATATATGGCCTATATATACGCCTATATATACCCTATTACTACTCCTATATGGCCTATATATACTCTTATATATAACCTATATATACCCTTATATATGGCCTATATATAGGCTTATATATATTTTATTACTACTCCTATATGGCCTATATATACCCCTATATATAACTTATATATACGTGTATATATACCCTATTACTACTCCTATATAGCCTATATATACGCGTATATATACTCTATTAAATAGTATAAAGATTAGGATAATTAAGAAAGTAGTTAAGAAACGCCAAGCTTTATACTTAATTTGGACTAGCCTTTTAGTATTAACTATATATAATATATAGGGGTAAGAATAAATTATATTTTAAAATAATAATAAACTTATATATAAGTTATATATAAGAGTATTAATAGGGTATGTATACGCGTATATATAAACCATATATAGGGGTAGTAATAGGGTATATATATATATATATATAATTTATTCTTACCCCTATAAGTTACTTTATATATAGTTAATACTAAGAGGCTAGTCTAAATTAAATATAAAGTTTAGTATTTCTTAATTATTTTCTTAATTATCCTAATCTTTATACTACTTAATAGAGTATATATACGCGTATATATAAACTATATATGGGGGTATATATAGGCTATATCGGAGTAGTAATAGGGTATATATACGCGTATAGATAGGCTATATATAGGAGTAGTAATAAACTATATAGGAGTAGTAATAGGGTATATATACACGTATATATAAAGTATATATAGGAGCAGTAATAGGGTATATATACGCGTATATATAACTATATATGGGAGTATATATAGAGTATATATAGGAGTAGTAATAGGGTATATATACGCGTATATATAGTTATATATAGGGGTATATATAGGCTATATAGAAATAGTAATAGAGTATATATACACGTATATATAACTATATATAAAGTAGCCCTATAGGGAGAGTAGGGAGGAAGGGAATAGTAGGTAATCTGTTTCTTTCCTTAATAATCTCTACCTCTTTCTTTCCGCTCCCTTCCCTATTAGAAGGGAAGGGAGCGGGGGTTATTCCCTTCCCTTCCCTTCCCTATTCCGTAGCGTAACTAGGATATAAATTAAAATAAATAATATTAATAAAGTCTATAATAGTCGCTTAAATACTAGGGCTTTAGAAAAGAAAATATATAAAATAACCTTAACCTTCCGGTAAATCTTACGGTATAAATATTAGGATAAATAGTTTTAATAAAATATACGAACCGTAGTTATTCGGTCCTATATAAAAATAAATCGACTTCGTCGATATCGTTAATACGAATTAACTAAATACGCTAGATTAATTCTCTTAGTCTATCTACCCTAAATTAAAGGATATAATTTAACTAATATTTATTTAATTATATAAACTACCTATATTTAAAAATAGAGTAGAAAATAATAAATATAACTCGGGTAAAGATATTAAGATTAAAGATAATAATAATATTAACGACGATAATAAGGCGATTATTAATAGTAATAATAACGTAATAGGGTTAGAAGGTTATATAAACTATATAAATAATAATAATATATACGAATAAGTTAAGGATAATCCTAAGTATTAACAGTTATATTAAAAATACTAATACGATAATTACGAATATATTATCGAAAGGAAAGATTATAAAATAAAGAATATATATCTTTATTATCTTTATCCGGTTAATTACTCGAATAATATCTAGATTTAATTAATAATACCCGAAGAGTATTAAGAGAATAACGATTAGGATAAAGATTAGGACGATTCGGCCTTAAATAATTAAAATAAACCTAAATTCGATAGTATTAAATCTTATATAAATTATATAAAAGAGTATATCCTATATTCTTATTTAAAAGAAGTTAATCTTATCTTCCGAGGGTATAAGAATTATTAGTAGAATAATTTAAATTACCTTATATTTAATTACTCTTATAATAACTAAAATATAAAAGATATAATAATAAAAGAGGATATTTAAGACCCTTCCGATTAAGATAAAAATCGGGATAAAACCCGTAGTAATAAATAACTAAGGTAGATCCCTTATATTAATAAAAATAATCTACTAAGACCTAATACGGGCGAAATACCTCTCGATCGTTTAGAGGGTATTATTAAAGAAATATATACTACTCGCTAGGTAATCTTTAAGAATTTAAAAATAAAAATAAAAATAATAAAAAAAAAAGGAGAAGGCGAGTAAAGTATAAAAGACTAAAACTATAATTAAAGATAAAGACTCGTTATCTTATTATATATCCTAGCTTTATTATAATCTTTATATTAATTCGCTATTATAAAGGCTCCTTCGAGACGCGGACATCCTCCGAGAAAAACTAAAATAAAATAAAATAATAAATAATTCACCTTAATCTTAACTTTATCGTAATAATTATATTAATATTATATAATTTATTAAGGTCTTAAAGTATAGAACCTTATATATAAAAGCGCTAGGAGTATCTAAATTTATAAGTTTTTTCTTTATACTAGATATATTATAACTCCTATATTAATTTCTAGATATTAATACTAACTACGCCTTTATCTTAAGGCTCTTTATTTATTAATTAAATCTTTATAGGAATATAGGTAGTTAAAACTTTATTTAAACTTTTATTTAAAGGCCGCGCTTAAGCCCTAAAAAAGAGGAGGGGAAGAATAAATTAAATTTCTATATTTACCCGACGATATATAAAGCCCGGTAGTAAGTTTTATATTATCTTTAACTACCTTTATCTTAATTAAGATACTAATCTTTATTAACGAAAATACTCTAAAAAATTAAAAGATATTAAAAAACTTTCGATTTATTAATTTTAAAAGTACTTTTTTCGTATCTAGTCCGCGAAATTTATTACTAAAACCTTTTTAAGAATATATAATTTTAGAATAATATATTTAACGCTTTATAAAAGGCTATGAAAAATTATCTAATATATATATTCTTTAGTAAATTTATTCTTTATATTATCCCTAGATAAGCTAAAATCTAATTTATTTAATAAGTAATTTATATATTATATACGGTAAATATATTACTCTTTAGCCGAAGGAAATTAAATTATTAAAGATTTTAACGAAAATATTAGGCGGGTAAATAAATATTAATAATTAAAACGAGAAAGGGTTTCGCTAGGAGATAGGATCTTTATTAAAGATTAATATAAAGATTATTATAAAGCGTTAAGGTAGTAGATTCCGATAGGGATTAATTAATAAATAAATATTTATAATTTTATCGTGAAATAATCTAATTAATCGTTTAATAATAGTACGAATAATTAATTTATATATTAATATATTACGATATAAGAGCTTATAAAAAGATAAAGGTCTTTAACGAAAGTATATAACTTCGAAAAATAAATTAAAATAAATAATAATTAAGAATCCCGCTTTTAACGCTATAGATCCGATTATTTTTATTATTTCTTACTTTACTTTTACCTATACCTAAACTATATTAACTATAGTATTAAAAAAGCGTTAATCTTAATTCGAAATTACGTTTAGTATATTATATATATAAAGATCGGTATAATTAATTACTAATAGCCTAGTTAGTTATTATTATTCTTTTATTTATCTTTATATTTATCTCTTTAAGTAAATTCGATTTAAATTAAATTTTACTACTACCTAATAACGTATCTAGTTATCGGAGTTATAGTATTATAAATTTAATTATTATTTAATATAGTTATTAAGATAAAGATTAGGATAAATAATATTAATTCGATTAATAGAAAATAGCTCTTATATTTCCTTTCGAAGTTAAATAAATAAAGTCGTTACTCCTAATACTATTATTAATAATATTAATTATACGTATTTAATATAATAAATACCTCCTCTTTAAGGCGATAGATTTATAGTATCGGATATATTTAAAATAAACGTAAAATCACCGGGATAAAGATTAAGATAAATTATATTAATCTAATTTATTAAATATAGTCGCTTATATTATAAGCCTTTTATTCGGGATTAAGTCTTATAGTAGATTCTTAACTATAAATAAAATTATTAATATAAATCTTAAAGTAAATTATATTTACGAAATATATAAAATATAGTAGACCGTACTTTAATTACTAGGAGTCGGAGGGATAAGATATAATATCTTTAATTTCGTTTATAAAAATCGCCTTTAAATACTTTTTAGAAGTTAATAAAATTAAGAACCCCTTAATTCGTTATTTATATTATATACTCTATTAATATCCTACGAAATAATATAAAATAATAATCGGTATAATCGTAAAAACTAGCCTAATAATAATAGCGGTTTAGAATTAGATTAGTTTTATATAGAATACGAGTATCGGGTTATTTATTATTTATATCTATACGGTAGCTCTAATCTAATTAATACGTATTAATATTATAAATAAAATAAACTCTTTTATATTCTCGAAGATAAGGATAAAGAGGAGGGTTATATAAAGAATAAAAAAGTATTAATATTATTAAGGAATTTAAATAAAAAAGGAAAATCGGTACTATAAAAAGAACTAGACGAATCGAATTAAACTAATTTTATAATACTAGAAGTAGATTAAAATAAAGATAAAAATAAAAATAATAATTAAATTAATTTAGGTTTAAGGTCGTATACGTTATATTTAGACCGGAATTTAATATATAATTATGAATATTCTAACGTAGTATATAGAAATTATATAGATTAAGGATTCGAATATCTTTTCTAGGACTCGGAAATCGATTCGGATATAAATAAAGATCCGTTACCGCCGAATATAATATTAAATATTAATATAATACTTTTTAATACTCGTTGATAATTTAAGAATAATATTAAACTAGAATTTAACGCCCCGATTACTCGTTAGATAGAAGGTTAATAAATAGTAAAAAATAAAGAGCCTATAAAGGAAAAGAACGCTAAGGATATAACTAAAAGTAAATATTTATTATTTTATTATATATCCTAGCTTTATCCTAATCTTTATATTAATCTATAAATTTAAATATAGTTATTAATAGACGTAACCGGCCTTAAAGGAATCTAGAGACTTTATAAAATAATAAATATATTACCTCTCTTCCGGCCTTATCGTAATCTTTATACTAATTTTTAATTATTTATAAAGTCTTTAAAGTATAGAAATCTAAATTTAAAAGTAAATTTAAAAATATACCTAAAGATAAGCCTAAAGGTAAATCTAAATATATAAATATAGTTAGAAATAGTACGTATTTTCCCCTCTATAATTCTATATAAATAATATATTAATATATATAAATAGGGAAAGGAAAAGGCCTCTAGTTAATTTAAATAATACTATAAAATAACGGGGAGGGCTCGAGTATTAATTCTTTATTAATTTAATCTTTACTCAGTAATAAAACTACTACGAGATTAATATTTAATAAATTTTTATATAAAGCCGCTTTTTATATCCCTAAAGCTAAGCGGAATAAAAGGGGAAAGATAAATTAAATTCTTATATCTACCCGATAATATATAAAGCCGGGTAATAAATTTTATATTATTATTAATTATCTTTATCTTAATTAAGATATTAACCTTTATTAACGAAAATACTCCGGGAAATTAAAAGATATTAAAAGACTTTCGATTTATTAATTCTAAAAGTACTTTTTTCGTATTTAGTCCGCGAGATTTATTATTAAGATCTTTTTAAAGATATACGATTTTAGGGTAATACGATTAATACTTTATAAAAGGTTATAAAAGACTATTTAATATATATATTCTTTAATAAATTTATTTCCTATATTATCCCTCGATAGACTATAATTTAAATTATTTAGTAACTAATTTATATATTATATATAATAAGCGTGTTACTTTATAGGCGAAGGATATTAAACTTTTAAAAACTTTAACGAAAATATTAAGCGGGTAAATAAATATTAATAATTAAAACGAGAATAAGATTCGTTAGGGGATAAAATCTAAATAAGGGTTTAATATAAAAATTAATATAATTTTATATACGGAGGATACCTATTAGAAATTAGTATATAAATAACTACGATTCGTCGTTCTAGGATACTTTAATATATATTAATTATTTAGATCGAGGGTAGTATAATAATTAATTTATTTAATCGGGCTATTAAATTTTAATATACTTTATTTATATTATTATTATTATAATAGTCTTAAAGATACGCGTAAATATAGTTTATTAATAAGAATAATAATTAATATAATTAATAATACGCTATTAGCGACCCTAAAGATATCGATTATTTATATTAATTATTATCCTAATTAATAAAGTATATATACGCGTATATATAAATTATATAGAGTTAGTTTTACTAGGAAGGGAGGAAGAGAATAATAAGGAATCTCTTTCCTTTTTTAAACTAGGGAAGAGAATAGTTTTAGATTTATCCTTTCCCTTTCCTTCCCTTTCCTCTAAGGAAGGGAAGGGAAGGGAAGGTAATCTCTACCCTATTCTATAATATAAAAAACCCTCGCTACCGTAGTTATTAGGCGATAATAATTAGTATTTAGTACTTATATATTATAATATAGCGGCGTATCTTTATTAGGAATAAATATATATTTATTCAAATCTAATTTCTCTTAATACGGCCGGGTATTCTACTATTCTATTTTACTATTAAGAATAACGGTAGGTTTAATAGAAAGTATTACTATAACTTTCTATATAACCTTTATATTATAGTATATAATATTATACCGTAGTAATTACGTCTCGAATTTATTAATTTTATTTATCCGTAAAAAGGGTTTTTTAAAGAGAAACCTATAAACCGCCTTTTTATAATAAATATCGAAGTTTTAGATACTCCTATATCTTCGAATATATTTAATATAATACGTTATCGTATATAGTTTTAATATATTAAAATATTAATTAATAGGGTTTTTTAAATTTAGGTCCGAAGTATTATTTAGCCGGTATTTACGGAAGATTATCTTTAATTTATAAATATAGTAGAGCGCGTACTATATATATTATAAAGTATCGCCGTTATAAAATATATATTAGGTAAATATAATAAAGTTAAATATAACCCGCGCGTAATATAGGGTAGCCGGTACGCGCTTAATAAATAAAGGGGTAATAATAGTTATTAATTATTATAATATCGCTTTCTATTCGTTACTACTCTACTACTTTACTTTATTAAAATTCTTAAATAATTTTAACCCTATAAAACCTGGTACCTAACGAAAACGATAATCTAATTTAATTTTTATTATTAATTATTTTAAAGATTTCTTCGGCCTAGTTACTCTTTTTATTATTTATTTAATAATTATAGGAACTACGTAGTCTTTAATTAAATCCCGAATCTAGTTAATTAATTTTATAATAATTCCTTTTAGAAACTAGTATAATATATCGATAATAAGAATAGTATAAATATTAATTAAATAATAACGCTAGGCGAAGTTTTTAATATCGTAGATAATTATTAGATTTTTAGCGAGGTCGGGATCTCTCCTCTATACTTTTATTCTTTAATATATATATTCGTAGGTCCGTGACTTCTACGTTCTAATTAACTCCCCTCGTTTATTAGGCGGGACTAAATATATTGGATATTAATAATTTTATTTTACTCTTATTATTAAAATTTACTCTAAATAGTCGGTTATAAACGATATAATTATTAAATAGTATCTTCGGGGTTAATTATCCGCGTATATAATATTAATCCTTTATATTACTAGGTCTTTAATTACTTTAATTACTTTAGTATATTATTTAAATAAATAATAATAGTTATATATATACTAGAGTATACACCCTAGCGCGAGATAGTAGATATTTAATTATATATAATTACCGAATTCCTTTTCGTTCTTAATATAAAGGATTAAATTTAAGAGAACTAGGCTAGGTCGCTTCTAGGTTTTACGCGTCGTATAATCGAGGTTCCCGATAATTATATATATTAACTAGAGGGAAAGGTCGCTATAATATTGAATTATTATTATTTTATCGGACGATAGTATAAGAGGGATAATAGTACTTTTAATAGGGATTTATAGTTATATTTCCTATTAATAAGTATTAGTATATATTTTATTAACTACCCTATTATTACTATTATTCGTAATCTTTATAGGTATATATATTAGATTATTTTTAAACGGTTTATAGTCGAGGAAAAAGCGGATAATCTTAATAATATTACGGTAATATAATTTGAAATATAAATTATTAAAATAGCTAATCTCGCTAGGTACGCGGAGATTATCGATTATCTAGTTATTATTATATATACTCTACTAAATATTACATTCTACTAGTTACCGATATTATTCTATATTACGGAAAATTACCTCCTCCTTCTAATTTACCTTATTTTTTATAGATTTAAGGTATATATTAATACTCGTTTTAATTATATAATATTCGGAAAATAAATAAATAATAATCTAATTAATTTTATTACCGAACGGGTAGTATATATCTTTTACTACTATTAACTATAAAGTATTTCGTCGATATTTTTAATATTACGCGCGATTTAGTTTTATATATATTATTATAATAGCGCCGGCGTCTCGCCCTATAAAATTAATAAAAGATTTTATATAAAGAGAATTAGATATAAATAAAAAACTTCTAGAGGAGATAAATAATATAATCGCGGAGGAAGGTATTATAGCCGGTTCTAGTATATTTATCGAAGTAAATAAAAGCCTAGATAAATTATTAATATATTTATATAAACTTTTAGGTAGTAATATTTTTATTATTATTTTTATTAATCCCTAGATACTTAAAAGGCGGTCTATTCATATTATAATAAATAATATAGAATTCTACTAGTTAATTCGTATTTAATTTACTATTATTAGGCGCGGGTAACTCCTAGAGTTAAAAATTTTTATATTAAGCGAATATAAAGCCCGTTTAATTCTTAATAGGGTTAAAGATATTTATTAATTTCCTACGTTTAGACTAAGGCCTTTTATATATATTTAAGTATTATAATAGGCCCGAGTAATTCTTTACTTAAAAGAAACTATATTAATTATATTATAATCGTTTTATTACGTACTTCGCGTTATCTAGTATTAGAAGTAGAAAGTTTAAAAAAAGAATATTTATCTAGAACGCGGTTTTATAGATTTATAAATAAAGTTATTATTTTGAATTTAGACGCGCTTAGGTTAAATTATTAAAATTAATTTAAATTTAAACTAGATCTAGGTTAGATTTAAATTAAATTTAAATTAAATTTAAATAAATCTTAACCCTAAACTACCTAAATAAGAAATTAATATTAAAATTAATATTTTATAAATATTAACGTCTTTTACCCCGTAGGTCTATAGTATTAACTCCTATTTAATTAAGATAATTATACTAGCGATAATATTCGGGCTATAGACTCGATATATATTATAATAAAATTATTTAACTTAAATAAACGATACCGAAAGATTTTATTATAATAGATTTATATATAATTTTAATAGTTCTAATATAAATAATATTCGTTCTACGGGTAGAAAGGGCTAGGGAAATATATATAACCGACGCCGAAAATAATAATTAAATAAATTAAGGATTTTAGTATAAAATTATAAACGGTATAAAATATTAATATTCGAAATATTTATTTTAATATGATTTTTATAGAATTTAACTTATTAAAAACGATATTCGTGGATTTAATAATACGAAAGTATATAAATCTTTTAAAACTCGACTAGATTAAAGATTTTATTATATAAATATTATATTATCTAATATCGATCTCTTCTAATACTCTTTTACTTCTCTTTTATTAAATAATATATAAATATTACTTCTTAAAATAGAGCCTTAAATATACCGGGTAAACCTCGGATAATTTAATATCCGCGTAGTTTTATATTAGGAGACGAAATCTTAGGAATTATATTTATAAAAACTAGCGCCCGAGCTTTTAGTTTATAGGTCTTAACTAGATTTAAACTTAAATTTAGGTACGTTTATTATATAATCTATTATACTTTACTAGAATTAGTGGTTATAGTTATTATATATATTATTATACCCTTCTAACTATATAATTATTATTAAATCCATTTACTTATTACCGCTATAGTACTATAATAATTTTTTTTATTATTTAACTATAACGGAAAGTTATCTAAAGATAACTAGACTTTTATATATACAAAAGGGGTATATACGCCGATTTATTATTATATTATTATTATTATATTTTAATAAGTTAAAGAGCTCGTAGAGTAGTATTACTTTATAAATAATATATTTAAAAATTAACCGAACCCTAAAATCGTATTTAGAGATAAAAGAGTCTAGTAGAGTTAATATTTAATAATTAAATTTAACGACTAAATCTAAATTTAAGGCTATATAGATTTCGGCGAAAGAATATATATCGATATTATTATTTATTAGGGAAACTCTAATAAATCGTTAAAGATTAAATATAAACCTAGTAGTATACCGCCTCCGGATTTCTAGAGTTAAATAGTAGTAGTAGTTAATTCGAGTAATCTTCGTATTAAATAGGAACCGAGAATTATTTTTAATCCTCTTCTACTTCGCTCGCTTAGAGGCTTCGAGATCGACTATATATTAAATTAATATATATTAGGGAAGTTTATATATAAGACCCGGTTTTCTAAAATCTCTTTATATCTATTATTTAAAGAATTTAATATAGTTTATTTACGATTTTTATTACTTTAAGATTATCTAATATCTCGCGACTTAATAATAGACTTAAGCTTCGATTACCTTATATATTATATTATAAAGGGGTATTATACTAGTATTTTAAAAAATAATAATTTATAAAATATTATTTAATATTTCCTAGATAAAGGTATAAACTCGATGAAAATCGAGGTTATTATAAACGATAACTTTAATTAATTATATTCTTTATCCTTTAATATTTAATTTAATCTAAAAGATAGATTTATTTTTATTAGGATTTTAAATTTATCTTTTTCCTCCTCCGTTCTAGCCTCTTTTAGGTATTTAATATATTATAAATAAAAATCTACTATCGCGCCGGAGGGAGCCCGAAAAAGACGAGTTACTATAAAAATTAATATTAAAAGTATATTTATATCTACCTATTAATTCTTATTTTCTTTATTTCGAGATTAACCTCTTTTTTTTATAACTTCGAAATATACCCGTTCTCCTAGTACCTTTAACGAGGATTTAATTCTTTTATTAATAATTAAAAAAAAAGCGCCTAACGAAGCTTTTAGGCCCTAGTAATAATAAAGATTATTTATTATTATTACCGTCGAAATAGATTTTAAAGAAATCGTTAACCGAAAAATCTCGTTAAAACTTTAAGCCTTTAGAGGAGTCCTCCGAGTAATTATATTAAAAAAATAAATTCTTAATTAAAGAATCCTTAGAATTAATTACTAGTAATAATAAAGATAATAATACGAATAGAGAAAAGAAAGTAGAGTTAATTATAATATAATAATTAATCGATATCTCCTTTAGTAGTATTATATTTATTAACTATCTTCTTTTTAACTTTAAAAAAATTAGTAATAATTATCTATACGAATATATTTACGATAAGATATAGGAACGCGTTATTATATTCGCGAAAATCGCCTATTTTAATAATTCTCGTAGTAATAATAAAATAGCGATTCCTAGAATATTAAAATTAATCTATTACTAGTAGTAACTCTATATATTTATAGTTATACTATTCTATAAAGGCGACTTCGGATAATTTAATATTATTATCGGAGATAAAATAAATTTAAGTAAAGTAAAATCTTTTAATATATCTTTTAAATTTCGTGATTAACTTTATTTACTTATAGACCTTTAAAGTTATAAATTCCGCGGTATTCTATTTTTAGTTATATTAAAAATAAATAGAGATCTAACGAGAGTAGAAGGAGTAATTAATAAAGTTTTAATATTACCGCGAAAATACTCCTACGGGCTCTAAATATCCTACGAATTAATAATTTTATAAATATTTATATTAATTAGACTCGGAAACTTTTTATATTAAATTAGTTAATAGGTTTATACTATTCTTTATTTTATTAATTAATCTTAGTACCTAGAGTATTAAAATATTATCGGTAATCGACTTCGAGGCCTTAAAGATACGGTTTATAATTAATTATTATAGCGCCGACTCTAGTTACTAAATAAACGTATAAATAAAGAAAGAATTATAGACGGTGTATAACCCGAATAACTCCGACGTAAAATTATTAAAAGGTACTAAATTTATTAACGCCGTATAATATAATCTCCCGAGCGAAGTAAATACTTTTATATTCATATTTATTTTATAATAGTTATAGTTAACCGTTAATAAAGTCTTTAATAAAATATATAAATACTCCTTTATAAAGAATAGAAAAAAAGTAGTTAAAGAGGAAATTATCTACCGTTTTTAATACGGGTTCGCGATTATAAATAAATATAATAGGGTAAGGAATTTAGATAAAGGTCTATAAAATCCTTTTTAAATAATAAAGAAGACTCGCCCTAAATATCGCTTCTATTTTATAATTATATCCGGAATAATTATTAACTCCGATCTACTAGATATTATAGTCTTAATAGATATTATATATAATACTTCCTAGAACGATTTTAAGTATAAATATTACCCTTTTAAACTAGCCGGCCTAAAGATTCTTATTAATATTATTATTAAATATTAAGGTTTAAGTAATCGACTATAAGAATTCGATAATATAATAGATATATTCGGGAACTTATTTCTTAAATTCTTGATACGACGGTACGAGAAGAGTAATTAAAAAGATTACGATTTTATCGAGTTTAAAAAACTCTACCGAAGTATCTTTAAAACTAGTTTTCTTTATAATTATAAGGAATATTATATAACCCTCGTCGCCCGTTAGAAAACTTTAATAATAAAGAAATTTATAAAACGATAAGTTTATTAGGACGATAATTAATATAATATTATATTTATACGGAATCGTCTTAATCGCCCGATTAACGTTAACGTTAACTAGGTATTTATAGTAGTACGGCTCCTCCGTTTATATAGTTATTTACTCTATCTCTCCGTCTCCTTAACTATATATAATTAAAAGTAAATTAATAAAGAGATCGAGAACCGGTATATAAATAAAGATAATAATCGGATACTAGAAAACTATATCCTAGATAGGGACTATATAATATTTAAAAAAATATTCTTTAAATTTAAAGTTATCGCCTCCCTTTTTAAGAAATATAAAGAGGTAAATATATTAATTATATTTTTATTTACCGAGATAATTCTAGTAATAAAACGGGTAAATTCTTCTTTTTTTTAAAATCTCCGATATAAAAGAGCCTAAACTCGTTTTTTTTAATTTATTAAATTTAACTTTCTCTTTTTTAACTAACCCTTTTATATTAATATTCTTTTATTATAATACGTCCGAGAGGAGATTAAATCTAAAATACGAATATTCTTTAGGATTAATAAGAAGAGGGACGCGGCTAAATATATATTTATATATAAAACTAATAATAATAGTATATTACTAGAGAAGGATAAGCCTAATATTCTAATTAAATTTATATATTAAATAGGCGTAGACTTAAATCTAATTTATATAATTATAGTTATTCTATATAAACCCCTCTACTCTATCGGGATATATAAATAAATACCGAAAAAAGCGTATTAAATAAAGTAGAAAGAGGAAGTATTTTATTATATATTAAATATTAATACCGAAATCGAGAAGTACGTAGATATAAAGTATAAATCGAAGATAGATTTTAGGGAGGACGCGTTTAAAATTATTAATATAACGAATATAGGAGGCGTAGGAGGCGCCGACGGAGGTAATAATACTAGAAGGAGTAATAGTACTAAGAATATTAATAATACCGCGGCGTTTATTATTAATATAGAAAATATTATTTAAAAGGGTATTATATATATTAGGAGGAAAAGTAGTTAAAGTAAATAAATATAAAAATAAACCGCCGTTAATTAAATTAAACCTTCCTATATTTCTAAACTATTAGATATTTAGGTTTAAATAGAAGCTAGGAAATTTATTACCCCTCTATATACTTTTCTATATAATAATACTTATTTTCTATATAATAATATTTACTATAATATATTATTATTATTTACGATTCTAATCCTCTACTCTACTATATTTAGGAACGATAATAAAAAACCGAGTATTATATCTAGCCTAGATTTAGGCCTAGATCTAGCCTAGATATTTTTTAAATACTTTTTAAATTTAACCTAGATTCTATTTAATCCCTAAACTCGTTATTAAGGGCCTACGCTTTTAATATTTTAATTATATCTACCGTTATTTAACGCGGTATTTAACTATATATTCTTTAACCTTCTTTTAGATTTATAATTAATATAGGACCCTAGAAGTTAAGGGTTATTAACGAAGACCTTTAAAATAATAATAAAAAAGAAATATTAGTTTACGAAAATATTATTTAATATACCTATAACTTTTATAAAAAAGAAAGAAATATCGTTTTTTTAATCACTAAAGAATATACTACCCTCGATTTAAGAATATAAATATATAGATTATATTATTAATTAAAAATAAAAGGTACTAGAGATCCCTAATTCTAGGGACGATAAAGGGGAAAATAATAATAAAGCGAATAATATTTAAAATAATATCGATATAAAGCCTACCTTTCGAGCTCCTCTATTAAATAATTAATATATAATACTTTTAGTATTCGAATAGGGTAGTTATTAATAATAAAATATTATTTATAATTTAAAGTAGGTAGGTAATAACGGCGGCTTTATTATTAATAGAACTTTTAAATTCTTTAGGCTGTTTATATTTTAGTTTTATTTATATTAAAACCGACGATACCTCTATTAAATCTCCCTATAAACCTATAATATATATCTTTACTTTTAACTCTTTTATTTTCCCCCTATAATTAATACCGAAAAAATCTATAGTTAATATTTATATTATAGGTATCGGAGTAAATAATTAGAGATTATTACCGGTTAAAACCGTCCGGCCCTTATAAGTTATAATTATAAACGATATAAATAACGATTCCCTATTAACCGAGCGAGTATTATTATCGTCGCCGTTATTTTTATTTCTATTTTATTTATTATTATCCTCGCCCCTATTTATACCCCCTTTTTAATTATTATTATCCTCGTTATTTTAAAAACTATCGCTAGCGTAGCCCCCGCCTAAACTTTAAATTATATCGCTACTCTAAATTACGGAAATATAGGAGAGGGCTTACCCTCCTAGTTATTTTAAAATAAACGGAATATTTTACCGATAATTAACGACCGCGAGTTAATTATTATTATTATCGAGAAGGGTCTCTAAAGGTTAAATATACGAATTTAATACGAATATAATAATATAGCCCTTATATCGACCGGTATAATTAAATAACGTAGAAACTTATCTAGTAGTATAGACGGAAGAAAAGTATAAATTAAAATACTATTACTATTTATATTTATACTCTCGACCGCGTTAAATTTAATTATTTAAAAGACTACTAGTTCTTTATTTAATATTACTAGTATAATAATATAAAGAAAATTATATACTTTAAAATAATACCTAGTTCTATCGTTAATAGCCTTTCGCTAATTAATCGGGATAAACTAAATCGGAGTTAATATAGTTTCGATTCGGGCTACGAGACTATTAAAGGAAATTAAATATTATTAGGCGTACTCTTTATAAATTATAATTATATATTTATAAAGAAATATACCGAGCCTAATTATATTACTAGTAATACTCTTAGTATTTAATAACTTCGTATTAAATATTATACTACCTCGAACTTTCTCTAAGAACTTTATTATAATAGTATCGAAGAGGAGACCTAAAATACGGACGGTATAATAAATATTATATTTATTATTATTAGAGGTAAAGTATACTCTATATTTAAAGAGATTAAAAAATTATAAATCTTTTACTTTAATTTCTCGCCGGTTAATTTTTATAATTTAATAATACTTTTTAGAGTCGAAGAACTCCGTACTTCTCCTTAAAATAACGTAGCTTAATAGGACTAATATATCGGTAGTTTTCTTTAAAGCCTTAAAGACTATTCCCGCTTCTTTAATAATATCTATTAAAGGTAGTAAATAATTTAACGCCTTTATTATTTTTAATACTTTATCCACGTTCTACTTTTAAAATAATAAATTTATATTATTTACCTCGGCGTTAAATATAGCCTCCTTCTATATATTAATAATAATAACTTTATCCTAATTATTAGACGAGAAAGATATCGACGCCGAGACTAATTTATTAAGCGATAACGAATACTACTCCGAAGAGTTATTAAATTCTAGGGAGGGTATACGGATATTTTTAATAATTAATACTACTACCGTCTTAATTATTTTAATAACTTTATTTAACTTTTTACTATTACTATCGTTAATAAAGTAACGAATATAGGCCGAGTCCTCTATAAAGTTTAATAAAAATAAATTAATTAAATTTAACACTAGTTAAGCGTTCTCTAGTAGTCCTTTAAAGTTAGATAAATCGTTATAATTATTATCGAGTAAAGTTATATCCTCCTCCGAATATTTCGTCCCTCTAACGTCTTCGTTAGAAGCCGAAAGATTAATTAAATCTTCTACTTTAATTATTACTATCTCCGGTATTTTATTATAATTAAAGCCGCGGACGGAGGATAATTTATTATTATCGGATATAGTTCTAACTATCGAGAGTATAAAAATAATATCGAAAACTTTATATAGTCTACTTTTAATCTATAAAAAACTATTCTTATTTAATAATATATAAAAGATTTAACCTAGATCTAGCCTAAACTTAAATAAAATTTAAAGAAAATTTAAGTTAAATCTAGGCTAGATTCAGGGCGCTAGAAGGCTAGCTTAATATTAATATATTATAAATATAAATACTCTTCTTTACTATTTTTTAATATTTATTTTTATTTAAGCCCGTTATATAAGACCTAGAAGTCCGTTAATTACGATATTAATTATACTATAAACCGTACTCTAGGCTATTTCTAGTACGGTTTAATAATTATATTATATAAAATTATAGTAGTATAGGCGGTTAATATATAGATTTAAATATTAAATATTAGTCGTCCTTTTAAAGACGATTTTTTTAAATATACTTATATATAATAACCTAAAGACCTCTTTACTTATCGTTTTATCCTTTTAATAATCTTATTTAAATATCGCCCGATATTTACGATATATTAGGCTAGATCTAATTTAATTTATTATAAAATCTATTATACCTTACTATAATTAATTATTTAAATTATACGAATCGTTATACCCTCTTTACTTTATAATTATTATTAAATTTATTTATTTATTACTACTATCGCGTTACGGCCCCGGCGCGTATTATTTAAATATAATAAAAAATTATTCAAAGTTAACTAGATTATCGGGGATATTAGAAGAATACGTATATTAATTTACTATACGAATATTAACGATATATTATTATAAGTTAAAGAGTTTATTAATAAATATCGTTATTTGCAGGATATAATTAAATACTAGCGGAATTATAAAGACGCGCTTAAAGTAGAAAGAACCTAATAAGGTAAATATTTAATATTTAATTTTAAAAAGTAAATCGAGGTTTAAGACTATCTAGGCTTCGGCGAATAAATATATATCGGTATTATTATATACTAGGGGGACTTTAGTTAAATAATTAAAATTAAAAATAACTTTAATAACGTATTATCTCTTAATCTATAACATTAAATAATAATAGTAACCAGCTCGAACGATACTCTTCTTAAATAAAAAACTAATACTATTTATAATCTTTCCTCTTTTCGGTTTTTTTAAATCTTTAAAATCGACTATATACTAAACTAGTTTATATTACGGAATTTTATATATAAGATCCGGTTTTTAATAATCTCCGCGTATCTACTAGACGAAGAATTTAATATAATTTATTTACGATTCGCGTTATTTTAGAGATATTAAATAACTCGTTATTTTATAACGAATTAAATACTCGATTATCTCTTCTATATAACGGAGGAGGACGCGTATTATATAGATATCTTAGAAGATAAAGACTTATAGAATAATATTTAATATTTCTAGGACCGGGATATAAATTTAATAAAAAGTAAATTTATTATAAATAATAACTTTAATTAATTATATCTTTTATCCTTTAATATAAATTTAATTTAAGAGATAAATTTACCTCTATTAAGATTTTAAACTTATTTCTTTCCTCCTCCGTTTTTCCCTCTTCTAGGTATTTAGTATATTATAAATAAAAACCTATTATCGCGCCCGAAGGAGCTCGAAGAAAAGGAGCTACTATAGAAATTAATACCGAAAATATATTCGTATCTATTTATTATTATTTCCCGTTTTTTTTATTTCGAGATTAATCTCTCTTCTTTATAGTTTTAAAATATCGCCCTTCTCCTAGTATTTTTTATTAAAACCTAATCCGTTTACTAATAATAAAAAGACTAAAGAGTTAGACGAAGCTTTTAGGCTCTAGTAATAATAAAGACGATCTATTATTACTATTATAAAAATATCTTCCGAAGAAGTTTTTATCTAAAAAGCCTCGCGAATCCTTTAAATCTTTAGAGGAATCCTCCGAGTAATTAAACTAAAAGAATAAATTCGTATTTAAAGAATCCTCCGAACTAGTTATTAATAATAATAAAGATAATAATAAGGTTAGAGAAGAGAAGGTAGAGTTAACTATAATATATAAATAACGATTAATCGATATCTTCTTTAGTAGTATTATATTTATTAATTATCTTCCTAGTTTTAAAAAACTTAATAATAATTATTTATATAAATATATTTACGATAATATATGAGAACGCGTTATTATATTCGCGAAAATCGCCTACTTTAATAATTCTCGCGGTTATAATATAATAACGATTCCTAGAATATTAAAATTAAGTTATTACTAGTAATGACTCTATATATTTATAGTTATACTAAATAACGAAGAAGATTTAGGATACTATAATATTCTTCTAGATTATATAAATAAATATAGAGAATATAAAGTTTATAATTTTATCTATTAAGCTCTTTAATTAATTCTAATTATATAAAGACCTATAAAGTTATAGGCGCTATTATATTTTATCGCTATTTATACCGGAAATAAATAAAGATTTAATATAAATAGAAGGAGTAGCTAGTAAAGTTTTAATATTATTATAAAAATACTCCTATAGGCTCTAAATATCCTATAAATTAATAATTCTACGAATATCTATATTCACCGGGCTTAAAGGTTATTTATATTATATTAATTAATAAACCTAAACTATTCCTTATCCCGCCGCCCGATCTCGGTATTTAGGTTAATAAATTAAAATCGGTAATCGACTTTAAAAATTTAAAGATATAATTTATAATTATTAATATAATAATAGAAATATAGTTATATTATAAATAAAAGGGCGCCGAAGAGTTTAGCGACGATATATGATAAAAAGAACCTTAAAATAATATAATTTAAAAATAAAAAAATATTAACCCTATATAGTATAATTCCCCGAGCGTAATAAATATATCGCTATATATAGTTATTATATAGTAGATATAGTTAGCCTCTAACGAGGTCTTTAACAAAGAATATAAATATCTCTATATAAAGTAAATAAAAAAAGAGACTATAAAGGAAGTAATTTATTATTTCTAATACGACTTCGTAATTATAGGCGAATATAATAGGGTAAGAAATTTAAATAAAAATTTATATTATTTTTTTTAAAAAATAAAAAAGACTCGCCTTAAATATAATTTCTATTTTATAATTATATCTAGAATAATTATTAATTAAAATTAAGAGGATATTATAGCCCCTCGGACTACTATAGAAGATATTTATTAGAATAATTATTAATTCGGTTATTAACGCTTCGGACCTATTAACCTAGAAAAGTCTACGAGTACTACTACGCTGCGGAATAGGGAAGGGAAGGGAATAACCCCCGCTCCCTTCCCTTCTAGTAGGGAAGGGAGCGGAAGGGAAGGGGCAGGGATTACCAGGGAAGGGAAAGGATTCCCTATTGTTCCCTTCCTCCCTGCTCTCCCTATAGGGCTGCTCCCATATATGGCCATGTATGCGCGCATGTATGCCCTATGTATGCCCCCATGTATGGCCCATGTATGCGCCCATGCATGCCCCATTGCTGCTCCCATGTGGCCCATGTATGCCCCCATATATGGCCCATGTATGCGCGCATGCATGCCCCATTTGCTGCTCCCATGTGGCCCATGTATGCGCGCATACATGCCCCATTCGCTGCTCCCATATATGGCCATGTATGCGCGTATGTATGCTCCATTAAGTGGTACAAAGATTAGGACAATTAGGAAAGCGGTTAAAACGCCAAGCCTTATACCTAATTTGGACTAGCGCAGTAATAGCCCATACATACTTGGAGCAATAGGCGATATGCAGGCAAGAATAGGCCATATTTTAAAGCAGTAATAGGCTTATACATGGGCCATATGGGAGCAGCAATGGGGCATATATGCGCGCATATATGGCCATATATGGGAGCATCAATGGGGCATGCATGCGCGCATGCATGGGCCACATGGGAGCAGCAAATGGGGCATGCATGGGCGCATACATGGGCCATATATGGGGGCATACATGGGCCACATGGGAGCAGCAATGGGGCATGCATGGGCGCATACATGGGCCACATGGGAGCAGCATTGGGGCATACATGGGCGCATACATGGGCCATATGGGAGCAGCAATGGGGCATATATGCGCGCATATATGGCCATATATGGGAGCATCAATGGGGCATGCATGCGCGCATGCATGGGCCACATGGGAGCAGCAAATGGGGCATACATGCGCGCATGTATGGCCATATATGGGGACAGCAATGGGGCATGCATACGCGCATATATGGCCCATTGCT